>JAANMX010003269.1_pt1 | contig 14588 bp, 10 predicted proteins | sample 7279681 | NCBI WGS metagenome assembly JAANMX01 (sample SAMN14094542, study PRJNA606508) | bioreactor metagenome | isolation source: A lab-scale SPAN reactor treating ammonium-rich wastewater day 351 | place: Ireland: Galway | collected 2018-01-01
GGGGAACGGGGACTGGGGAACGGGGAACGGGGACTGGGGAACGGGGAACGGGGACTGGGGAGCGGGGAACGGGGACTGGGGAGCGGGGACTGGGGACTGGGGAACGGGGAACGGGGAACGGGGAACGGGGACTAGGGAGCGGGGACTGGGAACTACCCAATCCCCAGTCCCTATTCCCCTGCCTCCTCCTCCTTCACCGAACGCAGGTGGGGGAAGAGAATCACCTCCCGGATGGTGTCTCTATCTGTCAGAAGCATCACCAGCCGGTCGATACCCATACCGAAGCCGCCGGTGGGGGGCATTCCATAGCTTAGGCTTTCGATGTAGTCCACATCCACCGGGTGGGCCTCTTCGTCGCCGTGGGCGGCCCGGTAGTTCTCGTCCACAAAGCGCTGCAACTGGTCCTGGGGATCGTTGAGTTCGGAGAAGGCGTTGCAGAGTTCCATCCCCGCGGCGAAGCCCTCAAAGCGCTCCACTTGCAGGGCATTGTGGGGATCAGATTTTGCCAGTGGGCTGACATCCTTCGGATAGTCAACCAGGAAGGTAGGCTGAATCAGATGCGGCTCCACAAATTTGGAGAGGAGTGCATCCACCAGCTTGCCCCAGGGGGTGCCCGGTTTGGCCTCGATCCCCAGACGGCGCATTTCGTTGTAGAGACTTTTGTCGTCAGGAAATTGCGCGTAGTCGATGTCGGACGCGTCCAAAATGGCCTGGCGCAAGGGGATGCGCGGCCAGGGCGGGGTAAAGTCGATTGTCTTGCCCTGCCAGGTGACAGTTGTGCTGCCCGTGACCTGTTCGGCCACGTAGGCCACCATCTGCTCTGTGCGTGCCATCACATCCGCATAGTCAGCATAGGCTTCATAAAATTCCAGTTGGGTGAACTCTGGATTGTGCTTGAAGCTGACCCCCTCGTTGCGGAAGTCCCGCCCGATCTCATAGACCGCGGGAAAGCCGCCGACGATCAGCCGCTTCAGATAAAGCTCAAAGCTGATACGCAGGTAGAGGTCCTGATGCAGTTGGTTGTGATGGGTGACAAAGGGCTTGGCCGCTGCCCCGCCATAAATGGGCTGCAGGATGGGCGTCTCCACTTCCAGAAAGCCCTCGCCGTCCAGGTATTCGCGCAGGGCACGGGTAATGGCGGCGCGCACCCGGAAGAGTTCCCGCACCTCTTCGTTGGCCAGCAGGTCCACATAGCGCCGCCGATAGCGCACTTCCGGATCCCGTACCCCGTGCCACTTGTCGGGCATTGGCTTGAGGGTTTTGCTCAGGAATTGGATGGCGTGGACTTCGATGCTCAGTTCACCGGTTTTAGTCACGGCCAGGGGGCCGCTGGCGCTGATGAAGTCGCCCAGATCGATGAGCTTTTTCCAAACGTCGTTGTACCAGCCCTCGGGCAGGTAATCCCGACGCACCAGCAGTTGAATCTGGCCGGTGCCGTCGTCCAGGTCGGCAAAGCTGGCCTTGCCCATCACCCGGATGCGCTTGAGCCGACCCGCCACGGAAACAGTCGGCTGCTCTGTTGCGTCTTCGCTGTAGAGGGTGCGGGCGTCGCGGATGGTATGGGTGCGGGTGGTCTGGGCCGGGTAGGGATCGATGCCTGCCTCGCGCAGCCCGGCCAGCTTGACCAGGCGGCTCTGTTCCTGATCGGTCAACCGCTCTGGGTTGAAAAGGTCATAGCTCTCAGTCACGATATTCTCGCTTTGGCGCTACTCAATGCGCAGGATTTTGAAATCAATTTCGCCACCGGGGGTAGCCGCTGTCACTGTTGCCCCTTTGCGTTTGCCCATCAGCGCCTTGCCGATCGGGCTTTCGTTGCTGATGCGTCCGTTGCGGGGGTCTGCTTCGGTGGAACCGACAATGACATAGCGCTCTTCGTCGCTTGTGCCCACTTCCTGCACAACAACTCTGCGGCCCAGAGCCACTTTATCCGACGGCGAGTCGCTGTCGTCGATGATATAGGCGTTGCGGATTTTGACTTCCAACTCCCGGATGCGTCCCTCGACGAATGCCTGGGCATTTTTGGCCTCGTCGTAGCCCGCGTTTTCCCGCAGATCCCCCTCGGCTTTGGCTTCGGCGATCTGTTCGGCGATCTCCCGGCGGCGGACATTCACCAGATGATCCAACTCTTCGCGCAGTTTGTTGTACCCTTCTTGGGTCAAATAGACTGGACTGTTACTCATAGTTTTTTCTCACAATTCAAATATACGGAGGTGGTCGCCGGTTTTGACAACCAGGGCAATCGGCCCAAAGCCATACGGGGAAAAACAGAACCCCACCCTAGCTATCCGGTCCAACCTGCGCCCGGCGGGGTGAGGCAACCTACCCAAACGAAGCGCCGACCCCAATGCGCAGGTCGGCCCTCTTACTGGCTTCTATTATAGCCAATCTTGGCTGCTTTGTAAAACAGGGCGAAAAGCGTAGTGCATTCCGGTTTTTAGGGCGGACTGGAATCGTCCAGGCCGCCCGGCACTGGGGGAGAAGGGGCGGCAAGGTGACTCACCCTGTCACCCCTTCTCCCTGTCACCCTGTCTCCCGGTCATCCCTTCTCCCCAGCCGGGACTTTGCCGTGGGTTGTCTGTTGTGCTATTGTTCTGGCAGATGTGTACGCAGAATGGCGGCAGGCCGAAAGTGACAGGAGGCGGCGATGACGATGCAACGTTCGGCAACCCTCGAAGCGGAGAGTATTGGGACAAACGGAAACTACACCAACGGTATCAACGCGACAGCCGAATACGTGCCCGAGGCGCTCTATTGGGAGAAGTACTACGAATCTTCTGACAGCGGATACGAATGGAACAACGGCCAGTTGGAGGAGCTTCCCGTGACCGATCACGCCAAGTATATGATGTATCTCTGGTTTGTCGATATGCTGCGGGACTTTTTGCACGTCCAACCCCTGGCCCGCATCGTCGGGCTGGAGTTGGGCTTCCGTCTGGCCCTGCCCACCAAAACCACCATTCGCAAACCGGACCTGGGCGTTGTGCTGCACACCAATCCCATCCCCCTGGGCGATCACCACCGCAGCTATCGGGGCATCTTCGACATCTGCCTCGAATCCCTCTCCGACGGCAGCCAGACGGAGATCGACCGGGATGTGATTATCAAGCGGGAGGAGTACGCCGCGGCGGGGGTGCAGGAATACTACCTGCTGGACGAGCGGGGGATGGAGACCCAATTCTACGGGCTGAACCGGCGGGGTGTGTATGTACCCCTGCCCCAGTCGAATGGGGTTGTACGTTCGCGGGTACTGCCCGGCTTTCAATTCCGGGTGGCGGACCTGTACGCCAAACCCGACCCCAGGCAGATGATGGCGGACCCGGTATACAGTGGCTTTATCGCCCCCTTTGTGCGCGCCGAACGGCAGCGGGCCGAGGCGGCAGAAGCGCGCGCCGAGCAGTCAGAAACGCGTGCCGAGCAGTTAGAAAGACGGGCCGAGCAGTCAGAAAGACGGGCCGAGCAGTCAGAAGGACGCGCCGAGCAGTCAGAAAGACGGGCCGAGGCGGAACGTCAACGGGCCGAACAGTCAGAAAGACGCTCCGAACAATTAGAAAGGCGGGCGGCTCAGTATGCGTCACTGCTGCGGGCGGCGGGATTGCTGCCACCAGACTGAGATGCCTCTCGTTTTCCCCACCCCAGAGAAGACGTAGGAATCCACAGATCACCCGACCCCATAGCCGACTGCGGGTCTTTCGCCCTGTGCGGCCTCCACAATCGCTGATTCGCCCTAAAACCGAAATGCCTCCCTATGCTCCTCCCCAACTTTGACGCCTTCGCTCCCTTTTACGATCAGGACTACCGCAACTACGACGACGACATCCAACTGGTGGTGGACCTGGCCCAGGACGCCGGGGAGACCGCCCTGGAACTGGGCTGCGGGACCGGGCGGGTGCTGATCCCCCTGGCCGCCACCGGCTGCCGGGTCACTGGTGTGGACAACAGCCCGGCACTGCTCGCTCTGGCCCGGCGCAAGGCGGAGCAGGCCGGTGTGACCGCCCGGCTGCAATTGACCGAAGCCGATCTGCGCTCCTTCGCGGCGGCGGAAACGGGCTTCGATTTCGCCTTTTGCGTCAGTAATACGCTGATGCACCTGAATACCCAGGCGGATCAACTGGCCGCGCTCCATACCGCCCACCGCCATCTGCGCCCCGGCGGACGGCTGCTCATCGACCTCTTCAACCCGGACATTCCCCACTTGACGGCCATCTCCGGCGTGCAGATGCTGGCCGACCGCTGGGAGGATGAGGAGCGGGGCGCGACGGTTCTCAAATGGGTGGTGCGTCGGATGGATGTGGCCCGGCAGTTGCAGGAGACGACTTTCATCTATGAGTCGGTCTACGCCGATGGACGGACGGAGCGGGCCGTGCTGCCCTTTCTTCTGCGCTTCCTCTGGCCCAGCGAGGGCGTGCTGTTGCTGGAAAAGGCGGGTTTTCGGGTGGACAAACTCTGGGGCGACTGCGACGGCAACGACTACGCCAGCGAAAGCGAGCACCTGATCTTTCTGGCGACGAAAAGATAGGACGAAAAATAGAACGCGGATTGGGCGGAACAGGCAGATTGAAGCGGATAAGAAATCCGCGTTTATCCGCTCCTTCCGCCCAATCCGCGTTCTATTCTCAACACAGGCATAAACTGACGTTTTTCGCCTTGTCACCCGGTCAGCTTGCCAAATCGATTTCCCTATCCCTGGGCCTTGCGCCACTCCTCATACTCGGCCCGGCCCTCTGCCGAGAGCGGATAATACTTGCGCAGTTCGCCGCCCTGTTCCAGCCGCATTTTGGAAAACTCTTCCCACTCCACATGCTCGGTGGCCTTTTTGATCAGTTCCGGGGCCAAAGCAACCGGCACGCAGACAATCCCGTCGTCGTCGGCCACAATAATATCCCCGGGCATGACCAGCACATTGTTGCAGGCGATGGGCACGTTCACCGCAAAGGGGACGATATTCGTCTGGGTGTGGAAGTTGGGGGTCGTCCCCTTCAGCCAGAGGCCCAAGCCCAAATCCTTGGCGTGGGGGAAGTCCCGGATGCAGCCGTCGATGACTACACCGATGCCGCCCTTGCCTTTGAAATAGGTCAGCATCATCTCCCCAAAGATACCCGCGCTCAGCTCGCCCCGGGCATCCACCACCACAATATCCCCGGGCTGGGTGTGGTAGAGGACGTGGCGGTGGAGCTGCTTGTCCGGGTCCGCGTACTCGTCCACTTTGTAGAGGTCTTCCCGCTTGGGCATCATTTGCAGGGTCAGCGCGGGGCCGACGACGGTCGCGCCGGGGGTGCGGGGAATGGGGCCGCGGATGTTGGGGTCGCGGATGCCCAGGCGGGCCAGCTCACCGCTGGCCGTGGCGCTGCCGATGTTGCGCAGGGCTTCGACGAGATCTTTGGGCGGGCGTTGAATGTCAGGTGTGGTAACCATTTCTTGCTCTCCGTTGCGGAATGGGGAAGTAGGAATGCGGAAGTTGGAAATCAGAATGCGGAATTGGGACGTCGTCTGGCGACGATTGAGGATATACTACACCATTCCACCGAAAATGGGTAACGGAAAGGGGGAAGTGGGAGGGGGGAATGCGGAACCACTCGTTCCGCATTCCCCCCTCCCACTTCCCCCTTCACTCAGCATTCGCTATAGCCGCAGATGTGACACTTCTTGCAGCCTTCCACATTGAGGAAGGCTGCCTCGCCGCAGTCCGGGCAGAGATCGCCGATAGGACGGTCGGCCAGGGGCAGGGACATCTGCTCGTTGCTCACCGGCTGCGGGTGGGCGGGCAGCCCGCTCAGATGCTCGGCGATGACCTGGGCCACGCCGTCGGGCAGACTGCGTACCCGGTTGGCTCCGAAGCCCAGGGCGCGTCCGCCGCCGATGCCCGCCATCTCGTCCATCACCCAGCGCAGCCGCTCGGAGGGGGGCAGGGCGGCCGGCATGCGCAGGGTCAGGCTGATCAGCCTGCCCATCGCCTCGCTCACCGCGCTCACATCGCTGCCCGCCTTGCCGATGTTCAGGAAGACTTCAAAAGGCTCGCCCTCCTCGTCGCTGTTGACGGTGATGTAGGCTGTGCCCAGGGGGGTATCCTTGCGATAGGTGCTGCCCTGCAAGAGCTTGGGGCGTGGCCGTTTGGTGAAGACAGCCGATGTTTCGCTGGGGTGATAACCGTTCGTCCCATTCACATACCCGTTCGGGCTGCTTTCCGCTGCCGCGTCGCCTTCGCTCTTTTTCTCTTTGGTCGCCTTTGTTTCCAGCACCACCTCCTGGCGGCTGCCGGTCACGTAGACGGTCAGCCCTTTGCAGCCCAACTCCCAGGCCAGGAGGTAGGATCGGGCGACATCAGCTTCCGTTGTACCTTCCGAAAAATTTACGGTTTTTGAGATACTGTTGTCAACAAACGCCTGAATCGCCGCCTGCATCCGCACGTGCTCGTCGGCGCTGATGTCGCTGCTGACCACAAAAGCGTGGCGTAGTTCTTCGGGCAGGCCTTCCACCTCCTGGCACGAGCCGTAAGTCGCCACATGCTGTTTGATGCGTTGCTTTTGGGCCGCGGGCAGATCGGTCCGTTCCAGGGCCTGCTCAAAGAGGGGGCTGGTATAGGCCAGCTCCACATCTTTGTCCCCGTCTTTGAAGTGGCGGATGTAGCCCAGGGCAAAGACTGGCTCGCAGCCGTAGCCCTCACAGCCGCTGACAGTGGCAATGGTTCCGGTCGGAGCTACTGTCGTCTGGGCCGCGTTGCGGATGCCGTACTGCCGGATGCCCTCGACGATCCCAGGCCAATCGACCGACGGGCGTCCCCAATCCCGGCTGTAGGGCGCGATGGGCGTGGGGGGCTGCCAGGCCATCCCGCCCGCCTTCTCCGGGTCGTAGATGCTGCCCCGGAAAGCCAGGAATGGCCCCCGATCTTCGGAGAGTTCGATGCTTTTTGTCATACAGTGATAGCGCACAAACTCCATCACCTGCCCGGCGAACTCCTGCCCTTCTTCGCTGCCATAGCGGATGCCCAGTTTGTACATCAGATCGCCCAGACCCATAATGCCCAGGCCGATGCGCCGGGCACGGAAAGCGGCTTCCGCTACCTCGGGAACAGCGGGCACATAGGCGTTGGCGCTCACCACATTGTCCAGAAAGTGGGTGCTCTCCCGAACTGTTTGTTCCAGCGCGGCCCAATCCACAATCATTTCGCCATCTGCATCTTCTGCTATGTGGACGCCCAAATTGATGGACCCCAGACAGCAGTTTTCATAGGGGCCTAAAAATTGTTCTCCGCACGGGTTTGTTGCTTCCAAAGTATACAAATGGGGCACCGGATTCGAGCGGTTGGCCGCGTCAATAAAGAGCGCGCCCGGCTCGCCGTTGCGGTGCGCGTAGTGAATGATTTTGTCGAAGAGTTCCCTCGCCCGCACTGTCTTCCAGACTTTGCCATCCCGGGGGCTGCGCAGGTCGAAGTCCGTGTCGTTCTTCACCGCGTGCATAAATTCGTCGGTGATAGCCACGGAGATATTGAAATTCGTGACCGTCCCCTCCTCCGCCTTGCAGGTGACGAAGGCTTCGATGTCCGGGTGGTCCACCCGCAGCACCGCCATATTGGCACCACGCCGGGTGTTGTGGGTGACCATCCCGTTGGCGAGATAGGTGTGGTTTTCGTCCACCTCCAAGTCCAACGTCAACGCTTCCCCGGCCTCTTCAACTTTGCTTACTGTGACAAACCAGAGATTGTCAATCGGGCGGGCGTGTTGCGCAAATTCCGGGTGGGCCGCAGCCAACTCCCGATAGCCGCTCAGCGTCAACTGGCGTTCCCCGCGGCTATAGCGGAGCAACTTCCTGCGCAGAGCAGAATCAGTGGCGCGGAAATTTACATTCTGCCCCCGTTGCTTGCGGTCGATTTGTGGCAGCGTAATGGCATCCAGCACCGACCCGGTCCACCAGTCGGGATTGGGCAGGAGGTAGCTGGTTTCTCTCTCTAAGTTGGGCTGAAAGGTATGGCAAACGACGAAACGGCTGCGCTGATCACAGCCAATCCGTTGGCGCCAGGCCGCTAACCCCTCGTGGGATTGAATTCGCACGATCCATTGGGGGCGATTTCCCCAACGTTCCGTATACTGATTGGATCGCACCGACACCGGGCAGCCTAGTCCGATCAGCAGTGTCGCCACCTCGCGGGCCAACCGCTCGGATGTGGTATTCAACTGGGGGAAGTAATGGGAAAGCGTGCCATCGGCCTCAAAGAGTCCACGCAGATAGGCACCTACAATCGAGACCGGGCTGCGCCGGACGAGTCGGGGCACGCTGACTTCGCGGCTCTTCCCTTTGACAAAGCCGTTCATTTGCAGGAAACGCTTGACCAACGCACTGTCTATCACAAAAGTGACCGAGGCGTCGCCGCTCTTTTGCTGGGTGTGAACAGTACAACCGGGAAAAACGATCTGAAGCAGCCGGGGTATTTCTTCGATCAGATACGAATTGTGGGCTACGCTGAACCCAATCCGATGGTCTGATTCAGCCTCGGCCACAAAGCCATCCCCCGCCAGATAGCCCAGAACAAAGGCCAGCGGTTCGTCAAGAATCGACGGGAATTCGATTGGGTTCTGATTGCCGTGGGTTTTCTGGGGGCGATTGAGCGCGCACAATTTGCCCTGATGCTGGCCCAACATCACCAGAATCGAGTCGCCCGGTTGTAGACTGTCCAGTTGTCGCCAGACTGGCCCTTCGCTGGTCATCACTTTTACTTTGTGATTGGGCGTCCCACTGATGGTCAGCCCCTGCTCTGTCTCCACCCGCAGCACAGGCGCAACGCCATTGTTGAAGCCCCGGGGCGAAGGACGCTGGCCGTCGTCGGTGGGCACGCTTAGCTGGTGGTTCTGCCAGCCATCTTTGTTGACATCGACCAGTTCGTCCAGACGCATCGTTCCCGTACTGGTGAAGACCAGTGTTTCGGGCAGCAGACAACCGCCTTGGGCAATCTCCCCGAACGCCTGATCGTAGACCCGCAGAAAGCCTACTGGCCCCGTTGCCCGCCCGGAGGAGGTATGCACCACATCCCCTTTGGGACGCAGACGGCTGAAGCTAAAGCCATTGCCACCGCCGGTCTGCTGGATCAGCGCGGCCACCCGCAGGGTGCTGAAAATGCCATCCGAATCCCGCCCCATATCGTCGGCAATGGGCAGCACAAAACATGCGGCGAGCTGGCCCAGAGGCGTGGCCGCACCGGTGAAAGTGGGGCTGTTGGGGAAGAAGCGCAGCTCGGTGAGCAGATTGTAGAATGTTTTCGTCATAGCCTCCACATCCCCGCCGTGGGCAGTTTCGGCCTGGGCGATGTGATGGGCCACCCGATAGAACATCCCCGCCGCACTTTCCAGGAGCGTCCCGTCAATGTCCCGGCGCTGATAGCGACGCTGCAACACCTTCTGGCTGTTCTCGCTCAGATTGATGGCGACATCGCTCACATAGTCTGGCGGTGTGATATGGACTTTCTCCCCTTTAACCACTTCCATTGTGGTGAATGTGGTTGGGGTTTCGTCGTCCAATGCTTTGGATGGGGCAGCCATTCGAGACATTACAGATTGCTCCTCTTACGAAAGAATTGTTGAACAAATAAATTAAATGCGCGTGCCATCCGCGCTGCGCGTGTCGGCGTTATGCGAACACCGCACCACGCGTGCATACACGCCAATTGTGGTGAGTCCTGTTTTTCGATGAAATAGTTTTGTGTTACGGACTTATTTCGAGGCGAGCCGGGTTGACTGTTAGCCGCATCTCTCGTCTGTGATCAGATACTGCCTGTCTGTCTGCCAATCAACCGGTCTAGTTCGGAGCGTACTTCAATCGCGTCGTTCAATTCCAGATAGACGCTGGCGAAACGGATATAGGCCACCTGGTCCACCTGGGCAAGTCGATCCAGCACCAGATTGCCGATGATTTCACTGTTTATTTCGGCCTTTCCCATCCCAGAGACGCTTTCTTCCACATAGCGGGCGATCTCTTCGACGATTTCGCTGCTGATGGCGCGCTTGGCTGTGGCAATCCGCAAACCCACCAGTAGTTTTTGTCGGTCAAAGGGTTCACGCCGCCCATCCCGTTTGATCACCAGCAGACTGGGGGCCACGTGCTCGTAGGAGGTGAAGCGCTGGCCGCACTGCTGACATTCCCGGCGGCGACGAATGGCTTCCCCCGTATCCCGGGTGTCGATGACTTTATGACTTCCATGCCCACAATGAGGACAGACCATCGCAACCAACAATCTGAAGTGATAATTGAAAAATCAAATCCTATACCATATATTGCGTCGAACAAAAGTGTCGCACAAGATATAGTATAGGGTGTGGCAATGAGTATAGCACAGATGGCGACGGCTGGCAAGTCGAAAACGCCATGACTACCGTCCAATTTGCCATCTGTCCGAAAATTTAATGTTGCTGTATTCGACTTCGTGTTCTGAACAGCGCTGTTCAGGGGACAGGTTCAGGGGAAACTATTCGGTTCGCTGCCGCGGGGAGTTTGCCGGATGGCGAGCCTGCCAAATGCGGCCAGGCAAAATGCCAGGGCCGCTTACTCACTCTTGGCAGGCGACCACCCGTTTACTGTCCGTTGCTGGTGCGGGGTCTACGTAAAAATGCTGGAATATCCAAATCTTCCCGGTTGAAAGTCCGCACAGGGAAATCAACCGGTTCTTTGGATTGCTGGGGCGCAGGGGCCGCGGGGAGCGGCGTGTGAGATGGGGCAGGGGACGGGGTCTGGGCAACCCGACGTGTATAGCCGGTCGCCGGTTCCTGGGGACGGTTTTTGTCAAAGCCTGTCGCTATGACAGTCATATGAATTTCGTCTTTCATGTCATTGTCAATCATCGCGCCAAAGATGATATTGGCTTCGGGATGGGCATTGGCACGGATCAACTCGGCGGCCTCGTTCACCTCAAAGAGGCTCAGATCCCGACCCCCCTTTACATTGAAGAGAATGCCCTGTGCGCCTTCAATCGAGACATCCAACAACGAGCTTTGAATGGCCTTCTGGGCGGCTTCCTGGGCCCGGTTTTCACCGGTGGCTGTGCCAATCGACATCAACGCGGCACCGCCGTCCTGCATAATCGAGCGCACATCGGCAAAGTCCAAATTGATCAACCCCGGCACGGTAATCAGTTCGCTGATGCCCTGAATGCCCTGGCGCAACACATCATCCGCCACGGAAAAGGCTTCGCTGATCCCGGTCTTTTTGTCCAGAATGTGCAGCAGCCGGTCATTGGGGATGGCAATCAGCGTATCCACATTCTCCTTCAGGCGGGCAATGGCCCCCTCGGCCACCCGCCGCCGTTGGGCACCCTCAAAGGTAAAGGGGCGGGTGATGACACCAATCGTCAGCGCGCCCATCTCTTTGGCAATGCCGGCAATAATAGAGGAAGCGCCAGAGCCAGTCCCGCCACCCATCCCCGCGGTGACGAAGACCATATCCGCACCCTCAATCATTGACTCAATCTCTTCCCGGCTCTCTTCGGCTGCGCGTAGTCCAACTTCCGGGTTACCCCCCGAGCCAAGACCCTTCGTCAGTTTGTCCCCAATACGCAACCGCTGGGGCGCGTTGGAAAGCATCAGCGCCTGGGCATCCGTATTCACCGAGATAAACTCGACGCCCTGAATGCCCGACTCGATCATCCGGTTGACCGCATTCTGACCCGCGCCACCCACACCGATCACTTTGATCTGGGCAAAGCTATCCACAAACTGGGAATGTCCGCTCTTCCGTGTCATCGACAAACTCCTTCGTCTAACTGCCAGTCAGCCGGGAAAAGTGCAAACAGTGCTTCCTGTGGCTGCCAAGTAGAAAGCGCTGTCTGAAGTCCGCCATCCGCATAAATTTCGGATAGCCATACGAATTCGGGGGAACGTCCGATGGATATTCTTGCGGGAATCCGCCATCAGATTTTCGAAATCGTACTATAAAGTAGGCAGGATTGCAAACTGCCTGTATGTCGCCAACCTCGTACACGGAATGTTCTGATGTAGCGCTTTTGGATGGACAGGTGTCTGTATTAACCCGGCAGAAGCAGACGCAACCACCCACGCAGACGGCCCAACATCGGATTATCTTCCCGGCTGTTGGTATGCACAGGAAAATGAATCGCACGGGCGTCTTCGTGTAGCCCCCAGAGAAGCAGGCCGATGCTGGTGGCAAAGGCGGGGGATTGCAACTCCCGGCTTAGCTGCTGAATCGGCGTATGTTCACCGGGCCGCCCGATACGCACAGGCATACCCAACAGGCGTCGGCCCAGTTCCACCGCGCCGGGAATCTGGCTGGATCCGCCTGTCAACACAAGCCCGGCGGGCACCATCCGCCCGTAGCCGCTGCTGGTGGTGCGCCCCTCAATCATCTCGTAAATCTCTTCGGCTCTGGCCTGAAGAATCTGGCTGATGAACTGTCGGCTAAAGGTGCGCTCTGGGCGGTCGCCAAAGACCGTGGCCCAGACCTGCTCATCTTCTGCCACCCGTTCCGGCTGCAAATGGCCGTAGCGCAATTTCATCTCTTCGGCCACTTCAAATGGCGCGCGCAATCCCAGCGCCACGTCATTCGTCAAATGGTTGCCGCCCACATCCAACACTTCTGTGTGCCACAGCCCATTGCCCCGGAAGAAGGCCAGGTCTGTCGTGCCGCCGCCCCAGTCGGCCATCACCACGCCCATCTGCCGCTCTTCCGGGGTCAGAACAGCTTCGCCGCTGGCCAGGGGTTCCAAGACCAGCTCGTCAATATCAATGCCGTGTTCCAGCACACACTGGGCCAGATTGTTGATGGCGCTGGTGGTTCCCGACACAATGTGGGCATCCACCTCCAGCCGGTGGCCGCTCATACCCAGGGGCTGTTGAATGTCTTCGGTACCATCCACCTTCCAGCGTCGGGCAATTACGTGGATCACCTCCCGGCCAGCGGGCAGAGAGACTGCCTGCGCGGTCTCCAACGCCCGCTGCATATCCGCACCAGTCACACCGTGGCGGCTGTCGATTGGGCTGATGCCTGTGCTGTTGGTGGTGGCGATATGGCTGCCGGCAATGCCCACGTAGGCGCTGGTGATACGCAGACCCGCGGCTCGCTCGGCCCCTTCCAACACCTGACCGATGGAGGAAGTTACCTCTGGCACATCCATCACCACCCCCCGGCGGATGCCCCGGCTGGGGGTGACGCTGCTGCCCAGCATACGCAGCCCCAACTGTCCCAGGCTGTCGTGGACAACCGCGCCCACCACACAACAGATTTTGGTTGTTCCCACATCGATGGCCGCCAGAATCTCTTTGGTCACGGGGCTGCATTCCTCTGCCTTGTAGAGCGAACTGTCAGTTCGCCCTACGGTTGGATGTCTTGTCGGGCGAACTGCCAGTTCGCCCTACGGCTGGTTGCCGTGGGCCGGGTATTCCCGAAAAAAGGGACGGTTGGGTGCGATCAGACTTAGTGTACGGGCCTCGTCCTGATTGGCCCAAATCTCTGCTTCAGCGGTCTGCAGAGCGAACTGCTTTGCCTCAAACTGTGTCCCATCACCCCAATAGACCCACGTCTTTGTCTGGGGCAGCCCAAAATTCAGACCAGTCGTGCTGTTATACCAGAACTCATCTAACGCCAGTTCCTGCTGCAAGCGTTGGGCTGCTGTCAACAGCCCCGGCCAGATACGCTCGACAGAACCGGGCATCCGGGCCTCTCGCTGGGGATCAACCAGCCGCAGGGCCGGGGTGATGGAGTCAGGCCGAATCGGCAATGCCCGACCGTCGGCCAGAACCCAGTAGTCAGCGCCTTCGGTGGCCCAGATGGCAACCGGTGTGACTTCTGTCACGGTTACCTGCACCTTTGCCGGCCAATGGATGGTAATCTGGGCATCGGCCACGTAAGGGTGGGCCAGCACGTCGCTCCGAATCCCCTCTGGCTCTAACCAGAGGATGCTCCACGTCTCTACATCCGAAAGGGCATACAACTCTTCGCTGGTCAGAAAGTGCATCCCACTGAATTCTACATTCTCCTGGTAGACAAAGAAGCTGTCGTTGTCGGCAAACCAGACAAAAAGGGTAATCACCGCCACCAACAGCGCCAGACTCACCAGTTTGGCTGGTGTCAGACCGCTGTATCCAGGAATCTGTGGGCGAAACTCCCAGCCGGGCCAGGTGACTTGCGGCCACTGAACCCAGCCCGTCAGCGTACTCTCCAGCCGATTCCACTGTTCCGTCACCCGCCGAACCTGCTGGGCGCGGCGGCGCTTACGGGCCTGGGGCTGGGAAGCAGCCCGACCCGCAGCGGCGGAACGTGTCTCATAGGTGCGGCGGCCAGTGGAGCCGACTTTCATCCTGATTCCGTTCTGCTAAAAAGTGGGACAATGAAAAGCGGACGCTGATGGACGCGGAAACAGATGATCTGCACAGATTTTATCCCTTCGACCCTTCGATGGACTCAGGACAGCGCAGGCTCAGGCGATGCCCTGAGTCCATCGAAGGGACAGCGCCGTGTGAATCCGTTCCTTCCGTGTCCATCCGTGTTTTATTTATACATCAGTTGTACACGAGGAAACACACCCATAATCAATGAAAATCAGAACGCAGATTGCGCAGATTTTCGCAGATTGAATCCGTGTGAATCCGTTCTTT
>JAANMX010003270.1_pt1 | contig 14587 bp, 14 predicted proteins | sample 7279681 | NCBI WGS metagenome assembly JAANMX01 (sample SAMN14094542, study PRJNA606508) | bioreactor metagenome | isolation source: A lab-scale SPAN reactor treating ammonium-rich wastewater day 351 | place: Ireland: Galway | collected 2018-01-01
GCCAGCCGATGCTCTCGCTGGAAAAGATCGAGGCGTCGGAAGCTCCGTCCAAGGACGAAGAACCCGATCGCGACAAACGGAATCGTGCGCAGGACGAAAACACGCTCGCGGCACTGGAATCTTTCGACGCCACCATCCGCAAGCAACTGGGCCGCGAGCGCGTGGAATACATCGTGGAACCGAAAGTGGACGGCGTATCCATCAGTGTGCATTACCGCCACGGCAAACTCGCGCTGGGCGTCACGCGCGGCGATGGCACCTTCGGCGACGACATCACCGCCAACCTCCGCACCGTGCGCGCGATTCCGCTGGAGTTGAATTTGAAGAATCCGCCGGAGTGGCTCGAGGTGCGCGGCGAGGCGTACATGGCGATTCAGGATTTTGAAAAGTTGAATGCCAGGCTGGCTGCCGCCGGTGAAAGGACGTTGCCCAACGCCCGCAATGCCACCGCCGGCACGCTCAAATTGCTTGACCCGAAAATTGTAGCCCAGCGGCCAATCAGCGCGGTGTTTTACGCCGTCGGCGCGTGTGAGGGCACCGAGTTCAAATCGCACGCGGAGATGTTAAAGGCGTTGGCCGAATTTGGTCTGCCTACGCAGAAGCAATGGTGGCTCTGCAAAGACATCGCGGAGGTGCTGAGAGTCTATCGCCAGGAAATCGTCGCCCACTACGACGAAGAGCGTGATTTGCGAAAGCAGTTGCCCTACGAAATTGACGGCCTTGTGCTAAAGGTGAATCGCTTCGACGATTGTGCGCGCATCCCGGGCAAGACCCGCGCGCCTGGCTATGCCATCGTTCACAAACCGATTCCTTGGATCACGCCCGCCGAAACTGTTTTGCGCGCCATCACCGTGCAGGTGGGCCGCACCGGCGTACTCACGCCCGTGGCGGAACTCGAACCCGTTTTTGTGCAGGGTTCGACGATCTCCCGCGCCACGCTGCACAACGAGGACGAAATCCGGCGTAAAGACATCCGCATCGGCGACACCGTGGTCATTCGCAAGGCGGGCATGGTAATTCCCGAGGTGCTGGAGGTGTTGAAATCCAAACGCCCGCCCGGTGCGAAGGAATTTGATTTGTTCCATTTCGTCGGCGGCAAATGTCCCGCGTGCGGCACGACCATCGTTCGCGGCGAAGCCCCCATTGACTCTCCGCAACAAACATCCGATGATGACAACGATGACGGGATCAGTGACCCATCCAGCAGAGCGACTTTTGCCGACGCATCCGGACGACCGCGCGGCCCGGGGAGTCTTGGCGAGGAAGCCCTCGCCCTCCTTGCGGCGGGTGGCGGAGCAGGCGCGCGCTTCGGCGGAATGGCGGAAGACCCACGCGAGCAGCAGCAACGGCTCGAAGCTTGGGCGCGCCAACGCGGCGTCTTGATATCCGAACCGGTGTGGACCGCGCTCCGGCTCGTTTCCTCCGGTTCCGCCGAACATGAAGTCCGTTACCGCGCCGAAGACAATCGCGCGGTCAAGCGCACCCATCCTGGCACCTTCGGGTTCCAGCCGGAATTGCAGGATGGCAAATGGGTTTCGATGCCGGCGAATCCCGCGTCCTACCTGCGCCGGTTTCAACTGCAAAACGCCCTCTTCGCCGACGAAGTCCAACTCGAAGGCGTCATGTCTTCCGCGGGCCCCTCGATGGTGATCGGCCAGCCGCCCGGGGGTATTTCCCTGGTCATTTCCCAACCCTGGCTCGACGCCCGCGAAGTCAGCCAACCGCACCCGACCGAGGCCGAGGTCGTGAAATACCTCGAACAACGCGGCTTAATCCGCCTCCGGGATGCCTTTTACGGCTGGCGGCGCGCGGCAGACGGCGTGGTGATTCTCGATGCCCGTCCGGATAATTTTGTGCTGACTGAAGCTGGATTGCTGCCTATTGACCTGCATCTCTTTGCGCCCTCCCTCCCCGCCGCTCCCGCCGAAAGCACCGAGGTCTTCTGGCGCTGTCCCAATCTCAATTGTCCCGCCCAAGCCACCCGCCGCGTCGAATACTTCGCCGCGCGCAAGGCGCTGGACATCGAAGCGCTCGGCGGCATCGTCGCCGAGAAACTTGTCGAACGTGGTTTGGTGAAAGAACCACTCGACTTGTTTGACCTCAAGCTGGAAACACTCGCCAAACTGAACCTCGGCACCGACGAAGAACCGCGCACCTTCGGTGAGAAGAACGCGACGAAAGTCATTGAGGCGCTCCAACGCGCCAAGACCGCGCCGCTGCAACGATGGATTCATGCCCTCGCCATTTCCGAAGTGGGAGAAACCACCGCCAAACAACTGGCTGCTACTCATCAGACCTTGGAGGACCTGGCTGATTCCGCAGTGCTGCGTGACATCCTCGCGCTCGGTACGAAGGAAACCGAGCGCGCCGAAATCAGTCCGCGCTCGCGCAAAAATCCCCCCAAGACCAACGCCGAAAAAGCTACTCGCGAAATGCGCGACGCCGAACTCAAGGCCGAGATCGCGGCGATTGAAGCCCGATTGGATGCGGGGGGATTGAAAGCGCGCCTGCCGGAAGCCGGTCCGGTCGCCGCCGCGAGTGTGTTGAATTACTTCGCTTCCGCAGCAGGGAAGAAAGTATTGGCGCGCATCCGTGAGTTGGGCATCCAGCCGGAGAACGAGTTGCCCGCCGCCACGGCGGCAGAAAGTCCGGGTCCGTTCGCCGGGAAAACCGTCGTGTTGACCGGCGCGTTGCCCAGCCTGACGCGCGAACACGCCACCGCCCTGATTGAAGCCGCCGGCGGCAAGACCAGTGGCAGCGTGAGCAAGCGGACGGATTTCGTTCTTGCCGGCGCAGAAGCCGGCTCGAAGCTCATCAAGGCGCAGGAGTTGGGCGTGAGGATTCTGGATGAAGCAGAGTTTCGCGAGATGCTCGGCCAGGCGCCGCCCGCTAAACCAGCCCCGCAAGGCAGCTTGCTGTGATTGTCAGTTACACTGGGAACTGGCGGGCGCTGACTGACGACAGGTTCGCGATACTGCTGATTCAAAAAACGGCGCTGTATTCCAAAGCCCTGTTGAGTTGCTCTCGCGAGCTGGATTCATTTGCAGTTTTCCCGAGGCGCGACGAAACTCAATCGCATTGACCGCCACACAAAATTATTTCGACCGCCGCCTTGCGGGCGGGATGACTTTGATTTTTCTGATGGCCTTCAACCTCCTGGCGACGGTCGCGCCGCCCCCCGAGTTTGTTCCCGGCCAAATCCTCGTCAAACCCAGCATCACCTCCACGGACTCCGAATTCGCCGCATTGCTGAAAACTCATGGCGCCGTGGAGCGGTTCCTGATTGATGCGCTGGATGTCCGCGTGTTGTCTGTCCCGGAGGACCAAACGGAGTCCGCGCTGGCGGCGCTCCGGCAAAGTCCGCTCATCGAGTTTGCCGAGCGCGATTGTTTTGCCTGGCCGGCGCTGCTGCCGGATGATCCGCACTTCGTTTCCGGCGCGCAATGGCATCTGGCGAAACTCCAGATGCCCGCGGCCTGGAACATCTCCACGGGGACGACGAACGTGATCATCGCGGTGGTGGATTCGGGGCTTGATGCCTCGCACCCCGACCTCGCGGACAACGTGTTCCCCGGATACGATTTCGTTTCGAACGACAACGATCCGAATGATGACTCGGGCCACGGCACCGCTGTTGCCGGCGCGGTGGCAGCGGTGGGCAACAACGGTTTAGGCGTCGTCGGTGTCGCGTTTGGCTGCCGGGTGATGCCGCTCAAGATCGTCAGCGCCAACACGGCCGCCACGTATTCGCGCATGGCGCAAGCGGTCACCTATGCCACGGATCACGGCGCGCGGGTGATCAACATCAGCCTGGCCGGAAGCTCCTCCTCCAGCACTCTCCAAAACGCGATCAATTACGCCTGGAGCCGCAATGTCGTTATCATGGCCGCCGCCGGGAACGACGGCAACACACAACCGCAGTATCCGGCCGCCAGTCTGAACGTGGTCGCCGTGTCCGCGACGGATGCCAACGACCGCCGGGCGGCGTTCTCCAGTTACGGCTCCTTCATCACCCTTGCGGCGCCGGGCACGAACAACTGGACCACGCGGCGCAGTGCGTCCACGCCCTACGGGCCGGTGTACGGCACGTCCTTCGCCAGCCCGGTGGTCGCGGGCCTCGCCGCGCTCGTCGCCTCCGCCAATCCTTTGCTCTCCAACACGCAGATTGTGTCCCTGCTCAAATTCAACGCGGATGATCTGGGCGCCGCCGGCCGGGACATTGTTTATGGCTATGGACGCGTGAATGGCTTCAGCACCCTGCGCTCCGCCACCAACACCGTCTCTCCCGAGATTCAGGGCGTCGTCATCGACAACGGGGGCGCGATGACTCTTTCCTGGAGCGCGGTACCCGGTCGGGATTATCGCGTGGAATACACCGCCGCCTTTCACGCCACCAACTGGACGGCACTCGGGCCGGACCTGACCGCGACCAACAAGACGCTCTCGTACACGGATCAAATCAACGGGCCGCAACGGTTCTATCGCATTCTTCAATTGCCATGAACCGGAGCGCCGCTCTCCGATCCGGCGCGTTGGTTCGGCGCGCCGCGCCGCTGCGGGACAGTGAAGGTGCGTGCCAGCTTTGCGCCGGTTTGGGCGACAAAGACCGCCGGGCATTTTTAGAAAACGTGGCTGGACAATGGCTTGCTGGAGGGGAAATCTCCCAGCAGACGATTATGATGACAAACGCCAACACCAATTGTCGGTCATTTAGCTGTTAGCCCCATGAGCGCGCAGCTTCTCGCAGAAAGAGTCAGCGACATGATTCCTCGCTACGAGGAGATATTTGCTGGGCGTGGAGGTGTCACTCCCACTGACCCTTTGGAGTTTCACCTCTATCACCTGGCACGTTACTGGAGTCGGTTGGTCGGCTTCTGCAGGCTAGACCCATCGAAGCCCGCTGCTTTCATTGATACGGATTTAGGGGCGTGCGTGCAGCTCGGTTCAGAGTTTGCGCACAAGTTGATTGGGCCGGATTCTCCGATTTACGGACGTTGGCAGGACTATTGGGCACAGACTCAGGCCATGCTGCATCAGCGACCAGTCACCATCGAGGCGGTTGAGGCCGCATCACAGGCTTTTGATGCTTGCGTTGCCGGTTTGAAATATGACCCTTGGGGCTAACAAAATCACCGCACCGAACTGCCGCCAAGCGTTTCGATGCGCCGGATTCTTCGGACGCTGCATTCGCTGGCAGCGCCCGTTCCCGGCGACAGTCGGTGAGTTCTGGCGTTCGCCATGAAAGCGTTCGTTCCCACGTTACTTTGGCTGGCGCTCTCCCTTGTTCTGAGCGGATGCGGACAGAACCCTCGGATTGATGTCACGCCGGGGATTGAGAACAGTTGCGTTGTGTTCAACATCGCCGCCAGGGGTATGAACGGTCTGTTGGGTTTTGCGGTGATGGATGGCACGAACACGCTCTGGGAGGTCAGCACTTCTTACGAGCAGGGGACGAGGATTGTTTATGGGGTGTTGCCTGCGGGTGGCAATATGCCAGCCAGGCAGGTGGTTCCTGGTTCAGGTGTTGTTCCCGCGCCTATTGGTGGCATGGTTGTGACCGTGAGAGTGGACTATCAGTATGACGATGGTTTTGCCCCTTGCGTGGGCCATTTCGAGAAGTCCATGCAGATACCAAATGGCGAACAAGACGATGCATACTGAACGCCACTGGATGGATGAGGCCGGTGAAGCTGGGCATCACGCCCGCCCGCTCCATGAACCGGAGCGCCGGTCTCCGATCCGGCGCGTTGGGCTGGAGCGCGTCGCCGCCGCAGGACAGTGAAGGTGCGTGTCGTTTTGCGCCGGCTTGTTTGACCAAAACCGCCGGGCATTTTTAGAAAACGTGGCTGGACAATGACCTGCTGAAGGGGAAATCTCCCGCCAGACGATTATGATGACAACCGCCAACACCAATTGTCGTTCACTTAGCTGTTCGGTGATGAATGAAAAGGCTTATTGAACGAATCGTCAATACCTGCCGGTATAATCTCGGTCGTGTCCCGGAAAAGGAATATTATATCGAAGATCATGTTGAGCGCGGCAACTGCGGGGTGGTGGAAGCATTGATTCGAGGCAATCCTGGGTTATCGCAGCATCGAGACATGTTCGGGAATCCGCTTCTCCTATTAGCCGTTTGTGAGAGACGCCTTGAGATGGCCAGGCTGTTGCTGAAGCTTGGATGTGAGGTGAACACCGCCGATGCTCACGGCGCGACTGCCCTTCATCACGCAGTGGATGTCGAGAGCGTGGAGATCATCTCGCTGTTGCTGGCTCATGGAGCTTCCGCGCGGATTACCGACGAAAACGGAGATGTTCCAATGGATTGGGCTGAGCCATCGCGCAGAGAGCATTTTCAGAGTATCATCGGGTCGGGTAGGCGGGAGGATTGACCTCCCGCCCCTCGTGCCACCAGACATGCGCTTTCGCGTCCGGCGGTTCCGGGCACTCCGGAAGGATGAAGCAACGCTCTTGCTCTGCCGCGCGGACGCGGGACGCCATCGGCGGCTGACTCCCGTCGCTGACCTTTGCATTGCATACTGAACGCCACTGGACGGATGAGACCGGTGCGGCTGGGCATCACGCCCGCCCACTCCATTAACCGGAGCGCCGGTCTCCGATCCGGCGCGTTGGAATGGAGCGACACGCCGGGTCGCAGACCGGCGCTCCTGCTTAACCACCAACTCGCGGCCTGGAGAGTTCGGACGATTCACCGAAGGCGACTCTGTGCTACGAAGCGGAGTCAGCTGTGATCCCGGCGTCAATGCCGTCTTAACGCAAAGGGCGGGGAAGTTGGCACCGAGGAACGCCGCGCGGGGACGGCGGAACCATAGGATCGCGGAGAGCTGTGACCGCGCGAATCCATCCCACGCCTCGCGACGTGCCGACAAGGCTGTCCGCGTTCCAGGAAAATGCTCGCGGCGCACGAGGACGCTGCCGAATAGGAATGCAGAGAAGGGTCGGTGCAGGCAACCTCTGCGTTGGTTGCGGCGTTGCGGTGGAGTGGCCGGCGCGCAGATCGTCAACGTTGGTCTTGCCAGTCCGCCGGGTTGCAGTCTGCAGCCGAAATGACATTCTATGCAGGTGAATGAATCGCTTCCTTTGGCCCTGCATGAGTTCCACCAGAAACTCGGCGCGCGGTTTGCCGCCCTCAACGGCGCGGAAGTCGTGGCGGATTTCGGCAATGTGTTGGCTGAACACACGACGTTGCGCGCGGGTGCGGGAGTGTTTGATCTCAGCTTTCGCAGCCGGCTGTGTCTGTTGGGTGCGGATCGCGTGCGCTTCCTGCATGGCCAGGTGACGAATGATGTGAAGAATCTCCCAGCCGGCGAGGGCTGCTATGCGGCGCTCGTCACGGCGAAAGGGAAAATGGAGAGCGACCTCCACGTTTACGCGCTTCAGGATGAGTTGCTGCTCGATTTCGAGCCGGGGTTGAGCGCAAGGGTGTCGCAACGCCTCGAGAAATTCATCGTGGCGGACGACGTGCAGGTGACGGAGGTTTCGCCGCACTACGGATTGTTAAGCGTGCAAGGGCCAAAGGCGGAAACAGTCGTGCGCGATCTGGAGCGGTTCGATCAAGTGCCCGTTAAACCTTTTCACTTCATCAAACATTCCGATGAATCGTTCGGGGAGATTTACTTGATGAACCAGCCGCGACTGGGCTTTGCCGGATTCGATCTCTTTGTGCCCACGCCCGCGCTCCAGGCGGCGGCGGAACAACTGATCGCTGCAGCCAGGTCATTCGGCGGGCAACCGTGCGGCTGGACGGCGTTCGACACGGCGCGCCTCGAGGCGGGTATTCCGCGCTTTGGCGTGGACATGGACGAAACCAATCTGCCGCTGGAATGTGGCATCGAAGCGCGCGCGGTCAGTTATCGGAAGGGCTGTTACATCGGTCAGGAAGTGCTCAACCGCATCCACAGCATCGGACATGTTAATCGCGAATTGCGCGGGTTGCGTCTGGCGGACGGACTGGAGGCGTTGCCGGCGAAAGGTGACAAGCTGCTTCACGCGGGGCGGGAAGTTGGCAACGTGACGAGCGCCGTCCGTTCACCGGCCCTCATAGCGAATCTGGCGCTGGGTTACGTGCGGCGTGAGGCGAACGCGATTGGGACGGAATTGACGCTGCAATCCACCTGGGGCGAAAGTCAGGCGCGCATTGTGGAACTGCCGTTTGTCAAATAACACAGCGGCGATCGATCCGTGGATCAACGCGCAGCGTGCGCTTCTTCCAGAGTCCAATCATTGCGACCATCGGGATGACAACGACAATGGGCCGCGAAGAAACCGCCGCGATACTGCCAGAACCAGGGCCAGATTTTTTCCCGATCCGTCTGTGGCAGCTTCAAGCCATCCAACGCAGCGCGCGGGAAGAATTCAAACCTTCCCTCGGCATGAACGGGTGGGAGTGTCGTTAGCTTTGGCTTTACCTCGAACAAAAACATCAGCCAGTGGGCATTTCCCTGATAGCCGTGCTCGCTGACCAGACCGGCCAAGTGGAGATCCTTCGGCTGGAGTTGGAGTCCGATTTCCTCGCGCGCCTCGCGGCAGGCACAGGCGTAGGGCGATTCGCCATCGTCCGTATGGAGCTTGCCGCCGGGCGGACTCCACAATCCGCGATTCGGCTCCTGCGCGCGCTCGAGCAACAGCACTTCGTCGCGGTCGTTAAAGCAGTAGAGCAGGGTGGCAATTCTGTGCGGCAAATTCACCCGGTCAGTGAATCAATTGCCGGAGCGTCACCAAAGCAAAATCAAACCGCGGGGGCGTTCACCGCGCTTCCTTTGCATCGTGCGGATCACCGCCAACGGTGGATGGTCAAGCCAGATGCGTGTGTGATTATGGCTCGGGAATCGCCCGAAAGTAGCGGCTCGATTCGGAGGGAACAACTTGAAACTCGTATTCGAAGGCTGTGCCGGAGTTCGTCAGGATGGTCAGGGTCATCCATTCCTGTAAGGTCGTTGAGGTCTGAAATTGGAAGCGTCCATTGGCTGGCCCTGACAAGGACCAGCGCAACGCGTGGCTCTGCCCGCCCGCCCACAACCGGAGTTGGACCTGGGTGGATTGAAAGGGAATCTGCGCGCCCGGATACTGGATCAACTGATTGGTGCTGCTGTCGAAGCTGCCCCACGCCTGAACCAAGTAGCTTGATGCTTCATCCATGAAGGCCGGCGTCATGTTGATGTAAAACGGCCCGGCCTTGTTCAGCGCGATATTCACCGGCGGCTGAATGATGCCCGGCCCCGCGCCGCCCGGATTTCCATTCGACTCCGCATGGTTGATCCAGTTGGTTGTTCCAGTGCGGTCGTGGGCGCGGTGGGACCCAAGGTCCTGCGCCGTAAACAAGATGTCCGGCCGGGTGGTAAAACGTTCGACCTGTTGGTAGGCGGGATAATCTCCCGCATAGTAAATGTCCGTCCAGCGGTTGGTGAACGGCTGGAATTCACCGCTCAGACTTCCGGCTGGATGGCGCACAAAGGTGAGCTTCTCGACGCCGGGACGATACGCACCGCGAACCAAGTCATTGGGGTTGCTGCCAACCGGGTAAATGTCACTCAACAACTTCTCATAACGGACCTGATTCCCGCTGATCAGGTATCTCAGTCCTCCGAGATCGTCACGTGCCAGGTTGGTGACATACGATCCAACGTTGGGAAGCTGCCCCGCCGCAGTGGTGTCCCGAATGGCCAGCGGATCAACGGGAAACTCGACCGCATCGCAGAATAGGCTCGTCGGAGAAGGTGTCGGTGTGGACTGAACGATCGCATAACTGAACAGGGTTTGATTGACATAAGATGACGGTTGCGCCGTCAAGGGGTCGAAGTTGCGTCGAACGACGTAGAAAAGGTATTCGTTGCCAACTGGCTGGAAGTCCCGGACACAAAACGTGTGACGCTCCGGGTCGGCCAAGCCCAATTGTTCCAGCAACAACACCAACACTTGCGATTTGAGATCCACAAGCTTGAGCGCCTCGGCCTGGTGATTCAACCGCCACACCTCCAAAGGCAAACTGTCCAGGTTCATCTGCGCGGCGGGCGGCAGGTGATTGAGTATTTGAAAAGCAGCCTCCACCGCCGCCACGCCGTTCGAGCCAAAGTAGTCGAGAAATGATCGTTCAAAACCGTAGGTGATGACCGGAATGTTCCAGCGATAGCCTTCGCCAAGGTTCATTGGCCCGCCGATATCATCCGCCTGACGGTAACCTTTGGTTCTGTCCATCCAATCCGTGTATGGCCCCAGCAGCGAGAACGCGTTCGCCCGAATCGCAAGGATCGCCAGTGACAGAATAATTGTGAGGCCGGCCTTCACCGGGGCGATTCTATGGCCCCACAGGTTTAGCGCAAGCCACCGGTTGGAACGGGATCAAGCCTCGTTGTTACGGCTACTTCCCAATGCAGAAAAGCTTCGTTCCCGTGCGGATGAACAGCCGGTCGCGCACCGCCGCCACGGAGGCGCGGAGTTGATCGTCGCCGTCATCGCCCATCGCAACAGAGTGCAACAGTTTGAATTCATCGCCCGCCGCCACGACAAACACCTCCCCGCGGAAATTCTGGAAGTAAATCTTGTCGTCAGCCCCGGTGGGGGACGATTCAATCTTCACGCGCGGGCCTAATTCGCCGATCCAATCCACCTTGCCCGTGGCCGGGTCCACGCGCGAGAGCGTCTTGGTCTGCCGTTCGCCGTTTAGCACGTAGAATTTGCCCTTGTAGAACAAGGGCGTGGCGACGTCGGAGGACACTTCGCGATCCTGACTCACCCAGGCATGGTCCTTTTCGCTGAGGGAACCTTTCAGCCCGGCTTTCACGGCGTAAATGGGCGGTTGCTTGGGAGTGCAGGCCAGCACCACGCCGCCACCAGCCACCGGCGAAGGCACCAACCGCCAGTGCGTGATGCGTGACGGATTCCACGTGCCCCAGTGCCAAAGCTCCGCCCCGGTCTTCAAATCGTGCCCGCTGATGAAGTCACCGCCCGCCACGAGCAACTCACGCCGGCCTTGATATTCGAAAGGAATCGGTGTGCTGAAAGCCTCCCGCGATTCCTCGCGGGCTTCGCTGGGCCGGATGTGCTTCCACAGCTCTTTGCCCGTCGCGGGATCCAACGCCAGCAAGTAGGAATCGTTGGGGCCATCGCGACGGCCGCGGCCCTGCACCGGCACGTTGCGCTGCAGCACTTGGAGGAAAAGTGTTCCATCATACAACGTCGGGCTGCTCGAGAAGGTCCACAAGAAGGCGAACTGGCCGTAATCTTCCTGCAGATTGCGGCTCCAGATTTTCTTGCCGGCAAAATCAAATGCCACCAGGTCGCCGGTGCCGTAGAAGTAATAAACGAGTTTGCCGTCCGTGACGGGCGAGGGCGAGGCGAAGTTGCTGCGATCATCCTTGTTGAAACCCACGCCCGCTTCGTGATTCCACAACTCTTTGCCGGTCTGGTAATCAAGGCAGATCGCGCGCAGGGTCTTGGTGCGGGTGTCGGTGGAACTCACAAACACACGATCACCCCAGATGATGGGCGTGGCGGCGGACGGACCCGGCAGCGTGGCCGTCCATTTGACATTCTCGGTCTTGGAGAACTGCGCCGGCAGATTGCGGGCGGTGGAGGACCCGTCAAAATTCGGCCCGCGCCAATGCGGCCAGTTTTCAGCGAGAACGGAAGCGGTCAAGGTGGTGACCGCCAAGGCGGCGACGAGAATGGTTTTCAATTGGCTCATAATGTCGTAACGGTTTTGCGCCATGCGCGCAGGACAGTCGTGCCCCGCGTGGTCCAGTGTATTCGCGCGAACAATAGCACTCACCCCTCAGTTCGCGCAACCAGTCGTGACCTGATTTTGGTCATTTCCAAAAGAAACAACCGGCGAATGGCATCGTAGCCGCGCTCGTTCGGGTCTTCGACGTTGGTGTGATACCAATAATTCGGATCGTGCGCGTCATAGTGCTTCCGCCAGAACTGGGTGCAGTGCAGGCCGTGCCCCAGGAACGCGGCGTGCAAATCTATCAAGTGAACGTTCGCGCGTTGTTCGGCCCCGCGCTCGAGGATTGCGTTGTAGGCCGCCAGAATCTTCAACCCATCTGGCCACGCCGGCAGACCGGCGCGTTGGATGTCACCCACGCCATCCGTGGGATCGTAGATGTTTGCCAGGAAGATCTGGCAGCCGCCGGGAAAACGCGCGTTGACGTGATCGAGAATGACCTCCAGCCGCGCGGCAAAGTTCTGCACCCACGGCGAGGCCTGTTGCCAGTCGGCGCCAAACATGGCGCCCTCGCGCGCCGGCGTGCGCCCGTAATCGTGAATCAGATCGTTGCCGCCGGTCGTGATGACCACCAGCCCGAGCACATTGGAATCCGTCACCGGCAACCGCGGAAGCTGGTGCTTCACCAAGTCCAACGAAGTGCTGCCGGACACGGCCAGATTGGTGGCGCGTAACCCGGGCAACACCGCGCGCAGGTTGATCTCCCGAAGGTCAGGAAACTCATCCGGTGGATTCGCGACCAGTCGGTCAAAGTAACCGTAGCCTTTGCGCGCACCGAATCCCGCCGTCACACTGTCCCCCAGCCCCACCAGCAGGACAGCCCGCTCCGTCCACTGGTGGTCGAAGTTCTCCGCGGGCACTGCCGGTCCCGCGGGACCGCCGCCCACAGGCCGGCTTTGCGAGAAGTAATACCACGTCCCCATGGCGCACACGCCGAGCACTGCCAGGACAATGAGCAGGTGAAACCGGCTCTTCACGATACACTCACCCTCGCCCTGCGAACGGTGCAGTGGCGGTTCACTCCCGGGATGTGCTCCCCAGCATTGCTGAATGGCTCATTCACGACGGACAAAGCGTAGGTAACGACTTGAACGCCTGCAAGCGAGGGATGCTCAGGCCAGCAATCTGGGGAGGGAAGTCTCCGAACCCAGTTTCGCGCATTGAACCCTTGCACCGTACCAGCCGACGTGAGTGTACATTCTGTGAATTCACTCGCGGCCGACGGTTGGTGACGGCGATGTTAGCGCCCTGCTTGACAATCGGTTCGCTGCGCCCGTTAATGGCGGTGGCACCGCCAACTAATCCCGTGGTCACCGAGAAATACAGTCCGCCAAAATACTTTCAGATCAGCCGCGACGTGATCGGACTGATCCAGAGCGGTGCGCTGCCGCCCGGAGCGCCGGTGCCGTCCGAGAACGAAATCATCGAGAAATACCAGGTCAGCAACACCACCGCGCGCAAGGCGCTCCACGACCTGGAGAAGGAAGGCTGGGTCAACCGCGTCAAGGGCAAGGGCACATTTGTGCGTGACTTCACCGTCGTGCGCGCCATCAACCGCATCTTCGGTTTTACCAAAAACATGATCGAAGCCGGGCGGAAGCCGTCCACGCGCCTGGTCGGATTTCACCTGCGCAACGACGATCATACCCAGACCATCAATGGCCGTGAGTTCACGCTCAAAGGGCCGTTCTGCGAGATTGAACGGATTCGCTATGCCGACGGCATTCCGATGATGAAGGAAACGCGCTTTATCTCCATGGGCCTGTGTCCTGACATCCACCGCCGCAACCTGGAGCAGTCGCTGTATGCTGTGTTTGCCAAGGACTACGGCATCCACCTGACGGAGATCAATCAGATGTTGAGCGCGGTACTGTTGGAAGGGGAAGCGCTCAAAGCGTTCCAACTGGAAAAGCCGGTGCCGGCGTTCCGGGTCGAGGGCGTTTCCTTCTGTGGTCGCGACCTTATCATCGAAATGGAAGATTCGGTTTATCGCGGAGACATGTACCGCTTTGCGGCCAAGGCCCGGCCCGTCACCACCGAGAAGAAGTGATTCTCCCGCCTCCGGCGGTTCTCACCCAATTGGCAATTAGCCGACATAACGCGGTAACCTCCTGCCTGCACCTTGGTTGCGGTTGCTTGTTGAGCCAGGGGTTTTAACCGCCCCAATACGGGCGCTTGGCTGGGATTCCACACGGAAGCCCAACTCTCTTGTCCGGCGGCTTTGGCTCTGTGTAAAAAAGCACGAAAAAGCGTTGACAAACTAAGGCACAAGTCATAGTTAGTGCGTTAACGCTCCACGGTGTGTGGAAAATTGTATTGGATGGGAAAATCAATGGAGCGGGTTCGCCGGTGCCACGGACGGTGGGGATGCGTTGGCAGGCGAAAACGCTTTTAGTGCGAGCAGCAGTCAAAACCAGCAAAACCTCAGCCAGCGTATGAAAACAGCAAACACTCAAAAACCACGGGAGTCTCTGACTTCCAAATTCGTTCGGGCCGCGTGCTATCCGCTCTTCGTGATCGCGCTGGCCGGTTTACCCACGCTCAACGCTGCCATCACCGGACAGTGGGATTTCAAATCCGGGAACTTGGTGGCAACCACTGGCGCCGATCTGGCGTACTTCGACGGTGTTGGCGGAGACACCTCGCAGCAAACCGTGTTCGGCACCACTGCGACGCTGGGTCTGCCGGACATCGGTGGCCAGCCCGCCCATGTGATGGGTTTCCCCCGCGCCCTTCCGACCATGGGTTATGTCGTTACTCCCGGTGCGGCGGCGAACGGCGGTGGAACGTAGATCACGCTCGCGTTGCAGCTGCCGGAGGAGCGGCCGGACGCGGTGGGCCGGCCGG
>JAANMX010003271.1_pt1 | contig 14586 bp, 8 predicted proteins | sample 7279681 | NCBI WGS metagenome assembly JAANMX01 (sample SAMN14094542, study PRJNA606508) | bioreactor metagenome | isolation source: A lab-scale SPAN reactor treating ammonium-rich wastewater day 351 | place: Ireland: Galway | collected 2018-01-01
GCAGGCTGTCGGAGAGGCGAGAAATAGAACGCGGATGACGCGGAACGGGCTGATTTTCGCGGATAGAAGCGAGAAAAATCCGGCTTTTTCCGTACTTTCTGCTCAATCCGCGTTCTATTCTGTGCTATTCCGACAAGCTGCTAGCGACTATACGAGATCGTAGAGGGTAGAGATTGACCGCAAAAGACGGGTCAATCTCTACTCTCCTTCGTCTGAGGAGTATAAACCGTGGCTCAATACATTGCCCGGCGTCTGATTTCTCTTATTCCCGTACTATTGGGTGTTTCGATTGTCGTCTTTTCGCTGATCCGTATGATTCCCGGCGATCCTGTGATTATTATGCTGGGGGAGAAGGCGAGTGTGGAGGCGATTGAGGAGTTGCGTGAGGAGATGGGCTTCAATCGGCCCATTCCTGTCCAGTATGTGGAGTGGATGGGGCGGATTTTGCGCGGTGATTTTGGCAAGTCGATCATCAACCGTACATCGGTGATCGTAGACTTGCGCACCCGGTTGGCCGCCACTATTGAAATGGTCGTGGCCGGGATGATTCTGGGAGTGATCATCGGCATTACCATCGGCATTGTATCGGCACTACGCCGAAATACCTGGCTGGATGTGGTCTCGACCTTTGGCGTACTTCTCGGTGTCTCTATGCCCATTTACTGGCTGGCGCTGATTCTGATCTATGCCCTGGCGGTGAACCGGCAGATATTTCCCCCCAGCGCCCGCTTGGATGTCGCGCTCTCTGTGGATCGGCATACGGGTTTTATGCTGATTGATACACTGCTGGCCGGTGATCCCAAACTCTTTTGGAATGCAGTCTGGCATCTCATATTGCCCAGCGCAGTGCTGAGCACCGTCATTATGCCCATCCTGGCCCGCTTGACCAGAGCCAGTATGCTGGAAGTCTTGCAGCAGGATTATGTGCGCACGGCCCGGGCCAAAGGGCTGGCGAGCCGGGTGGTCGTCATTCGTCACGCGCTCAAGAATGCCCTGCTGCCGATTGTTACGGTTCTGGGGCTTCAGTTGGGTGGTCTGCTGGGCGGTGCCATATTGACAGAGACAATCTTTTCCTGGCCGGGGATGGGGCTATGGACCTACCGGGCCATCCAGAGCCGGGACTATCCGATTGTGCAGGGGGCTGTGCTGGTCAGCGCCACGATTTATGTGGTTGTCAATCTGCTGGTAGACATTTCCTACGCCTATCTGGACCCACGGATTCGCTATAGCTGAGTAGAGATTGGGGACTGGAGATTGGGGATCGGACACTCACGAATCTCTTCTCCCGTCGCTACCCCCTTGCCCCTTCTTTTGGGAGAAAATGAATGAGCGTCAATACTGCACTTGCGCCACAAGCGATTAACGGTCTGGCATCCCGTCCGTCGCGCAGCCTCTTTAGCGATGCCTGGCGGCGTCTGCTTTCCAGTTGGAATGGGCGGGTGGGTCTGACAATTACCGGCCTGATTATTCTCATCGGCCTATTGGCCCCGATTGTCAGCCCCTACGATCCGACTATCGATTCGAATCTGGTCGATTCCAGGGCCGCGCCTTCGCTTGAACATCCCTTTGGCGCCGATCGCTTGGGTCGGGATATATTCCGGCGCATCATTCACGGCACACGCATCTCCCTGACGATTGGCTTCGTCGTCGTCTTTATCACTGGCGGCATCGGCACGATTCTGGGGTTGATGGCTGGCTATTTCGGTGGCTGGATCGATTCCATTATTATGCGTCTGATGGACATTCTTCTGGCCTTTCCGTCGATCCTATTGGCGATTGCTATTGTGGCTGTGCGGGGGGCAAGTCTGGGCAATACGATTATTGCCGTGGCCGTTGTGGGTGTGGCGGGCTATGCCCGGGTCGTGCGTTCGGTGGTGCTCTCCGTGCGCGAACGGGATTATGTGGAGGCGGCGCGTATGATTGGCGTCAAGAACAACCGGATTATGTTTCGGCATATCCTGCCCAACAGCCTCTCACCCATTATTGTCCAGGTGACAATCGGTGTAGGCGGGGCAATTTTGACAGCCGCAGCCCTGGGCTTCCTCGGCCTGGGCGCACAGCCACCCGCACCGGAGTGGGGCGCGATGATCGCCGACGGCACGCCCTTCCTGCGCCAGTCACCCCATATGGTGCTCTTTCCCGGACTGGCGATTATGTTTACAGTGCTGGGCTTCAACCTCCTGGGCGACGGCCTGCGCGATGCGCTGGACCCCCAGTTGCGGGATTGAGGCTCTCCCATACCAGCCGAATTTTCTACTACAATCAGCGTGGCGTTCTGGTTGGCTAATAGGAGGGGGGAAAAAGTGATGCAGTCGATGCAATTTCTGATCGCACACTCGATGTTCTGGAAGACTTGGAGCCGCTAACTGCTCACCCCCGCCCAACCTCCCCCACAGTGAGGGAGGTTGGGCGGGGGTGAGCAGTTACGAATTAAGCGGCTATCTGCGGAGCGCGGGCCAGCATCGGGGCCAGGAAGTTGCCTGTGTAGCTCCGTTCGATCAGCGCCACATGCTCCGGCGTGCCTTCGGCGATGACCAGCCCGCCCTTCACGCCACCCTCCGGCCCCATATCGATCAGCCAGTCGCAATTTTTGATCACATCCAGATTGTGCTCGATGACCAGCACAGTATTGCCCCGCTCCACCAGGGCGTGGAGAACTTCGAGCAGCTTGCGCACATCCTCAAAGTGCAGCCCCGTCGTCGGCTCGTCCAGAATGTAAAAGGTGTTGCCCGTATCCCGACGGCTCAGTTCCTTGCTCAGTTTGATGCGCTGGGCCTCGCCGCCGGAGAGGGTGGTGGCGGGCTGGCCCAGACGCACATAGCCCAGACCCACTGCGTCCAGGGTCTCCAGTTTGTTGCGGATGCGGGGGATATTCTTGAAAAATTCCAGCGCCTCCTCCACGGACATATCGAGCACCTGGGCAATCGACTTGCCGCTGAATTTGATTTCCAGAGTCTCCCGGTTGTAGCGGCGCCCCTTGCACTCCTCGCAGGGCACATAGACATCGGGCAAAAACTGCATTTCAATACGGATGATGCCGTCGCCTTTGCAGGCTTCGCAGCGTCCGCCCTTGACATTGAAGCTGAAACGGCCCGGTTTGTAGCCCCGAGTCTTAGCTTCGGTCATCCCAGCAAAGAGGTCGCGGATGGGGGTAAAGAGCCCCACATACGTGGCCGGGTTGCTGCGGGGTGTGCGGCCAATCGGCCCCTGATCGATCTCGATCACTTTGTCCAGAAACTCCATACCCTCGATGTCACGATGCTGGCCGGGCCGATCTTTGGCCCGGTAGAAGTGCTGGGCCAATCTTTTATAGAGCACATCCACCACCAGCGTAGACTTGCCGCTGCCACTGACACCGGTGATGGCGACAAACTTGCCCAGGGGGATGCGCACATCCACAGAGCGCAGATTGTTCTCGGCTGCGCCGGTGATGAAGAGGTGGTTGCCGTTGCCCTCCCGCCGCTCCTTCGGTGTGGGAATCTGCTTCTCGCCCCGCATATATTGGGCGGTCAGGCTGTCCGGGGCGGCGAGAAAATCCTTCTGGGCCGCGGAGACGACGACCTCGCCGCCGTGCTCCCCCGCGCCCGGCCCCATATCCACCACCCAATCCGCGGAGCGGATGGTGTCCTCGTCGTGCTCCACCACCAGCACAGTATTGCCCAAATCCCGCATCCCCTGCAGGGTTTCGATCAGCCGGGCGTTGTCCCGCTGGTGCAGACCGATACTCGGTTCGTCCAAAATGTAGAGCACGCCCATCAGTTGGCTGCCGATCTGGGTGGCCAGGCGGATGCGCTGGGACTCGCCGCCGGAGAGGGTGACAGCCGTGCGGTTCATCGAGAGATAGTCCAGCCCCACATTGACCATAAATCCCAGCCGGGCCTCGATCTCCTTCAGAATCTGCTGGGCGATGAGCATATCCCGGCCCGCCAACAGCGCGGGCTGATCGTCTGTGCCCCGCAACTTCTGAAACCATTCCAGGGCATCCACCACCGGAATCGAAGTCACGTCGTAGATATTCTTGTCGGCAACGGTCACGGCCAGAGCCATTGGCTTCAGTCGTCGGCCCCCGCAGACCGGGCAGGGGCGCACGCTCATATATTCTTCCAGCTTGCCCCGTATCCACTCGCTGTCGGTCTCGCTGTAGCGCCGTTGCAGGTTGGGGATGACGCCGCCGTAGTTGGTTTCGTAGCTGCGGTTGTGGCCCCGGTTGTTCTGGTATTCCACCATCACCTTCTGCTTGGCGGGCAGACCGTTGAGCAGAATCTCCCGCTGTTTGGCGCTCAGTTCCTTCACCGGCACACGGGTGGGGATGCTGTGCTGCTTGCAGACGGCGCGCAGGAGTTGCAGATAGTAGCCGTCGTTGTCGTCGTTGGTCTCCCGCTTCCAGGGGAGTATCGCCCCCTCTTCGATGCTCAGCTCCCCGTCCAGAATCAGCTCCGGGTCGAACTCTTGCAGCACACCCAGGCCGTCGCAGGAGGGGCAGGCGCCGTGGGGGCTGTTGAAACTGAAGGTGCGGGGTTCGATCTCCGAAAAGCTCAGCCCACACCTGACACAGGCGAAGTGCTCGCTGTAGATGCGGTCCACCAAAACCTGTGCTGGCGCGCCGTTCAACTGGCCTTCCGGCGGCTGCTGCTCGTAGTGGGAGACAATCATCGCGCCTTCGCCCAGGCGCAGGGAAGTCTCCACCGAATCGGTCAGCCGGGTCAGGTCTGTGCCGGGGAGCATTTCATCCGGGTTGTCCGGGTCGGGCCGCTCGTTGCGGATGACCAGCCGGTCGATGACGACTTCGATCGAATGATTTTTGTAACGGTCCAGGTCGGGCACTTCTTCCATCTCAAAAATTTCGCCGTTGACCCGCACCCGGGCGTAGCCCTGGCTCTGCAAGCCCTCGAAAAGCGTCTTGTGGTGGCCCTTGCGGTCTTTGATAATCGGGGCCAGCAGGATCAGCCGGGTGCCCTCTTCCATCTCCAGAATCGAATCGACGATCTGCTGGGGGGTCTGCTGGCTGATGGGGTCGCCACATTCCGGGCAGTGGGGCTGGCCGACCCGGGCGTAGAGCAGGCGCAGGTAGTCGTAGACTTCGGTGACAGTGCCGACGGTCGAGCGGGGGTTGCGCCCGGCCCCTTTCTGGTCGATGGAGATAGCCGGGGAAAGCCCTTCGATCTGCTCCACATTCGGCTTTTCCATCAGCCCCAAAAACTGCCGCGCATAGGCCGAGAGGGACTCCACATAGCGGCGCTGGCCTTCCGCATAGATTGTGTCGAAGGCCAGGCTGCTCTTGCCGCTGCCGCTCAGCCCGGTGATCACCACCAGTTTGTCCCGGGGGATGGAGATATTCACACCCTTCAAATTGTGTTCGCGCGCGCCGCGCACCACCAGTTTGTCCAGAGCCATTGGATCGCTCCTGTTGTCGCTAGAGAAGCTGAGTTTTTGAGAAAACTCAGCTTCTCGGTTTCCTATTTATCCCAAGAACATTTGTTCAGTATCGTATCCATTTTACCCGCGAAAGGACAGAATATCAAATGGGAATGGGGTTGTCCGTAAGAGAAATCCGGTTGGACGGGGCAAAACAAAAGACCGAATCCGAAAAATCGGATTCGGCCTTTGCTTTTGTTGTCCAGTCATTCGGGGTCGGTTCGCCTTCCGGGAAGCCAAATCAGCCTACAAAAGTGCCGGTTGCCTACTCAATGGCGACCCGGAAGCCGAAGCCAGAGGTGGTGGCGTCGTAGCGCAAAAAGATGGAGAGAATCTTCTGCTCCACCACTTCCCGCGGCGTGGGCGTGCCACCGTTGATGTAGCGCATCATCTCATCAATCACAGACTACTCCCAGATGTTCTATCTTAATGCGATTTACAGAGGCATTCGTCCCTTTGCTTTGAACAATGATTTCAAAACCAAAGCCTCCGGGCTGTAGTCCCGGCCAGCAGAATGTAAAACCTGCAGGCAGTGAGGCCTCGTGCTTACCAAAAGAAAACAACTCTCCCGTCAAACCAAAATCAGTTGCGCCAAGATTGATATTGCCTTGCCCTTGGACTGTAATAAAGTACTTTCCCGGTGTGATATCTGGATAATCGAAATTCCGGCAGAACGGACCCCACGCCAGCCGTAAGTCTTTGACACAATCAGCGAAATTACAGTCAGAGCGGAAACCACCGTCACACAACCAAGCGCTGTTACGGGGATCACCATCAAAGATCACCCGCGGTGGACCTGGCGGGATCGGTGTGGGCGTGGTTGATGTAGCTGTAGCCGTAGGTGTCGGAGTCAGTGTCGGTGTGGATGTAGATGTAGGGTTAGGTGACGATGGATTGCAGCGCACTTTGCCTGCGATGACGCGGTATAGTTCCGCCAGGGCATCGGGGCCCGGCGCATAATAGTAATCGTCAGAGGCAGAAGCAACATGGCGCAGTAAATTTGCATCCGCATTACTGCCAAGACCGATGGTAACAATGCGAATACCTGTTGTCTTTGCGCTTGCGGCAGCAGCCAGTGGGTCTCGACCTGCAAAGTTATTGCCATCACTGAGTAAGACGATTACACGTGTATGGCCTGGTACATGCCGGTTGCTTTCCAATTCTGTTTGCGCTACGGCAATTCCTTCGCCAATCGCTGTACTTCCATCAGCCACCAGACCATTCAACGCCGCTTCTAGAGAAGATCGGTTCTGGCTGAGTATGTGATCGAGTGTGGCTGAGCCTGCAAAGGAAGCAATGCCAGCCTTCTCTTGGCTGAAGTCCATTTGACTCAGAAAGACTCGAATTGCCTGCTTGGCAGCACCCATTTTGCCCTCATCCGCCATACTGCCCGATCTATCCAAAACAAGCATTACATCGGGAGGAATGTATTGATCGGACGGACAGGGCGTAGGCGTCGGATGGGGACCAATAACGATTGGCAAATGAAGCGGACATGGCGGCAACCAGCGTTGGTAGCTGTTGCCCCCCACAACATTGCCACGCACACTTTCGCTGAAGCCGATGGTAAACAGGCTGTTGCCCGGCGCGTGGATTTCCAATGTTACCCGACGACTCTCTAATGGATTCAGCCGAATGCCATAGATGTGAGCAGGGAAGCGCAGAATACGTAGACGCCCATCTGGCTCTATTTCAAGTCCATCGAGGGAACTCCAGCGGTTGGCCAATGGACCCGGATGCAGCCAAACCTGGGCGTCGGGCGGCAGTCCGCTGGCCGTGATTTCGATATCAACAGGTGTGGACGTAGCCAGGGTGTTGATCACATCGAATTCGATCCGATCCTCGTACATCCCCGCTTCGTTCAACTGACAGGCACCGGGTTGGGGCTGCGGATAGTCGATGATATGCAGATTGCGTTGGGCGATGTTGTTCTCCCAGGGCACCCGGTCATCCCGGATCGGATCGGTGGGCGCGCTGATGCGCACGAAGAGGCAGAAGTGCCCGGTGATATTGGGCACATCCCAGGGGATGGAGACGATGGCATAGCTGCCTGGCGCGATGGATGGGATGTGCTGCTTTACTGGGAGAAGCGTCCAGTCGTTGGGCCAGGTCAACCCCAGACCCGGATTGGCAAAGTAGAAATCGACGTCGATGTCGCCGATGGTGGTGGTGCCCCGGTTCCAGATGCGGGCGTAGATGTAGTTGCGTTGGCCTGCCTGGGGATTCACATGCCGGGTGCCGCCGTCGTCGGCATGGCGTACCCAGATATCGGGACTGACCCACCAGGGATTACTGCTGGGAATCTGTCCAATATCGTTGTCGTTGTCGCGGATGTACATATCCGTCAAATCCGGCGAACAGCCATCTACCGTGACCGTAGGCACAGGAAAAGTCAAGGACTGGCGGTTGCCCCGGTTGTCGTCGTATTGGGCGGAAGCCGAACTGTTGACAGCAAAGGTGCCGCATTGGGTGGGCTTAACGCTGAAGCCGACTTCGGTGCTGCCTTCGCTCACCTGGGGCAGATTCCACGTGAGGGTTTGCCCATTGACTTGGGGCATGGCCGCTCCGCTGAACGAGTTGGGCACGATCTCGAATTCTGGTGCGACCACATCGGTCAGATCGATATTGGCGGCGGGCACATTGCGGATCTCGCCGGCCAGACGGGTGTATATCTGGGCCAGATCGCTTGGCGATGGCGATTGATAGAAGTAGTCAGGCGACGTGGCAATCTCGCGCAGGAGCGCGGCATTGACATCACTTCCCAAACCGACAGTATAGAGGGCAATACCCGCGGCGTGGATCTGGTTGGCCGCAGCGCGCACATCGTCGGCATATGCCCCTTCGGGATTGCCGTCGGTGAGCAGGATAATGGCCGGGGTATGGCCTGCCACCCGCCGCGGCCCGCTCATCTCAGCGTAGGCGCTGGTCAGCCCACTGTCTATGCGTGAGAAGCCGCCACAGATGGAATTGTAGAGAGCGTTGGTAGCCTGGGTTCGGTTGCCGGTCAGTTCGCTGTGCAGTTGGGCTGTGTTGGCAAAGGAGACGATAGCCGCCTGATCGGGCGGGAAGGCCATACTGTCCAGGAATTGCTTGCCTGCCTCCTGAGCCTGGTTCAGTTTCGTGCCGCACATGGACTGGGAACGGTCAATGATCAGGGTCACATCCAGGGGTGCCTTGACCTCCGAGTTTGGACAGTCTCCTGTCAGACGCAACGTCACACCGATCTGCCCGTCGATGCGGGCCAAGCTGGGGTAGGCGATCTTGTCCACGCTGACCGTGCAGGTGGGGAAGCTCGGCGTGGCCGTGGGCGTGGGGAGGGGTGGGGTGGGGGTAGGGCCTGGCGCTGTAGAACCAGGCAACGTCAGCTTTACTACAAAGGCATCGTTGTTGCCGCCGTTGTAGGTAGTGTCGAAGGCACCTGGGCTGGTAGGAAAGTCGCTAGAATTGGTAAATCCTGAGACGTAGGCAGCGCCAAACCTATCCACCGCAATGCTATAAAGACCGTTTTCATTATCACCCCCGCCAAGAAAGGTAGCGTAGTCCAAGTCAGTCCCTATCGGATTCAGTTTCACCAGAAAAGAATCGGATGGGCCGTCAAAAGTGGTGTCAAACGCGTTAGATGTAACAGGAAAGTCACTTGAAGAGGTGCTGCCTGCGATGTAGACACTTCTCGAACCGTCTATGGTGATGCGCGGTCCCCATGCTTCATAACCAGTACCCCCCAGGAAGGTAGCATAATCTAGCTCCATGCCCGATGGATTCAACTTCACGACAAAAGCATCTGAATAGCCATCAAAGGTGGTATCAAAAACGCCGGGAGTGGTAGGGAAATCATTGGAACTAGTGTATCCTGAGACGTATACAGCACCAGTCTCATCCAGAGTAATGGCATTGCCATAGTCCCAGTCATTGCCGCCAAGGAAGGTAGCAAAAGTCATGGAAAAGCCATTGGATGTAATCTTGGCTATATATGCATCGGAACATGGAAGCCAGTTTGTGCTAGAATGGGCGCAGCTATCCCCCCCTTGAAATGTACTATCGAAGGTACCCGAAGTTACGGGGAAGTCGGAAGAGTTCGTTGATCCTGTTACAAGTACAAAGCCACTAGGGTCGATTACAAGCCCAGCGATATTATCATTAGCCCTACCGCCAAGGTAAGTGGAATACTCAAGAGATGATCCTGACAGAGATAGTTTAGCTAGAAAACCATCCTCACAGGCGGAAGGAGTATACTGCGATCCGCAAGTTCCACCATTGTAGCTGTTGTCCAAAGTATTGGGTGTAACAGGGAAATCGGCCGATATAGTCGCACCACCAATGTAAATGCCTCCTCCTGAATCAACTGCCAAGGCGAAGGCCGAATCGCTTTCGCTACCACCTAAAAAGGTACTAAACTCTAGGGTGTTCCCACTGGGGTCAAGTTTTACCACAAAAGCATCTCCACCACCATAGGTGGTATCGAAGGCTCCAGAGGTGATCGGGAAGTTGCTGGATTCAGTTCTTCCCGTAACGTAGGCTGAACCTACCCCATCCAAAGCAATATCTCCACCCCAGTCCCCGTTACTCCCGCCCACAAAGGTGACATAGGTTAGTGCAGTACCCGTTGGGTTTACCTTCACCACGAAAACATCGGCAGAACCGTTGGTGGTGGTATAGAGGACGCCAGGGGTGGTTGAGAAATCGGTGGAATAGGAGTAGCCAGTGACGTAGGCGGCCCCGATTCCATCCACGGCAACGCTATTACCTGACTCACGAGAACTCCCACCCAGGAAGGTGGCATAGGTCAGATCAGAAGCATCACCTTGTCCTATAACCTCATGACGGGACGAATCGGCAAACGGAAAACGCACTTGATTCTCGGCTGTTAGCGTAGCCTTTCGCTCGCTCGTCACCGAGAGGCTCTCTGATGTACGAATCAAAGGCAGTATGAAGTCACCGATCTCAGTAATCAGGCGCAGGTTATCTTCTATCAGGGATAGGGTTTCGGCCCCGTCCACTTGTAGCTCGACATTCCCCAGGATATCCCGGCAATCGGTGTTGCATTCGAGTTGCCAGAACCAGTGGTTATCCTGACTCATTATTTTTAGATCCGCGCCTGGATACAAATCCACATATCGCACCCCTCCCCACACAGGCACATCCGGCTGCCATTTGTCTGGATCGTTGCCAAAGAAGTAACTGATCTTGGTATCGAGGCGGTCGAAAGGTTCCATGCGTGGATTGGGGTTAGCGCCAGGGAAGCTCAACTTAATATTGACGCCAGTACGGGTGATCGGTTCAGTGGGGGCAATGGGATCAGCAAAGGGGGGACGTTCGTTGGCGCGTTGCGTCTCTGGTTCGACTTCATCTACCACGGTGATCCAAAGAGCGTCACCAGTCAGCCACATCTCGCCCGCCCCCCCCAGCACCTTGAAGCGAGCGCCTTCGCCAAACTGGCCCACATTCTCAACGAACATGACAGGCGAACTGTGAACTGTCCCACCATCTACCTGGTCATGAGTTTCGGGGCGGATCGATCCCAGCGAGGCATAACTGGTGGAATGCGCTCGCAAGCTGAATATGGCTATGGCTAACAGCAGGCTCAGCATGGCTACGGAGAAAAAGGCGGACCGATGGACTTTGTGAAACATGAGACAATACCCCTCTCAGGTGGGTCAGCATGGAGACGACTGATGTACTGTGCTCTTTATTTGGCGATCAACGCAACAAGTTCGGCAGGTAAAGCCGGTGCTGCTGGCAAAAGACGGCAATGCGCTGGTTGCCGGTGTCTGCGACGTAGATACAGCTATCGGGGCCGATGGCGAGGCCGCGAGGCGTTGTAAGTTCCCCGGCTCCGCCAAGTTTCGCTACAAAATTCCCTTCACCGTCGAATATCTGAATGCGGTTATTGCCACTGTCGGCGACGTAAACACAACCGTTTTTGTCAGTAGCGACAGAACTGGGTTCTTTGAACTCACCGTCAGCGATTCCCGATGTGCCCCAGTTCTTGAGCCAGTTGAGCCGGTAGTCGTACTTGGCGATCCGATCGTTGCCAGCATCTGCAATGTAAAGATAAATATCAAAGGGACTCTGCTGGGTGTAGGTGGCGATGTCCTGGGGGGCAGATAGTAGCCAATCGGCGGAACTACAACTACTGCCCCAGAGATCGATGAACTGGCCGTTGTTTTGGAACCGCAGAATCTGGCAGGTTAGGTGATCAACGACGTAAACGTTGCCCGTACCACCTTCGTCCCAACCAGCAACCCCCCAGGGTTCCCGAAGACGCCATCGATCACCGCCATCTCCATCCTGCCATCCACCGGAGGGCTGTCCTGCAGCGTTGTAACGGAGAATTCGATGTTGATCCGTATCAGCGATGTACAAAAAGCCGCTGGGACCTGCTTCTATTCCATTCGGGTTCAGCATCACTCGGTTGTCTTCGTTACCGTACTCCAGCAGGTACCGGCCCTGTGGGGTGAATGCCTGGATGCGTCGATTCTCTCTGTCGGTAACATGGACATTCCCATCCCGATCCACCGCCACGGCAACTGGATTCTTGAACTGCCCTGGTTCATCACCAAAGCTGCCCCATGCATAGGAAAAGCCGAGCGGGCGGTGACAGGTATCCGATGCAATCGTCAGCGGGTACTGGATATCCGAGGCAATCGCTGCCCAGGCGACAAAAAGGAGTACAAGAATCTTGTACATTCAGCACATTCTCCCGGCGTTTGTAGGTTCGATGATACATTATTCGTCTATCCTGCCCCTCACACTTCTACTGTTTAATTTTACACACTTGGACAACAACCACTCCCTGATTGTCCTCTTGACAACGGTCCTGATCGTTAATTCGCAGATACAACGGTCCTGTTTCTGACGCGGAAAACGTTCCCTGTCGTCCAAGAATCTGGTGACCTGCCCCACCGACTCTGCCGAGCAAGGTTGCATAGGGAGCAGAATTGGCATACTTGCAGCCCTGGAATATCTTTGCATCTTCTTCCGTAGGATACCCCTCTGTTCCAACAAAGGAGAATTGCCGCCAATCTACCGACCATAAGCCGCTTTGATACGTGACCGAGAAGCTGTCACCCTTTGTCAACGATAGAGAACTACTTTGCCAGCCAACTGTTGCATCCACAGTAGGATTATAGCAAAGCGGTGGAACACTTGTGCCAGACTTAAGCACTATGGGCAAAGCTATAGGGCAAATCGGCAAGTAGCGCTGATAGCTGTTGCCGCCGACAACATTACCCCGCACACTCTCGCTGAACCCTACAGTGAAGCGACTGTTACCCGGCGCCTCGATTTCAAGGCTGACTGAACGCTCCTCCGATGGATTGAGACGAATGCCATACAACTTGGCGGGAAACCTTGTGATCCGTAGACGACCATCACTCTCCAGGATGAGACCATCTAGCGAACTCCAGCGATTCGCCAGTGCGCCTGGGGTCAGCCAGACCTGCGCCGCATCGGGCAATCCTGTCTCTGTGATTGCCACATCCACGGATGTGGACGTAGTAAGTGTATTCACCACGTCAAAAGCAATCACATCGGTATAGGCGTCGGACTGATCCAGGCGACATGCACCATCCGTAGGTTGGGGATAGTCGATGATGTCCAGATTACGTTGGGCGATGTTATTGTCCCACTCTACCCGGTTATCCCGGATTGGGTCTTGAGCGGATGTGATGCGTACGAACAGGCAGAAATGACCTACAATGTTCGGTGTATCCCAAGGAACAGAGACAATGGCAAAGCCGCCGGGCGCGATGAATGGAATTCTACGTGTAGCAGGCAGAGGATTCCATGCGTTGGGCCAGGTCAACCCCAAACCTGAATTGGCGAAGTAGAAGGAAACGTCAATGTCGGTGATTGTGGTCGTACCTCGGTTCCAGATGCGGGCGTAGATGTAGTTGCGTTGGCCTGCCTGGGGATTCACATGCTGGGTGCCGCCGTCGTCGGTGTGACGAACCCAGATGTCCGGGCTGAGCCACCAGGGATTACCACTGGGGATCTGCCCAGTATCGCTGTTGTTATCGCGAATATACATGTCCGTCAGGTCCACCGAACAGCCATCCACAGTGACCGCTGGAACGGGGAAAGTCAAGGATTGGCGGTTGCCTCGGTTGTCGTCATATCGGGCGGTGGCGGAACTGTTGACAGCAAAGGTGCCGCATTGGGTGGGCTTAACGCTAAAGCTGACTTCGGTGCTGCCTTCGCTTATTTGCGGAAAATTCCACGTGAGGGTTTGCCCATTGACTTGGGGCACGGCCGCCCCGCTGAACGAATTGGGCACGATCTCGAATTCTGGTGCGACCACATCGGTCAGATCGATATTGGCGGCGGGCACATTGCGGATCTCGCCGGCCAGTCGGGTGTATATCTGGGCCAGGTCATCTGGCGACGGCGACTGATAGAAGTAATCCGGCGACGTGGCAATCTCGCGCAGAAGTGTAGCATTGACATCGCTCCCCAAACCGACAGTATAGAGGGCGATACCCGCGGCGTGGATCTGGTTGGCCGCGGCGCGCACATCATCGGCATAGGCCCCTTCGGGATTGCCGTCGGTGAGCAGGATAATGGCCGGGGTATGGCCTGCCACCCGTCGCGGTCCACTCATTTCGGCGTAGGCGCTGGTCAGGCCGCTGTCCATGCGCGAGAAGCCGCCGCAGACGATATTGTAGAGGGCATTGGTGGCCTGGGTGCGGCTGCCGGTCAGCCCGCTGTGTAGTTGGGCTGTGTTGGCGAAGGAGACGATAGCCGCCTGGTCAGGCGGGAAGGCCATACTGTCCAGAAATTGCTTGCCCGCCTCTTGGGCCTGGTTCAGCTTCGTGCCGCACATGGACTGGGAACGGTCGATGATCAACGTCACGTCCAGGGGTGCCTTGACCTCCGAGTTTGGGCAATCCCCGCTCAGGCGCAACGTCACGCCGATCTGCCCGTCGATACGGGCCAGGCTGGGATAGGCGATCTTATCTACGACGACCGTGCAGGTGGGGAAGCTGGGCGTGGCCATGGGTGTGGGGAGAGATGGGGTGGGCGTAGCGGTCGGCGCCAAAGTCAACGTTGGTGTTTGCGTTGGCGTTGCCGTATCACCTTATTTTTGCGCAAACAGAGGGTGTTTCTATTCTATCCGCCAAAATTCATGCAAACAGAGGCGGTTTCTATTCAAAAATGGGGGTCAAAAGGGTC
>JAANMX010003273.1_pt1 | contig 14584 bp, 21 predicted proteins | sample 7279681 | NCBI WGS metagenome assembly JAANMX01 (sample SAMN14094542, study PRJNA606508) | bioreactor metagenome | isolation source: A lab-scale SPAN reactor treating ammonium-rich wastewater day 351 | place: Ireland: Galway | collected 2018-01-01
GGCGAATCCACTGCAGGTAAGCCTGCTCCGTGCGGTAGGCCATGTGGCGCGTGCGCATCTTTTCGCGCACTACAACGAAGAGCCTGGCCGGCGTCGCCTCGTTGCCTATCTCCCCGGACATTTCGGCCACCTATCACTCGACGGTGGCAAGCAGATCAGAGGATTACAGCCAGCTCCAGCGTCATATCCGGCGCAATCGACGTGTTTCAGCTGGCCGTTTAGGCCATCTACATATAGTTAGGGGTCTCATCTATGTCACCGCGCGCTAGGCTCATGACCCTCTGGGTTACCGCATTGGTTGCCCCGCTCGCAACCATCTACGCGCTGCTGTCCGTTGTCTTCTACGCGTGGCTCAATGCGTCGGGCTCCTGGTCTGCTGAACGTGCTTCACTGTGGTCCGGTGGCGCGTTTGTGGCGTTTTGCGTCCTGGCTGTCGTGTCGGTGGCTGCGGTCGTCAAGCTCATCCGTCATTACAACAGGCAGCCGCGTTTATCAGACTGAAGTCACGTGACAAACCAAATGACGCATCGGCCGCTGACCCCTAACCACGCGTTCCAGGGGAGCGCCGGCCAGCGGGGCTGGCCGGTACCCTCCTCGCTACGCTCGTCGGCGCCCCCTGAACACGGACGTTAGACGGCGAGAAATACAAGGGAATGCGATGCGAAGACTGATTTCGTGGAATGTCATCACCCTTGATGGCTACTTCGACGGTGTCAAGCACTGGGACTTGCCCTGGCACGAAAAGGTCTGGGGCGAGGAACTCGAGCGATTCTCCCTCGACCAGTTGGAGTCGGCGGACATGCTTGTGTTCGGACGCATGACCTATGAGGGCATGGCTGCCTATTGGACGACGGCCCATGGGGCGATAGCCGACTACATGAACAGCCTCCCGAAGCTGGTCTGTTCCCGCACTCTTCAGGCGGCCACCTGGAACAATTCGACGTTGGTGAAGGACAACGTGGCAGAGGAGGTGGCCCGGCTGAAGCAAGAGGGCAGCGGAAACATGTTCGTTTTCGGAAGTGCCAACCTCTCAAGGACGCTGATGAACGAAAGACTGTTTGATGAGTATCGCATTGGCGTTGCACCGGTCATTCATGGCCGTGGCAGGCTTCTCTTCAGCGACGGACACAATGCACAAGGTCTTCAATTGCTCGAAGCACGCTCGCTTTCGACCGGCTGCGTCATCCTCCGTTATCTGGCTGAGAGGGTCGCGTGAGCCCCATCTCTTCAGGCGCGCCGTCCAACAACCGGTTGCAGCGGACGGTCCGCTGCGCGGCCCGCCGCTGAACCGGGGCGTTAGCCGGCGCCCATGCCATCTCGCATCGGCGACCCCATTCCCCGCAAACTCTTTCTTTCGCTGTACTTCTACGTGGCGGCCGGAGTCAGCGCTTTTAGTGCCATCACGGCGTGGCGAGGTGCACATGGGTGGGGGCTACCTCTCACCGCGGGCGGCATTGCGCTAGTTCTCTTGCTAGTGCCGAATGTGGGGCCACGCCAGCACGAGTTCGTGCAGGTCGATGATGAAGGTGTCGCCGTCAAGACCAAGGGTGGCGTAGAGCGAGTCAACTGGACGGATATTCAGAGAGTGCGCATCGTCACTACGAATGAAGGGCCATGGGTTGAGGACGTTTACTTTCTTTTCGAGGCTCAAGGCGGTCACGGGTGCGTGGTACCCCATGGAGCAGCAGTTCGCATCAAGCTACTAGAGGAGTTGCAGTCCCGGTTGCCTGGAGTTCAGGATGACAGAGTGATAGAAGCTATGGGATGCACGGACAATGACAGCTTCACAATTTGGGAGAAGCCGGGTGAAAGCGCCGTCTAACAAATCGCGCGAGCGCGGCCGTGAGGGATAAAGTGCCAGAAGGAGAGCCGAGCGCGCGGCGCGCTCAGCTCAAGCGTTAGACGCGAAGGACACAAGAGCATGAGAACGGCCGAGCACACCACGTCGGGGGCGTCATGGCTGTTTGGCTAATCCGCGCCGGCTCGCACGGCGAGTACGAGCTGAAGTTCATCCAGGAGAACCGGGTCTATGTGACATGGGATGACCTCGACGTGAATCTCGGAAAGCTCGCTGAACGGAGCGACCTGACGAAAGCGATGACGCAGCGGTACGCCGATACAAAGCCGAAGGCGATCGCTAACTGGGTGAGCCAGGTCTGGCCATTCGCCCACGAGATCGCGAAGTCGGACTTAGTGGTTCTACCGCTCAAGTCCCAGCGCGCCATTCAGATCGGCGAGGTCACAGGGGACTATCACTTTGAGCCCGACGGCCCGAACCCCTTCTTTCACTGGCGGCCAGTGAAGTGGATCGCGGAAGCCGTGCCGCGCGCACACTTCGGTAAGGACCTCCTCAACACGTTCGGGGCATTCATGACGATCTGTCGCGTTCAGCGGAACAACGCTGAAGCTCGGCTTGCGGCCATGCGCGCGACCGGCTGGAAGCCCGAGTCTTTAGCGGCAGTCACGAAGCCTCCTGTCGTCAGCCCTGACGAATCAGCCTCGGAGACGGAAGACACCGACCTTGAAGAGGCCGCGCGAGACCAGATCGCACAACTGATCATCGCTCGATTCAAAGGGCACGGTCTTACTCGCTTGGTGGAGGGGATTCTCAAGGCCCAGGGTTACATCACGTATCGCAGCGCCGAAGGGGCCGATGGTGGGGCGGATATCCTTGCTGGTGCGGGGCCACTGGGATTTGGTGTTCCTCGCCTGTGCGTGGAGGTGAAATCGGAGAGTTCTCCGATCGACCGGCCGACCGTGGACAAGCTGCTTGGTGCTGTGACCAAGTTCGGTGCGCAAGAGGGCCTGTTCGTTTCCTGGAGCGGTTTCAAGACGAACGTTCAAAAGGAACTCGCCGCGAGTTTCTTCCGCGTCCGGCTCTGGACGCAGAAGGAATTGCTTGAGGCACTCTTCGCGCATTACGACAAGCTAGACGAGGACTTGAAGGCTGAGCTGCCGCTCAAGCGCATCTGGACGGTGGCCGCCCAGGAAGAAGAATGATCGCACGCCTGCGGGGCCTCGCGTCTAAAAAAAGCATGCAGCCGACGGCGCTGCGCGCCGCCGCTGATGCTTAGCGTTAGCTGACCACCCACTTACCCAACCAGACCAAAGGAAATCCTGCTCATGAAGACAACACTACTAAAGGCCCTTGGGTGCGCGATGGCGGTGCTCGCGTCGTTCCCATTGGCGTCTGCCCGCGCTGCGGACGTCACGCTCGCCGAAGCCAACGCCATCGCCGAGGAAGGCTTCGTTTACGGCCTGCCGATCGTGATGATCTATCAGATCATGTACGACTACGCGGTGGACCGGAATTCCGGCCAGTTCAAGGCGCCGTTTAACCAGATCAAGAACGAGTCGCAGGTGTTCACTTGGAAGGATACGGCGATCGTCACGCCCAATAGCGATACGCCGTACTCGTGGCTGTGGATGGACCTGCGCACCGAGCCGCTGGTGCTTTCGGTGCCGGCGGTGGCCAGGGATCGTTACTACTCGGTCCAACTCACCGACCTCAACTCGTTCAACTTTGGGTACATCGGCAGCCGTGCCACCGGCCGCGACGTCGGCAACTACTTGGTCGTCAGCCCGGACTGGAAGGGCGAAACGCCGGCAGGCATCAAGGCAGTGTTCCGCGCCTCCACCCAGTTCGCACTGGGGGTCTATCGCACCCAGCTCTTCAACCCAGACGACATGCCGAACGTGCTCAAGGTGCAGGCGGGCTACAAGGTCCGGCCGCTGTCTGCGTACCTCAAGCAGACGGCCCCGCCCGCTGCCGTGGCAATCGACTTCCCGAAGATCGACAAGGATCTGGCGAAGACCAACTTCTTCGAGTACCTGGGCTTCGCGCTGCAGTTCGCGCCGCCAGGTCCGGAGGAGGAAGCGATTCGCACCAGGCTCGCCAGTGTCGGCATCGGGCCCGGCAAACATTCCGACTTCAAGGGTCTCACCACCGAGCAGAAGGCCGCGATCGTGGCCGGAATGCAGGATGGCGAGGCGAAGATCAAGCAATACCTTCTGTCCGGGGTCAAGCGGGTCAATGGCTGGGGCGTTTTGTCCCCGTTCGGAGACCGCGCCTTCTACAACGGCGATTGGCTCAAGCGTGCCGCGGGTGCCGCTGCCGGCGTCCTGGGCAACGATGCAGTCGAGGCCATGTACCCATTCACCAGAGACCTGGCGAACGGCGAAGCGCTTGACGGTAGCAAGCACGGCTACACGCTGACCTTTGCCAAGGGCGATCTGCCGCCTGTGAACGCGTTCTGGTCGATCACCATGTATGAAGGCAAGACCCAACTGTTGGTCGAGAACCCGATCAACCGCTACCTGGTCAACTCGCCGATGCTGCCGGGGATGAAAAAGAACGCGGACGGATCACTCACCCTCTACATCCAGAAGGATTCCCCGGGCAAGGACAAGGAGTCGAACTGGCTGCCCGCGCCCGATGGTCCGATCTACATGGTGATGCGCCTGTATTGGCCAAAGACTGAGGCGCCGTCGATCCTGCCGGCTGGCAATGGCACGTGGCAGCCGCCGGCAGTTGTGAAGGTCAAGTGACAAGCTAACAACCGGTTACAGCGGACGGTCCGCTGCGCGGCCCGCCGCTGAACCGGAGCGTTAGAAGTCCGGGTTGACCAGCCGCCGCGCGTAGGTACACTGTATGTATGGCGGACCTGCGCTTCGAGTGGGTTCCACGAAAAGACCGTGCTAATCAGAAGAAGCACGGCATTTCCTTTACTGAAGCCAAGACCGTCTTCTTGGACGAGTTCGCCCGAATCATTGACGACCCGGAGAGCGATGAGGGCGAGGAGCGCTTTCTGATGCTCGGTATGAGCATTGGTCTCAGGGTTTTGGTCGTCTGTCATTGCGTTCGCGGGTCGGGTCAGGTGATTCGCATCATCTCGGCACGACGTGCGGATGCATCGGAGAGAAAGGAATACGCAGGGTATCTACCATGAAGAAACGCTACGATTTTTCAAAGTCCCGACCGAATCCATATCTTCGCAAGGCGAAGAAGTCAGTAACGATTCGCCTAGACGTGGACACGGTCCAGTACTTCAAGGACCTTGCAGGAGGTACCGGTATTCCGTACCAGAATCTGATCAATCTCTATCTGCGTGATTGCGCGGCTGAGAAGAAGCGGCTCAAGATGGAGTGGGCGGCCTGACTTCTAACTATGCGTTCGAGCACGCCGATTTTTCGTAGTGTCCGGTGCGGCGGCCGCTGCCTGCGGCATTTCTCGCGCCCGGCGCACCTCCAAGTGTCGCGGTCGCTTTTGGCGGCTATTTCCTCATCAGCGCTGGGTGCGGCAATGAAGTGCTCACTCAGATCGTTTCGCCGAACGGTTCGTATAAGGCTGTCGTGTTCCAGCGAGACTGCGGCGCCACCACCGGCTTCAGTACCCAAGTCTCAATCGTCAACAAGCACTCCGAACTTGGCAACTCCACAGGCAATGTCTTCGTTGCTGATACCGGCCACGGTTCTGCTCCGTCTGGGCCGGGTGGTGGTCCAGTCGTTGCGGTGCAATGGCGCACCCCTGACCATTTGGTCATCTCACATCACGGGGCCGCACGGGTCTTCAAAGCCAGGTCGCACACCCATGGTATCGAGGTCCGCTATGAGTCGTTCGCCCAATAGGCCGGCGCCTAACCCTTCATTGCACCCGACCTGCTACAGCGGGCGAAGCCCGCTGTAGCAGGTCGGGTGAACGCAATCGTTAAGTGCTGTATGGGCTCTGGTAACAAGCAAGCACTTTCAGAGTACGAAGCTCGAATGCACCGAGTGCTCGCACACATTGATGAGCACTTGGATCAGTCACTTGACCTGGACACATTGGCTAGTGTTGCTTGCTTTTCGTCGTTCCACTTTCATCGGCTGTTCTCTGCTTGGATGGGAGAACGGCTTGGTGAGTACATACGCAGACGTCGTGTCGAGCTCGGAGCCATGCGGCTCGCCGCACAACCTCAAGTCAAAGTTCTGAACATTGCCTTGTCTGTAGGCTTTGGATCCGGCGAAGCGTTCACCCGCGCATTCAGGAATCGCTTCGGTTGTTCTCCATCAGATTGGCGTGCGGAGCAGGCGTCGCTCCGCAGTGCGAATAGCAATTCAGGTCAGGTGAATAGCAACCGTAGTCAGGCGCGACAAATGGCGTTCGGCGAGCATGGTGACTCCCTGAAACGAAACAAGGATGCCAACATGCAAGTCACGTTAATTGATCGGAAACCGGCCTGCATAGCCTACCTTCGCCACCTTGGCCCCTATGGTGAGCCTATCGCCAGATTCTGGCTGGAAACCTATGTACCGTGGGCAATCATGAACCGGCTTGGCGAAGATCACGCGAGGTACGGCATCAGCCACGACGACCCAAGCATTACTGCGCCAGAGAAGTGCAGGTACGACGCTTGTGCAGAAGTCGATGTGGATTTTGTCGCAACAGGTGGCGCGAACAAGACTACAGTCCCTGGCGGCAAGTACGCGGTGCTTAAGTTCAAGGGCACGGCTGAACAAGTGGGCGAAGCTTGGTCGGCGCTACTGCGCGACTGGCTGCCGGCCAGTGGTTTCCAACTCGATGATCGCCCGTGTTTCGAATACTATCCGAAGGGCGCTGACTGTAATGGCAAGCCCGGAGAATTCGAGTGCGAGATATGTATACCCGTTGCTCCACTCTGAAGCAGTCGCAATCGGTTCTTGCACCTGCCAATTCACTCCAGCGGACGCCAGAACCGCTTCGTCGAGGCGCAGCGACTGTGGAAAGACCCCGACCTGCTGGAAATTCCCGCGCGAACAGAAGACGAGCCGCGTTGGCTGGTCATCGGTCGGATCGACGCCAAACACTGGTCGGCGGTTGTCACCTCCCGGGGCGGCGCCATTCGAATCATTTCTGTCCGAAGATCTCGTGACGACGAGGTAGCTTGGTATGAAGGCTAAGAAGTTTGACCGTGACTTTGACGCTGGCAAGAGCGTGGCCGGTTCACTCGATCTTGCTGCCGCGCGCCGCCCCTTGCAGGAACAAAGACGGGTAAACGTCGACTTTCCCACCTGGATGATCGAGGGACTTGACCGGGAAGCCGGCCGGCTGGGTGTGACACGGCAGTCGATCATCAAGGTCTGGCTTGCGGAGCGACTCCGGCACTCGGCTTCTAACCAGTCGATCCAGTCGGACGCCCAGCAGGGTGGGCGCCGCTGATCTCAGTCGTTATGCCGCTTAAGTCCGGCCGCAGTGGCTTGACTGGTCGTATCCGAGCGGATACATTTGCCGCATGTTTCAGATCCGCCAGACAGAGGTCTTTTCCCGCTGGCTGGCAGAGTTGAAGGACCGAAAAGCAAAGGCGCGAATCCTGGTGCGCCTTGAGTCGGTCCGGCTCGGAAACTTGGGCGACTTCGCCAGCGTGGGCGGAGGGGTTCATGAGTTCCGGGTGCACATCGGGCCCGGCTATCGCATCTACTTCGCGCAGCAGCGCAAGGTTGTCGTCATTCTGCTTTGTGCTGGTGACAAATCGACGCAATCTCGCGACATCGTCCGGGCCAAGCGCCTGCTGCACGAAATTGAAGTGGAGTAACTTAAGTGGTACGCGTTACAGAGTTTGATGCCAGCGCCTTTCTCGACGACGATGAGGTCGTTGCGGAATACCTGACGGCGGCGCTCGAGGACGAAGATCCTGACGTGTTCCTTGCGGCGGTCGGTAACGTTGCGAAAGCTCGTGGTATGAGCGCTATTGCCGAGCGGGCTGGTCTCGGGCGTGAGAGCCTGTACAAGGCGCTGACGCCGGGGGCCAAACCGCGATACGACACTGTGCTGAAGGTATTGCAGAGTCTCGGCGTCAAGCTAAGTGTTTCCGCGGCATAACCAGTCGCTCCACCGGTCGCATGACGCGTCTGTCACGCGGCTTGCCTACGCAAGCCGCACGCCAGCGGCAATGCGCCGGTGAGCTCAATCGTTATGCCGCGATACCCGCACCCGATCATTTCTACCAGAGCGCACGTACTTCGTGATGGAACTTGGCCTCAATTTCGCCAGACAGATGGCGGTGGCCGACAAGCGAAATCTGACATTTCACAGTGCTTCAGCGTCAAACCGATCTACTGAAGAACAGGGAGAAGACTCGATGAAGCAACCGGTCACACCTTTGGCAGTCGTACTGGCCAGCGCCTTGCTGGCAGTGGCTAGCCTGGCGGAGGCGCAGACAGCTGCGGCGATCTCACCCTCGATCAGTACGGCCGCTCAGGTCGATAGTCGCATCGGCACGCTCGAGTTCAGGGACGGCGCGCCGAGCCAGGCCACGCTGGACAAGGTCTACGACAACCTCGACTACACGCACGCCTTCGAGGCATTCGTGAACACGATGCAGGGCGTGAACGCGGCCGCCATCCGCAAGGGCTTTCTCGACATTGGCGTGAAGGACAACGAGATCCTCGTGTTCTCCCGCCTGATGGATGCGAAGTCGCTGTTCCTGACGGCGAATGCGGACACGGTGTACTTCATCGGCATCCTCGACCTGACGAAGGGGCCGATGGTGCTCGAAACGCCGCCCAACGCACTCGGCACGCTGGACGACATGTGGTGGCGCTGGGTGATCGATTTCGGCGCGCCTGGCCCGGACCGGGGCGCGGGGGGCAAGTACCTGATCCTGCCGCCCGGCTACGATGGTCCGGTACCCGAGGGCGGGTTCTACGTCGCCCGGTCGAGGACGACCCGCGTCCTGATCCTGGGGCGCATGTTCATGGAGAACGACAACCCGGCGCCGACGGTGGAGGCGATCCGGAAGTTCACCAGGATCTACCCATACGAGGTCGGCGGCTTGGGCACCAGCATCGCCGGGTTCCTCAGCGGCAAGGCACGGCTCGGCCGGATCACGCCGCCGCCGGCGACGGTGTTCCACGAAGGCAGTGGCAAGGTGATGAACACCATCCCGCCCAACGATTTCAGCTACTACGAGATGTTGAACGAGGTGGTGCAGCAGGAGCCGGCCACCGCGATCGACCCTGAGCTGATGGGCCCGATCGCCGCGATCGGCATCGTCAAGGGCAAGCCGTTCGCGCCCGACGCGCGCATGCGCAAGATCCTCACCGACGCGCTCGCTACGGGCAATGCGACCTCGCGCAGCCTGCTCATGGCCCCGCGCGCGGCCGACTGGTACTACTACCCCGGCTCGGCGTGGTCGAACTTCCTGTTCGTCAGCGGTCACGAGTTCGAGACGCCAATCCCGATGATCACGCAGGAGGGCGTCAAGCCGTTCCCGTCCACCGGGTACCGCACGCTCGACGCGCGCACGGCGTTCTTCTACGGCATCACCGGCATCACGCCCGCCATGGCGATGCGGCTGCCGGGGATCGGCTCCCAGTACCTGCTGGCGTTCCAGGACGCGAACAAACAGTTCTTCGACGGCTCGAAGACCTACAAGGTAACGCTGCCCAAAGGCATTCCCGAGGCGAAGTTCTGGTCCCTGACGCTCTACGACAACCAGACGCGTTCGATGCTGGACACACCGCAGCGCTATCCGCGCGCCGGCAGTCAGAAGTACCCGTCGCCCGCCGCCGAGGCGGACGCGTCAGGCGTCACGACGGTGTACTTCGGCCCGAAGCAGCCCGACGGCGTCAAGCGCGGCAACTGGATCCAGACGGTGCCCGGCAAGGGCTGGTTCGTGATTCTGCGGCTCTACAGCCCGCTCGAGCCGTTCTTCGACAAGAGCTGGCGGCCGGGCGAGATCGAGCTGGTTCGTTGAGCCGGCCAGCTAACGAGCGATTTGGGTTCTACCCGGTTTCCGCGGACTGGCGAAACACCTGCACCGGCTCGAAGTCACGGGCGCGCTCGCCAATCCGTACCTGATACGGCGACGCTGGCTGGCGGCGTAGGATACGTGTCGGTGAAATCCGGGAAATGCGGCGTTTTGCATCGAAACGGGAGGCGCAGAGCCGGAACTCATGCGCCATTCCCGGCTTCCGTTTGCCCGCCTTGCTCAAGGCCGCTGTCATGACCGGTTTTTCAGAGTTTCCTTAGGGGTGCATTGAGAGATCATGAGCAACTCGAACAAGAAGGATCTCATTGACCGCTACTTGGCTGCCTACAATGCCTTTGATATTGATGGCATGCTCTCTGTTCTTTCCAAAGATGTTCGCTTCGAGAACTATTCCAGCGGTCAGCTCACGGCAGCAACCAGCGGCATTGGCGAGTTCAGGCAACTCGCAGAGCAATCAAAGTCGTTGTTCTCTGAGCGCGAACAGCGCATTACGAGCTTGGCGTTCGGCCATGACTCCGCCGTCGCAACTATCGCCTATCGGGGAAAGCTGGCGGCAGACATACCTGACGGCCTTTCTGCCGGCACGGTCCTTGACCTTCAAGGTCAATCGGAGTTTTCGTTCAGTAATGGGCAAATCACAAAGATCGTGGACCGCAGTTGAGTGCACACCTGACAATTCGTTCAAGCCGAAATAGCTTCGCGGCTGCGGCCATGCAGTACCCGCCAATTCCATGCCGCCAGGGAGGACCATGCTGGGCACCTTGCTGCTGATCGGCCTGGCTCTCGCCGTCGCTTACCGTTATGGCGTGTTCGGTCACCGCCCGACGCTCGACTTTGCGGCACAACTGCGGGTGGCGCTCTGGGCTGTCGGACTCGGCGGGCTGGGATTCGTGCTGGGGTTCTTCGGGCCGCTGTGGCTGACCCCGGAATCTAACCAGGGCCCGCTGCTGGGGATTTTCATCACCGGCCCGCTGGGCCTGTTCGCCGGGCTCGGCTGGGGGCTATGGCGTGAGTCGCGGCGGAGTTCACTGCGGAATGAAGACTAGCCAGCACCGGCAATCGGAGCGGCATGCCAGGTGCAATCGAGAACGCATCGCCTTGCGGGTCACTCGGTGTGGCCATCGCGGCCTGGCGCCTGTCAGGGCTTACAATGTAGCCGGGCCTCGAGCCCGTCCTTGCAGAGCACCGGGTCCTCATGAATTTCGAACTTGTACCCTGCGATCAGGATGGCAATCCTGTCCGGGCCATTGCCGCCATGCCGGACTCCCTGAAGGAGAACTTGCGGGCTACCGCAGACCTCTATCGTCGCGTCGGCTTCGTGCCCCCATGGATCGGCTATGTAGCCGTTGCTGACGGTCGTGCAGTCGGTGGTGGTGCATTTGTGGGACCACCCCGGGATGGCGTCGTGGAGATCGCGTACTTCACCCTCGAGGGCGAGCAGGGCCAGGGATTTGCGTCCAGGACCGCCGCTGCTCTTGTAGAGGCCGCTCGCAGTCACGTGCCTGACGTAGCGCTCAAAGCGTTTACGCTCAAGGAAGAGAACCCTTCAACAAAGATTCTTCGTCGCCTGGGATTTTCCGTCGTCGGTCTGGCCCAGGATGCGGATGCGGGAGAGGTGTGGGAGTGGCGGGCCTGACAGGTCAATCAAGGGGACGGCTTGCCGCTCGATCGCCGGCTGTTTCCAGGGCCAACCGGCTGCGGGGCTAAATATGACGGATTCAGCGAGTAAATTCGATCCGGCCAGGGCGAGTGAATATGCGCAGCAAAGCCGTATTGCCCTTGCCGGTTACGAGGCCTGTCACGATCTCGCCGCCTGCCTGCTGTCTGCGGTGCTTGGGCCATCCAGCCAGGCCCGGATTCTCGTGGTCGGCGCGGGCGGCACGGCCCAGGAAATCGTGGCTGCGTCCAGACTGGCACCCGGCTGGAGTTTCTCGGCGGTTGATCCCTCCGAGCCGATGCTGGAAATGTCGAGGGATTCGCTGGCTCGGAATGGGCTGGCATCCCGTGTCGAGCTACATCCTGGCTATGTCAGTGATCTGCCGGAGGAAGGAAAGTTCGACGCCGCAACATTGATTGGTGTCATTCACCATTTGCATGGTGTGGATGAGAAGAGAGAACTCCTCACTGATGTCGCGCGGAGACTGAAGCCAGGTGCGCCGCTTATCCTGGCTGGAAACCGGTTTCCTTACGCCAGCAAGCCGCTTTTCCTTTCCGCATGGGCAGAGAGATGGAGGATGAGCGGTGCCACAAATGAAGAAGCCGAAGCAAAGCGAGCAAAAATACTGCAGGGCGCGGATCCTCCGGCGTCAGATGAGGCGGTCCTTGCCTTGCTTGAGCATGCAGGATTCACTGGTGCCGAGCAGTTCTTTTCGAGCCTGTTCTGGGCGGCATGGATAGCACGATACAGTCCCGGAAAATGCCAGTTGAACCAAAAAGTCGATGTACTCTAGATTGCTCCGGATCGGACGGGGGTTGGCCATGACTACTCACTCGCTTCAGGACAAAGTCGTTATCGTCGGCGGCGGCGCGAAGAATCTCGGCGGACTCATCAGCCGCGAGTTCGCCAGAGGTGGCGCCAGGGTGGTCGTTCACTACAACAGCGACAGCACCCGGCGGGATGCCGAAGCAACGGTCAAGGCGGTCAAGGACATCGGCGGCGAGGCCTACGCGACGCAGGGTGACCTGACCCGGCCCGCGAACGTTGCCGCCCTGTTCCGCCAGGCGAAGGAACGGTTCGGCGGCGTTGATATCGCTGTCAACACTGTCGGCAAGGTGTTGCGCAAGCCGATTGTCGAAACCACTGAGGACGAGTACGACTCGATGTTCGACATCAACGCCAAGGCGGCCTACTTCTTCATCAAGGAAGCCGGCAGGCAGTTGAACGACAACGGCAGGATCATTACCGTGGTGACGTCGCTGCTTGCGGCATTCACCGACGGCTATGCCACCTACGCGGGCGGCAAGGCGCCGGTCGAGCATTTCACGCGGGCGGCGGCCAAGGAGTTCGGCCCGCGCGGCATCTCGGTCACCGCGGTCGGCCCCGGGCCGATGGACACACCGTTCTTCTACGGCCAGGAAACGCCGGAGCGCGTGGCCTTCCACAAATCGCAGGCCATGAACGGCAACCTCACCAGGATCGAGGATATCGTGCCGATCATAAGGTTCCTGGCCACGGATGGCTGGTGGATCACCGGACAGACGATATTCGCCAACGGCGGGTATACGACTCGATGAGTCTTGCGGGGCCTGACGGCTCCCGAAGGCCGGCGCCATCTGGCGGCGTAGCCGGATCCAGCTGCACTGGCGCCAGATACCCGTAGCGAGGTAACAGCCGTGAAGGAAAGAACCGGGCGATGCCTGTGTGGTGCGGTGAGCTTCAGGCTGGTTTCAGAGCCCCTGGCGACGAGGGTTTGCTGGTGCCGGGACTGCCAGCACCTGGCTGCCAATGGAACGGTGAATATGCTGGTTCCAGCCGATGGCCTGATCGTGACCGGGGAATTGGCCGAGCATACAAGGAAGGCGAACAGCGGCAATGACGTGACACGCCAGTTCTGCCCGAACTGCGGGTCGCATTTGTTTGCCAGGTCTTCCGCTCGACCACAGTTACGGGTTGTCCGGGTGGGCAACCTGGATGATCCATCTTCGCTCAGGCCAACCATGAATATCTGGGCAGCCAGCGCGCCGGCGTGGGCATGCCTCGATCCCGGACTCGAGCGGGTCGAGCATCAGCCGATGGCGCCGGGAGCTCAGCAGGCAGGCAGGAACGGGCCAGCGTGAGCAAGAGCCGGGGCTGCCTGTGGTCTGGGCGTGAAGCCGAGCCTGCTGTGCCCGGTGGCCAGGTTTACCCGGCGTCCGGCCACAGCTCCGGACGCTTTACCCTGTAACCCGCCACGGGTATCGTCACCGTCGTTCTACCTGGCCTGGGGGCGGTGGGTGCATGGCAAGCTACATCGAAGGCGCGCTCATCAAGGACGAGAGGGTGATGTACATCGGGCACATCAGCCTGTGGTCCTTGAGTCACCTGCTGTTTCTGGGATTGTTGACCCTGCCGCTGTTCGGGCTCGGCCTGGTCCTCTGGCTGATGGCCTACATCCAGTACAAGACGACCGAGCTGGCCATTACCAACAAGCGGGTCATCGCCAAGTTCGGCTTCATCAGCCGCAAGACGATCGAGCTGAATATCGCCAGGGTTGAAAGCATCCAGGTCAACCAGGGCGTCGCCGGGCGGATCTTCAACTTCGGAACGCTGGTCATTTCCGGCGCGGGCAATCCGCAGGCGCCGATCCCCGGCATCTCCGACCCGATGTCTTTCCGCCGCGCTTTCATGGAAGCCCAGGACAGTGCGGCCGACGCCAAAGCCTGACAGCCAGCCGGCCCGCTTTGCCGGCAGCCCGCCCGCGTGGGAGTGGGCCAGGACCACCGGGGCGTTTCATCGATTCCAATGGATAAGAAAATGAACGCAGCTACCTGGCTACTTGAATTCCAGCGCGATGAGTATTCGCAGGCCGGCGAGGACGGCATCATCGAGAAGATCCTCGAAGTCCTGCCGTCCAACGACAGGTGGTGCGTCGAATTCGGGGCCTGGGACGGGGTTTACCTGACCAACACCCGGCATCTGATCCTCGCAAAGAACTATTCTGCGGTGCTGATCGAAGCCGACCGGCAGCGATTCCTCGAATTGCAGGGCAACTACGCCCAGCAGGGGAGCAGGGTCATTCCGATCAATTGCTTCGTTGGGTTCGGCGATGACGACAACTTGGACCGCATTCTCGCCGGTACGCCCATACCCAGGGATTTCGACCTGTTATCCATAGACATCGATGGCAACGATTATCACGTATGGAAGCAGGTTGTGC
>JAANMX010003274.1_pt1 | contig 14574 bp, 12 predicted proteins | sample 7279681 | NCBI WGS metagenome assembly JAANMX01 (sample SAMN14094542, study PRJNA606508) | bioreactor metagenome | isolation source: A lab-scale SPAN reactor treating ammonium-rich wastewater day 351 | place: Ireland: Galway | collected 2018-01-01
CAGCACGAACGGCACCGTCGGCATCACCGGCAGGAACGCGCCGATGATGCCCAGCGCCAGGCTGGTCCAGGCCAGCAGCGCCCACAGCCAGCGGGTCATGGGGTTGCGCCTGCCGCTGTCGCTGCGGACAGGGGACAGCCTTTCATCCCCTCCCCCTGCATGCAGGGGGAGGCTGGAAGGGGGTGTGCTCTTCGGCAAAAGCACCCCACCCCAACCCATCCCTGCCTTCGCAGGGGAGGGAGCACTCGTCTCCCGTCCTTGTGCGGCAGGAAGAGGCAAACATCAGTTGCCGCCTTCCACACCCAGTCGCTCCAACATGAAAGCGTACATTTCCGCCTGCTCGCGGTAGCGGCGGAAGCGGCCGGACTTGCCGCCGTGGCCGGCTTCCATGTTGGTGCGGAAGACCACCGGCTCATCGGATGTGTTGAGGTCGCGCAGCCGCGCCACGTACTTGGCCGGTTCCCAGTACTGCACCTGCGAATCCCACAGCCCGGTGCCGACGAACATCGCCGGGTAGGCCTTGGCCTCCAGGTTGTCGTAGGGCGAGTAGGTGACGATGTAGTCGTAGAACGTCTTCTGTTCCGGGTTGCCCCACTCGTCGTATTCGTTGGTGGTCAGCGGGATGGTCGGATCCAGCATGGTGGTAACCACGTCCACGAACGGCACCTGCGACAGGATCACCCGGTACATCGAAGGTGCCATGTTGGCGATTGCGCCCATCAGCAGCCCGCCGGCGCTGCCGCCGTGCGCGGCCACGCGGTCGGGCGCGGCATAGCCTTGCTTGACCAGGAAATCGGTGACGTCGATGAAGTCGGTGAAGCTGTTCTTCTTGTGCAGCAGCTTGCCGTTTTCGTACCACTTGCGGCCCATCTCCTGGCCGCCGCGGATATGCGCGATGGCGTAGGCCATGCCGCGGTCCAGCAGGCTGACCGTGGTGACCGAGAAGCCCGGATCCATCGACGCGCCATAGCTGCCGTAGCCGTACTGCAGCAGCGCGGCCTTGCCGTTCTTCTCGAAGCCCTTCCGGTAAACGATGGACACGGGGATCTTGGTGCCGTCGCGCGCGGTTGCCCACAGCCGTTCAGTGACGTAGTTCGCCGGGTCATAGCCGCCCAGCACCGGCTGGCGCTTGAGCAGGCGGCGCTCGCCGGTCTTCACGTTCAGTTCGTACACCGTAGCCGGCGTGGTCATCGAGGTGTAGCCGTAGCGCAACCAGTCGGTATCCGGTTCGCTGTTGATGTCCAGACCCATCGAGTAAGCGGATTCGTCGGCCTTGACGTAGTCCTCGCCACCGCCGTCCTTGAGCAGGCGCACGCGCTCCAGCCCGCCGCTGCGCTCGGCGATGGCGGTGAAGCCGTCGAATAGTTCGAAGCCTTCGATGAGCACGTCGTCGCGATGGGCGATCCAGTCCTGCCAGTCCTTGCGCGAGGTGGTGCCGTCGGCGGCGGTGACCAGCTTGAAGTTGGTCGCCGCATCGGCATTCGTGCGGATCACCCAGCGCCCGCCGAAATGGTCGGCGTCGTATTCCACGTCGCGCGCGCGCGCTGCCAGCACCTTGAACTCGCGCGGGTCGGCGGCCGGCGCGTAGCGCAGCTCGTCGGACACCGTGCTGCTCATGCCAATGACGATGTACTGCTCGTCACGGGTGCGGTCGATGCCCATGTAGAAGCTGTCGTCCTTCTCCTCGTAGACGACAGGATCCAGCGTCGGATCAGTGCCCAGCACGTGCTTCTTCACCCGCACGGTCAGCAGCGTCTCCGGGTCGTTCTCGACGTAGAACAGGGTCTGGTTGTCATCGGCCCAGACCAGGTTTGGCGACACGCCGGCGATGGTTTCCGGATAGGCCTGGCCGGTTTCGAGGTTGCGGAAGCGGACGGTGTACTGGCGGCGGCCGTTGCTGTCGTCGGCATAGGCCAGCACGGCGTTGTCCGGGGTGATTTCGTAATCGCCGACGCTGTAGTAGTCCTTGCCGGTGGCCAGTTGGTTGACGTCCAGCAGCACCTGCTCACCGGCAAAATCGCCGGCCGCGTTGGCCTGCTGGATCGACAGCGCGTCGATGCCGATGCCGTCCTTGCGCCGCGCGTGGATCGGGTAGTCCTTGCCGGTCTGGAAGCGCGAGTAGTACCACCAGCCGCGGTCGCGGTAGGGCACGCTGGCGTCGTCCTGCTTGATCCGCGCAACGACTTCTTCGTAGAGCCTGTCCTGCACCGGCTTGCTCGGTGCCAGCACGGCGTCGGCGTAGGCGTTTTCGGCATTGAGGTAGCCGAGCATCGCGGCGTCCTTGCGGCTGTCGTCGCGCAGCCAGTAGTACTCGTCCTGGCGCTCGGCACCGAACGGCGTCTTGACCACGTGCGGCTTCTTGTCCGCATCGGGCGGCGTGGGCGGGGTCTGGGCGGAGGCGAGGCTGCTCATGAGGAAAAGACCGGCGATCAGTGCGTGGGATTTCATGGATGGGGGCCTGGTGTGCGTTGTGCAAGCACCCTCCCCTGCGAAGGCAGGGGAGGGCTGGGTAGGGGTGCTCTTGACGGTCATCGACACGAACAGCACCCCCTCCCGGCCTCCCCCTGCGCTGCGCGCAAGGGGAGGAGAAGGCTTACTTCGTCAGCTGTTCCCACAAGAACGTGTAGGCCAGCGCACTCATATGCGCCGCCTGCGCGTTGTTGGCCGCGCCGCCGTGGCCGCCTTCGATGTTCTCGTAATAGCGCACGTCCTTCCCGGCGGCTTCCATCAGCGCCATCATCTTGCGCGCGTGGCCGGGATGGACGCGGTCGTCCTTGGTCGAGGTGGTGAACAGCGTTGCCGGATAGGCTTTCTTCGCGTCGAACAGATGGTAGGGCGAGAAGGTCTTGATGAACGCCCAGTCCGCGGTGTCGGGATTGCCGTACTCGGCCATCCACGAGGCACCGGCCAGCAGGTGGTTGTAACGCTTCATGTCCAGCAGCGGCACCTGCACCACGATCGCGCCGAACTTGTCCGGGTACTGGGTCAGCATGTTGCCCATCAGCAGGCCGCCGTTGCTGCCGCCCATGGTGCCGAGATGCTTCGGCGAGGTGATCTTGCGCGCCACCAGGTCGTCGGCGATCGCGGCGAAGTCCTCGTAGGCCTTGTGCCGGTTGGCCTTCAGCGCGGCCTGGTGCCAGCGCGGTCCGTATTCGCCGCCACCGCGGATGTTGGCCAGCACGTACACGCCGCCCTTCTCCAGCCAGCCCTTGCCGATCGCGCCGCTGTAGGACGGCGTGAGCGAGATTTCGAAGCCGCCGTAACCGTACAGCAGGGTGGGTGCCTTGCCATCGAACGTCAGGTCCTTCGGTCGCACCAGGAAATACGGCACCTTGGTGCCATCCTTGGAGGTGGCGAAGTGCTGCTCCATCACGTCCTTGCTGCCGTCGAAGAACACCGGGTTGGACTTCAGCACTTCCGGTTGCTGGCCCACCTCCGCGATCGACAGCGTGGCCGGGGTGAGGAAGTCGGTGGCGGTCAGCCATACCGCGTTGCTGTCGTCCGGATCCACCGCAGACACGCCCACGGTGCCGATGGCGGGCGCGCCGACGAAGCCGGATTTCACCCAGCCGTCCTTGCCCGGCGTGAGCACGCTGAGGCGGTTCTTCACGTCCTCCATCACGTTGAGGATGAGGTGATCCTTGGTCAGCGAATATCCGGCCAGCGAGGTGTTGGCCGAGGGCGTGAACAGCGCAGTGATGACGCGCTTGCCGGCCATGAAATCGCTGAAGTTGGCCACCAGCAGCGAACCGGCGGGATAAGTGGTGCCGTTCACCACCCAGTCTTCGCGCGGCTCCAGGAACAGCCACTGCCGGTACGGGGCTTTCTGCATGGAGTTGGGCACATCGAGCTTGGTCAGCCGGCCGTCCTTGCCGCGCAGGTACAGTTCGTCGTTGTAGAAGGCCAGCGTGCGCGACACCCAGTCGCGCTCGTAACCGGGGGTGTGGTCGCGGCTGGCCGAGATGTACATGTCATCGGCCTTGCCTTCATACACCCGCTTGGCCTCGGCCAGCGGAGTACCGCGCTTCCATTCCTTGACCACCCGCGGATAACCGGAGCTGGTCAGCGAGCCGGTGCCGAAATCGGTGTAGACATAGACCGTGTTTTCGTCGATCCAGCCCAGCCCGCCCTTGGCTTCCGGGCGGAAGAAGCCGTCCTGCACGAACTGCTTGGTGGTGAGGTCGAACTCGCGGGTCACGTCGGCATCGGAGCCGCCGGGTGACAGCGCGATCAGGCAGCGCTGGTATTTGGGCTTCAGACAGTCGGCACCGTGCCAGACCCATTTGGCGTCTTCGGCCTTGTTCAGCGCGTCCAGGTCGAGCACGGTTTCCCACTGCGGCTCGGCCTTGCGGTACTCGGCCAGCGTGGTGCGCCGCCAGACGCCGCGCTCGTGCTGCGCGTCCTTCCAGAAGTTGTAGTAGTAGTCGCCGATCTTCTCGACGCCGGGAATCTTGGCGTCGGAATCGAGGATGGCACGGATCTGTGCCTCCAGCGTCTTGAACGCGGGCGTGCCGGCGATTTCCGCCTCGCTTTTCGCGTTGCGCGCCTTGACCCAGTCCAGCGCCTTGTCGCCCTGCACGTCTTCCAGCCAGGCGTGCGGGTCGTCACTGGGCGGGGTCTGGGCAGAGGCGGTGCCGGCAAGGGCGAGGCCGGCGATCAGGCAGGCGCGGGAGAGCTGGGACATGGGGGCTCCGAGGATGCTGGAAAACCTTGAACGCTAACACAGCGCCCACAGCGCCCGCGTGGCCCGGAAGTCGCCGCATTCAGGCGCGCCGCGCGACCGGCTTCGCGCCCATTGCGACGCGCCCGCGCCGCCGCCGCGCCTGCACCCGCCGACGCCTGGGCAGGCGCAGCGCCAGCGTCGGCAGCGGGAACCGGCGCAGGCTCCACCACGCCGCCAGCGGCATGCCCAGCAGCCACAGCGGCCACCAGCCGAACAGCGCGCTGCTGCCGCGCGCGGCCGGCACCAGCAGCACCGCCAGCGCGCCCAGGATCACCAGTTGGCGCAGCAGGGCATCAAGATCGCGATGGGTCATGGCGGCAGCTCCGTGGAAGGTGCCGCCAGCTTGCGGCCGGCGCATCTCACGGACTGCGACGCTCAATATCCCGCCGCGTCCAGCGCCTTTTCCGCTTCGCGGCGGCCGATGTCGATCAGCTCGGCGGCGCGCCAGAACTCGTAGAACTGGCAGGCGTCGCGGGGGATGTGGATCAGCAGCTCCGGCGGCTCCAGCGCCAGCTGCACGCGGCCGATGCGCTCCTGCATGGTGTCCAGCGCACGCGACATCACCTCCATCAGGCCGAAGCGGTGGGCCGGCCGCTGCGCGGCATCGTCCTTGCCGAAGTGCTGCTCCACCCAGCGGCCGAGGACGCCGGGTGCCGGGGTGCCGTGCTGGGCGTCGAGGTCGCGCACCGGCGCGTCCATCCGCTGCGGCGGGCTGCCGTGGATGTTCACCGCGATCACCCGGTGCGGGCCGGCCATGCGGGTGGCGGTGATCGGCAGCGGCGCGAGCAGGCCGCCATCGACCAGCTCCATCCCGCCGATGGTCAGCGGGGTGAAGATGCCGGGGATCGCGAACGACGCGCGCAGCGCGTCCCACAGGTCGCCGTGGCGCAGCCAGACTTCGCGCTGGCGCTGCAGGTCCACCGCCACCGCGGTGAAGTCGATCGGCAGATCCTCGATCCGCGGCTCGCCGATCACCTCGCGCAGGGTGCGCACCAGCCGGTTGCCGGTGAACATCGCCGGGCGGCCCAGGCCGGGATCGAGCAGGCGCAGCATTTCGTTGCGCTTGGTGGTCAGCATCCAGTCGCGCAGGGCGTCCAGCCGGCCGGCGGCAAAACAGCCACCGACCAGCGCGCCGCAGGAGGTGCCGGCCACCGCCTCGACGTACAGGCCGCGCGCCTGCAGCACTTCGATCACCCCGATCTGGGCCAGCCCGCGCGCGCCGCCGCCGCCCAGGGCGAGCACGATCGAGGTGTGCGCGGGGTCGCGCGGGGTGGTGGTCACGGCGACGCCTCGTAATTGGACAGCGCCAGCTGCAGATGCGCGCGCAGCTGTTCGCGCAGCGCCTTCGGCTCCACGATCTCGGCGTCGGCACCGTAGTGCAGCACGTCCATCAGCAGCTCGCGCGGCACCGAATACGGCAGCTTCAGCTCGTAGCAGCCGTCGGCCAGGAAGCGGCCCTGTTGCTGCGAATGCCAGTGCTCGTCGGCCACCCAGCGCGCGGCCTTGGCGGAGAAACGGATCGTGGCCCAGCCCTTGGGCGCACCGGAGAAGATGCCGTAGCTGCCGGCAAGATGGGCGTTGAGGTCGTCCTCGGCCACGTCGCGCGCGCTGCCATCGGCCAGCCGCGCGCCGGCGATGCGGTCGATGGAGAAGCTGCGCAGGCCTTCGCGATCCTCGTCCCAGGCATCCAGGTACCAGTTGTCGCGGTAGTGGGTCAGCCGCTGCGGGCTGACGCTGCGGCGGGTCTTTTCGTCGGTGGAGCGGGCGCGATAGTCGAACGTGAGTTTGCGCCGCTCCAGCACGCTGGAGGCGACGATGCGGAAGGCGTGTTCGTCCATCCGGCGGATCCGGTGCGGGATGACACGCACCCGCTCCAGCGGCCAGCGCTTGCCGCCGGAATGCGCGTCCAGCAGCTTTTCCACCCGCTGCTGCAGCGGCGCCAGCGCCGCCGACAGCATCCCGCCGCTGCTGCGCGCCAGCAGCTGCTGGGCGGCCAGCAATGCGTGCAACTCTTCGGAGTTCAGCCACAGGCCGGGCAGCTCGAAGCGCTCGGCCTCGGTCTTGTCGTAGTGGAAGCCGGCCTCGCCGTCGCCGATCACCGGTGCCATCAGCGCGTCGCGCAGGAAGGCGATGTCGCGATAGACGGTGGCGCGCGAACAGCCCAGCGCGTCCTGCAGGTGGGCCACGGTGACCGGGCGACGCGCGGCCTGCAGGCTGCGGTGCAGGGCGATGATGCGTTCATAGCGATCCATGCGCCGATTATGCGACAGCCGTTCACCGTGGGTGCCCGCAGCGGTGGTTAGAATGCGGGCGAGTTCCCTGGACATGACGACCATGCTGCCGCTGCTGTGGCTGGCGTTTTCCGCGCCGCCAACCGCCCTCCACCCGCCGCTGCTGCCGGTGCTGCCGCCGGAGGTGGCCCTGCGCCTGGTCGATCCGCCGCTGTGCCTGGCGGCGCAGTGCGTGAACGGCGAATGGTCGGTGGACGCGATGGCCGCGATTCCCCTCGGCCAGCGCCGCGTCGATGCCGCCGACCTGCCCGGCGGTGGCGGCCGGCTGCGTCTGTCCAATGAGCGCCGTGACTGGGTCAAGGCGCAGGGCAGCAATGCCCGCGTCGGCATGCAGTACGGCATGCAGGCGGTGAAGACCCCGGGCACCAGCGTGCGGGTGTCGGTGGATACCGGTTACCGCCTGCAGGGCTATGCCGACGACGGCACCGCCGGCACCGGCCCGATCCTGCGCGGGCAGGTGGAATGGAACCAGGCGCTGGGCAAGCGCGCCCGGCTGTCGCAGGTCACCCGCGTGGAAACCGGCCAGCACGGTGCCTACCTGCGCAACAGCCTGCTGCTGAACCTGCAGCTGCAGCCCGCCCTGACCCTGAGCTCCGGCGTGGAGATGCGCCGCGACAGCGACCTGGTCGGCCGCAACCGAACCGACGCGACGCTGAAGCTGAAATACGCATTCTGAGCTCGCAATGCTTCGCCGCCGCTGTCGCGGCTGAAGCCCCTCACATCGAAGTGGCGTCCACGATCCGGCGATAGGCGCGCACGGTTGCATCCAGGCCGGCATACAGCGCCTCGCCGATCAGCGCATGGCCGATCGACACTTCGCGCACGTCGGGCACGTTCGCCAGGAAGCGGCCCAGGTTGGCCTGGCTGAGATCGTGGCCGGCGTTGACCTGCAGGCCGGCGGCCTGCGCCTGACGGGCGGTTGCGGCGGCCGTGCGCAGCGCCGCATCGGCAGTGCCGGCGGCGAAGGCCTCGGCGTAGGGGCCGGTGTAGAGCTCCACCCGGTCCGCGCCCACCACGGCGGCCTGCGTCACGCCGGGATCGCCGACGTCGACGAACACGCTGACCCGGCAGCCCAGCGCCTTGAACGCGGCGATGAGCGGGCGCAGCGCTTCGCCGTCGCGGGCGAAATCGAAACCGTGGTCGGAAGTCAGCTGGCCGTCGCCATCGGGCACCAGGGTGACCTGGGCCGGACGCACCGCTTCGCACAGCGCCAGCAGGCCCGGATAGCCGGCGCGCGGCGGTGCGAACGGATTGCCTTCGACGTTGAACTCGACCCCGCGCGCCGCGCACAGCGCGCCCAGTGCATGCACGTCGTCGCTGCGGATGTGGCGTGCGTCCGGACGCGGATGCACGGTCAGGCCGTGGGCACCGGCATCGAGACAGGTGACGCCGGCCGTCAGGACATCAGGCTCGCCGCCGCCGCGCGAGTTGCGCAGCACGGCGATCTTGTTGAGGTTGACGCTGAGCGCGGTCATGGCGCGTCGCCGTCGTCGTCCTGCTTGCGCGCCTGCGCCTGCTCGCGCAGGCGGCGCAGTTCGGCCGGGTCGAGCATCATGGTGGCGTCGCGCCCGCTGCCGGCGACGCGCGCCTGGTACAGGCCGAACACCCAGGCACCGAACAGCACCAGCGCGGCGAGCAGGCAGCCGGCCAGCACCGCCATCGACGTGGTCAGGAACGCCAGCGCCATTGCGGCGACGGCGAGCAGCAGGAACAACCAGTGCATGCATGCGGCTCCGGGTCGGTTGCGCGCAAGTTTACGCCGCCGCGTCGGTTACAGCAGCGGTGCCGTCAGCCGCGCCAGCGCTTCCGGCAGCCGCGCCGTGAACAGTGGCCGCGGACGATCCGGACGCACCCGCGGTGCCGATGCGAACTCGCGTTCGACCAGCTGGGCCAATGCACCGGCGACGCCGGCGTCGTCGATCAGCAGCGACGACTCGAAGTTGAGGCGGAAGCTGCGATGGTCGAAGTTGGCGCTGCCGATGATCGCCAGCCGGTCATCGACCAGCAGCGCCTTGCTGTGCAGCATGCGCGGCCCGTACTCGTAGATCTTCACCCCGGCGGCAAGCAGGTCGCCGTAGTAGGAGCGCACGCAGTAGGTGACCAGCCGGCTGTCGCTCATCCGCGGCAGCAGCAGGCGCACGTCCAGACCGCCCAGGGCAGCCGAGGTCAGCGCCATCATCGCCGCCTCGCCGGGGACGAAGTACGGCGTGGTCAGCCAGATCCGCCGGGTCGCGGCGTGGATGGCGCTGACGTAGGTGCGGTGGATCGCCTCCCACGGCGAGTCGGGGCCGGAGGTCAGCAGCTGGGCGTGGATCGGGCCGGCCTGCGGCACCGGCATCGCGCGCACCACCTCGCCGATGAAGTCCTTGCGCTCGGTGGCATAGGCCCAGTCCTCGACGAACACCTCCTGCAGCGAGCGCACGATGTCGCCCTCGACGCGCAGGTGGAGGTCGCGATAAGCATCGTCGCGCAGCCGCTCGTCTTCCTCGTCGGTGATGTTGATGCCGCCGATGAAGCCGACCTGGCCATCGATCACCACGATCTTGCGGTGGGTGCGCAGGTTCAGCCACGGTCGCTTCCACGGCAGCCACAGCCGCGTCGGATGGAACCAGGCCAGCTCGCCGCCGGCCTCGACCAGCGGATCGAAGAAGCGCTTCCCGCACTGCATCGAACCCACCGCGTCCACCAGCAAGCGCACCCTGACCCCGGCGCGCGCGCGTTCCGCCAGTGCGTCGCGCAGCGCGGTACCGGTGCGGTCCGGGTTGTAGATGTAGTACTCCAGGTGCACGTGGTCGCGCGCCTGCGCGATCGCCTCCAGCAGCGCCGGATATTTGCTGCCGCCGTCGACCAGCAGCTGCACATGGCGCGCGGTGCTGGGCGCAAGCCCGGTGGTGGCGTGGGCCAGCTGGCGCAGCTCCAGGCGCTCGTCGCCGGGGCCTTCGCCCTCGGCAGGCAGGCAGGCGTGGTGACGCCTGCGGCGGGCGCGGTGGCGGACGATCCGCTGCGGGCCGAGGACGTAATAGATCACGAAGCCGATGTAGGGCAGCGCCGCCAGGCTGATCAGCCAGCTCAAGGTCGCCGCCGGTTCCCGCTTCTGCAGCACGATCCAGCCACCCAGCCAGACCAGGTACAGCGCCCAGCCCGCGGTCAACCAGGCACCGATGTGCGGGATCGCCCACAGCGCGTTCCAGGCGGCGATCAATCCGGGCACAGCGTTCTCCTGCGTCGCGCGGCAAGCGGCCGGCACAGGGTAGCTTGCCCGGATGCTTCAGCGCGTCGGCAGCGGGATCCGCTCGGCGGCGTCGCCGGGGATCAGCCCGAACGCGCCGCTGTCCCAATCCTGCTTGGCCTGCTCGATGCGTTCCTTCGAGCTCGACACGAAGTTCCACCACATGTGGCGCGGGCCATCCAGCGGCTCGCCGCCGAACAGCATTGCCTTGAGCGGGGTCTTCGCGCGCAGCAGGTGGCGCGCGCCGGGGTCGAGCACCAGCAGGTGCTTGTCCGGGATGTCCGCGCCGTCCAGCTGCGCCTGCCCTTCCAGCACGTAGAGCGCGCGCTCCGGCGCTTCCGCTTCGATCGGCAGTTCGGCATCCGCGGCCAGGTCGACGGCGACGTTGAAGGTGTCGGCGAACACCCGCACCGGCGATTCCATGCCGAAGCCGCGCCCGGCGATCACCCGCAGATGCGCGCCGGCGTGTTCGCGCCACGGCAGGGTGGCGGCGGCGTGGTGGTGGAACGACGGCGCGGTTTCCTCGTGGGCTTTCGGCAGCGCCACCCAGGTCTGCATGCCGTGGACGGCGTGGCCGGCCGCGCGCGGATCCGGCGGGGTGCGTTCGGAATGAGCGATACCGCGGCCGGCGGTCATCCAGTTGACGTCGCCGGGCAGGATGTCCTGTTCGCTGCCGAGGGTGTCGCGGTGGCGCAGCGCGCCGGCCCACAGGTAGGTGACGGTGGCCAGGCCGATATGCGGGTGCGGGCGCACGTCGATGCCGCGGCCGGGCTCGAACAGTGCCGGGCCCATGTGGTCGACGAACACGAACGGGCCGACGCTGCGCGCCTGCAGGCTGGGTACCGCGCGGCGGACTTCGAACCCGCCGATGTCATGGGTGCGCGGGGCGATCAGGATGGTCATGGCGTCCTCCCTGTGGGTGAAGCAATCAACCGAAGTACGGCAGCAGCGGCCCGCCCATCCACAGCCAGCGCGCCATCCACGCGCTGACCAGCGCGACCAGAACGGTCAGCGGCAAACCCACGCGCAGGAAGTCGCCGAAGCTGTACTGGCCGGGGCGCAGGATCAGCAGGTTGCCATGGTGGCCGATCGGGGTCAGGAAGGCGACCACCGCACCCAGCGCGGTGCACACCACGAACGGGGTCGGCGGCAGATCCAGCACCTGCGCGGTGGCGATCGAGATCGGGCCGAGCAGTGCGGTGGTGGCGGCGTCGCTCATCACCTGGGTGAGCAGCGCGGCCAGCGAGAACATCACCAGCAGGATGGCCAATGGCGGCCAGTGCTCAATGAAGCGCGACAGCCATTGCGCCAGCAGCGCGGCGGTGCCGGTCTGCTCCATCGCGATGCCCAGCGGGATCACCCCGGCGATCATCACGAAGATGCGCACGTCGATGCCGCGATAGGCCTGCTCCACGTCGATGCAGCGGGTGGTCACCATGGCCACTGCGCCGGCCAGGAAGGCGGTGGGCGGCGACAGCCATTCGGTGGCGGCTGCGAACACGGTCAGGGCAAGGATGGCCAGCGCCAGCGGCGCGCGCAGCCGGCGCTTGGCCTCGCCGGCGAACGGCACCAGCATCAGGAAGCCGTGGTGCGCGGCCAGTTCGTTGAAGCGCGCCGGCTGGCCCCACAGCACCAGCAGGTCGCCCTCGCGCAGGCGCGCATCGGAGAGGCGGTCGGCCATCTGCTCGCCGCGCCGCCACAGCCCGGCGATCACGGTATTGAACTGACGGGCGAAGTCGAGCTCGCGGATGCTGCGACCGATGAACTCCGAGCCGGGCGCAACCACCGCCTGCACCAGCTGTGGCCGGCCTTCGCCGCCGGCGTAGCCGCCGAAGCGGGCGATCGCGTTCATGTCCAGGCCGCTGTCGTCGTGCAGCGACATCAGCTCGTCGGCGGCCGCCTCCACCAGCAGCACGTCGCCGCCCAGCAGCGGGCTGGCCGGGCCAAGATCGTCGCGGCGCTCGCCGTCGCGCAGCCAACCGATCAGGCGGAAGCGCTGACCCAGCGCCTTCTGCAGCTCCGCCAGCGAGCGCGTGCACCAGTGGCCGTCCTTCACCACCAGCAGCTCGGTGCGATAGCGATCCAGGCGCAGGTAGTCGTCGTCGTTCTGCTCGCCGCTGCGCTTGGGCAGCAGCCAGCGGGTGAGCAGCATGTAGGCGGTGCCCACCAGCACCAGCGCGACACCGATCGGGGTGATCGAGAAAATCCCCAGGCCTTCGCCGCCGGCGCGCTGCAGCATGTCGTTGGCCAGCAGGAAGGCCGGCGCGCTGAACAAGGTCAGGGTGGTGCCCAGGGACGCCGCCAGCGACATCGGCATCAGCAGGCGCGAGGCCGGCAGCTGGCGGTTGCGCGCATGCCGCAGCAACAGCGGCAGCATCATCGCGGTGACCATCACGTGATGGGTGAACGAGGCCAGCAGCGCCACCAGCGGCATCACCACCGCGATGGTGCGCCACTCGTGTTCGCCCGAGGCGCGCTCCACCCAGCTGCCGAGGCGCTCGCTGACGCCGGTGGCACCCAGCGCGCCGGAAATCACGAACACCGCGGCGACGATGATCGCCGGTTCGCTGGAAAAGCCCGACAGCGCCTGCTTGCTGTCCAGCACGCCGGTCAGCACCAGCGCCAGCAGGATCAGCATCGCGGTCACGTCGACCCGCAGCTTCTCGCTGATGAACAGGTACAGCCCGCCGGCCAGGATCAGGCCGAGGGCGAGCTGCGGCCACAGGTGGGGATCAAGATGCATGAGTGCATTCTGCCGAAGTCGCGGGAAAATGCCGCATCACGGCGCGGAATGGCGAGCGCGCAAAGCGTTCTGGGCGGGCGGCTGCCCGCCCTGTCCGGGGCCGCTCAGGCCGCGCCGGCGTCGTGGCTGCGATGGTAGGACTCCGCTGTTTCGACTTCCGCCTTCGAGCCCAGGAACACCGGCACCCGCATGTGCAGCCCGGCGGGCTGCACCTCCAGCATGCGCTGGCGGCCGGTGCTGGCCGCACCGCCGGCCTGCTCGACCAGGAAGCTCATCGGGTTGGCCTCGTACATCAACCGCAGCTTGCCGCCCTTGGGCGCGCACTTGCTGTCCAGCGGGTAGCTGAAGATGCCGCCGCGGGTGAGGATGCGGTGCACGTCGGCCACCATCGAGGCGATCCAGCGCATGTTGAAGTCCTTGCCGCGCGGGCCGTCCTTGCCGGCCAGCAGGTCGCCGACGTAGCGCTGCATCGGCGCTTCCCAGAAGCGCTGGTTGGAAGCGTTGACCGCGAACTCCTTCGTTTCCTCGGGGATGCGCATGCCGCGGGTGGTCAGGATGAAGCTGCCGACCTCGCGATCGAGGGTGAAGGCATGGGTGCCGTGGCCGACGGTCAGCACCAGCGTGGTCTGCGGGCCGTACACGCAATAGCCGGCCGCGACCTGTTCGGTGCCCGGTTGCAGGTAGTGCACGTCGGCGGGCGTGGTCACGCCCTCCGGGCAGCGCAGCACCGAGAAGATGGTGCCCACCGAGACGTTGACGTCGATGTTGGAGCTGCCGTCCAGCGGATCGAACAGCAGCAGGAAGTTGCCGCGCGGATACACGTCCGGGATCGGCTGACTGTGATCCATCTCCTCCGACGCCAGCCCGGCCAGGTGGCCGCCCCAGGCGTTGGCTTCCAGCAGCACGTCGTTGGCGATCACGTCGAGCTTCTTCTGCGCCTCGCCCTGGATGTTGCCGGTGCCGGCCTCGCCCAGCACCCCGCCCAGTGCGCCCTTGCCGACCGCGATCGAAATCGTCTTGCAGGCGCGCGCCACCACTTCCACCAGCAGGCGCAGCTCGGCGTTGACGCGGCCGGCGCGCTGTTCTTCGATCAGGAAGCGGGTCAGGGAAATGTGGTTGTGCGTCACGGGCGCGGCCTTGTGCGGGGACGGGGCCGCCATTGTCGCCCAGGACGCTGACACCCGCCCAGCGCGCGGCCGCCGGGAACGCTCACTCGGCCTGGGTGCCGGCGTGCAGGATCTGATCCGTGGCCAGCACCGCCTCCGGCACATGTTCGGCCTGTCCCGCCAGGCGCGCGTAGATCGGTGCGAAGTCCGGGCGGGTGGCGTCGATCAGCTGCTCGAAGCTGTCGATGACGAAATAGGTCTTCTGGTAGCTGTCGATGCGGTAGCGGGTGCGCATCACCCGTTCCAGATCGAAGCCGATCCGGTTCGGCGACGCCGATTCCAGGCAGTGGATCGATTCGCCCTTCGAGCTGACGATGCCGGCACCGTAGATGCGCAGCCCGTCCGGCTGCCGGATCAGGCCGAATTCCACCGTGTACCAGTACAGCCGCGCCAGCTGCATCAGCGCCTCGGAACCGAAGCCG
>JAANMX010003275.1_pt1 | contig 14565 bp, 14 predicted proteins | sample 7279681 | NCBI WGS metagenome assembly JAANMX01 (sample SAMN14094542, study PRJNA606508) | bioreactor metagenome | isolation source: A lab-scale SPAN reactor treating ammonium-rich wastewater day 351 | place: Ireland: Galway | collected 2018-01-01
CGGCAGAAACAATGGACGAATACGATGCGCGGGTGAACGAAATTCTTTACCCGATTATTCCCTTTGTTTTGCGTTCGGTAACTCTAAAGGCGGCGGGGAACGAAGAAACATTCACGCTTGAAAGCGCTGACGACGCGCGGGCATTACAAGAAATAGACCCGCGCGTCGCGCCGATAGCGATTGAAGAAGCAATGGGAAGGGGGGCGGCGCGCGCCATTAGCGCGGCACGCGACTTTCGGGAGCGTCGTGAGAAGCGCATTACACGCGCCGGGACGTTACCCGACTCCACCGGCAGTGCTATGGGTGGTACTGACGCCGCTGATTAACCAGATATATCGGACGACGTATCGCCCGGATGAGTTGATGTCGCTGGACCCGGTGACACGAGACCTGCTGCTGGTGGGGATGCGGGAGATGACGGAGTTTCAGGCTTACCGGAAGTTGCAACTTCCGCCATGAGCCGTTGCCGGACATCCTCTTCACTGATGTACTGAATCTCTTCTTTGCGTAAGGCTGCCGCGATTCCTACCACCACCAACCCGATGAGGGCGAGGGTAAAGAACGCTTGATGAAGAAGGACGCCCAGCAAAAGCGGAACAAGGATAAAGCCAATGATTCCGCACCCCATCGAAGCGGGGCGGCGGCGCAACTGCGCTGAGGCGGTACTGCGACTGATAATTTCCCACCCTTCGCGCGTTCGTTGCGCTAACAGGCGGTCAAGTTCGCTGGCGAGTTGTTCGGGCGTTGGGGACATGGAACCTCCTGTGATTTTTGGTAATCGTACACCCGCGCGCCGCGGCGCGCAATAGGACAGGCTATGGCGGACCAAGAAGTCAATGCCCGCGTCGGGTTTAAAGACGGTGGGATGCGAACAGGGATTCAGGCGCTCGCGAATGAGTTTCGCGGGCTGAAGAATTCGTTTGTAACCGGACCCTCCGACGCGAACCGCTATGCCGCCTCACTCCAGAATGTGCGTGACCGCGCGCTCCAGCTCTCACAGGGGTTGGCATCCAATTCGCGCGAGTACGCGCAGCTAACCGGCGTCGCTGCCCAGGCGACGCGCGAGATGCAACGGCAGGAACGCGCCGTTAGCGGCGGAGGCTTCGTTGGTGGTATCCGCAACATCATCAACGAGTTCAACAACCTCCAGAGCACCATCTTCTTCTTCACCGGAAACATTCAGACGCTTGTTCAGGTGTTCAAGGGCGCATTTGACACCATCAAGGAAGGCGCGAGCCGCCTTGAGATGCGCGAAGCCTTTGAGCAGCAACTCGGCGGCTCTGCCATTGCCGCCGAACAGTTCCTGAACCGACTACAGCAGGCATCGGGCGGCACCATTTCCGAGATGGATTTGATTTCCAGCGCGTCGAAAGCCATGTCACTGGGTGTTACAACCGACATGGGCGAAATGGCGCAACTGCTGGAAATTGCACGGTTCCGCGCGCGTCGCTTCGGCATCGATACGTCACAGGCATTCGAAGACATCAGCGTGGGCGTCGGTCGGCAATCCAAACTTATTCTTGACAACCTCGGCATCGTGGTTGACACCGAACGCGCCTACGCCAATTACGCTCAGGAGCTCGGCACAACGGCGAGCCAGTTGACTGATGTGGAGAAAAAACAGGCGTTCCTGAATGAAGTGCTGCGCGTGGGGATGCAGGAGATTCAGAACGCTGGCGGCGTTGTTGTTAACGAGGCTGACAAGCTTCGGATTCTTGAACAGCGCTGGAATGAAGCGATGGGCGCAGCACAGGAATACATTGCGCTCACCGCCGGGCGCGCACTCAGCGTTGATAGCGGGAGTGGGAACGCCGGCGTTGACTTCTTCCAGCAAGCCCGTGCGTTTGACCTGATGGCGGCGGCGACACAAAACGCGCGCGCCGAGATGGACTTCTTCACGGAGTCTAATAACCGTAATGCAGCACTGATTGCACAGGTTTCGGGCAACTACGAGCTGCTGCGGTATATCGTGAGCCAGAACGCCGATGCTCAGCGCGAATTCAACCGGACCATAATGGAAAACCACGATGCGTACGGTCTTACGGCGCGGGAGGCAATGGCGCTTACAGGCGCGATTGAACAATCAGAAATCGGGCTGTATCGCCATCGCGGCGCCGTCGAGAAGAATAACTCGGTGCAGGCGGATGCGGTCTCTATCACCAATGCACTGGCGGGAGAGGCATGGGCGACGGCGCGCGCACTCGAAGATGGGATTGCGGCATCGTCGGCACGAGCGGCAGGAATGCTGGACGTGCTGTCGGGCGCAATGTCGCGCGCGTTAGGGCTGGCAGGTGGGCTTGGCAGCGCATTCAATCGCTTAGGAATCGCCGCTGCCGCCGCCGATTCAGGCGTCGGGCTGGATATTGCGCAGGCGAAACTAGCACGCGCGCAGAGTAACCTAAATAGCAGCAGCACACTTACGGGGCGGGTGAACGCTCTTGCGAATCTGAAAGAGGCGCAAAACGAGGTTGCCCGCGCCGAAGAGCGGATTCAAGCAGAAAACGAGCGCACTAAGAACGAATATGAAGCCACCTGGCGCGCGGCGTCCGCAGAAGCGCAAAAGTATGAGCGCACCTCGACTGCCGCCGCCAATAAAGCGCAACGCGAGTGGGAACGCGCCATGAAGGAGCAGGAGCGCGCCGCCCAGGAAGCGTTCGATAACATGCGCGGCTACGCTGACCGCGCGCTCACCTTCAGCGATAGTGTAGGCGAGGACGACGCGCTCCTGGATCGTTTCGGCTTGCGGAATCAGAACGCGTCCGATGAGCTGATGCGCCGCCTTGCCGCTATCCGTGACCGCGCGAAAGAAGGGGAGCGCGACGAGCAATGGCTCGCTATGTACCCCGAAGTAGACGCTGCAACTGTAGATGAAATCGCGGCGCGCGCGGAACGCCTTATGCGTGACGTACGTTCAGGGCTGCGCACCGACCTCCTCGACCCGGAAGAGGTCAAACAGGATATTCGCGAACTAATCGCTGCTGAGCAGGAAGCCGAAGCGTTCCGCAACCGGATTACGCGCGAGCTGCTGGCGGAGGGAGCAGGTACGGGCGACCAGGTAGAGCAAGCGATTGCGGCGCGGCTGGGCGGCGCAGGAGCGACCGCTGCGGAAGCAGCAGGGGCAGAAACCGTTAATACGCTGGTGAGCGCTATCAGCGGGCAGCTGGAAGCCCAGCGCGCCGATATCGAGAACGCTGGCGGCAATATGCTTGAGACGTTGATTGAAGGCGGAATCAAGCGCACACATAGCGGCGTTGCACGTTGGGTTCAAGCGCTCATCAATGAGTGCATCACCCAGACCGCGAATGCGGTTGCGCCCGGAGGAGCATAATGGCGATTCAACCTCCAGTCACTATCACACGGCGCGCACTCCATCACTTTGAGTTTAAGGGGACAACCGTCCCGAATGGTATGGAAAGCGGGACGTATAACCCGCTCGCCGACCACCGCCCGATGTTCATCTCTATCTATCCTCCGCCCGCAGCGGTCGAGACGAATCTTGCAGGGCGGCTGGTGGGAGTACGGGGTTTCTATCGCGCGCGGCTGTGGTGGGACCGGATTTCAGATGCTACGTTCCAATGGTGGGCGCAGTGGGTTTCCGAATCTTACCCCGACACGGTTGTTACCACCGTTATTCTCCCCTCCCCGTACCGCCGAACGGGCAGCGACGCACCTGATTATCACCGATTCTGGGCAAATGCCTACATGACACGCATTCGCGCGCTGGAAGGGGCGTTCCCGCAAATTCATGCGCGCTCCGAGCATTGGATTGAAGGCGGCGCAGAGGTCTGGTTCAACCGCCTCGGCGGGGTCATTGACGGAGTGCCGACCCCGTGATTCAGAGCAACGCTGCCACCGAAGCGCAATTGCTGCGTACTGCCGCGCCGACCTACGACGTGGCACGGCAGGTATTTGTGGGACCGCCGCTGGCTTACGTCACACATAGTCTCTTTCGGCAGGGAGAGCCTGTAACGATGCCGCTGACGACCCGTACCACAGCGGCTGTTTCGCGTGGGGACGCGACGATTAACGTGCTGGACACAACGGGGTATCGCACCGCCGATGTTGTGACCCTTGTGTACACCCGCCGCGACACGGGGCAGGTTCTGGCGGCGCGCTTCGCTCACACGGGTAAGACCTCAACATCCTTCACAGGAGTATCGTGGCTTACGGGGTTTGTTGGCACGATACCCACCGGCGCGACTGTTACGCCATGGGTGAATATCACGGAGCGCGTCATCGAAGCGCAGTTGTCGGGTTCCAGCGTGTGGCGAGACAGTGTTTTCGATTGGTCGTACTCGCTCGGCGGCGTGCAGTACAACTCGATGGTATTCCCGCGTGACGGTAGTTTCCTGATTTTAGAACGCGCCACCCCGGAGGGTGTGTTCGGCTACTGGTCGCAATGGCAGACGGCGGCGCTAGGGTATGCGAGAACCTATGAAGTGCAAAGCGGCTCCGATGCGCAACGCACCTGGCAAACAACGCTGGAAAGCGCATGGGCTTATCTGGCACCACGACGCTACAGCGCGCGACGGTATGGGGAAGTCAACCTCGCCGATGGCGCGACTGTCACCGCTAGCCCGAACCTGCTGAGACCTTATGAGGAGAGCGAAGAGTTCCGGGGTGGATTGGGAACCACCGACGCGGAAAACGTCATAGACGGCAACATGGACACGGTGTCCATTTCGGACGCCGTGCCAACGCTTACGCCCGACCCACCGATTACCTCCGCCGCCGAGGGCGGGATTGTTTTTGGCGAAGTCTATATGCGACCCCGCGCCAACGAACCCGCCGACCTGCAATGGTTCGTGATATGCGCGGTTCCGGGCTACGAGAATCTTCAGACAGGGCAATCGTGGGAAACAGGCATCACGCTGGAAGGTCTGGGCATTGGCAACCCTGACACGGTGTACGGTCCCGCAGGCGACCCAGATGCCGCGTTGGTGCCATGGGACTTTCAGGGCGGCGGCGGCTATATCCGCCTGCCGGGGATTACGCTGGGGAAAGACAACCCATGCGCGGTATTCGCGCTCAATCCGAGCCTATTCCGTGAGCGATTCACCGTTGAGAGCGGTGTGCAGTTATTTGGCTGGCGCGAGCTCGGAGGGTTTGACCAGGACGGTCTCACGGCGCGAAACTTCCGCCTGAACCCGCTAGGGGGCTTCCTACAACTTCGCCACCGCGAGGCGGGAGGCAATGTATTCCGCGTGCGTGACATGCTGGCATGGGGGGACGCCGCGCAGTTCGGTAACAAGTTCTGGATTGACGCGAGCGACCAGACGCACAGCGGCGCGCAGTGGGACGATAACAACACTGTGCCTCTACCTGCGGCGGGCAGTAGTATCCGCCGCCTCGAAGATACAAATGTAGCCGCTGACTGGTTTGAGGAAAGCGAACCGTTGCCGGGCAGTATGCGCTCATCGAACAACGGCACATATCGCAGTCTGGAGCTCGCCGAATGGGTGGCGCATCCGGCGAACGATATTACTGACAGCGACCCGCCAACCGGGGGCAATCTGCTGCTGGATACAGCAGTGCATCTGGATTTCGCTGGAACATTTCAGATTGATGACGAGCAATTTCATTACTTCGGGCGTAAGGCAGCAGCGGCAGGAAATATTGTGCGCGGTGCGAATGGCACCACTCCTGCGAGCCACAGCACGGCGGCGCTGGTGTATCAGGTGGGGGAATGGTTTGACAAAGGCGTGACGCTCAGCGCCGCGATTACACCTGCCTCTCCCGCAACGGGCGGCGCGTTGAATGTGAGCAGCGCCGCCAATCTGCCTTCCAGCGGCACGATTCGCGCGGGGACGGAGCATATCAACTACACGGGCAAGACCGCGACTACGCTCACGGGGATTACGCGCGGGGCGGGCGGCACGACAGCAGGCAGCGCGGCGACAGGCACAACCGTCTGGCTCTATGACGGCACGTTGGGCGCGCATCGCCTCCCGATGGTCGGCGCAATCCGCTGGGCGCGGCAGAAACGCTTTTATTTCAGACAGGTCGGCAACGTCCTACGTACGGTCAATATCGCGCCCTGCAATGTCGAGATATGGGCGAGCACCGACCCTTCGCCGGATTACCCCGACAGCGGCGGTGACTGGCGTCTGAACTGGATAGGCAGCAACTGGCTGCATACGTGGCAAGTCCCTGTACTACTGACCCCAACCGAGCACCGCATGGCGATTGGACCGCGTCGCATGCGCCACGTCATGATGCGCGTGCGGCAGATGTCGGATTACGGGGTGGACGGTTACAGCGGACGCGACAAGTTGAACGAGCTGCAGGTCTTCCAGTACCAGATTTACAGCGGCGACAACGGCATTGAGAACGGGGAAGCGGGGGCAGGCGCGGTGATACGCGACCTGCTGGAAGAATCGCAGTTGTTCGCCCCGAACGACATTACGATTCAGGCGGGCGCGCTGGCGGGAACCAGCCCCAACCTACCACTTTCGGACGGAAACTTTGGGTCTTACTGGAGCGAATTGGCGCCCCGGTACATGCTGACGCTTTCCATGAGCCGCGATAATCGTGTTTTGGTAGCGCGACACCCCTTCCACCCATTGGCACCACGCCCGGCGGTGCGCGCTACCTTCACGGCTCAGATGGTTCGGGGAGAGGTAAGCCGCCCGAGTACAACGATTGCAAGCCGCTTTGGGCTTGGGCAGGTGATTGTCAACGTCGAAAACGAAATCACCGGGGCGCGCTTCGAAGGGCGCTACCCGCCTGCGCCTTCCCCCAACGGCGAGATTCGACGAGTGCCGCCCGTACGTGGCGCGTTTATGAGCATAGACGAGGCAAACGCTTATGCCGAGATGCTCTATCTGACATCGCCTGAAATCTCGGACGTGTTCGCGTTCGATACGGTTGGTCCCTGCGAGTGGTTGAACGCAGGTGACCGCATTCTGCTGTGGGTTTATCACGACGACGCGAAGCCTCTGGGGGAGTATGTCAACTGCATTGTGACGAGCGTGGAGTACCTGTCAGAAGGGTATGCGCGGGTGACTGCGCAGGAATGGAGGATGCGATGATTTCAACTGTGATTTTGGCGCTGCTGATCGGGTGGGTACTCGGATTGGCGACAGTCCGTTACGGGATAGAGAATCGCGCCGATTTCCGAAACGACCTCAAAAAGAAGATTGAAATCATCGAGGCGAAGGAATCGGCATGATTATCTATCTTTCACCTGCTCATCAAACCGTATGGGACGCACTCGGCAGCAGCGGCAAAAGTGCAGGCGTGTTGGCTGCGGAAACAGGATTGAATGAGGTCGCTGTAAAGAAAGCGGTTAGCAAGATGGTTGAGGTTGGGTTGGCTACGGAATCCAGCGCGGGAGGGATAGGGGGCGCTCTGACCTACAGCCGTGCCGACAGTCTGACCGCCGCTGAGGTTGCGAGTTATGCCTAAGCCGGGACCGGTAGCACAACGCTCGCTCGCCGATATGAACAGGCGGCTAGAGGAGACATTCCAAAAGCACGGGATTCCCGCGAGCGGCACTATTACGGCGGTTCAACCGAACGCAACGGGCGGCGCGCAGACCTTTACCGTGCAGTTGGATGGTGGCATGTCTGTCCCCGACGTACGCCCTTCGGGGCGGGCAGGGGAGGGCGTCGGCGCGCGCGTGAACTTGCTGGGGTATGGGGGTCATACAGCAACCAGTTACGAGATTACAGCAGTCACCGAGCCGTACCCCGGCTACACCGGCAACGACCACCAGATGCCGCTTTCCACGCCCGTGATTGCGCAGGTCACGAGCGCGGCGGAAATCGGGGACGATGGCACGGTGGTGCTGGCGGCGCATGTAACGATGTACTGCATCGCCGAGCATTACAACCACCGCCTGCCAACGACTTACGAGGTCCAGATTCGGGACGTGAACGCAGGCGGAAACCCTGATGCCCTGCCGATTATTGCCTCGCCAACGCTGGAACGGATTGCGGGGCAACTGCCTGGCAATCTGTCGGCAGGTGACAGCAGTTTCACGATTGAAATTCAGAGCGTGCCCGACGCGCCGACCTTCGATTTCCTGCGGTCAAAAATCATCGTCGGGATAGAGGACGAGCTCATCTTCGTCCCCGATGTTATCCCGACCTCGCCCACAGTCGTGCTTTTGAACGACGCGACGCGCGGCTACGCGAGCACGCCCGACAGTGAGCACGGTTCAGGCTCTGATGTGACCCTGAGGGGCGTGACGGTGGCAGCGGCAGGACTGCGCGCGAATCGTGCCTACGAGGTGCGGGTGCGCGCGCGGGCAGGATTACGCCGCAGTAATTGGAGTGATTGGGTCGGAGTGCTCACCGACTTTGATACCACCCCGCCGACGTGGAGCGGGGGCGCGAACGCAACGACTACCAGCGTGCCGGGGGGCTTGCGTGTGACGTGGGACGCCGCCGACACCAACGCGACCGACCTTGCCTATTACGAAGTGGGAATAGCCACAAACAGCACCTTCAGCGGCGACAGCGCGATTGTGCAGGCAGGCAACGGAACGGGCTACACCTATGCCGCAACCCCGGGGATGGTGCGCTGGTTCCGCATCCGCGCGGTGGATACGTCGGGCAACGCCAGCGCGTGGAGCGACATCGTGCGCGGGAACATGTACCCCACGGACGAGCCGACAGGGACGAACCTGGTGGCGAATGGCACGTTCGATGCGAACGTGAACAACTGGACGCTGAACACGATGGGGGTGGGGACGAAGAACCGTGATACCTCCATTTACTTCGCCGGCAGCAGCTCGATGCGGATTGACGAGAGCCGCTCCGGAGTGACACAGCGCACGAATGAGGTCTACAGCGACGCGTTCACTGTCACTCCGGAGAGCGAATTTTACCTGCGCGTGATGGTGCGCCAGAGCGGGTTCACAGCGGCGGCTGACACGATTGCCGCCATTGTCGTGAAAGCGGGTACGGCGATGGTGCTCGGCGCGACGGTCCGGGCGGCAACGACTATCACGACTAGCGCAGGGCAGTTTGACGTGTTGACTGTGGTCGGGTATGCGCCCGCAGGCGTGACGAGCGCGCAGGTGGTACTCAGTTCAACGCTGGACACGGGGGCAGGCGCAACCTCGGTGTGGTTCGATGAGGTCTACTTCGTGCAGGTGATTCGCTCGCGTACGGAGCGAATGCCGACGCTGTATCTGGGTGACAGTTCCGTCAGCACGGGAACCCGAATCGGCACGCTCGAAACCGATGTCAGCGCGTTGAAGACGGAGGTCACGAACGCGCGCGGGGGGCATGGCAGCGTAGACGCGCGATTCGACCAGATAGAGATTGCAGTCAGCGACCTTGAAGACGCGGTAGAAGACCTGGAAACCATCGTCAAGGCGCGCGCTACAAGCAATTCGGGTTCGACTTTGACCCATAACTCCAACCTTCTGATTGACTACGAAGATGAGGAGATAGACAGCCACGGCTTTGTGACTGTCGGGGGCAGCTGGAAGTTCCAGCCAACGATTGCAGGGACGTACATGGTGAGCGCGTCGTTCCAGATGGCGAGCCGCACGTGGACTTCTGGGGACATGATTCAAATCGGTATCTGGAAAAACGGGAACTCACTCACGCCGATTTACCAGCGATTCATCATCCCGGGCGGCACGTCCGCGCCCCAGGTGATGGTCATTGGCATGGTCGAACTTAACGGCTCGACCGACTACATTCATATCTCAGGCGGCGGCACGTGGGCGAGCGGGGGCAGCCTTGCACGCAGTACAGACAGCCGCAACAACTGGGTGCAAATCTGGAAACTTTAATCACAACGGAGATGACGACATGAAACAGCAAACGGTACGGCAGCGGTTGGCGGCAATGGCGGTGGCAGTGGCACTTCTGGCGTGTGCGGCGGGGTTGCCCCCGGCGAATGGGGCGGTCGCTCCGCGCGTGACCGTGACCCCGACCGAGCAGCCGACGCACGAGCTCAACCTGCGCACCGGCGAACGCTTCCAGGTGGTGTGTCTGGAGGGGGAACTGGAGTACGGCTACAACGGGGACAACGGCATTATCGGCTGGTGTCCGCCGCCTGCAGTGAAGTAAGGAGTAGAAAATGGCGACGCGAGACATAGAAGGGCGGATCGTACATGTCACGGGTAAGCCGTGGGTGAGCGGACCTGTGTCCGCGCGCCTGAAGAAAGTGTTCGGGACTGCCGGTGATACACACCCTTCGGATACTACAGAAACGGTTACCAATGACACGGGCGACTTCACGCTCACGGTTGCTGTGCCTGCCAGCGGCAGCGCGGAGTATGAATTCACGCTTCCAGGTGGGGAGAAAGTAACAGCATCCCTGGAACAGGGCGACGGCAGCCCGATAGCCTTTGAAACGCTGTTGGCAGGAGGGTAGAGATGGCAACCATTCGAATCACGCCGCCCGAAGGCTGGCGCAACCCGAAGCACGCGCAGACGATTGTCAATCATCTGGAAAAGCACGGCGCGCGCATGACGCTGGAGCTCGACGAAGCAGGCAGGCAGGTCGTTGCGGCGAAAGTTGTCCTGCCTCGTAATCCTGCACAGCAAGATGAAAGCGAAGGCGCGGATAAGCGGCGCAAACAGATTGCTCAGATTCGGCAGTACATCCGCGAGTACGGGTGGAAGGAGGAATAGATGGGATACGCGCACAGGGAGTTTCGCATCGGTGAGCGCCCCCATACGCCCGATGGGGCGGTGGTCGTGACGCGCGGGAGCACCTGGCGCGAAGACCACTATATCACCCTTCCACCCGTTGGCGCTGTTGTACCGACTGACACGATTGATAACGTGGAGATTCACGTTCGTCGGCGCGCGGGAGACACTGAACCAATCATTTACGGTACGAGCTCACCTGCAAACAAAGTCACGGTAAGCCGCCCCAGTCCTGACCTACTGAAGGTCAGTTTCAAGTTTGACCCCGAGGATACGGAGCTGTTGGAAGCATTGAACGCACCGATTCTGACTACGTTCCCCGGAACTGAACCCCCTGAACCGACGCCCGGGCAGGGACTTGTGGCAATCAAAGTGTATTTATCCAGCGGCGAGGATTACGAGTATTTCCGCGCGCCGCTGGTGGCGCAGCCTGCGCTGGTGTTCTAGGAGGGGATATGTCGGGAGTTCATATTGTCGGTCCCGCTGGGGGACGCGAGAGCCTATTGCGGCAGTGGGCGGCGAACGGGTTGCAGGCTGTGACGCACGTTAAGCCGGAGCCGGGCGACAGTGCGCGGCTGCGCTCGATTCTGCCCAATGGAACGCTTGTCGGGCGGCTGGCGAGTGCGGACACGCTATCAGATAGCGCGGTTCAGCAGAGATATGAAGCCGACCCGCGCGGCGCGGCGGAATGGCTATGGAACGCGCATTACGCGCCTGTTATCGCCGCCAACCCCCATTACACCTGCTGGCAGTTCAACAACGAGCCTGTTTTCGGCGACGGCGCGGCGACGCGGCAGCACCGGATACGAATGCTGTGCGAGTTCACGCACCGTATTGTGGATATTGCCAACGCGCGCGGGCATGGAGTGGCGTTGTTCAACTTCGCGCGCGGGACGCCCGAACCCGATGAGTGGCACCACTTCTACGAAGTGTGGCGCTATGCGCTGAGCCGCAACGCGGGGCTTCCTGCCGGCAGAAAGAACGTGCTGAGCATTCACCAGTACGGCAGCTTTGGCGCGCGGGGTCACGGCTCCCTTTTCCATGAGGAGCGATGGCACATCAAGCGGTACGAGACAGTTGTGCGCCCGACGCTCTCCGCCGACCTGCGGCGCGCTGAGTACCTCATTACGGAATCGGGACCGGACGGCGGCAGCCGCGAGCTGGGCGGCTGGCGGCAGGTCTACGGGGAAAGCGACGAGGGGCGCGTGGCGCTGCTCGATGATTGGCGACGGTATAACGAATGGCTGGCGCAGCAGCCGGGCTGCCTGGGCGCGTGTTACTTCACGCTGGGGCAGGAAGGCGGGTTCCATTCGTTTGATGTTTCTAGCGACGCGCTGGCAAACGCGATGGCGCATGTGCATTACCCGCGCCTGAAGCCTGCGGAAAGCGTGCCGCCGTCGCAACCACAACCGACGCCCACGCCACAGGGAGGAGGGGGAACAATGTCACTAACGGATAGGCTTGCCGCTGCGCTGAAAGCGGAGTTTGGCAGCGCCTTCGAAGACTTACGGGGGAAACTGCCGCAAACAACCCGCGTAGACGCGAACGGTAAGCCGATTCGATACGCAACGATTGATAGCCGGGGATTCGACTATATCGCCATTCACCACAGTGAGACGCCGAAGAATCGGTCTTGGGAGAACATTGCCGCCTACCATGTCAACACCAACAAATGGGCAGGCATCGGGTACCACATGGGGATTCGGCAGGGGAAGGTCGCGCTGTTCGATTCCGTAGACACGGAGAGGGCGCACGTCTATGGCATGAACCACGAGGCTATCGGGGTTTGTGTCACAGGCAACTACGACACGACGCCGCTGGATGCCCAGGACGAGAGCGCGCTGAAGCGGCTGATTCGCGTGCTCGATGCGGTGTACGGTCATCAGAAGAAGATTGCCGGACATGGCGAGATTCGGGTCGGCGGGTATACCGCCTGCCCCGGCAGCGACTTAAAGCGGGTGCTCCCCAAGCTGCGCACGGCTGTGCCTGTACCCGCCCCCACGCCGGAGTGGTCGGAGGTTGACCGCGAGAAAGCGGAATGGTTTGTCGCGCAGATGGCACGCGCGCTGCGGGGTGATGAAAGCGCCGCCGCCGCGCTGTTCGGGGCTATCGCAGTAGAACCGAAGCGCGTGGGGCTGCACAACGTCCTAGTGGCGAAGGCACTGCCGCCGCTGAAGAAGGGAGCGGCATAATGGAGCAACTAAAACGAGGATTGGCGACGGCGGTAGCCGGGCTGCTGGTGCTGCTCGTGGTGCTGCTGGGGATTGTTTGTGCGTTTGACCCGGGTCCCGTTGGGGCGCGTGAGCCACTTCCTGAGTGGGTAAGCATCCAGCCCGCGCAGGACTGCTCGCAGGGTTGCTGGCGGATTGCCGACGCCTACTACCTGCCGCAGGAAGAGAGTAACGGGCTGCATCACCTGTTCGGACGCTCGCAGGATATTGGCGGGGCGTACATCGTCGCGCCGATGACCTTAGCGTGGAGCGATGGCAGCGCGACCGCCAACACGAAACTTCCGCCCGACTGGGGCGACCACGCGCTATGGGACTGTTTCTTTCCCGACCAGGGGGAGATAGGGGGCTACAGTGGGTGGATAGGGGAGCGCGCCAACAGCGATGTGATTAGCGGCATGGGGCTGCCTTACTGCCACCATGTGACGTATTGGGTAACGTGGCGTTGGAATCCGGGGGGTGAAATTCCAACGCCGACGCCGACGATTGGAACTTTGCCCTACTCAGTCCACTTGCCGCTGATAAGGCGGTAGGCAAGAAGGCGATATACAAAAAGAGGCTTCCGTAATGGAAGCCTCTTTTTTTGTTTTGTAGAGATTGCAATACTGTGTGCAAGTGTGAAATAATATAGGCGCGGCTTTGTGCCGCGCCTATATTATTTGTTTGAAATCGAATCCACGGTTACTGTCAGCGCATGAAACTAGCGCTGTTTGTCGTTGCCCTTTTGGTTGGACTTAACCGCGCTTGAAACGCGAGGCGATCCAGAATTTGAAATGATAGATGCGTTATTGGTCATCACGCTTGGAACATATCCGCTGTTTTTGCGGGTAAACCATGAAACACTTTTGTTCGGACCTACCACTGTCTTGACGGTTTCGCCCCAACGCAACTTTTTGGCAGGGGACATGGGAAGACTCCTTTCAGAGAGGTACGCAATCAACGATAGAATTATAGTATAAACCCCTTGTGCCTTAAAATACAATGAGCAGTTTTCAGCACTATACTAAATTCCTATCGGAGTAAACCAATGTTCGCTAACGCTTATAAAATCGCTGCGTCCTTTACAAAGCCGGTAATTGTATCCACGAAGCAATTCGGTGGAGATGTGCATTGCGCAATCGGCAGTTTTGTAATTCTCAATGATGAAGGATGGATACTCTCCGTTGCCCATATGCTCGAACCACTTACCGTTTTCAATCAGCATCTTATAGCGGTTGAAGAGTACAACGAGCGTGTGAAACAAGTCATGGAGGACCCGACCTTGTCAGAGGGGAAAAAGAAGCATCGGGTAAAGAGTATGAAATTCGATGCGAACTGGGTTGAGCGAATTTCATACTGGTGGGGTATGGACGGCATAGGGATTGCAGAAGACCACATTTTTCCAGAAGCCGACTTATATGTGGCGAGGCTTGAGCCGTTCACGACTACTGGACTCACGCAATACCCGGTGCTGAAGGACCCTACCGATTTGCTCCATGGAACGAGTCTTTGCAAGCTAGGGTATCCCTTCCATAACCCTGCAGCGCAGTACATAGAAGGCAAGGGCTTCCAATTAGACCCGGGCACGATGCCGCCGCCTTTCTTTCCGATTGAAGGCATATATACCCGAGAGTATCGCACAGGCCATCAGACCCCAAGCGGTGCTGAAATAAAATTTATCGAAACCTCTTCGCCCGGATTAAGAGGGCAGAGCGGTGGTCCGATTTTCGACACGCAAGGCA
>JAANMX010003278.1_pt1 | contig 14562 bp, 17 predicted proteins | sample 7279681 | NCBI WGS metagenome assembly JAANMX01 (sample SAMN14094542, study PRJNA606508) | bioreactor metagenome | isolation source: A lab-scale SPAN reactor treating ammonium-rich wastewater day 351 | place: Ireland: Galway | collected 2018-01-01
AAATTTAACCAGATAACAATTTAAAGAAAGGAATATTAGATTATTTATGGCGAAAATACAAATAACGCAGGATGAAAATATAAGAGATGCATTAAGAAGATTCAAGAAAATGTGCGATAAAGAAGGTATCATTAATCAATCGAAACGTATTGCTTATTTTGAAAAACCATCGGAAAAGAAGCGCCGCGAGGAAAGCCGCAGAATTAAAAATATTAAAAGGGCACAAAAATTAGGTATATCAGGAATAACGAGTTTTAGTCGTCCCCAAAAGAGCAGCTATTAATACTTTTAAGCATTGGATTTCCAATGTATTTTTGGAGCGTCGCCCCATAAAAGTTCTAAATCGTAAAAACGACGCTTTTCCTTATCAAAAAGGTGAATTATAACATCTCCATAGTCCATCAGTATCCATAAGGCATCTTCGTATCCTTCCATACCTACCATATGAATACCGTAACTATGGAGTTTTAATTCTATATCGCGTGCAATGCTTTGTAATTGCCGTTTATTAGATCCACTACAAATAACAAAGAAATCGGTAATAAAGGTTACTTCCCGCACATCAAAGATCAGAATATCTTCAGCCTTCTTATCTTCAGCAATTTTAGCACAGATAGTTGCAGTTTCCTTTGAGTTTATCGTTTCAGTCTCTCCTTAAATTTATCTCTGCTGTGTACCTATATTTCCACCAAAATCAGCCTCATATTGAGCAGAAGGCTTAACATCTGTTATACTGCTTCCACAATAGTAACAAAATCTCGCATAACGCGGGTTCACATCGACACAATTTTCGCATCTATGGTAAAGAAGCGTGCCGCAGAGAATGCAAAAATTTGCTCCCTTTACATGATTATCATACTGACAATTTGTATTAGGACATATTCTATCATCCTTTTCTGTAATCATACCACCCTGCATAACTACCTCCGGTTTTAAATAGTATTATCTAAATTTTAACGCACGGTCCACAGATCCTCCCTTCCCTCTGTTTGTCAGGGAAGGGAAGTGTATTTTATACCTTTTTCTGCGGCTAGTGTTCTTCTCAATGGAGATGCAATAGGGCGCCTATCTTTGGTGAGAATTTGATAATAATCCCCGCAAATACTACCGATACAATCGACATTAATTTCAACAAAATATTCAAGGATGGCCCTGATGTATCTTTGAATGGGTCGCCTACCGTATCGCCAACGACAGCAGCCTTATGCGCAGAAGAGCCTTTTCCTCCAAAAGCTCCACCCTCAATATACTTTTTTGCGTTATCCCATGCTCCACCCGCATTTGCCATAAAGACCGCCAGCAGGAAACCCACACTTAAACTGCCGGCTAAAAGTCCTACGACACCAGGAACACCCAGTATCAAACCAGAAACAATAGGTACCAATAATGCGAGAATAGAAGGAACGAGCATCTCCCGCTGTGCCCCTTTCGTACTGATAGCAACGCATGCCGCATAGTCAGGCTTTCCTGTTCCGTCCATAATACCCGCAATCTCCCGAAATTGCCTTCTCACCTCTTCTACCATACTTCCGGCAGCACGGCCTACAGCCTTCATCGTCATAGCGCTGAAGATAAACGCTGATAGACCACCGACAAACAGACCTACCAACACCATGGGATTAATCAAAGTAATATCCAGGTAATGCATAAGATCCGATAATTTTGCATTGGCCAGATCCATAGAAACTCCGGCAATCTGGATAACATGCACCCCTGATTTTTCTAATCCTACTTTTATTTGCTCCACAAAGGAAGCAATTAATGCCATGGCAGTTAGTGCGGCAGAGCCAATAGCAAAGCCCTTTCCTGTGGCTGCTGTTGTGTTTCCTAATGCATCGAGTGCATCAGTTCTTTCTCTGACATAGGGTTCCAGACCACTCATCTCCGCATTACCACCGGCATTATCCGCAATAGGCCCATAAGCATCGGTAGCTAATGTTAATCCCAACGTTGAAAGCATGCCAACTGCTGCAATAGCAATCCCGTACAATCCAAGTGAGATATTTGAAAAGCCACCCGCAAAGGCATAGCTTAATAAGATTGCTATGGAAATCGTAATGACCGGTATAATGGTAGACATCATCCCCGTAGCAATACCATCAATAATTACGGTAGCCGGACCGGTCTTTGCCTGTCCAGCAATACCTTTTGTCGGTGAATAATTAGAAGAGGTATAGAATTCCGTGCCTTTACCGATAATAACACCGGCTATTAAACCGGTTACAATCGATCCCCAAACACCGAAATTTTCAGGTAATAAATATTTGATAACCACCGCTGAAAGAATCAGGATCAGGATTGAGCTCAGATTGATCCCTTTTCCCAATGCCTTTAGAAGCTCTTTCTGTGAGGCCTCTTCCTTTGTCTTAACAGCATAGATACCAATGATAGAGAGGAGGATTCCTATTCCCGATAAGACCATCGGTACGATCATCCCTGTAATGCCTAAACCGGCAGTTACTCCTAGTGCTGCGCAAGCCAGCATCGAATTATAATACGATTCATATAAATCCGCACCCATACCAGCCACATCACCAACATTGTCCCCAACGTTATCCGCAATAGTAGCAGGATTTCTCGGGTCATCCTCTGGAATACCAGCTTCTACTTTACCAACTAAATCAGCTCCTACATCGGCTGCCTTAGTGAATATCCCGCCACCCACTCTTGCAAATAAGGCTTGAGAACTAGCACCGATACCAAAACACGGTAACATCATAGCCATATCAAGCAGGGAAATATTGGTAAATTTGCGAAATACAAAAAACCATAAGGAAACATCCAAAAGACCCATACCCACGACAATGAGCCCCATTACAGCACCACTTCTGAATGCAACCTGCAGTCCCTGGTTCAGGGATTTCCTTGCGCCTTCCGCTGTCCTTGAACTGGCGCTTGTGGCTGTTTTCATACCCAGGAAGCCTGCAAGACCAGACAAGAAACCGCTGGACAGGAATGCAAAAGGCACTACCTTGGACTGGAGATGTAGTCCGAAGGAAATAAAAAGGAGGACAAGGAAAGCGCCAAGAAAGAATATGCTTACTACTTTGTATTGTTGTTTCAGATAGGCATAAGCCCCTACTCTCACATGATGGGCTATCGAAACCATTTTTTCATTCCCTTCAGGCGCCTTCATAACTTCTTTGTAGAATTTTCTTGCATAAAAAAGAGCACATAATGCACCAATCGGTGCAACCCACCACAATCTTGGTATTGTATGCGATGTTTCTTCTGTTACCTTATGAACAGACCCTTCTAACTCGAATAATGGCCTTTCTGTTTGCGTGGATTCCCCAATATCGAATACGGGTTTTTCTCCACCCGCCTTTAACGCAGCCTGAGCGCTACGGGGAAATACACCCGACTTCGATACCCCAACGATCAGAATGGTTAGCATTAAAAGTATCATCACAATACTAACACGGTTATTCTTAAAAACAGGTTTAAACTTATGCCTAAAATTATTCATTGATTTAGATTTTTCTCCTTTCTATTTTAATAAAGTTTGCAAAAATACCCTTTTCATCTCAAGTGTATTTATGAAATCATCCACATAAGTCAAAGCATCCTCCGGATGATTTATCCGATAGGTATTCCATTCCCGTATAGCTGATTCTGTATACTGTAGTGCCTTATCAAAATTCCCTTCTTTCTCTGCGCATGCCGAAGCATACCCTAACGCGTGGCAAATAGTTCTTTCTATGGCTAAAATATTATACAGCTTCGGGGTATTCAAAAGAGACCTTCTCAACCAATAAAGCGATGATTCATAATTATCCTCTCCGTCCTCTTTCTTCAACTGTTCCCGGTAATAAGCTGCATAGGTAAAAAACCTCTGATCGAACAGATGTAAATACATGTATCCAAGCTCAAAGAAAAGATCGCCACTCTTCGGATTTTTTACTGCACCCCTTTTTGCAAAATCTAATCCAGCGTGAATCCATTTCCATTTGTTTTGTGGCGCATCCCACTCATGGGCAATGTTATATGCCATATTCCATGCCTGGAAAATCCAAACCGCAGGGAAATTAGGCTGCAATTTTGATATAAGGTTGTTAATGGTTAATAATTCGTAATATTTTTTCTCCTCATGCCGAGCAATGGCTCTTGCCCAGAGAAAATCAACTGCAATTCCCCGAAAGCTTCCCAAAAGAAGTACGGGGATATTTTCGGTCAGATCATAGTGAATAATACCCGGCTTTGACGAGTCCTGAAGAGAAACAATCCCCATGTTAACAAGGAAAATAGCGCCTAGTAATATCCCTAAAAGAAAAACCCTCTTTCGACGCATCAAAAGTGCTTAGAAAAATTCCCTCTTCTTAAATAGTATGGAGGATATAATGAGGCAAATACCTGCATACAAAGCAGTATATCCTAAAGAAATCCCAACGGTTTCTAAAGGAATATTTATGCCTTTCAGAAGAAATTGCAAACTATCATATTTCTTAAAATCCGGCAAAATAACCGAAAACCATTCCAAGACCTTTTCCATAACACTATCGAGGTAAATCAAGAAAATATTAGGTTCTCCAGATACCGCTTGAGAAGAATGTCCGTGGAGATCATGGTTTTGAATAAGAAAAGAGAAATCTTTGATAAAATCTAACACGTGCCCACACAAAAAAATAATTAAAGATGATAGTATATTAACAGGAGCGGATAGATACGTAGATCCCATGACAGCGATCACTACGATTAAAAAAAATTTCAAAAAGGTTATAAAAACAGCCTTTGTATAATTAGAGACAAAACCTTTTTGCACACTAAATACTCTGACATCAGCAGGGGTTACACCGATATAATCCGTCTTATGTACAGGGAAAACAGTAATCGTTACGGCACTGTTGTCCTGAACAATATCAGGATCTATTTTCACGTTAAATGGCTCGTCAGCCTTTCCTGATAAAACCTCGGTCTTACCCTGTCCTGAAACGGTATTTTCTATCCTTACAACTAACGGAATCGTATCAATAAAATCTCCACTACTCTCAATCTTTACATGGAACTCCGCTTCAAGGGAAAATTTACTATTCAGCTTTTTGTATACATCGGAAAAATTCCATACAGCAATCCCTGTCCTTCCACCTTCAATCCATACGATTCCTTCACTAATATGATGCGGCTTACCCTGAATGAAAAACCGTGATACCTTACATTCATTCCTTGCCTTTACTATATCTTGGCATTTGCCTGGTAATTGTGTTGTAATTCGCTGAACGGCAACTATATTGAAAAAACTTAAAATCACCAACACAAAGGCTGATACTAAGGTAAAACCTAGTATTTTTCCTGCAATGACCTTTAATCTCGAAATAGGTTTTGATAAAATACCATAAATTGTTCTGTCTTCTATTTCATGAGGTAATGAGGTAGCAGAGAGAAGAATTATCCCTACCATACAGAGAACCACTACTACCTGAAAAAATACCACAAGCATTATTTTGATCCTGGCATCTGGTTCATCTGTTGTCGGAACGATAGATACAACAGCCATAATAAGAATGCCAAGTCCAATCAATACATGCAGTATTTTCTTTCGAATCGCTTCCCGAAAGGTATGACTAGCAATAGTTAGTAGTATTGTAAACACGCGAAAGAACTATATAAAGAACTATATTATGACTGGTTTTGTATGGTCTTTACAAATAACTCTTCCAAAGTTGAGGACGGGTGACCGATAGAGAGTACACTACCGTTTTTATTCTTAATAAAATTCTCTATTGCCTGAATATCGCCCTGTGAGAGATTCCTTACCAGAAATTGTATAACATCTTTCTGAGAAAGTAATTCCCGAACACTACCTGTTACTTGCAAAATACCTTTACTCAGAATAGCAATTCGGTTACAAATATCCTGAACATCAGCCAGAAGATGGGAACTAAGAACAACTGTCTTCCCCTGTTTTTTAAATTCCAGGATGAGATTCTTAATCTCATAACTACCAATAGGATCTAACCCACTTGTAGGTTCATCCAATAGTATCAACTCCGGGTTGTTTATCATGGATTGCGCCAGTCCAATTCTCCGGAGCATACCTTTTGAATATTGGCTTAATGGACGTTTCCGATGCAGCCATAGTCCTACATCGTGAATTAGCTTATCAATCCGTCCTCTTCTTTCTCTTCTTGGAATACTAAAAAGTTTTCCGTAAAAATCTAAAATTTCTTCTGCATTAAGAAATTTATATAAATAAGACTCCTCCGGTAAAAACCCTATCTTGCTTTTAATCTTTAAATCGCTTGAAGGGTATCCTAATAACCAGGATTTACCAGAGGTGGGAAACAGAAGACCAAGTAATAATTTTACTGTAGTCGTTTTGCCCGATCCGTTAGGACCGAGCAGACCAAATATCTCTCCACGTTCAATATTGAGATTGAGATCCGTCAGGGCTAAGGTACTTTTACGTCTCCAGAAATCCCTGTAAATCTTTGTAAGCCCTTCTGTCCTAACTGCGAGATTATCCAAATATTTTTAATTTTCCTATCCTGAATAACATATTTTGTGATATGGATTAAAGTAGATTAAATTTTTAATACTTTAATCAAAAATATTCGATAAGTCAAATAATATTTGAGGGTTAAAGTCTATCTAACATTACCTGATATCTTACCCTTGAATTGCTTTTGCTTTGCAACATGTTCATTATTTGGCGGTTTTGCCATGTTGCGTACGTTAACGTCCTAAGTAAAATTATCAGGGAGGCTTCAAGGTTACAATTCTCAGGAACTACCCTATCCCTTTTACGATTACTTACAAAATTTAGTCAGCCGGAATAGGGTTTGCCACCATAACAACCATTTCTAAGCATTTTTTTTCATTCTTTAGTAAACTTATATCATTCATTTGAGTTTGATAACCTTCTTTTTTATATTTGATTGTATAAGCTCCTACCTTTAAAGAAAGATAATAAAGACCACTACCGGATGTTTCTTTACTATAAACGTTATGATTGTCTTTTGTAGATATTTCAACACCAGGTATAGCTTTATCATTAGTATCGTATACATACCCATAAATATCGCCTGCGATCGTTACCTTTGTAAGGCCACATATAAACAAACACAAAACCACCAACACAATCAATTTCTTCATGAATTGCTCCTCCTTTATAAAATTGTGCCTCAAACCAAGACTATAATACTTTAATTTTAATCACAGCCGATATGCTTTTAATTTGAGACTATCCACAGAAGGTAAGCCAAATAAGATTTCAAGTCAATATAAATCCATGAAAATCATGAGAACTATTCGTCCCAAGCTATCTTATGCCAGCCTTTTAGGCTTTAGCTTTCCTAAATTGATAGTATTGTGTTCATAAGAGGGAAATGATCTTATTTCCCTTATAAAGAAAACATGTGGATAATGATGTTTTGAAAGAGGAAATAGGATTGATTTGGACTGTTGCCCCCAGGAATGATACTGATACTATTATTTATTCTGAGAATATATCTTAATTGTTAGTGCTTCTCGCGGTCTTTTGCGCAATCGCTGACATTGCCTTTGATAAGACCAATGGTATGTTGAATAACAGGTAAAACAACGGCCAGGTTTTCAGCTACACCTTTAGGACTGCCGGGAAGATTAATAATAAGTGTCTGTTTATAAATTCCGGCAATAGCCCTTGAACCCATAGCCCTGGGAGTATGCCTGAGTCCTTCCATTCGCATAGCTTCAGCAAAACCTGGTAACTCCTTTTCTATGATTGCCCGTGTTGCCTCAGGTGTAACGTCTCTGGGTCCCACACCGGTGCCACCTGTAGTGATAATGAGATCGGATTTTTCAGCAAATTCGAGGAGTTTTTTTGTAATAAGTTCCTTCTCGTCAGGAATAATCTCATAGGCGGCAACAACAGCATCAATACCCATGAGCATATTACGAATAACCTCACCGCTCTTGTCCTCTCGCTCTCCTCTGAACCCCTTATCACTTAATGTCAAGATAGCTGCCTGAATCATATCTTTATTGCTGCATCCTTCTCAAGTACGGTAATTTCATCGTTTACTTTAATAGTGCCCCCGGTAATAATTTCAGCAAAAATGCCTTCTCTTGGCATAATACAATCACCAGCCTTGTAGTAAATAGCGCAACGATCATGGCATAATTTGCCAATCTGAGTCACCCGAATAAGTATACCTTCGCCAATTTTTAACAAAGTCCCTATAGGAAGGGATTTTAGTTCGATACCCTCTGTTACAATGTTTTCTCCAAAATCACCATCTTTGATATTCAATCCTTTCTCGCGCATACTATTTGCGCTTTCTTTTGCCAGTAAACTTACCTGGCGATGCCATTTTCCAGCATGGGCATCTCCTTCCAGACCAAACTGTTCAATAAGTTTACATGAGCGGATATCCCTTTTTTGGGTGCCCTTCTTTTCGCTTATACAAACTGCAATAATTTTCCCCATAATCTTCTCAATAGAAATATTTTATTCTTACCTTAAATTCTCTGAGTAAAAGATGTAGTATTCTGAATACTAAATTATAACGTAAACTGAAGTTTAGCACGATACGTTTAGAGTGTCAAGCAGGAACCCAATACCAGTTGATCATAAATTACTTGTTTTTTTACAATAATATGATTAGAATTAACAAACTTTTTTGTAGAAAAGAAAATACCCTGGTTGCAGTATATTTTTTTAATAAATTCAATGGATCTTACACTATGGGTTAAGTTTAAACAACTCTACAATAATCATGCCATAGTAGTGGTATCTAGCATCATAGGTTATATTCATAGATACTGATAATCATCTTATTATTTTAATGAGGATGATATACAGACCATGCTATAAGCTATTTTTTAGATAAATAATGAATAATGTATAGAAAGGTGAGATTTACATGACTAGCGAGCATGCAGATTTAGCAATAATCAATCGCGCAAAAGAAGACAATGTGAAATTTATCCAGTTGCAGTTCACAGATATCAATGGAAATATCAAAGCCGTTATTATACCGGTAGAAAAATTCCCGGAATCCTTAGAGAAAGGTATTTGGTTTGATGGCTCTTCAATTGATGGTTTCACAAGGATTTGCGAAAGCGATATGTTTTTAAAACCCGATACAAATACCTATGCACTGCTTCCCTGGGAAACAGAAGAAGCAACCGCCAGATTATTCTGCGATGTATACATGCCTGATGGATCCCCTTTTGAGGGTGACCCTCGATATATCCTAAAAAGAGCAATTAAAAATGCTGAGGCCATGAACTTTGGATATAACGTAGGACCTGAATTAGAATTTTTCTTGTTCAAACCAAAAAGCAATGGACAAGTAGAGCCTACCCCGCATGATGTAGGAAGTTATTTCGATTTCTCACCAAGAGACCTTGCCGGGAATGTAAGGAGAGATATTATTTTCACGTTAGAGAAAATGGGACTTAACGTTGAAATGAGCCATCATGAGGTAGCTCCTGGCCAGCATGAGATTGATTTTAAATACGCAGAAGCATTGAAGACGGCGGAAAATGCATTAACCTTTAAACAGGTGGTAAAGTCTATTGCGCATAAACATGATTTATATGCTACTTTCATGCCAAAACCAATTTTTGGGGTATGTGGCAGTGGGATGCATTGCCATCAGAGCTTCTTTGATCTCAATACACGAAAGAATATCTTTTTCGATGAAAAGGATGAATATAAACTGAGTAAGGTAGCAAAACAATTTGTTGCAGGACAGCTACAGCATGTAAGGGCAATGAGTGCTATTCTATCTCCGACAGTAAATTCTTATAAGAGATTGGTACCGGGATATGAAGCTCCCGTATATATTTGTTGGGGACAAAAGAATCGATCTGCCCTGATACGGATTCCAAGATATTCTCCCGGAAGAGAGCAAGCGACCAGAGTAGAATTAAGATGTCCAGACCCCAGCAATAACCCTTACCTTACCCTTGCAGTTATGCTGGAATCAGGACTCGATGGGATTCGAAAAGGTATGACACCCCCTAATCCTGTAGAAGAAAATGTATATGAATTTAATAAGGATGAGTTAGCGTACAGAAATATTGCTACCTTACCCGGCTCTTTAGGAGAAGCAATCGAAGAGTTGAAAAAAAGTAAATTGATGGAACAAACCTTGGGCACACACACGTACCAAATTTATATACATTCAAAAATAGCTGAATGGGATGAATACAGAATACAGGTAACAGAATGGGAACATAAAAAATATTTCGAGACAACGTAACAGAGAACCGGAACAAAACATCTATCCAGCTCTACATCCTTTTAACTTTAGATATGGTATTTTAAAAACCGCTCATTAGAGGGATAAAGTTTTCTCTATTTTGTAGAACCATAATGTGGTTAAGATGAGAAACTTTACTATATATAAAAAGTTTAAATATATTAAGGAGGATGTATGGAAGTTGGAAATATTTTTCGGCACTTGCTAGTCCATAACGAGGCCTTTGTTAAAAAGACAGATGAGACAAAATTTCTGGCATATGCAACACATCAAAATCCGTATATTACCTTGCTTACCTGTGCTGATTCCCGGGTACAGGGTGAGATTCTGGGAATAGATATTTTCAATAAAGTATTTATCATTCGAAATGCCGGCAATCAGGTAGCCATCAATAGAGGGTCTATAGAGTATTCAATTCTCGTCCTTAATACCCCTGTTATGCTTGTCCTTGGTCATACGGATTGTGGCGCCGTAAAGTTTGCCACACATGCCTGCATAACACAATCCGAAGAAATTGTTAATCTGGCAAAATCTTTTGATAAACTCATAAAAACAGATTATTCAAAAATTAGTCATGAGGTAAAAAGCGAAATGCTTCCCTTGACAATCCCTATTGAAAGAGGAATACCACAACTAGAAAAAATCAGGAATGAGAAGAAAGAGCTTGCTTATCTGAGTCAAATAAATGTAGATTATCAAGTAGAAAAGGCATTAAAATATTATGGTAATAGGGTAAAAGAGAACAAATTGACTATTATTGGGGGGATTTATGATTTTGTGGGCGCCTACTCAAAAGAACTGGGAAGAATCCTGATTACTAATATTAATGGTGTTTTTAACACGGGAGAACTCCAGGAAATGGCCAGGAAAATCATTAAGAGGATACCTAGCTATAATGAATCGAGCGAAGGATACAAGCTGGTTTGTCAATTGATTGAGGAAAAAGTAACACGCATTGAATCCTGAATATAAGGCTCGTATGAATAATAATTGCACAACACACGGAAATTCCTGTACTATGACCTTTGTGGAAAGCGAGTGCTCAGATGGAATGTGCTGCTTTACCTGCGTCATTCCGCCCAATAACGGACATATCGGTTTTTTCAAATCACTATGGAGAAAGGGTACGGGTTCACCATATGTTAAATTATTAGTAATGAGCAAAGGATATAAAAACGAATTATATGACTCATGCAAATTTCTGGATTTTACGATCTCAAAGGCATCGCCGGATGCCAATCTAAAAATGGACTTACGCTGCAGTATTTATAAATCCAGGCCTAGCCAATGTATGGGATATCCGGACATGGCAGGAGAATCCGTATATCACAAGATTAGCGGCCCATGTATCTTTAACGAATATACGGCTTCCCGTACATACAAGAAACTTGTATACAAGAGAGAGTGGCAGGCCTTTTATGCAATTCAAGACCGGGCAGAAGCAATGCGAAATATATTTCTCAGTGAGGATGCTATGACTGCAAGAAAAACAATATTAAAAGCACAAGATACTCATTGTGTAACCATATGTGAAGGGAAAAAAGAACAAGACTATATCCTGATTCCTCTTCCAAAACAAGTACATAAAGTTCTCTATATATCAGAAAAACATCAGCCAATTACTACAATAAGACAAGCATATGATAGATGGGAAGCGAAGATACAAAAAAATCTTCAAAATCATTATGGGTCAGAATGGGAAATAAGGCTTAAAGATGCCATAGAAATGGAGGAGAAAGATGCTAGTAAAAGAGATGATGAAAACACAACTGGTAACATTGAATGCTGACGCAAAACTTGGTTTTGCCAACGATATCATGTATCTGGGAAGAATCAGACATTTACCTGTTATGAAAGGAGAAGATATTGTAGGCATCTTATCCCAGAGAGACCTCTACCGTGCTTCGCTAACTTCTATTCTTACAAATTGGAGAGAGAATAAGGAATTTCTGGACTCCGTTAAGGTTTCAGAAGTAATGACAAAGAATGTAATTACTGTTTCACCAGATACTACAGTCGAAGAAGCTGCAAAGATCATGATCGATAAAAAGGTAGGATGCCTGCCAGTAGTAAAAGATAGAAATAAATTAATTGGTTTGATTACTGAGACTGATGTATTACAATACTTCATAGACGAGTATCAAAACAAAAAAAAGCTTAACGCTTAACATAAATTAAAAGGAGTACAAAATGTGTGACGTAGGTGGCCATATAAGCAGTGATATGATTACCTGGCAATGCGCATGCTGTGGAGCTGCAATAAATGATGCAAGCAACGCAGTTGAAGGGCTTTGTGATCTTGGAATATGTTTGTCCTGCCGAAACTCCCCGGAAGACTGGATATCATTTGTTAAAGAAGAGTGGGAAGAAGGAATTTGTGCAGATTGTGCATCCCCCTGTGATCTTAAAAGATGATGATTTTCTTGATACAAGACAGATAAAATACATTAGATTATCCCTGGTAGCACTCATGAAAAAACAGAAGTGACGTAGGGCGAGCTTGAGCCTTGCCAGGTAACTCTAGGGGGCGCCTTACATAATTAAACTCCCTATATGTTCAATTAGATCTTCGATTACCTTCGATTGAGTTAAAACATTTCACATGATTCTGTTTCACTGTATGCATGTAAATCCCGGAGTCCAGTTCAAAGCGTACAGTTTAATCTATACGTATGTTCAAATATAATCCATGCAACGAGGATGAAGAATGATTTCCCGACGTACTTTCATGCAAAGCGCGTTTGGTCATATAGTTGTAACTGCATCCCTTGGGGGTTATAGCCGCCTGTTAGAACCTCGCTGGGTTGAAATAAACGCTATCACCATAAAGATTAATGCCCTGCCAAAACGATTTGAGGGAATGACGATTGCGCAACTCTCTGATATTCATCATGGCAAATATGTTCCCCGGGAATTTATCCGAAGATGTGTCCGGAAGGTAAATGCATTAGCTCCTGACATTATTGTTTTGACAGGCGACTATATCCATAATTCCGATAATTTTCTCCTGCCCGTCACAAAAGAATTGGCAGAATTACAGGCAAAAGAAGGTATTTTTGCCGTAGTAGGAAATCATGATAATAAAGGAAGCGCTTTCGATACACTCCGTAAGGAAGGTATCCATGTATTAATCAACAGACATATCCCCCTATATAGAAAAAAGGATTATATTTTTATTGCAGGTATAGATGATTTATGGGAAGGGAAAGTTAATTTAGAAGCTACCCTGAAGGGCATGGATAATAAACCAAAAATCTTATTGTCCCATAATCCAGACATTATGGAAATGATTCAGTATAGAGATATTGATTTTGTCATAGCAGGCCATACTCATGGCGGGCAGGTCAATCTGCCTTTTTATGGGTCTCTGGTTACATCTTCTAAATTTTGTATCCGCTATGCATCAGGATTGTTTCGGGAAGGAAAAACAATTATGTATGTAAATAAAGGCATTGGAACTTCTTGTTTACCGATAAGATTCTGTGCACGACCAGAAATAACCTTATTCACCTTGAGAAATAGTAGTCAGATTGTTTAAATTTACTCTGATGACACATCTTTAGCATACTTCCTCTCGTGTAAAATCATAAGGCAATAATACATCTCACCTTGTATCGTTTTGCAAACTCAATTTGAAAAAACTTATTTTTTGTAAACTTTCTATTTTTCTATCTTATGAAAATGACACCGAAAGAATAATCAGGTCTTTTCAGTACCAAGATCCTGCGCTGATTTTTTAAATAAAATACGTAATAAAATAATAGTAGTAACAAATGAAAGGGTAAACCCATTCGCAAGTGCAATAATAAGATTTTTTAAATGAATCCCATAAACCATCCACAGACTGCATCCTACAAATAAAAGAGTCATCATCATCGGCGAAACATCAGATAATGACTTCGTTTTTAAGCCGCGAATAATTTGCGGTATAAATCCTACCGTTGTACAAATTGCAGCAATCGTCCCCATTATAGACCATAACATAATCTTTTCCTCAAATATTATTTATCTTTCCGTTATATCTCTGAGTATCCCATCAATTCTTACCGGCTTACCAGCCTCATCACGTACAAGGTTACAAGTACTTTCGGAAATAAACCGCTCACCATTTTTCCTCCTGCAATATAAAATAAAACTTCTCCATATACCATCCTTTTCCAGGGTATCAATTAATTCTTTCCGGTCATCCGGATTTACATAAACATCCTTTACCTTAAGTCCAATCACTTCTTCCGGAGACTTATAGCCAAGGATCTCTGCCCCTGCCTGATTGATCCAGGTAAATACCCCATCCACCTCCGGCTCGGATTGATATACCCCTTCCTTCAGTGAATCAAATAATAACCGGTATCTCTTCTCTGACTCTATGACC
>JAANMX010003281.1_pt1 | contig 14555 bp, 17 predicted proteins | sample 7279681 | NCBI WGS metagenome assembly JAANMX01 (sample SAMN14094542, study PRJNA606508) | bioreactor metagenome | isolation source: A lab-scale SPAN reactor treating ammonium-rich wastewater day 351 | place: Ireland: Galway | collected 2018-01-01
TGCTGATTGCGATCGGGTGTGCCGTACTTTACACCTCATCCTGCTCATTCATGATTTCCTTTAAGATACGTAACTTGTCCGATAGGCAGATCTTTGTTTCGTATTTTGTCGAGGAAGGGCATTATGGCCTTGCCCCAAAATTGTTTAAGGGCTCTCACACGGCCTCGGAATCTGAGTACGGTGATCTTCCGAGCGATCGGTTGAAGATCGACCTTTCGAGTCGGAAAGTTCAGTTTGCTATGCTTCCCGGCGATGAAGTTGAGCTATTTTCTCTAGGAGATCGAAGTGACGAAAAGTACGAGGAAGACTTCGGACTCAAAAACCTGTTGATCGAGAGCGACGAAGGTTCGATCTTGTACCAAGGAGAACAAGTGTTCCTGGCCTTTCGTCCGATCGAGAAGGATGAGAACCAATTTGGTCCGAATATTACGGGCTTCATTCTTGACTGTCGCTAATCCATGCCCATCTTGGGATTCGAGATGAGATTTGATCTTCCCGGCCGTGCAAGATAGAAAGCAAGATAAATACAAATGAATGCGTTGAAACAAATTTGTGCGTCCTTTTTGTTGGCTTCGATCTTTGCGGCGTCAGTCGTCGCTCAGGCGAAGCCGCGTGCACGCGATCTTGGTGTTCCATTCGACGGGAAACCGGGGCAATTCAATGCGATAACGGACGTTAAGGGCGTTGAGGTCGGCTATACGACGCTGATCTCAGGCGAAGGCGACAAAGCCGTCCGCACGGGCGTAACCGCGATCTTGCCGCAAGGGAAGGATTTTGCGGGCCGTCTTTTCGCCGGCTGGCACACGCTGAATGGCAACGGAGAGATGACCGGAACGACTTGGATCGGGGAATCCGGTGCCTTAGGTTCGCCGGTCTTGATCACGAATACGCACAGCGTCGGCATCGTTCGCGATGCTGTGATCGAATGGGGTGCGAAGAAGCATCAGGGCGGCGGCTACTCGGGTGATTTTTCATTGCCTGTAGTTGCCGAAACCTGGGACGGTTTCTTGAACGATATCAACGGTTTTCACGTGAAGAAAGAGGACGTCTTTAACGCCCTTGATTCTGCGAGATCCGGGCCACTCGCTGAAGGAAATGTCGGTGGCGGCACGGGGATGATCGCACATGGGTTCAAGGCCGGGACGGGAACGGCCTCTCGCGTTCTTGATGCTCGATTCGGCGGCTATACGGTTGGCGTCCTTGTTCAGGCGAATTATGGTGCGAGACAGTTATTTACCGTCGCCGGTGTGCCCGTAGGGCGTGAGATCAAAGATCTTCAGATGAAACGCGGGGAGCAAACGGCGGCGAATTCGTCCAAGAAGGCAGGCGAAGGTGACGGTTCGATAATCGTGATCCTTGCGACGGACGCACCGCTTCTGCCCCATCAGCTGAAGCGTATCGCTCAACGGATCTCACTCGGGATCGCAAATGTTGGCGGTCGCGGCGAAAATTCGTCAGGCGATATCTTCCTCGCATTCTCGACGGCCAATGCAGCTGAGATCGGGAAAAACGAAGGTCTTGCACAAATTCAGACGCTTCCGAATGATCAGATCAATATGCTATTTTGGGCGACCGCCCAGGCAACCGAGGAAGCGATCGTCAATGCGCTCGTTGCCGCAGAAACGATGACCGGCTACAAGGGCAACACGGTTTACGCCTTACCACACGACCGATTGAAGGCGGCTCTCAAAAAATACAATCGCCTAGAGGAACCAAAGAAATAATGAGCCTTCGAGAGAAGATCGAAGAAGTGTCGGGTCGCGCCGAGTTTTCGGCGGCCGATCGTGAAATTTTTGAAGAATTCAAGCTTGCTCTCCGCCGAGGCGAGATCCGCTCGGCAGAGAAGGGCGAGGACGGCGTTTGGCGTGCAAATGCGTGGGTGAAGCGCGGGATCCTGGTCGGATTCCGCATGGGTTCGCTTGTCGAAATATCAAAATCGACAGAGACGCCGCGTTTCTTCGATAAGGATACATTTCCGCTGCGGCCGATGGGTCTTGATGACGGTGTCCGCATCGTGCCCGGTGGCTCGGCGATCCGCGACGGCAGCTATGTTGCGGCGGGCGTCGTCGTGATGCCGCCGGCGTACATCAACGTCGGTTCGTATGTTGACGAAGGAACGATGGTCGATAGCCACGCGCTCGTCGGGAGTTGCGCACAGATCGGCAAACGTGTTCATCTTTCGGCGGCTGCGCAGATCGGCGGCGTTCTCGAGCCAATTAACGCAACGCCCGTCGTAATCGAGGACGACGTTCTCGTCGGTGGAAATACGGGTGTTTATGAAGGAACGATCGTCCGCGAACGTGCGGTGCTCGCAAGCGGCGTGATCCTAACGCGCTCCACACCGGTATTCGATCTGCCGAACGGCTGTGTTATTAAGGCAGCCGAAGGCGGTTCGCTCGAGATCCCGGCGGGTGCCGTAGTCGTGCAAGGCTCGCGTGCGGTATCAAACGATTTCGGTCGTGAGAATGGCCTTTCTATCTATTGCCCGATCATCGTCAAATATCGCGACGAAAAAACCGATGCTGCAACGAAGCTCGAGGATTACCTTCGTTAGCTTACGATCTTGGCAGGACATCAACGGAATTTACTTTAATGAACGATCTTGGACACGAAAACTGGCTCAGCGAACGGGCCTACGAAACGGTCATCCGAAATGGTTTTGAGCCTGAGTTTTCGGCCGCGGTTGCCCAGCAACTCAAGGAGATCGAGGCACAACGCGCGCCTGAACTAGCTGCCGGAATCACCGACCTTCGCGATACGCTTTGGTCGTCGATCGACAATAAAACATCCAAGGATCTCGATCAGATCGAATGGGCTGAGCAACTTGAGAATGGCGATATCCGTCTGCTGGTCGGGATCGCAGACGTTTCTGCATTTGTAGAAAAAGACACGCCGATCGACCGTCACGCCAAGCAGAATACTGTTACCGTTTACACCGAGACCCGAATTTTCCCGATGCTCCCGGAGGAACTTTCGACCGATATCACGTCGCTCGTCGAAGGCGAAGATCGGCTTGCGGTCGTTGCCGATATGATCGTCAAGGAAAACGGCGATGTTCCGGATAGCAAATTCTTCTGTGCATTGGTGCGTAACCATGCAAAGCTCGACTATGAATCAGTTGGCGATTGGCTCGAAGGGCGAGGCGAGATTCCGCGGGCGATCGCCGAGACTGACGGCCTCGAGGCGCAGATCAGGCTTCAGAATGTCGCGGCCGTTCGGCTCGGTGACTATCGTGCTAGGAAAGGCGCTCTCGATTTCGAATCCATCGAATCTTCGGCTGTGGTCGAGGATGGCGAGGTTCGCGAGATACGCGCCGTGGAACCGAACGCGGCACGTAAGCTCATCGAGAATTTTATGATCGCGGCAAACGTCGAGATGGCCGAGTTTCTTGAACGCCAGAATGTCGCATCGCTTCGCCGAGTAGTCGAAGCTCCCGAACGCTGGGACGGCATCGTTCGCATCGCTGCCGAATATGGCGAGCGGTTGCCATCCGAACCTGATCTTCCGGCATTCTCTGCATTTTTAGCTCGTCGGAAAAAGGCGGATCCGGAACGCTTTCCCGATCTTTCGCTCTCGCTGATAAAGTTGATCGGTGCGGGCAGATGCGTTGTCCAAAGGCCGGGTGAGGATGCGGGCGGGCATTTCGGTCTCGCGGTCAACGATTACGCACATTCGACCGCTCCGAACCGCAGGTTCACCGACATCGTCGTCCAACGCATCGTCAAAGCCGTGATCCTTGGCGAGAAACAATCCTACACTGCAGAAGAACTTGATGAGATCGCGGAGCAGGCGAACTTGCAAGAGAAGGCCGCCCGTAAGGTCGAACGACGTTTGCGAAAGATCGTTGCGGCGGCGGTTTTACAGCATCACATCGGTCAAGAATATGACGCGATCGTAACCGGCGATACGAAAGCGGGCGTCTTTGCACGAATACTTCGCCCGCCGGTCGATGGCATGGTAGTCCGCGGCGAGCACCGCCTCGATGTCGGCGACAAAGTACGCGTCAAGCTTCTTTCCGCCAACCCCCACAACGGATTCATCGATTTTGCGGCACAGTGATGCGTCGTCGCCTCTTCCGATTCTGACAGGCTCTGGGAGTTAATATATACTTTTTATAGGGCGAGGGACCTAACAATGACGGAACCGGAAGAGAAAGAAAGCGAGGCTGAAAAGCCGAAAATGCCTACAGTTTCTGGCCTTGGGCAAAAGGTACTCGGCGAGATCGAGAAGCTCGCGGGCATCGTAAATGCCGACCCGCTTGCCCAGGCCGAGGGCGAATTCAATATCGAGGTTGGCGACATTCGCGATGACCTTGAGGACGATCTCTCGCGCAGCAAAGAATGAAACCAGCAGTTGAAAAGATGAATTTTGAGTTGCCGATGCGGATGCGTGGACTGAAGCCGACGCTGATCCGGCAATTCTTTGAGCGAGCGTTACCGGATTCGATTAATTTCGGCCTTGGCGAACCGGACCTTCCGACGCCGCAGTTCATACGCGACGAAGCGGCGCGTGTTGCTCGCGATGAGCAGAACGGCTATACGTCACATCCGGGAATCCCGGCGTTGCGCGACAAGATCGCCGAACAATATCCGCATTTGAATTTGCCGCGGACGGGCGTCGTTGTAACGTGCGGCTCGCAGGAGGCGATGACGGCCGCAATTCTTTGCACGGTCGATCGTGGCGACGAGGTTCTTGTCCCCGATCCGAGCTTCCCGGCGTACGATGCGTGCGTGAAGATCGCCGAAGCAACGCCTGTCTATTACAAAATGCCTGCCGAGTCGGAATTTGGATTTGATATCTCAAATTTCAGATCGCAGATCACGGAAAAGACAAAAGTCGCAGTCGTTATCTCGCCATCGAATCCAACGGGCCGGATCCTAAAGCCCGAAGACCTTAAGGCGATCGCCGAAGTGTTGGATGGCACGGGAATTTTCCTGATTTCGGACGAGATCTACAGCGATCTTTATTTCGGCGAAAGGCCGCACTCCGCGTCGGAATATTACGACCGAACGATCGTTGTAAGCGGTCTTTCCAAGAGCCTGAGCATGACCGGATGGCGGCTCGGTTGGGCGGCTTGTGCCGACCCGGAAATGATAAATGCGATCCAGGTTCTGCACGGTTTTACAACAGTTTGTGCTTCGACGATAACGCAGAAAGCATCGCTGCTTGCATGGACCTCGGAGGCTGAGGCCGCAAAGGCCGAAGCTCGGCGCATCTACAAGAAACGAGGAGAATTCCTTGTAGATCTTTTCAATCAAGAGCTTGGGCTAAAGGCGACGACGCCCGAAGGGGCGTTTTACACCATGCTCGATGTTCGCGAGGTTGGCGATGATCTTGAGGCGGCGGAAAAGGCCCTTCAAAACCGTGTTGTGACAGTTCCCGGCCGCGCGTTCGGTGACGAAGCGACAGGCTTTCTTCGCATATCGTTCTGCAATACGGAAGAGAAGATGGCAGAAGGCGTTAGACGGATGAAAGAGGCGTTCGAGAGTCGCTCATAGGGTCGGCAGTTAACACCTAGGGCTGGCGAGCGGTACCAATATTTGGTATCCTTGGATCGAGGTAGAAAATGGCAAAGAACACGTCGATTTTGTTGGGAGATCACTTTGATGCATTTATTAGTCGGCAGATAAGGGCGGGCAGATTTGCTTCAGCAAGTGAGGTGGTCCGTGCCGCTTTGAGGCAGTTTGAATTCGAAGAGGCAAAGAAATCCGAGCTAATAAAAGAGTTGAAAAAAGGTGAAAAGGGCGGATTTGTAAAAGATTTTGATCGGCAGGGTTTCTTGGGCGGTCTTCACAAGAAGCACGCTCGCAAGCAATGAAGTATAAACTGGCTCGAGAAGCGGTAAGAGACCTCGAAAACATCTGGCTTTATACTTTTGAGACATGGTCACTCGAGCAGGCGGACAGATACTACAACCTTCTGCTCGATGAGATCGAATACCTGTCCAAGAATCCGAGAATAGGAAAAGATCTCAGTCACGTGAGGGAAGGATATTTAAGATCTCGGATGAAATCCCATTTCATTTTTTACAAGATAAATTCTAGCGAAAATTCGATTGAAATTATCAGAATCTTGCACCAGCGGATGGATATAGAAGCGAGGTTGAACGACTAGAGCTCAGATCACATGAAGAAATACAGAGTTGGAATTTTGGGCGCGACCGGAACTGTCGGGCAGCGATTTGTACAGTTGCTTGAGGGCCATCCGCAGTTCGAGATCACGGCGCTTGCGGCGTCTGACCGCTCGGCGGGGAAGTCATACGCTGAGGCTTGTGCATGGAAACTGCAAGGTGACATCCCGGCATCTGTGGCCGACATCGTCGTTACGCCGATCGAACCGCCGCTTGACTGCGATATTGTGTTCTCGAGCCTTCCGTCATCGGTTGCGCGTGAGACTGAAGAGGCATTTGCGCGTGCGGGCTATCCGGTGATATCGAATTCGTCGAGCTATCGAATGGATGAGGATGTCCCGTTGCTTATCCCGGAGATCAATGGCGACCACGTCGCTCTTATCGAACGGCAACGCGAGAAGCGCGGCTTTGCGAAGGGCTTCATCATTACAAACCCGAATTGTGCCGTTGTGAGCTTTGCTCCGCCGCTCGCAGCCTTACATCGGAAATTCGGTGTCGAGGCGTGCGTTGTGACGACGATGCAGGCGATCAGCGGCGCCGGTTATCCGGGCGTTGCGTCGCTCGATATCACCGACAATGTTTTTCCGTACATCGCCGGCGAAGAGCCGAAGGTCGAGACCGAATCGCAGAAGATCCTTGGCCGTTTGAGCGAAGGTTCGATCGAAATCGCGGATTTTCCGGTTTCAGCGCAGTGCTTTCGAGTGAATGTTGTTGACGGCCATATGGTTTCGGTGAGAGTCGATCTGAAAAAGCCCGCGACGCTTGAAGATGTCGTCGCGGCGATGCGAGAATTCCCGTCGCTCGACCTGCATTCGTCACCGAAGCAGTTCATCGCCGTCTCCGAAGAGCCTACAAGGCCCCAAACGAGGCTTGACCGCGATGCCGGCAACGGGATGACGATCACCGTTGGCCGCGTCTTTCCCGATACGGTATTCGACTATCGATTTGTCGCGTTAAGCCATAATACGGTCCGCGGAGCGGCGGGCGGTGCCGTGCTGAATGCTGAGTTGCTGATCTCGAAGGGACTTATCTAACGGCCGGGAAAGGGAACGTCCCGAACACGCCGAAGTAGGTTAAGGAGCTGATATCTCAGAGCCAGTCCGCTATTTGGGATCGAGAGCTTGGCGACAGGACTGATTTCGTACAATTGGTCTATCGAGCGGCGAGGATCGGTCTTGGGGGTTGATGTAGGAGTATGACGAGCAGGAAATCGGAGCATATTTCTTCCCGTTGAACCGGTAAACGACCTGATCACCGTCGCAACAACTTCCGTGAAGGCGGGTTCTTATGTCGCGAAACCCCGAGTGCTTTGCCCCGACCTTGTCAAAGTATTGCACCATTTGACGATCTGCGAATATCTGTCGATACGACGAGCCGACCCTCTGGTAGATTTTCATCGAACAGTTGCCGGTTGGTGAGCAAGAGTATCGTAGTGCGAGCTCATCAATTCCGTCTTCATTCAGATCAACGACCTGCGGTATAACGTTCGAGGGGCTAAAGCCTTTCGCCTCGACCGCAGTTTGGGAGCAGTACGCCACGGATCGGATCTCCTCTCCCCTAAGCCATCGGCGCAGGATCGGTTCGAGCGAAACTTCATCGATCCACGGGCCGCAACTACTCTCGGGGAGTTTAACTTCCGGAGTTTGGGTAGCCACGATCGAAGGAGTTTGTGTCTCTAAATGTGAATCCGAATCCGCTCCAGCTTGTTTATCTGATCCGGATTCGTTGCTTGTCGGCGTCGCAAAGACGCCGATCAAGATCGAAAGGGCGAATACAAGCAGATATCGAAAGCTGAACAGAGGCATTTTCATAAGGCCATGAGGGGCCGGAACTGACATTGCGGTGATTATACAATAAAATCTGAAGTAGATGATCGCACGATATACATTGCCGGAGATGGGCGGGCTTTGGTCGCTCGAGAATAAGTTCAAGAAGTGGCTCGATGTTGAGATCGCCGTGTGCGAGGTGCATGCCGAGGACGGGACGATCCCGCAGGAAGCTTTGGCAGAGATCAAGGCGAAAGCCGCGTTCACGGTCGAACGCGTCAACGAGGTCGAGAAGACGACCGACCACGACGTGATCGCCTTCACGACGAATTTGGCGGAGAATATCGGGCCGGCGTCGCGTTTTGTCCATTACGGGCTAACGTCGAGCGATGTCGTCGATACGGCAAATGCGCTGCTGTTGAGAGACGCTTGCGACATTCTGCTTGCCAAGGTGGATGCACTGCTGGCGGTTCTAAAGCGTCGGGCGTTCGAATTCAAAGACACGCCGCAGATCGGCCGTACGCACGGCATACACGCCGAACCAACGTCATTCGGCCTCGTCTGGGCACTTTGGTATTCGGAGATGCAGCGGAATCGCCGTCGCCTCGAATCTGCTCGCGAAGCTGTCGCTGTTGGCAAAATATCGGGTGCGGTCGGAGCTTTCGCACACCTCGGCCCGGACGTTGAGGAGCGCGTTTGCAAGCGTCTTGGCATTGCTGCTGCGGATGTTTCGACACAGGTCATCCAACGTGACCGATACGCCGAATATCTTTCGACGCTTGCGATAATTGCCTCAACGCTGGAGAAAATGGCCTTACAGGTGAGGCATTGGCAGCGGACAGAGGTGCGAGAGGCTCAGGAGGCATTCAAGACGGGCCAAAAGGGCTCTTCGGCAATGCCGCACAAACGGAATCCGATCCTTTCCGAACGCATCTGCGGGATGGCACGTACGATCCGAGCAAACGCGGTCGTCGGCTTCGAGAACATTGCCCTTTGGCACGAACGGGATATTTCGCATTCTTCTGCAGAACGCATCGTCCTGCCGGATTCGTCGGCAGCAACCGACTACATTCTTGCAAAGGCAACCAGCCTTCTCGACACGCTCGTTGTATATCCTGAGAATATGATGCGTAACCTTGAGCTGACGGGCGGCCTTGTTTTCAGCGGGCAACTGCTGCTTGCTCTCACGCAAAAAGGTGTTTCCCGCGAAGACGCCTACGTACTTGCCCAGCGAAACGCAATGAAAGTCTGGGATGAGGGCGGGACGTTCAGAGACCGCGTTGAAGGCGACGCCGATATCTTGTCACATCTTACGATGGATGAGATATCCGAGGTGTTCGACCTCAAACACTATCTTCGAAATGTTGATGCAGTTTTTGAGCGGGTCTTTGGCTAATTCGACCACTTATCCGCGAAGTTGCCGAGCACTGGAAGGCGGAATATCTCTCCCTGAAATCCCTTTATCATAGCAATGATCAGTCCGATGAAAAGACCCAGCATTAGTAATCCAAAAACGGCAAAGACAAGGAATACAAGGAATATCAGTGCCGGAGCTTGAGCAGCGATCACGACAAAAAATACAACGAAATAGCAGATAAAGAACAGGATAGACAATACGACGCTTGCGCCTGACAAAAGCAATGACTGGACGGCGTGAAAGCGGGCAAGCTTGTTTGTTTTGTCGGTTGCCAGGATCCCGATGCTTACGATCAAGTGGCAAAAGAAAAACGGTACGTATGCGAGCCCGGCCGCTACATTTGCGTCAAGGCCAAAGGCCGATTTTCCTGGAGGGTTATTCATAAAAGGTCCTGAAAGTGCCCTAAGGGTTCAATGCGTTAGGCCCCAAAAGAGGCCCAACGCTCATATCCGGATCTTTCGTGTCTTATCTTTCGTTGATGCGGGTTGTTTGGAACGTGGGCGATACTGCAGCAATGCGGCACGTTCCAAACACCTATCAGTTTCCTAGTTGGACCATTTGTCGGCAAAGTTGCCAATGACGGGAATCTTGTAGACCTCACCGTTAAACGCTTTGATCGCTGCGATGATCATAAGTATGAAGAGTCCTATAAAAACGACGATCATGACAAGCCAGACGACCATAGAAAGAAGGCCGATCAGCGAAGAATTTGTAGCCGCCGTCAACGCAAAAATGACCACGCTGAATATTTTCGATCCGAACACCCATATCCAGACCGTTACCGTCGTTGGGCTGGGTGGCACCGGCGCTCATGTAGCGCGTTCTGTTGCCCGCATGGTGTATGACATGAAGGTGGCGCGGCTGCACACACCGCAGATCGTCCTGATTGACCCCGACAAGGTTGAACAGAAGAACGTCGGACGGCAGTTGTACGTCGAAGCCGATGTCGGACAATCGAAGGCGCACGTTCTGATACGCCGCTTCAACATGGCTTTGGGCTTGGACATCATCGCCATTGCGGATCCCGTTAATGCCGAACGCCACTTTGAGCGCTGGGGCAACCTCATAGTAGGGGCAGTGGACAACCACCTGGCACGTCGTGAACTGGCGAAAGCCAATGGCGCAATCTGGGTGGATGCAGGGAATCACTTCAATGCCGGTCAGGTCATTATTGGCAATACCAGCGATCCTGAGACTGCCATGCGTTACATAGACGGGCAGAACGGCAGATATTCGTACTTGCCCAATGCCGGGCTGCTGTTCCCGGCACTGCTTGAACCCGAACCAGACACAAAGCCACAGCCCGAACCAGGGCGATCCTGCGCTGAATTGGTGGCGACCCGTGAGCAGGATTTGCTCATCAACGACTGGATGGCAATCATTGCCTCGCAGTACATCTACAAGCTGCTGCATCGCCAGCCCATTACTTCATTTGTGTCTTACGTCAGCGCCGACGGCATGAGTGTTCGCAGCGTGCCGATCTGCCGTGATGAACTCCTGCCTTATTTGCAGGTGGAGGTGTAACTATGCTGAAAGGTCAGCGTCAGAACTTCCACCACTCGAAGTTACCCAAACCTGGTTCTGTTGGGCATATCGTTGGACTGTCCACCATCAATCCGCGCCGTAAGTGCATCGTCGTTGCCTATCCGCTGTGCGACAACGTGCGTCCGTACAGCATCGGCATTCATACCTGCTGGGTACGATTTTTGGATAACGGTGACATCCAGTGCTTCAGCGGCATCTGGTTTGAGGAGGTGTGAGTATATGTCATACCAGCTTCCTCTCTTTCAGTTAGACGAACGACCCAATCCTGATCCGGTACAACTGCTGCGCGACGGTGCAGCGCTGGTGCTGAGTGTGTCGGGCGGCAAAGATTCGGATGCGATGTGCCACCACTTGCTGGAACGTCGTCAGATGGAGGGTTGGTCGGGGGATGTCCTCATGATTCACGCCGATCTGGGAGCGCGGGTCGAGTGGCAGCAGACACCCGACTACGTGCAAAATCTCGCCCGACGCAAAGGTGTGCCGCTGCATGTTGTCCGCTGGACACATGGCGATCTGATTGATCGCATCTGGCAGCGCTATTACAAAGACCCGTCGCGCCCGTGCTGGCCGTCCGCCCAGATGCGCTACTGTACGGCGGATTTGAAGCGCGGACCGATCTCACGCGCAATGCGACGTTTGTTCCCATCGGGGCATGTGATCTGTGCGATGGGTTTACGCGCTCAGGAGAGTCAGACACGCGCTAGGCGACCCGCCTTCGCACTCCGCACCGACAGCAGCGCCCCGACGAAGGGGCGTTTTGTTTATGACTGGCTGCCGATCCACGACTGGATGGAAACTGATGTGTGGGACTGCATTCGGCAGCATGGGAACATCCATCACGAGGCGTACAGCCTGGGCAATCACCGGCTGTCCTGCGCTCTGTGCGTACTGGCAAGCTTGAATGACCTCATCAACGGCGCAGTCCACAACCCTGATACCTACCGCGAATACTGCCGGATCGAAGCCGTGACCGGCTACAGCTTTCGCAAAGACTTCTGGCTGAGTGACCTCAGACCAGAACTCCTGCCGGAAAGTACACTGATTGCGGTACGCGAACACAAAAGGAAAATCGCATGAACGATGATTGCACAAAACTGAACTGGAAACCCGTTCTGCTGGTGAAGGTGACGCGCCTGCCGTTTGGTGATACCCATACCGGACTGTTGGTGAAACGTCTCTACATGGCACAGCATCCCGATGGCATCCTCCGTGCCGATTGGACGCTGCCCGCCGATGAACGTTTTTTACCGCTGGTGCAGTTCACAGGCTGGAAACCAGAACGGGATGTACCCTTTGCTCTGCCTGTACGGTATCAGCACGGCAGCAGTGAACGCAGCGCGGCGATTATCCCCACCGGGACATGGGTGCTGCCCTATGACGACGCGCACTACAGGCTTTATGAGCAGGTACGATTAAACCTCCAAGCCGTGTTGGAGCAGGTGCATCAGTCCCCAACGGACAGCCGAACTCTGCGAACGCTCGTCCGCTGGACGATGTAAGACCGCGCCTCATTTGGGGCGCTTTTGTTTCTGATAACCCTATCAAGGAGAAGATATACGATGAATACCACTGAAACCATTACGCAGCAGGCATTGAACCTCTACAACCGCCTGTTCGACAACGGGCAGTACACCGCCATCGCCACGATGTTTGCCGCCGATCTCCGCAGCGACCGCGAAAGCACCTGTGTGGCTGATGCGATGAACCTGGTCACGGACACCGCTTTAGCCCTTTGCCAGCACCCGCACTACGAACTGGCGTGGCTTAAGCTGGCAACCTTTTGTGGACAGAATGCGATCACCATCCCGACCATTGACGCGATTTATACCTATCTGCTGATTTTCCAGCAGGCGAACGACACCCGCGCCGATGATTTTGAGGGAACAGCGAAAGCGCTACTCAAGTCCTACGAAAGCATGGATACCCTGCGGGCGGCAGTTTCCTGCGCCAATGGCGTGCATGGCTGGCGCGGACGGATGGCTTACGAACTGCTGGCGGCTGCCGATTATCTGATGCAGGCAGCGGTGCAACTGCTCATGCATGGCAATCTGTCTTATATCCGCGAGAAACTGCAAGCCGGGCTGCGCCGACTCACTGGAGCGCTATACGAAGGGATACGCGAAAGCGACACACCAGCGATGTTCAACTTTAAAGCCACCTACTTCCCTGATGAGCATGACCGTCGCTGAGACACCAGAAGCGCCGCTTGCACCGCCCTGATTGTCTTACATCGTCGCAGACGGTAGGCCCGTTCCCGGTTCCTTCACCCGATTCATGCCTGTTGTTCGCGTTATCCACGTTTACCGCGTTGTCAGGCAATCCCCGCTGACGTAAACCGTATCACCTGTAGCGCCTTCCTCGCCGCCCCGCATTATCGTCTGTTTTGACGGTTCACACCGCTGGTCTGTATACGCCTACCGTTCTAACCAGCCACGACAAAGCGGATACCTGTGCCACCAACACCTTTGACCGTTCGCTGGCTCATCCTGTCCCTGTGATGCCTTTCGTTCCCGTGTTACGCCTTTTCACTGCTGGCGCTTGCCATCTGACCCAAACCATGCCGATTTAGTCGCTGACCAGTCTAGCAGGTGCGGCAGCCTTCAAAGTCCATTGGACTTCGCTTCACCCGTTTTTGTCTGGCTTGTGCCGTTGCACTCAACAAAAACGGGTAGCGCCTTTCAGGTGAAGTCTGCCTGTCTGCACCTGCTGTGCTTTGGTCAGAAATCGGCACAGGGTCGATGGACAAAAAGCGCAGAGCGCGAAGGAGTGAACATCATGGGTACGAGCATCAACATTCAGGTGACAGGTTTCGTGGGCAGCGATCCGCAGGTGAAGACCGTCGGTGAACAACAGGTTGCCAGCTTCAGTGTGGCAGTCAATCGCAAGAACGGCGGCGGCAAGAAGCAGACTTTGTGGCTGCGTGTGAACTGCTGGAACAAACTTGCCGATGTCGCGGCGCAGTACGTCAAGAAAGGTTCGCTGGTGCAGGTGACGACGGAATGGCTGCGTCCGAGCGCGTGGGTTGACCAGAGCGGCGCACCGCAGGCAAGTCTGGATTTGGATGCGAATCGCCTGGTGCTTCTGGATCGGCGGGAAAGTGATGAGAACGAACCGTCGAGTGACGAGGATATTCCGTTCTGATCCGCATCAGTCCACAGCGGTGCTGTCAGTCATCCAACAGCACCGCTGTTCTCAAGTTGCACTGAAATTCGCGAAAGCGATATGATACATCCGAGCCTCAATATAAAGGCAAACACCCTCGTCCAAGTGGATCTTACCGAGAATGGTGTTAACCATCGCAGTAAAGTTGCAATATCTCGTTTTGATCTTGTTGGGCAAGGGGAAGTAGTGAAGCTACGACTTCACTTGAATTCAATCCGTTTACGGCGCGGATGTGGCGCTTCTAAGCCAAACCATTCAGGTTTGCCCAAAAGAGAGGTTTCTTTCCACAATTCGTAACATTCTAGCCACAGGGCAGTCCAGGGAATAATTGTAAAAGCAATAAAATGGCGTGGTGTCCAACTCCCATCTTTTGGAAAATATAGGCATAAGGAACCATCCGAATACCGATGTGGAGCCTTCTCCCACAATTCTGGACTCAACACGAATACTTGAGGGGGATGGGGAGGTCTGTAAGTAATTTATTTCGATCGCGGCGATCGGGAAGGCGGTGACAAACACGAAAAAGACGATGAAC
>JAANMX010003282.1_pt1 | contig 14555 bp, 13 predicted proteins | sample 7279681 | NCBI WGS metagenome assembly JAANMX01 (sample SAMN14094542, study PRJNA606508) | bioreactor metagenome | isolation source: A lab-scale SPAN reactor treating ammonium-rich wastewater day 351 | place: Ireland: Galway | collected 2018-01-01
GTGTCGGGCTGAAGCCCGACCCACCACCCCCACGTAGGTCGGCCTTCAGGCCGACGCGGTTGCAGCGAAATGTACGTGTCGGGCTGAAGCCCGACCCACGAGGATTGTGCGAACCCCGTCGGGCTGAAGCCCGACCCACGAGGATTGTGCGAACCCCGTCGGGCCTGACCTACGAGGATTCCGCCGCCGCTGCCCGCACATGCGCGACGATCGCCGCGCGCACGCCAGCGAGATCCTCGTAGCGTCTCGGGTAGTCGAGCGCGTAGTGGATCGGCTCGTTCGCGAGCGCGGCGACCTGGTCGAAGTGGGAGGCGATCCGCGGTTTCTCCTCGACGTCGAGCAGGAACGAATGGCGCACCCACTCGATCATCGCGTCGGGACCGGAGAGGCGACGGAAGCTGATGTCGCCCGCGCTGCCGTCGCCAAGGAAATAGACGTGGCGGAGCGGCTGCGGCTCGACGCAGAACGCGAGCCGGTCGCCGGCGAGGAACCGCGCCTTCGACGTATACGAGAGCGGCGGCGCGGAAGGCGTGCCCGGCGCGATCAGCGCTTCCGCGCTGTCCTCCCAGAGTCGGATCGACGGGTGGCTCGGCAGCGCGAGGTGTCCGCGCGCGGCGCGCTCGACGACGAGGCCGTCGTCGGTGAGGAAGCGGTGGCCGTCGATCGCGAAGCTCGCCGCGAGCGTCGACTTGCCGCGTCCCGAGGCGCCGACGAAGGCGACCGCGCCGCCGTCGACCTCGACCGCGCTCGCGTGGAACACGAGCTTGCCCTGCTTCGACAGCGCGAGCGGCAGCACCTGGTTCAGGTAGAGCTGCTGCACGACCGCGTCGGTCGTTTCGAGCGCCGGTTCGCAGCGCACGCGCCGGCCGTCCGACGACACGACGAAGTCGGCGAGTTGCGGGAAGCGCAGCCGGTAGCCGCCGCGCTCGCGGTGGAACTCGGTCCACGACCCGCCGCCGGGCATCTGCCAGGCGTGGAACGGAGCCGGCAGCAGGGCCGGCTCCCGCGTGCCCGCGATCTCCAGTTCGACCGTCACTCGGTATCGCGGCCGAGCACCTGCGCGACGAATCGCGCGGTCTCGCCTTCCGACGGGAACAGGTTCGGATGATCGCGCAGCACGGTGCGCTCGATCTCGCGCACGCTGCGCATGCCGTCGCAGTAGCCGAGCACGATCGCGGCCGCGCGCGCGGGGCGCGTGAGCCGCGGCACGTGGTCGGGGCGCGAGCGCACGAGGTCGTGGGGGAGCGAGGGCATTCCCGGCCAGGTCGATTGACTGTAGCGGCGCCCCGACGGCAGCTCGACGACCCACGCGATCAGGTGGTCGTCGTGGCGGGTCATCACGCTCGCGCGGACGACGTCGCCCGCATGCACCGGCACGGATTCCTCCACCGGCAGGAACGCCTGCGGGCGGTCGATCGCGCGATCGGAGAGCGGCGAGTTGGTCATCGACACGCCGGGCGCGAGTTCGCAGTCGAACCAGCCGGCGAGTCCGTGCAGCGTGCCGTCGCGTTCGATCGGGAGGGAGGCTGACCAGCGAAAGAACCCCGGGCTGTCCCGGGAGAGGTCGATGTCGCCCAGATGCGCCGGCGCGCCGAGCAGCGCGTCGGAGCGGAACCGCGCCGAGTGCCTTAGGTTCGCGGCGTGGCGCGCGAGCCAACCGAACTCGGCGGGCACGTGGTCCGCGTGCCAGCCGTCGACCTTCGCGCGCGCGGTGGCGGATTCGACCGCCGCGAGGCGCAGGCCGATCCGCTGCGGAATCACCGTTCCTCCGGGCGCGAGCAGGCGGCCTCGCGCGTCGTCCATCATCGCGACGATTCCGTAATCGAAGCCGAAGTAACCGACGTGATCGCAAATCGCGACGTCGACGGGTGCCGGGAGCGTGACGCGCTGCGAGCGTTCCTGGACGAAGGTGCAGCGACCGGCAAGCCCCGCTCCGGCCATCGTGCGCCGCGCGACTTCGATCATCGCGGTCGAATCGATCGCGTCGACGTGCGATGCGCCGGCCTCGAGGCAAAGGAGGCCGAGGACGCCGCTGCCGCAACCCAGATCGGCGACGCGGTCCCCCGGTTTCAGCGTGCGCTCGATCGCCGCCCGGAACGTCTCGAGACGCACCCGATCGGCGACGTAGTCGAGGTGCTCGACGAGCATCGGGCCATGCGCGCTGTCGCCCGCGACGGTGCGTAGCGGCAGCCGCGCGGCGACAGGTCCGGCGACGCGGAACCGGACCGGACTAGGCGGCCTGCCGTACAGCGGCCGCCGCGCGGTTCGTCACCGCATCTTCCGCATGTGCGGCAGGATGTCGCCTGCCACGGCCGTGGCCCCACCCTGAGTCAGAGTGCGGAGCGGACCGAAGTCCAAGAGCCCGGGCGCCGCGTAGGGCTTGTGTCCGGGGGCCGGTGCAACCGACTCGGCTTCCTCGTGGGCGGCCTGATCGTGCCGGTCGTATCGGGTCATGCCTGCCACCTCCCTGTCACCTGCGGGCCGCGAGCGACCGCAGCCAAGTCTCCAGTCCGACGATCGTCATGAGCTGGTAGTGTACATGCAGCGGCGCCTCGCGGAACCGGGTGAGGGAGGCGAGCGCGCGGCCGCGGCTCACGAACCGCTCCGAACACCAGTCCCCCGATCCGAATAGCCACCCCTCGATGGCCTCGAAGCTCTGCTGCAGGACGTGGACATTGTAGCTGTTGAATTCGACTTCCCAATGATCTGAGACAAGGGCGCGGGGCATGTACGGCAGTCCGCGGGCGATGAGCGGTTTGTACTCCCCATGGTCGTAGGTCCTCGGAAGGTACCTGGCGTCGGTGCCGAGCACGAGCTCGAAGAGTCGACGGTCGAGCAGCGGGCTCGCGAGCACGAACCCCTCGCAGGCCATCTCGTCGCGGGTCCACTGGCGCGCCCATTCCACCGCCGGATTGACGGCAGCCTGCCAGCGGATCTCGGCACTGTGGGAACCGTAGCCGATGGTCGGCGGGGCGGATCGGGCGGCCAGGCGCGCGGCAACGCCCTGCGCATAGGGGGTGAGCCAGCCATCCCCGGCCGGGACGCGCGTACGCGGCGACAGCACGCGGCGCAGGGCGCGGTAAGGCCGCTTGACCGCTTCCGGACAGAGCGCACGCGCGAGTTCGAGCGCGGTCGCCCGGACCGACTCGTTTCGGAGGGACGCGACCCGGCGCACGGCCGCCGGGAATCGCCACGTGCCGATCGAGCGGGCGAGGTCGATGTGCCAGTCGTTGTCGACGGTGAGTTCGTCGCCACCGAGTCCCATCATCAGGGTCACGAAGCCGTGCTCGCGCGCGAGGGAGAAGCAGTCGCCGAAGAAAGGGGCCTGGAAGTTCACGAGCGGCAGGTCGTGGCGGGCCACGTGGCGGCGCATGGTGTCTGTGTCCAGCCCCCGCCCCACAGGCGTGACCCGCAGGCCGGTGAGACCGTTCGCGGCCAGCGCGATGTCGATGCGCGACGCTTCGTTGCACGGCAGGTCGCCGAACGTGCCGGAGAGCGCCGCGACCCGGGGGACGGCGCCCGGCCGATCGCGGGCGAGTTCCGAGACCATGCCCGCGACCGCCGTCGAGTCGTAGCCGCCGCTCATCAAGATCGCGGTCGGTCGTGCTGGATCGAGCCGGTCCGCGACGGCGGCACGTAGCGTGCTCTCGAATGCCTGCAGCAGTTCTCCGGCGCTGCGGATCGGTGGAGGGGGGAAGCGCGGACCCCAATAGCGTGCGATGTCGAGTCGGCCGTCCCGCCAGCGCAGGACGTGTCCCCCCGGCAGGCGCTGGATCGAGCGGTAGAAGGTCGCGTCCGGTGTCGAGCAGGTGTTCTGGAGCATCGCGACGACCGACTCGTCGTCGGGCTCGCTCGCGACCCAGTCGAGCGTGCGCAGTGCCCGGGTTCCGGAGGCGAACGCGAGCATCGAGCGGTCCTCCGATCGGGCGTAGTAGAGCGGCAACTGGCCGAGCGGCTCGGTGGCGATCACGAGTTCCCGTGCGATCGGATCGAAGAGCGCGAACGCGAAGTCGCCAATGAGCCGGTCGAGGAGTCTCGCGCCCAGGTCGCGCCACAGTTCGGCGACGACGCGCGCGTCGGTCCGCGGCCCTGTTCCGGTGGCGGAACGGAGCGCCTGCAGGTTGAAGATTCGGCCGTCGATCACGGCTCGGACGTCGCCTTGACGGGCCGTTCCCGCCGCGCCCATCCGCGCCGCCCCGGACAGCCAGACCAGCGTGCCGCCGGGCGGGCCGCACAGGTCGGCGTCGTCCGGAGGTCCTCCCGACAGGGTCTCGATGGACAGGCGGGCGCGCTCGCTGTCGCGCCTCGCGACGAATCCGGCGATCACGTCGGATGCCGCGCCTCCGCGCCGGGTGCGCGACTGGATCCGTGCGTCGGGACGACCGAACGGCCGAACCGGCGGTAGCGTCCGAGCTGGCGAGGATCCTCGCCGATCGCCACACCATGGCATTCGACCCAGGCGTGGGCTTCGAACGGTCCCGCGCCGGTGCGCGCCCCGAGTTCGAGTTCGCACTCGATTCGTTCGGCCGACAACAGCCGCCACAGCACGACCGATCGATGCAGGCACGAGACGCGGAAGGGGACGCGTGCGGCGGCGACGGCGACCACGCGCGCGACGGCTGCGGCGCGGTCGAGTTCCTCGGCGACGCGGGCGGGATCGCGCGCGATCGCCGCGCGGTCCCGTTTGGCGCGAAACGCCGTCGATGGCAAGGCGAGCTTGACGTGCGCGAGCATTACTGCGGCGCGCGCGAGCAGGCGTCGGTCCGCCCAGGAGAGGCCCGCGAGCTTGCGCCAGCTACCCATCGGCAAGCACGACGAGCTTCCGCTCGGCGAGACGCGCGACGAGCTCGTCGAGGTCGCGGGCGAGCACGTCCTCCGCCACGTCGTACTGACTGAGGAGCGTGGCCCGCGCCGCGGTCGTCTCGCCGTGGGCCGCGAGCGCCTTCCAGAAATCGAGCCCGACGCCGTCGAGGCCGAAGTATTCGCCGGTCTCGAGGTTGAGCAGCACCCCCTCGTCGTCGAGTTCGGTCGACAGGATCGTGTCGGGAATGGAGACCTTCATCGGGGGAGAAGATGGCCGGTGGTTCCCCGGGATTCTAACGGTCTCGGGCCGTTGCGATCCGTCGGTACGGTTCAAGCCGGACCGTCTCCGCACCCTCGCAGGTCCGGCCGGACGCCTTTCGCGTCGTCGTGACGAACGCCGTCAGACTGAAGTCTGACCTACGAGGGTTGCGGGCGCCTCCGGGCTCTTGTGGGTCCGGCCGGACGGCCTTCCGAACCCCGTCAGACTGAAGTCTGACCCACGAGGGTTGCGGGCGCCTCCGGGCGGTCCGGCTTCAAGCCGGACGCCGTTCGTCCCGTTGCGGCGAAAATCGTCAGACTGACCTGCAACGGAACGCGGGCGCCGCGAGCCCCCGAGGCGACGAACGGCGCACGGGCCGCCTCGAACGGCGACCCGCGCACGTACGGCCCCGGGGCATGGCGGCCCCCGACTGGCGTATCATACGGCGCAGGCCGCATCGATCGAGGAAGCTTCGCGTGATCCGGGAACTCGACCTGCCGAGCGGCGCCGTCCGACGGCTCCCGGGATGGGTCGCATTGCTGTCGTTGGCACTCGCGCTCGCCGTGCCGGGAGCGCAGGCCCAGACGCAGCCCATGTCGCCCCAAGCAACCAACGCGCCGGGGTTTGCGACCTCCGCGGCGACCCCCGCCGCCCCGTTGAGCGGCCCCGCGCCGATCGCCGGCAACGCTCCGGACACGATGCCGCTGCGGCCCGGCGAGACCGGCCCGCGCGACTACCGGATCGGCGCGCAGGACCTCCTCGAGATCCAGGTCTACGGGATCGACAACCTGAAGCGCGAGGTGCGCGTGAACACGCGCGGCATGGTGTCGTTGCCGCTGATCGGTCCCGTCACCGTCGGCGGTCTCACCAGCGAGGAGGCGGAGGCGCTGATCGCGGGGTTGTACGCGAAGGACTACCTGCAGGACCCGCAGGTGTCGGTATTCATCAAGGAATTCACGAGCCAGCGGATCACCGTCGAGGGCGCCGTCGCGCGGCCGGGCATCTACCCGATTCGCGGCGACACGACGCTCGTGCAGGCGATCGCGCTCGCCGGAGGACAGGGGAACCTGCCGGACCTGACCGAGGTGATGGTGTTCCGCCTCGAGGCCGGCCAGCGCCGGCCGCTGACCTTCGACCTCATCAAGATCCGCGGCGGCGAGATCCCCGACCCGAAGCTCGTGAACGAGGACATCGTCGTCGTCAAGCGGGAGGCGAGCCGTGTCGTGCTGCGCGACTCGGTGCTCGGCGACGTGATCACGATCCTCAACCCGCTCAACTACCTGCCGCGATGACCGCCCATGCCGGATAACCACGCGTCGAGGAACCCGCCGGCCGCGGGCTCCTCGGCGCTCCAGCTCAGGCCGTCCACCGCGCTGTCCACCTACGTCCAGCCGTCGATCGTCGACGGGCTCGAGGACGACGAGTCGATCCACCTGCGCGACCTCTGGCGGGTCATCGTCAAGCGCAAGTGGATCGTGATCTCGGTGCTGGGAATCGTGCTCCTGACCGCGATCGTGGTCACGATGATGGCGACGCCGATCTACCGCTCGTCGATCACGCTCAAGATCGAGCGCGAGGCGAGCAAGATCGTCGACTTCAAGGGCGCGCCGGTCGAGCCGCAGGAGCTCGGCGACACCGACTTCTACCGAACGCAGTACGAGTTGCTGAAGAGCCGCTCGCTCGCCGAGCGGGTCGTCCGCCAGCTCGACCTCAAGCAGCGTTCGGCCGAGGTGGCGCCGAAGGCCGAGCCGTGGTGGTCGGAGTGGTGGTCGAAGCTCGCCGGGCGCGAAGGCGCGAACGAGGACGCGGAGGACGCCGCGCCCTCCGACGGCGTGTCAGCCGACCCCCAGGCCGCCGCGGTGCGCGCGTTCATGGGCTCGATGACCGTGGAGCCGGTGCGCAATTCCCGGCTCGTTCGCGTGCTGTTCGACTCGCCCGACCGGAAGCTCTCGGCCGACGCGCTCAACGCGCTCGCGCAGAACTTCATCGCGCTCTCGCTCGAGCGCCGTTTCGACGCGTCGTCGTACGCGAAGGCGTTCCTCGAGGAGAAGCTCGCGCAGACCAAGGCGAAGCTCGAGGAGTCCGAGCGGGCGCTGGTCGAGTTCCAGCGCGAGCAGCGGATCATCACGATCGACGAGAAGCAGAACGTGCTCTCGCAGACGCTCGCGTCGTACAACGCGGCGGCCGCCAAGGCGGCCGAGGACCGGATGCGCGCCGAGGCGCTGTACCGCGAGTTCAAGGAGAACCCCGGTTCGTCGCCGCAGATGCTCGACAACAAGGCGATGGCGGCGCTGCGCGAGCAGCGCACCAGGCTGCAGGTCGAGTACCAGGACCTCTCGCGCATCTACAAGCCGGCGTTCCCCAAGATGCAGCAGATCGCCGCCGCGATCGAGGAGATGGACAAGAAGATCGCGGAGGAGACCGACATCATCCGCCGCGCGATCGCGGGCGACTACAACGTCGCCGTGCAGCAGGAGGCGAGCGTCCAGGCGAAGCTCGAGGCGGCGAAAAAGGACATCCTCGACCTGCAGGGGCGCAGCATCCGCTACGGGATCCTGAAGCGCGAAGTCGACACCAACCGCTCGCTCTACGACGGACTGCTCAACCGGCTGAAGGAGGTCGGCGTCGAGGCCGGCGTCGGCACCAACAACGTGACCGTCGTCGACTCGGCCCAGCCGCCGCTCGCGCCGTTCAAGCCGAACCTCGCGCTCAATCTGCAGCTCGCCGGGGCGCTCGGCCTGATGCTCGGCGTGGGGCTCGCGTTCTTCCTCGAATACCTCGACGACACGATGCAGCGTCCCGACGACATGGAGCGCATCGCGCACCTGCCGGTGCTCGGCGTCATCCCGGTCGTCAAGACGAAGAAGTCCGAGCGGGACAAGCCGCTCGCGCTGCAGGCGCACATGGACGCGCGCTCGACCTTCGCCGAGGCGTACCGTTCGGTGCGCACGGCGCTGCAGTTCTCGACGCGCGAGGGTGCGCCGCGCCAGCTCGTCGTGACCTCCGCCTGCGCGGGAGAAGGCAAGTCGACGACCGCGCTCGCGCTCGCGATCAACTTCGCGCAGATCGGGCATTCGACGCTGCTGATCGACGCCGACCTCCGCAATCCCTCGCTGCACTCGATGCTCGGCATCGACAACTCGCGCGGGCTGTCGAACTACCTGTCGGGCGACCTCCCGGCGCTCGGCGTCGTGCGCATCACTGCGATTCCGAATCTCTACGTGATTCCCGCCGGCCCGCTGCCGCCCAATCCGGTCGAACTCCTGTCGGGTCCGAAGATGGTCGGGCTGCTGTCGGAACTCGAGCACCGCTTTCCGTCGATCATCCTCGATTCGCCGCCGGTGCTCGGGCTCGCCGATGCGCTGGTGCTCGGGAACCAGGTCGGCGCGATGATGTTCGTCGTCGCCGCCGGATCGACGCGCAAGGCGCACCTGCGCGCGGCGCTGAAGCGGCTGCGCCAGGCGAGCGTCGCACCGATCGGCGCGGTGATGACCAAGGTCGACATGCGCGACGGGCGCTACGGCTACGAGAGCGCCTACTACTACTACAGGAGCACGAACGATGCTCCGCGGCTTTCGAACTGAGCCGGATCCGGCTCCCCCGGACGCCGATCTCATTCCCGCCCTTTCGAATCGCGCGCGGACGCTCCCCGCGCCCTGTCGGTGATGACCGCGCCCCTGTCCGCGGGACGCACGGCACGCCTGCTGCTGCGCTACCGACGCGATCCGTCGCGCTATCTCGGCGAGGCGTGCCGTCCGGATGCCCCGACGCTCGACTTCGACGTCGTGCTGCGGCTCGCGCAGGGGCGCGAGGTCGCGTTCGGCCAGACCTCGCTCGAGGACGCGAGTCCCGACGCGCTCACCGATGCGGCGAAGGGGTACCTTCAGAACGTCTGTTTCCGGCCCGACGCCACGCCCTACCAGACGCTCGGCCTCGAGCCCGATGCCACCGCGGAGTCGATCAAGGAGCGCTTCCGCCTCCTGATGCAGCTCGTGCACCCGGATCGGCACGGCACCGGCGCGTCGTGGCCGCCCGAGTGCGCGGCGCAGGCGAGTCGCGCCTACACGTTGCTGCGCAGCTCGGAGTCCCGGGCGAAGTTCGACCGCGAGGAACGCGAGCGGGTCGAGCGCGAGCGTGCTTCGAAGCAGGCCGCGGTCGCCGCGGCGGCTGCGATGCCGGGCACGCGCGACCTTCCGCGCGCCGTGCGCCACGCGCGCAGGCCGCTGCCGCAGCCGGTGCTGCCCGAGTGGTGGACCGCCGGCGTCGGCGGCTTCGTGCGGGCGCATCCCGCCGGCGTGGCGTTCGGTGCGCTCGTCGCGGCTTCGGCGGTCGTCGCGGGATTCGCGCTGTGGGAGAGCGATGCCGCTTCGCTCACGCGGGGGCGAACCGCGGCGCCTGGCGCCGACGTTCCGCCCGCCGTCGCGGCCGTCGTCGCCCTCGCGAAGCGCGACCAGACGAGATCGAGCCTCGCGGTCGACGAACCGCGCGAGCCCGCGTCCGTGTCGGCGAACGCGCCGTCGGTTGCGGCAGCGCCGGCGGCGACCGCACCGGTGCGGGTGCGCGCGCAGTCTGAACACAAGTCGGAGACACCGGACCGATCGCCTGCGCCGAACGTGCATGCGCCCGCGTCCGTCAGCGCCGCGGCCGCCACTTCCGTCACCGCGCCCGCCACGTCGACGGTCGCCGTGGCACCAACGTCGATTGCCCCGCGCGCGGCGCCCGCGGCGCCGCCGGTTGCGGATGCGCCACCGCCGGCGGCGGCCGCGCCGCCGGTCCGGTCGTCCGTCGCCGCGCCCGTACCCCCGGCGGCCGCGGTCCCCTCCGCGGTTGCCGCGGCCGTGCCGTCCACGATCGCGATCGTGCCGCCCGGCGTTGCACCGCCCCCGTCCGCGATCGCGTCGCCTCCGCCGGCGCCCATGCCCCTCGCCGTGGCGTCGGGCGTCGACACGCCTGCTGCGCGACCGATGCCCGCGGTGGCTGCTCCGCCGCCCGCGACACTCGCCGAGGCCTCGCTGCGCGCGCCCGCCAATGCCGAGATCGAGTTGCTGTTCGCAGCGTTCGTCGACGCCTACGACCGCGGCCGCGCCGACGCGTTCGCGCTGCTGTTCGACGCCGACGCGCGCGCGAACCAGCATCAGGGACGCGCGGCGATCCGCGGCGAGTACGACGACCTGTTCCGCCGCTCGCAGTGGCGGCGGATGCAGGTGATCCGCATGAACTGGCGGCGCGTCGGCGACACCGCGCAGGCGAAAGGCGAGATCGCGGTGCGCACCGGCCTGCGCGACGGTCGCGAGCACGAGGAGCGCCTGAGCGTCGACATGGAACTCGTGCGGCGCGACGGCCGGCTGGTGATCACGCGCCTCGACCAGCGGCCGGGCGCGCCGTGAATCCGGCCGGCACCATCGACGCGCACCCGCGTGCGATGCGCGCGCTCGGAGTCGCGGCCATCGCCGTCGCGCTCGTGCTCGCCTGGCGCGCGGTCGTCCTGGGCGCCGAAGCGTGGCGCAACGGCGGCTTCGCGACGCTCGCGAGTCCGATGGCGCCGGACGTGCCCGGCGCATCGCCCGACGCCCGCTGGCGCGCGCGGCTCGGGCAGCAGCCGGCCGACTTCGCCGCGCTCGTCGTCCTGGCATTGACGCTCGAGCGCGAGGGCGACGCCGATGGCGCGCGCGCGGCGATGGCCCAGGCGGTGCGGCTCGCGCCCTCCGACCGGCAGACGCTCCTCGCGTCCGCCGCGTTCGCGCTGCGTTCCGGCGACGAGGCCGGCGCCCTTGGGACGCTGCAACGCGTGGCCGATCTCTATCCCGAGGCATGGGTCAAGCTGTGGCCCGCGCTCACGCAGATGCTCGACGAAGGTCGCCACGCGGAATCGTTTGCCGCGGCTGCGCGCGAGAACCCCGCGTGGTGGCGCTCGTTCTTCGATCACGCGTGCCGGTCGTCGAAGAACGTCGACGCGGTCGAGCGGGTCTTCGTCGTGCGTGCCTCCGCAGGCAAGGCGGGCGAAGCGGAACGGCGCTGCATGATCGACCGGCTCGAGCAGGAGGGCCATTGGGCGCGCGCCTACCAGGCGTGGCTCAACAGCCTGCCGGCCGAACAGCGCCAGCGTGTCGGCAACGTGTTCAACGGCGACTTCGCCTGGCCGATCTCCAATCTCGGGTTCGACTGGTCCACGCCCCGGCGCGACGGCGTCGTGGCCGAGGCGCGGTCGACCGGCGGCGCGATCGGCGGGCGGGCGCTCCTGGTCGAGTTCGTCGACGCGCGCTGGACCGGGACGCCGGTTCAGCAGCACCTGATGCTCGCGCCGGGCCGCTATCGTTTCGAGGGGCAGGGGCGCGTCGACCGGCTCGACACCTGGCTCGGGGTCCAATGGGGGCTCTACTGCGTGCCGGCGCCGGGTGGGGCAGAGCGCCAGCTCGCCCGGACCGGCCGGTTTCGGGGTACCTCGGCCTGGGAGGCCTGGGACGAGCCGTTCGCGGTCCCGAAGGACTGCCCGGTCCAGTTGCTCCGGCTCGAACTCGCCAATCCCCGCGCGGACGCGGCCACGCCGGGGAATGTTGCGGCCAGGCTCCAGGGCCTCGCGTGGTTCGACGGCCTCCGCGTCCGGAGCCTTGACTAGCAGGGGGCGGGATCGGCGATAATGCCCCCAAAGCTGCCGGGCCGGACCGGTCGGGCGCGAAACAGCGAGCCAATGTCATGAAAATGCGGAGTTGGGCCACGATTGTCGCGATGACGGCGGCGCTCGGCGCGACGCCGGCGGCCGCGCAGCAGGCGGGCACCATCGCCCGGCTCTCCAATCTCGAGGGCAACGTGATGGTGAGTCAGGGCGACGGCATGGTCGCCGCGGTGAAGGACCAGCGCGTGCCCGCCGGCACCCGCGTGCTCACGATGTCCGGCGGCAAGGTGACGATCAACTACGACGTCGGCTGCGCAATCCGGCTCTCCGAGAACCAGCGCTTCACCGTGCGGGCAGGCGAGTGCGGCATCCTCCTCTCCGAAGTGGCCACGATCGTGCCGACGGCGGCGGTTGCCACCGGCGTGGCGGCGGCCTCGTTCGCCTCGGCCGCGCCGCTCATGGCGATCGGCGTCGGGCTGGGCGTCGGCACCTACGAGACGTTCCGCAACAACTCCAGCGATTCGGTGAGCCCCAACTGATCGCGACCGCGACCGGCGCGCCGATCGACGACGTGGAGCCTGCGGGCTCCACGTTTTTTTGGGCGCTCGCGGCGTTGGTCCTCGCGGCGCCGCTCTATCGCGGGGGCAACCGCGCGCTGCCGCTCGTCGCGCTCGAACTCGTGGCGATCGGATTGCTGCTGGCGCTCGCGTTCCGGCGGATCCACGGGCATGCGGCTTCGCCTCGGCCGCGCACGCTCACCGCCGCGATCGCGATCCTCCTCGTGTGGCCGCTCGTGCAGCTCGTTCCGCTGCCGATGTCGGTGTGGCAGGCGCTGCCCGGGCACGCACCGTACGCGGACGTGCTCGGGCGATTCGCGGTGGAGGGCGCCGCGCTCGCGCCGCGCGCGATCTCGATCGATCCGTCGTCCACCGAGTACGGGTGGCTCGCTCTGCTGCCGCCGCTGGCCGCGCTCGTCGCGGTGCGTTCGCTCGCCAGCGCGCAGGTCGTCTGGCTGCTCACGGCGATGGCCGTCGGCGCGGGGCTGCAGGGCGTGCTGGGCCTCCTGCAGGTGATCGGCGGCGCGTCCTCGCCGCTCAACTTCGGCAATGCGCACGGCGGCGGCATGGCCACCGGCACGTTCGTCAACCGCAACCACCTCGCCGCGCTCCTCGCGATGACGCTGCCGGTGATCGTCGGGCTCGTCGTCTACGGCGTGCGCCGCGGAAGGCACGAGGCGGCGCGGGGCCGCGCCGGCGACGCCAACGCGCTCGCGCAGCGCGCGCTGCTCTTCGCGAGCGCGATCGTCGTGCTGCTGGGACTCGTGTTCACGGCGTCGCGCGCGGGCATCGCCACCGCGCTGGTCGGGCTCGCGATGACGGCGCTGCTGCTGGTGCCGGGACGGGGCTCCGTGCGGCGCGCGCGGTGGACCGTCGTGGCGCTGGTGCTCACTGGATTCGCGCTCGCGGCGGGCATCGGGCTCGCGCCGGTGCTCGATCGCTTCGCGCCCGACGCGCTCGAGCTCTCGGGCGACGGGCGCTTCGCGCTCTACGCCGCGACGCTCGGGGCGGCGGTCGACTTCCTGCCGTTCGGCAGCGGACTGTCGACCTTCGCGACCGTGTTCCCGCGCTATCAGGCCGGCGCGTTCGGCGGCTACGTCGACTTCGCGCACAACGACTACCTGCAGGCGTTCCTGGAACTCGGAATCGCCGGCGCGCTCGTCGCGGCGCTCCTCGTCGCGGCGTGGATCTCGGGGGTGGCCTCGCTGCTGCGCCGTTCGAGCGGGCGCAGCTTCACGCTGCTGCAACTCGCCGCGGGCGTCGGCATGCTGCCGCTCGCGCTGCACAGCGTGTTCGACTTCTCGCTCCACATGCCGGGCATCGCCGTCTGGTTCGCGGCGCTCTTCGGCGTGCTGCTGCATCCGGGCGTACCGGAGACCGAGCGCGCGCGGACGTCCCGATCCGGACGGGAGGATGAAGTCGCGGGCGCGGCGACGTGATCGACCTCCATTGCCACCTGCTGCCGGGCATCGACGACGGAGCGACCGACATGGACGTGTCGCTCGAGATGGCGCGCATCGCGGTCGCGGACGGGATCCGCACGACGGCGTGCACGCCGCACATCTATCCCGGCTTCTACGAGAACGACCGCGAGGGCATCGTCGCGCGCGTCGCCGACCTGCAGCGCCGGCTGGACGACGAAGGCATCGGGTTGAAGCTCACCTGCGGCGCCGACGCGCATCTCACGCCGGAACTCCTCGCGCGCGTCGCGGCACGGACCGCGCCGACGCTCGCCGACAGCCGCTACCTGCTGGTCGAGCCGTCGCACACGGTGGCGACGCCGCGCTTCGCGGAGGCCGTGTTCGAGTTCGTCGCGGCCGGATACGTGCCGGTGATCACGCACCCCGAGCGGCTCGCGTGGATCGAAACGAACTACGCGGCGTTCGCCGGACTCGTGCGCGGCGGCGCGTGGATGCAGGTCACGGCCGGGAGTCTCGCCGGACGCTTCGGCAAGGCCGCGCGGCGCATGGGCGAACGGATGCTTCGCGACGGCCTCGTGCACATCCTCGCGACCGACGCGCACGGCGTGCGTCATCGTGCGCCGAGGCTCGCGGAGGGACGTCGCGCGGCCGAGCGCTTCGTGGGGGCCGAGGAGGCCGAACGCCTCGTCGTCGGACGGCCCCAGGCGATCCTCGACGACCTTCCGCCCGCCGAGGTCGAGCCGGTGCCCGCATTGCGCGCGGGCTTCGTGCCGCCGTCGCGCGGCGTCTTCGCGCGGCTGTTCGGGCGGGGGGTGTCTTAGTAGGTCGGGCTTCAGCCCGACGGAATCCGTGCCGATGCGAAGGAACGGCGTCGGCCTGAAGGCCGACCCACCAACGTCTGC
>JAANMX010003287.1_pt1 | contig 14540 bp, 7 predicted proteins | sample 7279681 | NCBI WGS metagenome assembly JAANMX01 (sample SAMN14094542, study PRJNA606508) | bioreactor metagenome | isolation source: A lab-scale SPAN reactor treating ammonium-rich wastewater day 351 | place: Ireland: Galway | collected 2018-01-01
GCCCTTCGTCGTCCTCATCCCGGTGCTCGGCACGGCGGTCGGCGCCGCCGCGCTGGCCGGCGCGCTCGGCCTGACGCTGGCCAAGGCCGGTCGATCTGTTCCAGAGCCGCGGCGGGTCGATGGTGATGATCGCCAAGGGCAACCGCTCGAAACAGGTGAGCGAGGCGTGCAGGAAGCACGGGGGGTTCTACCTCGGCTCGATCGGCGGACCGGCGGCGATCCTGGCTCAGGACAACATCAAGAGCGTCGAAGTTGTCGATTTCGACGAGCTGGGCATGGAGGCGGTGCGGAAGATCGAAGTGGAGAACTTCCCAGCCTTCATCGTTGTCGACGACAAAGGCAACGACTTCTTCACCGAGATCGCCATGGCGACCGCCGCGCGGTAAGCACGCGAGGCCGCGGCTCGAGGTGAACATACCGCGTACGCGAGCCAGAACATACCCCAGCCTGAAGGCCGGCGGCTTTGCCTGAGGTTCGAACGGACTCAAGCAGTTCAGGCCGCTTCGTCGGTGGAGCCGGCGTTATGGTCCTGTCGATTCGCCTGGGCCTTGACGGTTTGACCCGCTGCCGCGGTCCTGTCGCCGCGAAGGCGTGAGGCCATGCCTTTCATCTGCTCGGCCACGTTGGGCACGGTTTTCAGGTCGCCGCCGACTTCCGTGGGTCGACGCGGACTCTGATGGCGGGATTTTTCAAGGCTTTCGCCGACCTGCCGCATGCGCTGCATGGCGACGCCGAGTTTGGTAAGCGGATCCCCGGCCGCATGGGCGGCGCCTGCGGGACCGGACGCCGCCCGACCAATCTCGCGGCAGGCGTCATCCACCATCGCCAAGGCGTCGTCGAGGGCGGCACGCCCCATCTGTTGCAGGGCCGCGGCCCGCTGCTCGATCTTGCGTTCCAGCGGCTCCATCACCGCCTCGGTCCGCTGGGCAATGACGTGAAGCCGCTGGTCAAGCATGTGCTCGGTTTCGCGGAGAATCTCGTCGGTTTTGGGTTCGATGCGCTTGAGCCGCTTGGCCAGCTGCTTTTCGCAGATCCCGACCATGGACGCGGCGCTTTCCTTGAGCTGGCCAAGCCGGTCGCGCATAAACGACTCGGCCGTCTCCATCGCCGTCTCGATTTCCGGCCGCAGACCCTCGATGCGCCGACCAAGCTGCTGCTCGATCAAGGCAATCATGGCCTCGGCATCGGCCCGCAACTGGGCCACATGCCCGCCGACGGCCGACTCGGCGTCCTCGACGATCGCGTGGCTCTGACGTTCGAAATCGCTCAGATGCTGGTGGAAGCGCATGATGGTCGGTGCGGTGCGTTCCTGTACTTCGTGTTCCAGGCTTTCGAGTTGTTCGGCGAGGTTGTGGCGCAGGTCGTCGAGCGAAGCTGCCGCCTTGTCGTCGAACTGCTCGAGCTGACGGGCCATGTCGACTTCCATCGCGCCGACCAGCTCGCTTGCCGCTTCCTGAATGCGCTGACTGTTCTCGTCGGCCGCCTGCCGCAGCACCTGCTTCTGTTGCTCGGTCGTGGCTTCAAGGGCCGGACGGGCCTCCTCGACGGCCGCGGCGATCCGCTGGCGCATCACGTCGGCCATCGCATGCACCTCGTGGCCAATGCGCGCGACGCGCTGGCGGAAGGTGGACTCGAGGTTTTCGATGCGATGCTCCAACTCGCCGTAGCAGCCCGCCAATGACTTCTGGACGCGCTGCACACTTCTCTCGAAGTCGCCCTTGTGCTCGGCCAGCCAGGCGACGAGCTTCTGGTCCATCTGCTGCAAAACGGGAGCGACGATCTGCTCGGCCTGGCCCTGCACCTTTTCAAGGTGTCCCTCCAGGCGTTTCTCGACGGCCTTGCCCAGGCCGGCGGCGACCTGCTCGAACTGGCGTGTACGGTGAGTCAGCGACTGGCGGTGGTCCTCGAGGCGCTCGTCGAGCTTGCGCCGCTGGCCGTCAATCGCCTGCTCAAGGGCCTGCTCGTAGGGGGCCATCCATTGGCCAATGCTCTGGTCGGTCACTTCGAGCCGGTTCTGAAGCTCGTTGACCGCCGCGGTGATCTGAGCGTCGGCCTGCTCCTTGATCTGCGTCATGCGGCCAAGCCAGTGCTGCTCCAGCTCTTTCTCCAGCGACTTGAAGGTCGCCAGGCGCTCGCGGAGCTGCGCCTCGATCTCCTGCTGAGTCTGCTGAAGCTGTTCCATGCTCTGTTGGCGCAACAGGCGCATGCGATCTTCGAACGACGAGCCGGCGCTGCGCAGCTCGCCGAGCCGCTGGTCGATGCGTGCGTCAAGCGGCGCGAGCACCTGTTCGGCACGCTCGGTCATGCGTCCGCTCGCCTCCTCCAAGGCGGATTCGAACGTTTCATACCCCTGTGCGATGGCCGCGGCCGCCGACTCGGACGCCTGCTGCGCCTCGCTCACCGCCGCCTGGGTCCGCTCGCGAATGCACTCCAACTGCTCACGGGCCTGGGCGAGTTGCTCCTCGGCTTCGTCGATCGCATCGCGGGTGTGCACCGTGAAGTCGGCATGGGCCACCTCGATGGTCGACAGCGCGGTTTCGGCCTGCTCGGCCATGCGATCGTGAAGCTGCCGCATCGATTCGCGGGCGGTGGCGAGCATCTGATCGCAGCGGACGGCCAACTGCTGCTCCGCCGGGGCGAGCAGTCCGTCAATCTGGCTCCGCTGCCGCGCCGCGGCCGCGTCAAGGTCTTCACGACTCTGGTGAATCGCCGCCAGACGCCGTTCGAGCGATTGCCGCAAGTCGGCGGTCTGACGTCGGGCATCCGCGATCAGGTCGCAAATGAACTGCTCGAACTGTTCGCGGGCGGCCACGGACCGCTGGTCGATGTGCTCGTCGGCCCCAGCGATCGTCTGGTCGCGCAGGGCTTCAAATTGCCCGGCGGCCTGGTCCAGAAGCTCCGCCATCCGGCTTTCACGATCGGCGAAGTCGGTGCGGGCGCGGTCGGTGGCGGCTTCAAGCTCGGTCCGGGCGTGCTCAGCCTGACTCACGGCGGCGACGGCGGCGCTCGCCAGTCGCTGTTGCTGGGTCTGCCATTGCTCACGCTGCTGGGCGAACGTATCAACGGCGGATGTGAGCTCCTGCCGCAGCGCGTCGACCTGGGCGCGCTGGGCGGCGCCGAGATTGCGGGCATGCTCGTCGGCCTCGTCCATCGCGGCCGCGATCTGCTCACGAACGTGGCGAACCGCTTTTTCCTGGCCATCGACCAATTGCCCGCACGCCTGGCGCGCGGCGTCCAGACGCTGTTCGAAGACGGCTTCGATTTCGGCGGTCGCGGCCTGGGCATCGGTGACGCACCGGTGGGTGCTGGCGAGCATGGCGTCGGCCGCCTGTTGGGCCTGCTGACGGGCGGCGACGACGCTCGCATCGAGTGAGCCGGCCGCGTCGCGGATCCGCCCCAGCCTTTCATCGAGCTTCTTGTCGAGCGGAGCAAGCCGGGCCTCCGCTTGTTCGTGCATGTCGGCAACGATCGCCGCGAACTGTTCACGCAAAGGTCCGACGGCAGCCTCGGCTTCCCGTTGAACGGTTTGGTGCAGGTCCGCCAGCTTGCGCCGCAACGTGGTCTGGCCGTCCTCGATCGTGGCCACGTGGCTGTTGAGGCGGTCCATGATGGCCTCGACCTGCTGACCGGCCTTGCGGACGACCTGATCGACGACCTGCTCGACCGCCTGCTGGACGTCGCCACGGATCTGATCGAGACGTGCGCGCCCGGGCTGGATGTCCTGCATCTGCTGGGCCAGGGCGCCGCTGAGGCGCGTCAGGTTGGCTTCGAGGCGGCCCATCTGGTCCAGACGCTTGTCCAGACCACTCTCGCGGCGCAGCAGTTCCTCAAGGCGGCGGGTGAGCCAGGCGTCGATGGAGGTCACCCGCTGCTCGGCGTCCTGGATATCTGCGTCGCTGACCACGAGCGTGGGCGTGGCGGAACCGGCGTGCATGGCCTGTTCGAGCAGCCGGCACTGCTCCCTGGCCTGCTCGACCAGGTCATAGAGCTGGCTGGCAACGCGGGTGGTCTGGGCGGCGCGGCTGTCGTCTTGATGTCGCGAGGAATCTTTGGACATGGCGGGCGTCCTGCGGGGTTTGTCCGCTTCGCGTCGCCTGTTTCGGCGACCGTGTCGAGGGCGGCGACTTCGCTTCCATGCGGCTCGGGATGGAGCGCTGGCAACGTCCGAGAAAGGCACGTCTGCTTTCTGATCGTCGCGGAGGGGCGATTCGCCCCAAAATCGGTCGGCTTAAGCCCTTATGACAGGGCGTTCCATCGCTTATCGGAACCAGGCGGGTGGTGACGGCTCTTTGTCGGCCACTATCCCAACCGATAGACTCCTGACCGCGAAACCGCCTGCCATGTCCGCCGCTTAAGGGTCCGGATTCGATCATGAGCAATTACGAACTGCTGGCGATGCTGCTGACGCTCGCGGCTGTCTTTTCTTACCTGAATGCCCGGCTGCTGCACCTGCCGACGACGATCGGCCTGATGCTGTTCGCCCTGCTGCTGAGCCTGGGTTTGCTGACGGCGGGCGCGGTCTGGCCGGGCTTGGCCGACCACGCCCAGGCGATCATGACGCAGATCGACTTCAACCAGACGCTCATGCATGGGATGCTGGGGTTTCTGCTCTTTGCCGGAGCGCTGCACGTGGACCTGGACGATCTGCGGCGGCACGGGCTGGCCATCGGGACGTTGGCGACCGTTGGGGTGCTGATGTCGACCGCGCTGGTCGGGGTGGGCGCGTGGACAGTCTTCAACGCGCTGGGCATTGAGATGCGACTGGTGCACGCCCTGCTCTTCGGGGCGTTGATCTCGCCGACCGACCCGATCGCGGTGGTGGGCATCCTGCGCCGGATCGCCGCCCCGCCGCAGCTTCGGGTGCGAATCGCCGGCGAATCGCTGTTCAACGACGGCATCGGCGTGGTGGTGTTCCTGGCCCTGCTGGGCGCTTCGGGACCGGGCGGCGATGGGCACGGGGATGCGGGGGTGAGCCTCGGGTCTGTGGCTGTCCTGTTCGCTCAGGAAGCGATCGGCGGGGTGCTGATCGGACTGGGACTGGGCCTGATCGCCTACCGCATGCTGCGGTCGCTGGAGAATTACCATGTCGAGATTCTGATCTCGCTGGCGTTGGTGGCCGGTGGGTACGCCCTGTGCGATCGCCTGCACACATCCGGACCGCTGGCGATGGTGATCGCGGGCCTGCTGATCGGCAACCACGGACGCATGCTGGCGATGTCGGCCAGCACGCGCGAGCATCTGGACAACTTCTGGGAACTGATCGACGAGGTGCTCAATGCCGTACTGTTCGTGCTGGTGGGGCTGGAGGTGCTGATCCTGAGTCTGCGGGGCCAGTACCTGCTGGCTGGGGCGTTGCTGATCCCGCTGGTGCTCGTAGCGCGGATGCTGGCGGTGGGCCTGCCGCTGGGCCTGTTGCGCCTGGCGGGCGACCGTCTGCCTCATGGGGTGAAAATCATGACCTGGGGCGGGCTGCGCGGCGGCATCTCGGTGGCCATGGCGCTGTCCATCCCGCGCGACGCCGGCGACATGGCCGTGCGGGAGCCCATTCTGACGGCCACCTACGCGGTGGTGGTCTTCTCGGTCCTGGTGCAGGGGTTGACGGTCAGCGGCCTGATCCGGCGTTGTTTTCGGGAATCGGCGTGAATAGGACGGCGAGACGTTTACGGGCCCCCACGAACCGGGCTCGGAGGCCCAGCGGCCAACTCGGACGCGGGATGCACAAGCCCATGCCGTGCGTCCGGTTTGAAGGTGGGCGGGCAATCCGCTAAAAAGGAAGGCTTTGCGAAACCGCAAGGACCGCGCCGCATGCGGACTTTGCGCCGGACTACCGCAACTTCTTCTGTTGAGCGAAGGGACACGCAACCTCATGCCAGCCAACTACTCTAACGGCATTCACCTTTTCACCAGCGAGTCGGTCTCGATGGGCCACCCCGACAAGGTGTCGGACCAGATTTCCGATGCGGTGCTCGACAGCCTGCTGGCGGTCGATCCGATGGCCCGCTGCGCCTGCGAGACGCTGTGCACCACAGGCCTGGTGGTGGTGGCGGGTGAGGTGACCGTCCACAACGACAAGGGCATCAAGGCGCTGGAAAACGTGGAGCAGACCGTTCGCGCGACGCTACGCGAAATCGGCTACACCGACCCGGCGATGAAGTTCGACGCCGAGAGCTGCGCGGTGATCCGCACGATCCACGGGCAGTCGGCGGACATCGCGATGGGCGTGAACAGAGAGGGCGCCGGCGACCAGGGCCTGATGTTCGGTTTCGCCTGCCGTGAGACGCCGGAACTGATGCCGATGCCGATTCACCTGTCGCACCGGCTGATGGAGCGGCACGCGAAGGTGCGCGAGAAGAACATCATCAAGGGCCTGCGTCCGGACGCCAAGAGCCAGGTGACCGTCGAATACAACGGCGCCAAGCCGGCGCGGATTCATACGGTGGTGCTCTCGACCCAGCACACGCCGGCGTGGAACGGCCGCAAGAAACAGGCCGAGCTCAAGGCGCAGGTGATCAAGCACATCATCGAACCGGTGATGCCCAAGCGGCTGTGGAACGCCGGGCAGGTCACGATCCACGTGAACCCGACGGGGCAGTTCGAGATCGGCGGGCCGCACGGCGACACGGGCCTGACGGGGCGCAAGATCATCGTCGACACCTATGGCGGTCGCGGCTGCCACGGCGGCGGCGCGTTCTCCGGTAAGGATCCGACCAAGGTGGACCGCTCGGCCAGCTACATGGCCCGGTATATCGCCAAGAACATCGTGGCGGCGCGCCTGGCCGACTTGTGCGAGGTGCAGCTTGCCTACGCCATCGGCGTGGCCAAGCCGATCAGCGTGCTCGTCGACACCCAGGGCACGGCCAGGATTGAGGAGAAGAAGCTCAGCCAGTTGGTGCAGAAACTGTTCCCCCTGACGCCGCGCGGCATCATCGAGCACCTGAAGCTGCGTCGGCCGATTTACAGGCAGACGGCCCGGCACGGGCACTTCGGCCGCAGCGGCGAAGGCTTCACCTGGGAAAAGACGGACATGGCCTCCCGCCTGGCGCGCGAGGCGGGGCTGAAGTAAGCCTCCTCCAGGCTCGTCCTGACTCCTCGGTTCGGGTGGATGCGGCGGACCTCACGCCGTTCGCCGTGGTGACAACCGGAAGTTCGCACTCCCGACCCCCGTCGCCCGCGGGGGTCGGTCGCTTGGTACACTTGGCTCGATTCGCGTTCGACGCCAGCCCAGGGATGGCTGCGGGGACTTGATGGAGATTCGCAAAGGCATTCCGGTGTCGCCAGGGGTGGCCATCCACCGCGCGGTGGTGATGGACTCGATCGATCAGCCGGTGCCGCGGCGCAACATCGGCCCCAGTCGGGTGAAAACCGAACAGCAGCGCCTGGAGAAGGCGGTTGAGGAAAGCCGTCGGGACATTCAGAGCCTCATCGAGCGGACCAGCGAGCAGCTTGGCCCGGACATGGCCAAGATCTTCGACTTCCATCTGGGCATGCTCGACGACCGGAACCTGCTGGACCCGATCCGCCAGACTATCGCCCGCGAACGTGTGACGGCCGAGTACGCGGTCTCCACGGCCATGCGACGCCTGGCCGACCAGTTTCTGGAGATGGACAATCCGTACCTGAGGGATCGCGTCAAGGACGTGACGGACCTTCAGCAGCGGGTGATCGGCCACCTGGTAGGTGAGCAGCGTGTGGATCTGAGCCACCTGCAGTACGAGGCGGTGGTGGTGGCCCACGATCTGACGCCCAGCCAGACGGCGGGGTTTGACCGGTCGCGCATTCGCGGACTGGTGACCGACGCGGGCGGACGCACCAGTCATACGGCCATTCTTGCCCACGCCCTGGGTATTCCGGCGGTCGTCGGCCTGGGCGATATCACGAACGTGGTCAATCCAGACGACACGCTCATCATCGATGGCAACCGGGGTGTGGTGATCGTGAATCCGGATGCCGCCCAGCTTCTGGAATACCGCCAGTACCTGGCGCGCCTGACGGCTTTCGAGGATAAGATGCGGGTGGAGATCGCCGGTGAGCCGGCCATCACCACCGACGGCCAGGAAATCACCCTCTGGGGCAACATCGAGTTCCCCTACGAGATTCCCGACGCTCTGGCCCGGGGGGCGGCGGGCATCGGGCTGTATCGGACTGAATTCCTGTTCCTGTCCACGAACAGCGAACCGACAGAGCAGCAGCAATATGAAGCATATGTCGAGGCGATCGAGGCGCTGGGCGGCCGGCCGCTGACCATCCGCACGCTCGATCTCGGGGCCGACAAGATCGCGCCGCTGCCGGGCCTGGTGGCCCACGCCGAGAACAATCCGTTCCTCGGCTGCCGTTCGATCCGCCTGTGCCTTCAGAATCTGCCGCTGTTCGAGAATCAGTTGCGGGCGATTCTGCGTGCATCGGTCAAAGGGCCGGTGCGTGTCATGTTCCCCCTGATCAGCAACGTGATGGAGCTGCGGCAGGCGAAGATGGTGTTCACGGACGTGATGGAGGATCTGGAGGAGCGGGATATCCCCTTCGCGACGGGCATTCCGGTGGGCATCATGATTGAGGTGCCGTCCGCCGCCCTGCAGGCGCCGCTGCTGTGCCGGGAGGTGGACTTTGTCAGCATCGGCACCAACGATCTGATTCAATACACACTGGCGGTGGACCGTTCGAACGAGCGGATTGCCAGCCTCTACAGCGGCGGCCATCCGGCGGTGCTGCAACTCATCCGTGACGTGGTGCGTGCGGGGGTGCGAGCCAAGGTTGATGTCAGTCTGTGCGGCGAGATGGGGGGCGAACCGGAGTTCGTCATGCTGCTCGTCGGGCTGGGCCTGCGTCACTTGTCGGTGACGCCGCCGGCCATACCCGAAGTCAAGAAAATCATCCGCTCGGTGAGCCTTCGACAGTGCCAGCGTGTGGCCAGACGCTGCATGAGTTTCGAGTCCGAGCGAGAAGTCACAAACTTTCTACGAGAGGAAATACGGCGCATCCTTCCCGAGGTGATCAACGGCGGCTCGCTGGCCTGACTCGCCGCGACGCGATCACACCGCAGCCTCCGCCTCGCGCAGGGAAGCGCCCACGAGGACGCAATGGCAAAGCGCGACATGCTCATCAACTACGTGCCCGGTGAGGAATGCCGGATCGCCATCGTCGAGGATGGCAGCCTGGAGGAGTTCTACCAGGAACGAGCCGACGCCGGCTCGCACGTGGGCAACATCTACAAGGGGAAAGTGCAGAACGTCGAGGCGTCGATCCAGGCGGCTTTCGTCGACTTCGGCCTCGAGCGTAACGGCTTTCTGCATATCTCCGACCTGCACCCGATGTACTTCCCCGGTAAGGACCGCGAGGAGGCTGAACGCGTCGGCATGCGCACGCCGCGTCGCGAGAGACCGCCGATCCAACGATGCCTGCGCCGCGGGCAGGATATTCTGGTGCAGGTGCTCAAGGAAGGCATAGGCACCAAGGGCCCGACGCTCACCAGCTACCTGTCGATTCCCGGCCGCTTCCTGGTGATGATGCCGTTCATGCAGAAACTCGGCGTGTCGCGCAAGGTCGAGGACGACGAGCGCCGCCGGGCCATGCGCAAGATTCTCGACGAGTTGAGCCCGCCCGACGACTTCGGCTTCATCATCCGCACAGCCGGTATGGACCGCACCAAGACGGAGTTGAAGCGCGACCTGGCGTATCTACAGCGGTTGTGGAAAGCCATCGACCGGCGCAACAGGGACACGAAGATCGGAGAGCTGTATACCGAAAGCGACCTCATCATCCGCACCATCCGCGACGTATACAGCAACGACATCGACCGGATCATCGTGGACGATCGCGACGCGGCCGAGCGGGCGGCTGATTTTCTGGCCGTCGCCAGCCCCCGCGCCGGAGCCAACGTGCTGCACTACCACGACCCGGTGCCCATCTTCGAGCGTTACGGCATCGAGCAGCAGATCGAGAGCATCGGCGCGGCCGAGGTGGCGCTGCCCTCGGGAGGTTCGCTGGTGATCGAATCGACCGAGGCCCTGGTCGCCATCGACGTCAACAGCGGCAAGATGCGCGACAACCGTGACGCCGAGACGACGGCCTATCGCACGAACATCGAGGCGTGCGATGAGATCTGCCGGCAGTTGCGGCTGCGCGATCTGGGCGGCGTGGTGGTCAACGACTTGATCGATATGCGTGACCCGAAGCATCGCCGCGCGATTGAGGCGCGCTTCCGCGACAATCTGAAGAACGATCGGGCTCGGACGCGCGTGCTGCCGCTGAGTCAGTTCGGCATTCTGGAGATGACGCGCCAGCGTATGCGGCCGTCACTTCACAGCGCTCAGTCGTCGGGCTGTCCCCACTGCGCGGGCACTGGCAAGATCAAGAGCCCACAGCTTGTGGTGCTCGATGTGATTCGACGCCTGGCGGCCGTGCTCTATCGCGAAGATGTCGCCGAGGTCGAGCTTGTGGTCAGTCCGGATGTAGCGTTCCAGGTGCTCAACCGCCGTCGGGCCCAGCTCGTGCGTCTGGAGCAGCGGTACGGCAAAGTGGTGATGGTGCGGGTTCGCCAGGGCGGGCGACTGGATGCGGTGGACATTGAGGCCCGCGACGAACGCGGCGGGCGAATCGACCTGGAGGCGGCGGCTCGCTGGGGCGAGCCGAATCTCGAACCCGTGCAGAAGGCGGCGAGCGGTCGCGGGCGGATCGGCGACGAAGGCGAAGACGAAGACGTGGACGCGACGGACGAGCCGCAGGTCGACGAACAGACGGATCAGGCGGCCGAACAACCGTCGGAAACCGGCCACGAGGCGAATGGCGCCGGCAAGATCGGTGGCCGCCGCCGTCGGCGACGGCGCAAGACGGGTGGATCAAGCGGGGACACCGCGACGGGCGGGAGCCAGTCCGTGGCCACGTCGAGTACGGATGCCACGCAGCAGGCCGGTGTGAGCGGCGCGATGGACGACGGAGGAGTCGGCGGCGTGCGCGGCGGACGACGTCGGCGGCGGCGCAAGAAGTCAGACGTCGGCCGCATCGTCGCGGATGGAAACGGCTCCGGGTCCGCCGATGTGGATAAGCCGATTCGCGTGACGGAAGCGGAATCCGCGACGAATGAAGAACCGCGACCGACTGAAGACGCGGGGGCCGAGAAACCCCGGCGTAGACGTTCCCGACGGCGGCGAGGCAAATCGAGGAGCTCTGAAGGCGGCTCGACCGGACCGTCCGACGCGGGGGCGGCGGGCAAGGACTCGGACGCCGGGGCGGCCAAGCCTTCGGAGGATCGGTCGACACCGGCCATTGATGCGAAGGTGGTTACGGCGGAAGGTATGAACGGCGTGCCGGGCAGCGTGACGAAGAAGCGACGCCGTCGACGGCGTTCTCGCTCGGGCGGCGGCGCGGGCGGTGAGGTGGTCGGCAACACAGCAGGCGGTTCGGTCGGCGCCGCAGCGGTGAAGGTGAACAGCGCCGGCTACCGCAATCCACGGCTGGAGTCGCCATCGGAGGGGTCCGGTGATTGACGCGCCGGGTCGGCATCGCGCTGGACCGGACCATACGGAGCTATATTGAAACTGGCGATGAGCCCGCGTGTGAGCGCATTCATGAGCATGGATGAGTCCCCTGCCCCCGCCCCACAGACCCTAGGTACGCACCGGGCCCCAGCGGTCGCACGCCGCGTGGTTGTGCTCGGCTGCACGGGCAGTATCGGCGTCAATACACTGCAGGTGATTGCGCACCTCAACGCCACGGCGACGGTTGCCGGTCATCGGATGCAGGTGGTCGGCCTGGCGGCCGGCCGCAACGCGACCAAGGTCATTGAGCAGGCGCGCCAGTTCCATGTGCCGGCCGTCGCCCTGGCCGACCCGGGCGCGGCGGCGACGGTGCGGGCCGCGCTGCCGGCCGTACGGGTGTTCGAAGGCGAAGATGCGGCGCGGCAACTGGTCGAAGCGGCGCGGGCGACGGACGTGGTGGCGGCGGTAGTCGGTAGCGCGGGGTTGCCGGCCACGCTCGAGGCGGCGCGACAAGGCGTGCGGATCGGCCTGGCGAACAAGGAGACGCTGGTCGCGGCCGGAGCCCTGGTGACGCCGATTGTGCGCCAATATGGCGCAATGCTGCTGCCGGTGGACAGCGAGCACTCGGCCATTTTCCAGTGTCTCGACCCACGCGCGCAAGGCCAAGCGGCGGAGACGAGGGCACGCAGTGTGAGGCGCATCGTCCTGACCGCGTCAGGCGGTCCATTCCGCACCACCGACAAGGTGACGATGGATAACGCCACGGTGGAAGAGGCCCTCAACCATCCGACCTGGAACATGGGGCCGAAAATCACCATCGACTCGGCCACGATGATGAACAAGGCCCTGGAGATCATCGAGGCCCACTGGTTGTTCGATCTGCCGGCTTCGAAAATCGACGTGATCATCCATCCGCAGTCGATTGCGCACAGCTTTGTCGAATATGAGGACAACTCGATCCTGGCCCAGCTCGGTCCGCCAGACATGCGGACACCGATTCAGTACGCCTTGACGTATCCGGATCGTGTGCCGGGCTGCAGCCGGGCCATGGATTGGACGACATTAAGCAGACTCGCCTTCGAACAGCCGGACCACAAACGCTTCCCCGCCCTGAAGCTGGCTTATGAGGTGATTGAAGCGGGGGGCACGGCCGGGGCGATTTTCAACGCCGCCAACGAGGCGGCCGTGGCGGCTTTTCTCGAACGGCGCATCCGCTTCGGACGTATCGTAGAACTGGCGGCTGAAGCGCTGAGCGCCGTCGAGGCCCGGCCGGCCGACAGCCTGGAGACTATTCTGCAAGACGATCGCGCCGCCCGCGAGTTCGTCGAACAGCGCGTCGGCGAACCGGCGACCGCCTGAGCGCGGACCCGTCATTCGAAACCCGCAACCCGAACCGTGAGACCGCCCGTGCTTCAGTCGATCATCACCAACCTGCCCTACTTCCTGCTGCTGCTGCTTGGCTTCGGCTTCATCATCTTCGTGCATGAGCTGGGGCACTTTCTGGTGGCCAAAGCGGTGGGGATCAAGTGCACGCAGTTCGCCGTCGGCATGGGACCGGCCATCGTCGCCTGGCGAAAGGGTCTGGGTTACCGGTTGGGATCGACGGAGCCGGCCTACGAAAAGGCGCTGGCCGAGGGCGCCGACGTCAAGAGCATGGGTGAGACGGAGTACCGGCTCTGCTGGCTGCCGATCGGCGGCTATGTGAAAATGCTGGGCCAGGAAGATATGGACGCCACCGCCGGTTCGAAAGCTGCGGCCGATCCGCGCTCATACACGGCCAAGCCGATCTGGGCCCGCATGTGCGTGATCAGCGCTGGCGTGGTCATGAACATCATCTTCGGGCTGGTCTTTTTCGCGATCGCCTTCAGTCTCGGAGTTAAGTTCAACGCCCCGGTGGTCGGGCCGGTCGCACCCGGTTCGAAAGCGGCGACGACCTACGCCCAGGGGCACGAGGACGACCCCGCCTACCAGGGCCTGCGCGCCGGCGACACGATTCTCACGCTCGACGGCCAGCCCATCGCCGATCTTCAGGAACTGCGTATCAACGTCGCCCTCAGCGAGCCGGGCCATCCCATGACGCTGGTGGTGGACCGCGACGGACAGCCATTGACCTATGTGATCGAACCGGAGGCGATCCCCGGCTATATGCAGGGTTTGCTGACGATCGGCTTTGACACGCCGATCACGCTGGAGCTGACGGCGAACCTGCCGCCCGACCGTCTGCCGACGGCCCTGGTGGAAGCGGGCGTCCGCGGCGGGATGCGCGTCACGGCCGTCGACGGCAAGCCGGTGGCGCACTACGGCCAGTTCCGTGAGGCCCTGCTGGCCGCGCGAGGTCGGGAAGTGCCGGTCACCTTCCGCGACGAAGCGGGCAATGCCGTCCAGGTTGCTCTCGCCGCCAATCCGCAACCGCAGATCAACCTGAACGGCGACCGCATGACGCCGCACGTGTTGGGATTGGAGTCGGCGGTGCATATCGAGAGCGTGATCGGAGGGTCAGCGGCGGAAGCGGCGGGCATCCAGCCTGGCGACATCCTGGCGCGCCTGGGGCGGTATGACCTGCCGAGCGTGGAGCAGGTGCTGGCGACGGTGGCGGACGCCGGATCGTCGCCGCTGGAGCTGGCGGTGATTCGAGAAGGACGGCGTGTCGACCTGCCGGCCGTCGCGCCGCGACGCAAAAAGCTGGGCATTGCTTTCGGGCTGACAGCGCCCGCGGTCATACGCGATGTGCTGGCTGACTCCCCGGCCGCGGCACTGCGTCTGCCGCCGGGAACGCAAATCGTGTCCGTGGATGGTCAGCCGGTCGATTCCCTCAACGACCTGCAACGCTATGTCGCGCTCAAGGCGCAGACGGCCGAGGGCGACCTGCAGGTGACGCTGGTCACGCGGCTACCCTTGCCGGGCGATCCAACGGAGACGGCGACCATCACCGTGCCGGCCGACGCCGCCGCGACGCTGGCCGACGCGTGGCGCATGCCGCTACCCTCGGATGTCTTCGAGCTTCAGTTCGTGACGTTGAAGGCGGCCAATCCCATCGAAGCCATCGGCCTGGGCATCGAGAAGACCAAC
>JAANMX010003289.1_pt1 | contig 14536 bp, 7 predicted proteins | sample 7279681 | NCBI WGS metagenome assembly JAANMX01 (sample SAMN14094542, study PRJNA606508) | bioreactor metagenome | isolation source: A lab-scale SPAN reactor treating ammonium-rich wastewater day 351 | place: Ireland: Galway | collected 2018-01-01
CGGGAGGCGTGGCGCGGGCTTGTCCGGATCGGTCGGATCGCTCGCGCCCGGTCGTGCTGCGGGACGGTCATCCCCGCCGGTGCCCGCGCCGCCGCCCGCTACCGGTTCGTGTTCACGCTCCAGTTGCCGTTGCGCGACCTCGGCCTTCACCAGCAGCCCGTTCATCCGATCGGCCGTGACGTCCACGGTCTTGCCGCCGCGCAGGCCGACGTACCGCCCCGCAGCCTCGTCGTAGCCGTCGGCGAACGCGAACGAATCCTGCTGCCACAGGAGCAGCCCGAGCCCATCGCGCACGGCTCCCGCGAGCACGTCCGCATCCTTCAGCCGCGGCAGATAGACGTACCGGGCGAAGTCCTCGGCGAGCTGCCGGACCGCGACGTGGTCGCCGCGCCACAGCACCTTGTCGAGCTCCATGCGAAGCCGGGTTCCGGCGAGCGACGTAACGAGGAATTCCTCGTGGCGCAGCTTCTTGCTCGCCCGCACCGCGAGGGCGTCCCCGCCGGTCAACCGAATGCTTTCCCAGCGGACCTCGTCGGTCGCCTTCGGCTGCACCGGCACCAGCAGCCACTGGTACGCCTCGGGGAGGCGCGCGGTGACCGCGGTATCCGCGCCGGCCTTCTGCGTCTCGGCCTGCTTCTGCTGATGCGGATCGAGGTTAAGCGTGTCCTTCTCGCGCAGGATCGAATCCCACGCTAAGAACTTCCGCACCGCTTCGTCGAGATCCTGCAATCTCGCCTGGTCGACGGCGAGGAAGACGAGCGTGTTCCGGAACAGGCGCGGCGCGTTGCCGCGCGACTCCCAGATCTGCTTCGCCGCGCGCATGGCCGGCGAATCCGGATCCTTGCTGTACGGATGGTCGACGCCCAGCACGACCAGCCGCGCGTCCATGTCGTCGGGCACGTCCTGGCCCGAATGCGGCGTCGGATGGACGCGGTCGAAGTCGCCGGTCTTGCGGAGATCGGCGCGGAGCCGGTCCTCCAGCTCCTTCGTGACCTTGTCCGGGTCGCGCTTCAACTGCTCCGCGCGATCCTCGGCGAGCTTGGTGACGGTCGGCTGCGTCGAGTACCAGTAGCGCGGACCGTCCTGATAGAGGTAGGTCGCGACCGACGCCATGCGCCGCAGCGCGTCGCCGAACACCGCCGCGGTCTCGCCCGGCATCATGCAGCCGAGCTTCACGCGCCGGTCCTCGATGCCGCGATGTGCAGCGCTCTGTGTGGGCGCCGAGCCGAGGTAGATCGTGCGCGCGACGCGACGGCATGCGTGGTACTTGCCGAGGTTCGGCAGGTCGCTGTCCATGCGCAGCGGCAGCGAGTTCGGGCCGTCGATGTCCTTCTCGATCACCGGCGGCCAGTTGTCGGGCAGGTAGCGCGTCAGCTCGAACTGGACGCGCGAGTCGCCGACCGCGATGTTCGCCGGCAGGATCAGCGGATTGCGGTCGCCCTTCTCCCAGAGGCTGTGGATGACCGCGGCCATCAGCCGCAGCACGCCGCGCGTGCGCTGGAACTTCACCAGCGTCGACCAGTCGGAATAGAGCCGGTCGAAGATCTCGGGATGGATCGGGTAGGCCGCCTTGATCCGCTTCTCGTAGTCCGCATCGCGGCACTCGGGCGGAAACTCCTGTCCCTGCGTCTGGTACAGGTCGGCGAACGCGCGCGCGACGACGTCGCGATCCTTGAACTGCGCGGCCTCGGTCAGCGGCTCGAACAGGCGCCGCCGCACGATCTCGAAACCTTCCTCGGCGCTCGCGGGCCGCCATGTCGATTCCAGCCGCCCGATCACGTTGTGCAGGCGCGAGAGCGCGGCGCGCCCGCGCTCGCCACCGACCTCGACGTCGTCGGCCTGCACGTGCGGCGACCCCGAGAAGTCCGAGGCCGGCAGGCTGATGACCAGCATGCACGCCTTCGCGAGCTTCGCCGATTCGGTCAGCGCCTGCGCGAAGCTGAACTGCGTCTCGAAGCTGCCGGCAGGCAGGTCCCCCTGGTCGTGAAGCTGGCGGGCGTAGGCGACCCACTCGTCGATCAGGACGAGGCAGGGGCCGTAGGCGTTGAACAATTCGCGCAGCGCGTCGCCCGGATTGGTCGCGCGCTCGTCGTCGGCCCGGACGCGCTCGAACGCCTTCTTCGCCTCCTTGACTCCGCCCGCCGCGAAGCCGAGCTGCCACGCGAGCTCGCCCCAGAGCGTGCGGACGACCGTCCCATCCGATTTCACCACCGGATTGCCGGGTGAGATCTTGTTGCCGACCAGCACGACGCGACGCACCGACGGCAGCGCGGCCAGCCCCGAGTCCTGCATCACGGCGTCGATGCCCGGCAGCTCGACCGGCTTGCGCCCGGAGAACAGGTGGTAGAGCGCGAGCATCGAGTGCGTCTTGCCGCCGCCGAAGTTCGTCTGGAGCTGGACGACCGGGTCGCCGCCCTTCCCCGACAGGCGCTTGACGCCGCCGGCCAAGAGTCGCTTCAGGCTCTCGGTGAGGAACGTGCGCCGGAAGAACTCGACCGGATCGCGGTACTCGTCCGATCCCTCGCCGAGGTGCACCTGCCACAGATCGGCGGCGAACTCCGCCTGCTGGTAGCGTCCGCTCGCGACGTCCTTGTGCGGCGTGACCACCTCGCGCCAGGGTTTGAGCCCGCCAGTGGCCGTGCTCTCGATCGTCGTGCTCGAGACCTTCCGCTTCTCGCCGCGCACCTGGTCTTCGAAGCGGACGCGCAGGATCTCCTGTTTCAGCTGGTCGAGGTCCCCCGCCTGCGCAGCCGACACGGCCAGCAGCAGACGGTGGACCGAGTCGAGCGCACGGTACGTGTCGTCGGTCGAGAAAGCCTTCTGGTGCGCCCAGTTGTTGCGGACGGTGCGCAGTTCACCCACGAGCGCGCGTTCTGCCTGCCCGAGCGTCTTGCGGAACAGGTCCTGCCAGCGATTGCTCATCAGCGACAGCATCGCGGAGACGTCGCCGAGCGGATCGTTCATCGCTCCGGCAAGCGTCAACTGCTGCGGCGAGAGCGCTTCCTTCGCCTCCTTGAGCCAGTCCGCCTGGTACTGCGACTTCATCTCGCGCTCGATGAACGGCGCGAGGCCGGCCTTGAGCAGGTCCATCGCCTTGCCGACGCGTTCGTGGTTGGTGATCGCCATCGTTCCTCACCCCTGATTGGCTGCGGAGGTTCTGCTCGCCTGCGCCCGGCGCAGCATTCGCGCTATCGCTTCATTCGCGTGGATCGGCGCCAGTACCACCGCCGGATGCGCGTTCGCGAACACCCGAAACAGCTCATCGGCAAAGGACGGACCGATGCCCTCGATGCCGGCGAAATCGAGCTCTACCGTGCCATCGCGAGGCAGCGCCGAAATCAGCGCCTTTGCCTCACCGCGAGAAACGAGCCTGATGCTCCCGTCGAGGTGCGCACGCACATCGATTCGCGTGATGGTCATGGCGCCGATCACCGCTTCTTCGCTCGCACCTTGGTCCGGCCCGCGGCCACCGGCACCTGATCGACCCGGTACGTCGCTCGTGGCTCTTTCATCTTGTGCGCGGCCTTCAGTTCGTCGCCCGCAACAGGCGGCGCGCTTGCGACCTTCTTCAGGATGCTTCGCGCATGGTCCGGCTCGGCGCGCCGCGCCCGTTCGCGGAAGAACGTCTCGACCTTCTGCGCGGGCGCCTTGTCCTTTCGCGGCCGGCCGCCTTTCCTGCCGTTCTCCCGAGCCGCGATTCGCTTGGATTCGGTCGTGGCCGCTCCGCCTTGGCGACCCAGGGCAGACATCCATGCGCGGGATCCGAAGCAACCCGCGACGAGATCCGGAACCGCGACATCCAGATCGAGCGAAGGCCAGTGCAAGCCGTACCCGCCGCCCTCCACCCGTACCGATCCGAGGACCGCGCTCGACGCGCCCTCGAGCCCCTGAATCTTCTCCACCGGGATGGAGAGCCCGATACCCGACGCGAGCTCGATGCTCAATCGCTTCGCCCGGGCGTCGTACCGGACGCCGATCGCGAGATCGCCCTTGCTCGCGCGAGCACGGCCCGCCTTCGTGGCCTTCGCGAGTTGGTCGTCGACCGCCTTCGCAATGCGGCGTTCGGAAATGCTTGTCACCAGTTCATCGGTTGCCATGGATTCGCCTCCATTCGGCGAGGCACTCGGCGTGCCGCTCGATGATCGCTTTCGCGATGCGCCGCAGGTCCGAGACCGGAACGCCGCGCCGCTCGACCAGGCGGACGTCGTCGGGACCACGGCCGAGTTCGAACTTCGCGCTCCCGTTACCGGCCGCGTGGACATGAGCAGGCGCATGATCGTTCGTATAGACGACCACTCGAAACGCCCCGACCCGGAAGATCGTCGCCACTATATCCCAACGCTTGGGTTATTGCAAGTGCCCCCTAGAGCAGGGTGAATTGCGCGGCCGTGTCGGCCTGCGCCAGCCGCACGATCTCCGGCCAGCTCTGCACGAGCGCGTTGTAGGCGCGGGCGTCCTCGGCGCGCTTCTTCCGCTCGCAGATCGTGTAGAGGCGGTAGGCGAGTTCGCGCGCGGTCTCGGCGCGTGCGCCGAGTTTTCCGACGAGCGCGGCGGCACCGGCCTCGCCGCCGTGGTCGAGCGCGCGGATCAACTGGTGCACGCACTCCCAGGCGGTCAGGCGCGCATCGGCGGCAGGATCCCAATCCTTCGGCAACTCGGCGGGTTTCAGCAACCGCACCTTGCCCGCCCTCGACGCGACGATACCCGCCTCGACCATGCCGCCGACGCTCGTGTTCTTCGCCTTCGACAGCGTCTCGGCGACCCCGTACTCGCCCGGCTCGAAGCCCGCTTGCTCGAACCACGCGAGCGCCCAGCGCGTGTCGGCGTCGAAGTCGCCCTCCTGTTCGGCGAGCGCTTCGTCGAGGACCTGGTTGATGAGCGAAAGCGCCTGCCGCACCGTGACCGGCTTGCCGTCGGCGTCGAGGACCTTCGCGTAGCGCGTGAACACCGCCATGCCGGGGCCGATCGCGGCTTGCGCGAGGTCGACCGGCGCGATGTTGCCGCGCTGCAAAAGGACGAGCGCGGCGGGAAGCTCGGACTTCAGCGCGTCGAGGAAGTCGCGGCGGGTGGCGGTGGGGGCGGACGGCGAGCGCTTGCGGCAGACGAGGACGATGCTGGAGGCCAGGGCGTTGGTGCCGATGCCGATGGAGCGCGCGCCGCGCTCGGTGCGCATCGGCCACGTGCCGCTGAGCGCGAATCCGGCCCGGATCACCGCGTCGAGGAAGGTCTCCCAACCGGTGCTCGACGTGCCCGCATCGTCGTCGCTCTCGGATTGCTTGAAGGCGTAGTAGATGGTGACCGGGAATCCCGGGTGTGACTGCTCGGCGAGGCAATGCATCGCCTGCGTCATTCCGTCGAGGAAAAAGGTTTCGGCCTTCTCCTTGCTGCCATGGCGGTAGGGTGTCGCGACGAGCTCCTCGGCCTTCGGCACCGCCAATGTGGCGAAGAGGTCGGGAAACACCGGCCGCATCGAACGGCGCAGCCAGACGTAGAAGTAGTCCGACAAATCAGCGTAGCCGATGTTGTCGTAGTAGGGAGGGTCGGTCGAAATGACCTTGTCCGTCGAGATACTCTGATTCTGCGCGTCTGCTTGGTCGGAAAACGCGGACATTGATGATGGAAGCTGATCGACTACTCGCGCGAGGGTGTTCAACGTGGTGTGCAGATCACCCGCGGCGTCAGAGAAAGCACTGGACTCCGAATAGTCCCAGACCATCGGAACCGCTTGTCGCCGAAACAGGTGCTGAGTCTGATCCATCCCAGGACCCCACTGGCAGAGCGAGTTCTGGGCATCGGCTAGTCTGCTGACACCGATCCCGAGGAACATCGCGCCCGCAGCTGCATACGCCGCCGCGCCGCTGCCCCCCTCGCGCAGCGGCTTGCCGTCGTCGGCTATGCCGGCCTGCACGGCATCGCGGCGGACGCGCTCCATCGCCTCGCCGACGAGGTCCGAGAACGTCGTGAGCGCCACGAGCTGGCGCGGGGTGAAGAGGTCACCGTAGGTCGTGAGGCCGTACTGCACGGTCCAGAAGTTTCGCGGATCGTCGGGCAGCGACTGCTCCGGCTTCCACTCCGGCTTTGCCTTGCGCGCGATCGCTTCGTGTTCCGGCGTTGGCGCCAGATACACGCGACCGCGATCGCCCTCGGCCACGATCGCCATCAGCCGCGCGCCCATGCGCCCGGCCTTGCCCTCGGCCTTGATGTAGTCGCCGGCGATCGGCGTTCCCGACATCACGCACTGGAAGTTCGCGCCGCGTGAGAGCTTCGTCCCGTTCTTCGCCGCCTCCGCGTCCTTCGGCTTCCCCGTCTTCACCGTGAACCGGTAGCTGCTCAGTTGCGTACCCTGCTCGATCACCGGCTGGACGTACGCCTCCTTGCCCTCCTTGGTCGAGAGCATGAACGTCGAGGCGAGCGGCACGTCGACGTCCGCGAACGCGGGGTTGGGGCTCTTCACCGTGCGCGCCCACAGCCACGCGATCACGGTGAGCTTGCGGCCGACGTAGGGCTTGAGATCCGGGCGGCCCTTCGCCATCTCGGCCGTGACTTCGATCGGCGGGTACAGCTTGCCGATGCGCTTCTCGGCCTCGTCGCGCATCCACTGGCCGTAGTGGCGCACGTCCTCGGCGAGCCCCTGCGCGCCCTTCCACGTGCGCCCGACGAGGTCCTTGTTCTGCCTCGACTCGGGATTGACCGGCGGCCGCCCGGCGAACTTCGGCGGAATCTCGATCATCGCCTTGTTGATCAGCACCGCGACCGGATTGAGATCGCTCGCCCAGGCTTCGAGCCCGAGCCGTTGCGCTTCGAGCGGCAGCGCGCCGCCGCCGGCGAACGGGTCGTGGAAGGCGGGGAGCCTGTTGCGGTCGAAGAGTTCCTTCGCGCGCGGATGGTCGGCGTTCTCCGCGCAGGCGCGCCGCCAGCTCTGCCAGATCTCCTCGCGCGCCGCCTGCAGCACCGTCTCGTTGGTCGTGTTCTCCCAGAGGACCAGGTCCTCGATGATCCGGAACAGGCGCTTGCGCTCCTTCTCCTGCGCCTTCTCGGTCGGGAAGAGGTCCGGCCAGGCCGACGGGTCGTCGACCATCTGCGCGAAGATCACCGCCCGCGCCGCCGCCAGCGGCCGCCGCGCCCACCACAGGTGCAGCGTCGACGGGTGCCCGTGGCGGATCGACTTCTCGCGCGCGGAGGCTTCGTTGATCGCGGCGAGGGGGAGGGCGACTTCGATGAGTTTCTTGGCGGATTTCATCGGCGGTCAGCGTGGAGAGCAATGCAGGGGTGATCTGCGATTGCAGGCCGAGGGCGGGCGCGCGGGCTGCGGACGACGGCGGAAGTGCCCGGCGGCGCGGTTCCGTCGCCCCTTCCCTCGCCGCGCCCGCCGACCACGATCCCGATCAACTCGCGAGTCGCGCGGTGCCTGCGCGCCGCGCGATCTCTCTCGCGAGCCGCGCGAAGTCGTCGTAGCAGTCCTGCACCGCCTTCGCGTGCCCGCCCAATGCGCCTTCCGCCGCTGTCAGCTTGAACATCGGCTTCCGGGCGTCCTGCGCCAGCGGCATCAGGCTGCGATAGTGCTTGAGAAGCGCGAGACAGTGCGGGTCGTCCTCGATGCGCGGCGGCGACGTCGCCGCACCGTCGTTGAGCACCGATTCGCGATACTCACTCGGGATGCGCTGCATCCACTTGTCGTAGGCCTTCACAGGGCGATCGAGGCGCACGGCGTGCTGCATGACGACGTACCCGAGCGGATGCATGTCCCCCGTCGGAACCGACAGCGCCGACGCGGGATTGCGGCCTCGCCGTTCCATCCATTCCTCGCGCCAGCGCCGCAAGGCGGGTCCCAGGTTTCGCAGGCCTTGCAACGAGAAGAGGTCGGGCGCCAGCGGAATGACCACATGGTGCGCGGCGATGAGCGCCGCGCGATTGATCGCACCGAGATTCGGCCCCACGTCCAGCAGCACGATGTCCGCGCCCCTCGCGTTCGCCGCCGCCTCGATGATTCGCCAGAACGCGGAGATCACCCGAAAGGCGCGCTCCTGTCGGTCCAGGCACCTGGGCCATTGCGAGGACATCTCGTCCTCGGATGAGGACAGCGCCAGATCCCCCGGCAGGAGCGCGAGCCGCTCGTTCAGCACCTCCACGTAGGGGGACTGAACGTCGCCGGTGCCGTCGAGCAGCGGCTTGATCGCGCCCGCAACGGTCTCTCCATGCTCGCCGCCCGGCCACAGGCCCTCGAGGCGCGATTCGTCGAGGAACATGCTGGTCAGGTTCGCCTGCGGATCGAAGTCCGCGGCGACGACGGACAGCCCGAGCTCGGCGTACATCCAGGCGAGGTGGTAGACGAGGGTGGTCTTGCCCACCCCGCCCTTGTTGTTGAAGTAGGCGATGGTCTTCACGCGCGCGCCCTGACGATCGCGTTGACGAACGAGTCGGTCACCTGGAATTCCGGCTCGGGGTTGCCGTTGCGCTCCAGCTCGCGCCGGGCGGTGGCGATTCCCACCCCGAACCGCTGAACGAAGCCGAGGGCGCGCAACGCCTCGGCCAGATTCGGATTCCGGTAGTCGGCGACTCCGGCCTGTCCGAAGTTCGCCTTGCCGACGATGCCGAACGGCCCTCCGGGGCTGCTGATCTCGACTCTGTCGTCGTACCAGGTGATTCGAACAGGTGCGTTCGTCGATTCGTAGCTGCGGTGCATCACCGCGTTCCGGACGAGTTGCTGCAGGGCGACCTCAGGATAGGTCGGAATGCGTCGCTCGCGGGGTTCGCTCGAAAGATCGATCGACGTACGGTTGTGCGCGGCCACCTTGTCGTCGATGCGTCGCAACACATCGACGAGGGGCCCCTCGATGGCGGATTCGTCGACGATGGGATCCGACAAGGCCTTGCCCGCAATCCGCAGGAACTGGAGGTACGCCCCGGGCAGGAAATTCCGCGGCTGATGGCACAGCACCAGAATCCCGAGCACCGTGGGCACGGGATCGTCGACCGAGGCGATCATCTTGGTCGCCGCGAGCTGCTGCTCGGATGACCGCTCGTTCGCGGCCAGCACATCCGTCGCCACGACGTGCCCAAGATACTCGTCCGTGAAACGGCGAAGATCGAGGTCGGCGAGCGCGGCGCCGGCGACCTTGCGGACGTCGAAAGGCCGGTCGAGGTGGCGCCGGCGCTCGTTCAGCACGCGCTCGTCCTGGGCGGTGGCAATACCGCGCCGCGGCCCGATCCTGATCCAGATTCGGCCCTTGAATCGCACCGGAGGCGAATCGGAGGGTTGGACGGTGATCACGGCGACGTCGATACCGCCCAGCGCCCGTTTCTCGACCGAAAGGCTCGGAGGGGGAAGGATGTTCCCGTCGGTCTTCACGTCGGCCAGCGAGCGCAGCAGCTCGTCGGTGATGGGCAGCCCGGTCAAGGCGCCATTGTCGTGCGCCCCGACGAAGACGATGCCGGGTCGGCCATGCCCGGGGAGATCGTTGGCGAACGCGCAGACCGCCTCCCTCACCATCGTCGGCGATTCGCCACGAAACGTTTCCTTGCGCTCGCAACGGTCGGATTCGGTGTCGGCGAGCATCCTCTCGAGTTCCTCGTCCGCGAGCCTCATGATCCGGAGTTCCACCTCATGACCGGGAGCAACGCGTATTGTGCATCAAGGCGGCGTTGATACCGTCGCACGGGATCGACGTCTTCGAATCCGGCCAGGTACTCGATCAACGTACTCCCCAATGCAGAGCTTGGCGGAGCGCCCCGTTGCCTCGATGGCCGTGCCTCGACTGCCTGCTACTTGCGAGTGCGGCTTCTCCCCATGTACACCTCTTCGCCCGTCAATCGACTCACATAGACATCGACACCGTCGTCATGACGAAGGAACGTCAGCGAACGGTCGACACTCTCGAGCGGCGTGAATCCGAAGGTCTGCGACAGCGATCCCTCATACGTCCATCCCTCCGGTGTGGCCAGTTGTACGTCCGGCGCACCGAGCCTGCGGCATGCCGACACCCGGAACTCGCCTTCGCTCTTGCCGAACTCGACCCAATCGCAGCGCGTCGTCGGACCCCGCTGTTGGTCGACGACGACTACGTCGACGGCATTCCCGTCGCGCAAGTGCCGCAGTCCACGCGCCTCGAGCGCCTCCACGAACGCTCGTACGTCGTCCGCATGCATGAATCCGACACGCGCCAGAAACGGGTCGGCGCAAAGCGTCGGATTGGGCACGAACCGGACGAACGCGTCCCAGCCGCCCGGGAACCGGGCATCGATCGCGTTGCGGTCGACGATGACCGATATTGCTTCGACGAGGACACTCACGGCATGCAACCTATCGCTTCAGCAACCCGACCAGGTAGACGATTGTGCCCGGGATCATCGAAGTTCCGAAGCGAGTGGTTGCAGCGATGAGGGAAATTCGTTGGATTTCGGCCAGTTGCGAGCGGCGGGATCAAGATGGCCGTTTCCCTCTGCGTCGCAGGTCTTCGAGGTCGTAGTTGACGCTCGTCACCCCGAAATCCGGCTCCCGCTGGAAAGGCCTCCGCACGTACCGGACGTCGTGCTCGTCCCCGTCGAACTCGACGATCGCCAGGACGAAATCCTCCGGCTTGTTGAGCGAGTACAGGATCTCGTTCTTGGTCACCGTGATCGTCGAAGCGTCGGCAGTGCGCCCCTTCACCTCGATGAAGCGCAGCTTGCCGGTGCCGGGCACACGGCTCTCGATGTCGTAGCCGAGCCGCTCGAACTCGCGGTCGACCGGGTCGAATCCGAGCGAGCGCTCGATGTCCATGACGATCCGGCGGGCGCGCGCGGCCGAGGCCTGCCTGTCGGGCGAGTCGGCCGAGGGCGGCGGCGGCTTGCCCTGCATCTTCGCGAGGAGGCCGGCGGGCACCACCAGCAGTCCGCCGAGCACCACCGGCGGGAGCGCGTCGAGCTGGCGCTCCGAGCGCAACTCTTCCAATCGCTTCTGCAGCCTGGCCTGCAACGCATCGGCGCGCTTGCGGGCCTCCTCGGAGTTGAGTCTTCCCGGCGCCCTGCCCGCCTGCTCCTGCTCGCGAAGCTGCTGGGCCCGGTGGTCCCAATGGTGGATCTCCTTGGTCAGCCGGTCCTTGACCGCGGCCTCGGTCTTGTCGATCAGCTCGATGCGGTGCGAGCGCACTTCATCGAAATGCTTCGGCACCACATGCTCGATCGCGTGAACCTGGGCTCTCGTTTCGAGGTCTGCGCCGATCCAGGCGCACTCCGGCCGCGCGAGCATCGCCGTCGCGTCGGGCTCGTCCGGGGCCAGCGGGCGATAGTCGAGATACGGCGCGTACTGGAAGTTGCGCGCGTTGCCCTCTCCGTCGAGCTCGACGTAGAGCACCTGCCTGGAGACGATCCGGTTTCCGCCCGAGGCGGTCCGGCTCGCGTCCTGGATGGCGTGCTCCAGGTAGAAGAGGACGCGCGGGCGATCGCTCCCGTCGCGCTCGTCGATGAGCACGGTTCCGCGGCGAAGCAGGTCGCGGTCCCGCTCCAGCGTTACGTCGAGCGTGGCGTCCAGCAGGGGATGGCCCGGGCACACGTACGCCGCGAGCGTGCCGCCCTGAGGCGCGATGAGCGACTTGTCGAAGGCGATGCGCTCGTAGCGCTGGAGCACGGGCTCACCCATGCCGATGACGCGATCGCGGTTCCGGACGGCGGCGGGGACATGGGTGATCTCGAAGCGCTCGGGCTCCCGAAGCCTGGCCGAGCCGCCGAGGCGCTTGAACGCCTCCAGGAAGAACGACTGGATGTAGTGCGGCTGCAGCTTGCGCGCCTCCGCACGCTCCATCGCCTCGCGAATGCGGCAGACGCGGCTGCGGTCCATCGCGTCATGGGCGAGCGCGTGATCTTCCACGAGGTTCGTCAGATGCTTCTGGTCGACCGCGCCGTCGATCTGCTGCGTGAGACGCGCGCGCACCTCGGGCTGGTCGCCGTACCGGATCGCCTCGATCAGCAGGTCCTTGAGCGGCCGGCCCTCGAACATGAGCTTGCCCAGAACGTCGAACACCTTGCCGCCCATGGCCGACCGCGCCTGCTCGATCTTCTCGAGCAGGCGCCGGTAGACGTCGCCCTCGCGCGTGCCCTCGGCCACCAGATTCCACAGGTGGCACACCTCGGTCTGGCCGATCCGGTGGATGCGCCCGAAGCGCTGCTCCAGCCGATTGGGGTTCCAGGGGAGGTCGTAATTCACCATCAGGTGCGCGCGCTGCAGGTTGATCCCCTCGCCCGCCGCGTCGGTCGCGAGCAGCACCTTGACCTTCGGGTCGGAGCGGAATTTTCCCTGCGCGGCGAGACGGTCCTCGCGCCCCATGCTTCCGTGGATGCAGACGACCGCGTCCTGACTACCCAGCAGCGATTCGATCTTGCGCTGCAGGTACGCGAGCGTGTCCTTCTGCTCGGTGAAGATGACGAGCTTCTCATGCGGCGACCCCTGCGGTCGCTTGATCTCCGTCGGCCGGAACGGCGGCGCGTCGGGCTCCGCGGACGGATTGGCGATCGACGCCGCAGTGAAGGCCACGCGCAGCAGGCCGACCAGCTCCGTCCACTTGCGGTCTTCGCCTGAGCTTCGGACCGACTGCGCGAGCGACTGGAGGCGTCCGAGCGTCTCGATCTCGGCCTTGAGCTCCACGATCGACCTCGCGGCGGTCGCCTCGTCGAGGATCTGTTCCTCGGCTTCCTCGACCTCGTTGTCGGGCGCGTCCTCCAGGTCCTCGACATCCTCGGCGTCCAGTTCGGGGCCGCGCGGCGCGTTCGCGAACTTGCCGGCTCGCTGGAGGGTTTCCATCTCGGCCAGCCGGCTCTCCAGGCGCTCGCGGCGCCGGCGCAGCGATTGGTAGATCGCTTCGGGCGACGACGCGAGCCGGCGCTGCAGGATCGTGAGCGCGAATCCGACGGTGCCGGTGCGCTTCTCGTCCTGCAGCTTCTCGGCGCGGTTGAACTCCTCGCGAACGTACGAGGTGACATCCGAGTAGAGCCGCGCTTCCATCGGCGAGAGCTGGTAGGGCACCGTGTAGGCGATGCGCTCGGGAAAGAGCGGCGTGCTGTCGAACTTCAGCAGCGACTCCTTGGTCATGCGGCGCATGAGGTCGGAGACGTCGACCGTGTGCGCACCATCGCGGAACTTGCCCTCGAAGCGGTCGCCGTCGAGCAGCGCCATGAAGAGCTGGAAGTCCTCCTCCTTGCCGTTGTGCGGCGTCGCCGTCATCAGCAGGAAGTGGCGGGTCAACGCGGACAGCCGCTGGCCGAGGCGGTAGCGCTTCGTGTACTTGACCTCGCCGCCGAAGAACGTGGCGGACATCTTGTGCGCCTCGTCGCAGACGACGAGATCCCAGCGGCAGTCGGGCGCTTCGAGCTTGAGCTGCAGATCCTCGTTGCGCGCTAGCTTGTCGAGGCGCGCGATGACGAGCGGCGTCTCCAGGAACCAGTTGCCGGTGCGCGCCGATTCGAGCTTGTCGTTGGTGAGGATCTCGAACGGCAGGTGGAAGCGCTGGAACAGCTCGTCCTGCCATTGCTCGGCGAGGCTCCCGGGACACACGACGAGGCAGCGTTGCAGGTCGCCGCGCGCGATCAGCTCCCTGATGAGGAGCCCGGCCATGATGGTCTTGCCCGCACCGGGGTCGTCGGCGAGGAGGAAGCGCAGCGGCTGGCGGCGCAGCATCTCCTCGTAGACCGCCGTGATCTGGTGGGGCAGGGGATCGACGTTGCTCGTGTGGACCGCGAGCACCGGATCGTAGAGGTGGGCGAGGCGGATGCGGTTGGCTTCGGAGACGAGCTGGAACGTCGCGCCGTCGCCGTCGAAGCTCCACGGGCGGCCCTGCTCGACGATTTCGAGCTCGGCCTCGCGGTCGCGGTAGAGCAGGACGTTGCCGAGCTTGCCCGCGGGATCCTTGAACGTGAGCTCGACTGCCGACGCGCCGATCGCCTTCACCGCTTGCACGGTTGCCAAGGCGTCCGGGATGATCCCGCGGACGGCGGCGCCGGGCTTGAGGTCTTCGAGGCGAGCCATGGTGCGAGGGGTCTTCTGCCCGTTCAGCGGCCGTTGATCGGGAGCAAGGATCGGGCCACTCTGGAACGGCGCTCAGGTGGCCGACGGACTGGGCAGAGGCGTACGCAAGTCCGGGAGCATGCCGGAAGGCAGGATCAGCAGATGAGCCACCGATCGACCGGGCGTCGCCCGCGGTGCCCCGACGGGTCAGGCAATGCTGGCAACGCGCCCTCCTCCGCTGGGGGGGCCGGCGCCCCGTTGTGCCGTCCAGCCGCCCCTGGACTTGGTGGCCTGCGAGGGCGTATCGCGCGGGCTACCGCCGCGTATGATTGATTGATTCTTCGGACCATTGCGCGCCCATGGCCACCACCGTCCGGAAGACGATCTCGCTCCCTGCCGACCTCGCCCGCGAGGCGGAAGCGCTCGCCGAAGCTGAGGGCAAGACGCTCAGCGGCGTGATCCAGGACGCGCTTCGTCAGGCGCGTGTTGCCCGTCGCGATCAGGAGTTTCGGACCGTCCAGGGCTATTGGGCGCGCGAGGCGCGCGACAAGGGCCTCCTCA
>JAANMX010003294.1_pt1 | contig 14516 bp, 9 predicted proteins | sample 7279681 | NCBI WGS metagenome assembly JAANMX01 (sample SAMN14094542, study PRJNA606508) | bioreactor metagenome | isolation source: A lab-scale SPAN reactor treating ammonium-rich wastewater day 351 | place: Ireland: Galway | collected 2018-01-01
GCCTCCCATGACGGCGAAGCCGGCCAACCCTGCGAGTCCACGCCGCAGACCTACCTGATGGCGCCGCACATCACCGGCGTCTCGACACTGTCGCCCTGCAGCCTGCAGTCCATGACCGCCCTGGTCAGCGCACGCGCCGCCGCCTACCCCGCCTGCCTGACAGCCAACGTCAGCAGTGACGTGGCTCTGCTCCAGCCGGCCGCGGCCCAGGTCGTCGTGGGCAGCGTCGCCGAGCTGCCGCTGCAGGTGCAGAACCTCGGCAGCCAGCCGGCGAGCACGCTCAACCTGCAGGTGCAGGTCCCGACAGCGCTGCAGCTGGCCGATGCCCTCACCGACCAAGGCAGCTGCACGATCGCTGCCGCCCAGCTGAGCTGCGACCTGCCGAGCCTCGCCAGCAACGACAGCTGGGAAGTGCGCCTGCGGGTCAGCGGCAGCCAGCAGGGCAGCTATACGCTCAATGCCAGCATCAGCGCCGCCGTGGATGAGAGCGCCGCCAACAACAGCCGCAGCTTCTCGCTGACGGTCAGCAATCCGCCGCCGCCTGCCAGCAGCGGCGGCGGAGGTGGCGGTGGCGGCGGTGGTGGTGCCCTCGACATCCCGTCGCTGCTGGCACTGCTGTGGCTGCTGAAGCGGCGCTGCCCGCCGGCCGGCTCCCGCCCGGTTTGACCCCCGCCGGCGCCGCCTTTAACGTGGGCCCGCGCCGCGCCGCGGTTGCTGCTGGAGAGCCCATGAAGCCGCTGTCATCGCTGTTGCCCGCCCTGCTCCTGCTCGCCGGCTGCGCCGGTACGCCGAAGCTCAGCCCCTGGCAGGCCACGCCGCTGCTCACCGGTTTCGCTGTCAACGCGCTGCGGTTGGGGTCGTTTTTGGCCTGCACAGTCAGATCATCCGCGCCGGCGTCCAGTCCAAAGAGCCATTCCAGGGGGGAGTTGGCCTCCTTCACCACCATAAAACGGGTGCCCGTGGCGGTGATAACCGCAAAATCGCTCTGCACCGTCACCCGCCGGTCCACCCCGCCTGGGCCCGGTTGCAGCTCGTTGACAAAGGCGCCACCGCTCTGTCCAAAGACGGCCAGGGCGGACTGTTGCGAGAGGCCCAGCTCCCGCACCTGCAAATCGCCCTGGCGCAAGACTTCTACCGTCAGAAAGTCGGAGAAGCGCAGCAGGGCCCGCCCGCCCTCGTCTACTTGCAGGCTGTCGCCCGTTTGCAACCGGGCGCTATTGGGCGGGGGCAAGAGTTGACTGGTCCCGGCCTGGGTCACTGTCACATTCGTCCTGTCCGCATTGGCCTGGGCAAAGGCTGGTGGAGGGGGTGTAGAGCTTCCGCCGCACGCTGCCAGCCAAAGAGAGAGGCTTACCAAAAGGCCTAGCCTGGATAATTGCATGGGAACTCCTTACCCCTATGGCGGCGTGACACCGGTTGGCGTGGCAGTTGCCGGGCGCTGGGCTGTTTCAGTGGGCGTTGCCGTCGCCACAGCCGGCCGGGTTGGCGTTGCACTGGGCAGTGGTATAGGCGTCGGTGTAGCCGTAGGCGGCGGCGGTGTGTCTGTCGGTGTCGCTGTTGGCAAAGGCGAATCCGGTGGCGATGGGGGCAGCTCTTCAGCGGGCAGATGCCAGTAGAAGACCCGGGATTCACTCGCTGGGCTGAGCAGACGAACTTCGCCCAGCGCCGGGCGCTGCACCACAGCCACCGACCAGATGTAGCGGGTATCCCAGGTCATCTCCCGGCTGTTCAGATAGGCGGGAACCACAAAACTGTTTTCCTTAACCAGATGGATATCCTTCCATTCGACATCGATGGACGGGGCAAAACGAATGGTGACCTGATAGTACTCGTCATCCCGCAAGAGTGCATCCTCCGCGGGGGCGGGGGCCGGCAAGTGGCGGGCCACCCCCGGCCCCCGCCCCAGGCTCTGGGCCGGCAGCGCGGACCAGAACAGACCCACGGCTGTCCCAGCCGCAAAGCTGGCAGCGTCGGGTGGGGACAACAATTGGGGCGATTGCCAGCGCCGGGTTGTCTGTGGCGGGGGGGCTAGGGTGGGCGTGGCGGGTCTCTCCGATTGGGTGGCCGGTCTGGCCGGCGCGTCGGCCACAGGCAGGGCCGCCAGGGAGATCGCACAGGCCACGAATTGGGGATTGGCGCTGACCCAGCCTTCGCTGCCGTCGTCTTTTACCTGCACCCGCAGCCAGCCGTTGTCTTCTGTCCGGCCCAGGGGGATCAGTTGATCTTCCCGGCGCAACAGGCGGATGGGTGGGGTGTAGGCAGTGCTGGGTCCCTGGCGCAGATTCAGCCCCGCGGCAGCGACTGTACAGATTGGCTCTGGAATGGCAGGGCGGGCGGCGCTGGCAATCCCATCAGATTCGGGCGGGGTCAGGCTGATCCCCAGAAAGCAGCCCTCGGCCAGGGACAATTCTGCGAAGTGGAAGGGCTGCTCGCCCTGCTCCGGGCGGGAACGCACGCTCAGAATGGCATCGTTGCTGCGCTGTACAACGCTTCCCGTATAGTCCAGCATTTCGTTGGCCGGGTTGAAGACCTGCAAATCCGTGGCCGACAGCCGCGCGTCCCCGGTCACCGTCACATCCACCGCCCGCACCCGTCCCGACACAGCCCGCAGATCGAAGGCAATTTTGCCGTTGCTCATCGCCAGGTCCAGAACGCCGTCCCGGTTGCAGTCGGCCAGGGAATAGCGGGCCGGGCCAGCCGCGCCCTCGGCTGCCAGAGCGAGGGAGATCGCGCCCAGGGCCAGGGTAGCGCCGGGGGCGACCTCCCCTGTCATATCCCCCGTATGCAGCAGGGCATCCGCCGGCCACCAGAGCGCATCCCCCACTTCGCCCTGGGGGACTCCGGCGCGCAGCCCGTCCATCCACTCCGCCACCCGCGCCGGAGCAATCTCAATGGCCGGGGAGGGCGGGCCCATAGGGGCCAGCCAATAGGCTGTGCCCCTGGGCACGCTGCGTGTTACACCCTGGGCAGTGACGCGCAGATCGTCGGCGGTGGCGTCCAGGGCCCACACCCATTCCAGGGGGGTGTCCAGCTCGCGTACCACCAGAAAGCGCGTTCCGGTGGCGGTGATGGTGGCAAAGTCGGAGTGGATTTCCAGACGGTGGGCTACCCCATCCTTTCCCGGTTTGAGTTCATTGGCAAAAGTGCCTGCGCTCTGACCAAAAGCCGCCAGGGGTGATTGCTCATCCAGCGAGAGTTCCCGTATTTGCAAATCCCCCTGGCGCAGGATTTCCACCGTGACCAGATCGGAGAAGCGCAGAATGGCGTAGCCCCCTTCGTCCACCCGCAGGCTGTCGCCCACCCGCAATGGGGTGGGCTGGCCGGGGGGCAGGGGTCTCTCTTGCCCGCGGATCTGGGCGAAGACATTGACCCGGCGGGCGTCGGCTTCGGCAAACTCTTTGGAATTGCTGCCAACACCGCCGGCACTCCCCCCGCCACAGGCTGCCAGGAGCAGCGCGCAACTACACAGAAGATTCAGGAATCGCATTTTCATAAAGACCTGCTTTTTTTGTCATTCATTTTTTCGGGGTTCATCCCCCAATAGAAGCCAGCGCCAGCCACCAAACCCATGACAATCAGCCACCACGGGACTGCATTGTAGATCAGAGAAAGTGCGCCAAGCAACACGAACGCTGTCACCCCCGCCAGCAGAGAGAGAAGCAAGCGTACAATGCGGGCTGGGGGAAAGGGGATGGCCGCCCCTGCCGCCAGCAACGCGCCCAATACAAAACCTGCGCTCAATGTCTGCCCAAGATCGACACCCTTTGGTGGCATAACAAAGGCAAAAATCAGCCACCCTAGACACGTTGACAAAGCGCCAGCAGCGATCTGTACGAGCCAGATACGTTCTTTGATAATTTTGTCTGACAGAGAACGGGCGACGGCTCCAGCGAAAGCTGTTACTCCTCCAGCTAATGCACCGATAAGTCCGGCATTTGGAATCCCGACACTAATGCCAAAGAGAATCGAGTCCAAATTTTGCAGCAGTAGCTGCAATGTAAAACCGTCGGCGATAAAGATATTCAACCCCAGGAAAATGCCCATCCCCAGCCCTAATCCCCAAAAGCCTCCCTGTACGCCCCGAATGGTGGCAAGCAGAATCCCCTCGGCGTGGCGTTTCCAGCGCGCCAGCCAGACTTTGCGCCGGATGATGACCCGGCGCTCCGCGGGGAGGAGTGGATCGCTGGCTGGGGCCAAATCGCGCAGGGTGACCAGGGCCTCCCGGGCAATGGCGTCTGTGGCCGGTTGGCCCAGCCCGGCAGCTACGGCGGCCACGCCCTGCCCGGCAACCCCGGCCCCGGCCTGCTCCAATTGGGCGGCCAGGCTGGTGATAGCCGCCGCACGCACGGCGGACTCCGGGTCCAGCAGGGCCTGCTTTCCCAGCTTCTCGCCACTCTCCGGGTCGGGGATGGATGCCAGCCTTCTGGCCGCCTGCTCCCTGGCCCGGCTGTCGGAATGATCCAGCAGGGAGAGCAGAATCGCCCGGCGCTCGTCCGGGGGCACGGCCTCCTGCCAGACGTCCGTGGCGATATCGTAGGTGACGGCGGAGGCGTAGAGCATTGCCGCTTCGACAGGGGTAAGCTGGAGTTGGCTTTTGCGCTGGGTTGCCAGCCGCAGATCGTCGGCAGGGAGCAGCCGGGCCCGTTTGCTCCACTCCGGCGCGGCCTGGCGCAGAATCTCCCGGGCCTTCTGGGTGGCCCAGAAGTCATCGCCCAGCCAAGAGACGACCCGGGGAATGAGCGAGTCGTGGCTCAGTTCAAACTCATCACCTGTCCCGCTTTGCCGGTCGGCCACCGGGGCCAGTGTGATGTGACGAACCAGCGAGCGTTCGACCAGCCCATTCAGAATAGTCTGGACCTCGACGGCTGGACGGTTGACAAAGCGCGCCAGATCATCCAGGGCCAGCCGCTGTTTGACGCCGCTGCTGCTCACCAGCGCGCCCAGCAGATTGCGGGCCGTGGGCTGTTGGGCCGATTCCAGTGTCTGCACGCTCTGGGTCAGGTAGTCGCCCAGCAGGGTGGTGGTGTTGCCCAGAGACTCGAAGAGGGCCAGGCTGATGGTTTGGGGTGGCGTCGGATGGCGGGCCAGGGTTTCCTGATAGAGCCGCTCGCAGTTGATCTGCAATTGGGGCGGACCCACCCCCCCGGTAGCCGAGTCGGTCAGGTCGCCCAGCAGCCGCTGCACGAGGGCGGCTTCCCATTGCACGCCGTAGAGTTCGGCGGGGTTTTCCATGGCCTCCCGGGCCGCCTCTCGCCCCAGCCGTTCCACCCGATAGCGCACGTTGAGTACATTGGGCAGGATGGCTTCCAGGGGTTGCAGACGGCCCAGGGCATCCTCGCGGATGGCGATGACAAAGCGCAGGTTCAGGCTGCGGTCGGCCAGAAAGCCCTGCAATTGCCTCAGCGCCGCGGCCCGTTCTTCGTCGCTGTAGACCAGAAAGAACTGTTCGGCCTGATCGATTGCCAGCACCACCGGCCCATCCAGAGAACGCTGCGCAGAGCGGATCAGATCGGAGAGCGCGCCCCCGCTTTCCGGGAAGAGCCCGGTCCGTTTGGCCTCGGCCAGCAGGCTGCGGCGCAGATTTTCCACCAGCGGCGTGTCGGCTTCGGGCTGGGCCACGGCCAGCAATCCCCGCTGGGCAGCCACGCGCGCCCCCAGACCGGCCCGCAACAGGCTGCTTTTGCCCACGCCGCTCTCGCCGTAGAGGATAGTCAGCCGGTTTGCCAGCACCCGGTTGGCAAGCTGCATACTCTCTTGCCCCCGCCCGGCAAAGATGGCCGCATCGTCCTGGCCGTAGGGCTGCAAGCCTTTGTAGGGCTGGGGGGGCAGGGGCGGCGCGGGCGGCGCGGGCGACTCCCGCTGTTTGGGTGTCGTCGCCAGAGTGACGCTTTTTACAGCCTGGGAGAGCGCTTCCAGAAAGGCCAGGGGGTCGTGAATGACGATCTCGACGTTCTGGTTCTTCCAGTAGCGCTGACCGATGTCGTCCATTCCTTCGCTGGCCTGGGGCACAATGGCGTAGGCCGTGCGCCGGTAGACGCTCAGGTTGCGGGTGACCTGATTGAAGAAGCGTTTGAAATGGGTGCTGTTGAGATCGTAGCCCAGAAAGATGAGGGTTTTGGTGGCAAAAAAGGCCCGCACAATATCGCTGAGGGTGGGCAAATTGGTGATGAACGCGTCTACGTCGTCTTCGGTGATGACCAGACTGTCGGGCTGGGCGATGTCCCCCTGAATTTTGATGACGGTGACTTTGGATTCGTCGAAGAAGGGAACGTCTGTGTCGCGCACAATCAGGACGTAGGGTTTTGCAAATTGGGTCAGCGCGCTTTCCAACACCTGGTCAAAGCGGGTGGTGATCAGTTTGGTGGTGGGCAGCACCGCGTCGGCGATGAGCTGGTGGATGGGGTCTGGGCCATCTTGCAGACGGGTCAGCTCTTCGCGCAGGGCCAGGATGAGGGCGGCTCTGCCTTGCAGGATTTCGTAGTCCCGGGCGACCGCGGGCAGGGTGCGATCCGCCCGTTTGTAGTCGATGCGGGCGGCCAGGGCGTCGGCGATCCGCTCTACCATTGGCAGCCCGCTACTGCCTGTTCCCAGATGGGAACCGATAAAGAGGATCGCGTTGTCTTTGAGGATCAGTTCGGCCAGTTCTTCAATCAGTGGCTGCATAGGCAAGTTTGTCAATAAATTATAGCTGTTCAGGCCCAGGGTGCGACGCACTCGCTACACCCTTTTTGCAGTGGAATCTACTCTTGGCGAGTGCGTCGCACCCTGGGTAGTTACCAATAAATTGTAGCTGCGAAGTGTGGACAGTATATGCCACAAACCGGGGAGAGTCAACGAAGGAAAAATATGGTTACTTACAAGGCTATACCTGTGCCCGTTCAGCCACCCCACCCTACTCCTCCCCATTCCAGGGAGGAAAGTGGATCGACTCCTCCCCCACCGTGGGGGAGGTTGGGTGAGGGTGAGCAGTTACTCCGTACCAGCGAAGAACTAACGCACAAGCGTTAGTCGCTCGGCCAATCAACTGAAACGTGAAACGTGAGGTGTCGTCACCTACTCTCACGTTTTCACGTCCTCACGTTTCACGTCTTCCCGTTTCACGTCCTCACGTTTCACGTCCTCACGTTTCACGTCTTCCCGTTTCACGTCCTCACGTTTCACGTCTTCCCGTTTCACGTCCTCACGTTTCACGTCCTCACGTTTCACGTCTTCCCGTTTCACGTCTTCACGTTTCACGTCTTCCCGTTTCACGTCTTCACGTTTCACGTCTTCACGTTTCTGCACGCAAACCGTGGCTGCGCCACCTTATGCTATACCTGTGCCTCAAAACGCAGACTCAACTCTTCCAGACTCTGCTCGGAGCCGACGACGGTCACCTGATCCCCCCGGCGCAGGCGTGTGTAGCCGTGGCAGCGGATGGCCTGCCCCTGCCGGGTGACAGCCAGGACCAGCACATCCACAGGCAAGGCCAGGTCGCGGATGGCTCTGCCGTCCAGGTCCGCGTTGTGCATTTCCAGGTCCACCACATCCTGGCCTTCCTCCATTCCCATTACCAGGGAAGTGGCAACCGGCGAGCGCACGAAATGTTCGAGCAGGGCAATGAGGGCCGTGTCCGGGTCCACAATCAACACGCCCAGCTCGTGAAAGCGCTCGAAGTTGGCCCGGTCGTGGAGTCGGGTGATCAGACGGCCCGTGCCAAAATGTTCGTAGGCCAGTTCGCAGACCTGAAAATTCTCCTCGTCGGAAAGCAGAGTGACGATAGCCTCGGCCCGGCCCGCGTCCAGAGAGCGCAGGGTTTCCAGGCTCAGATCGCTGATGGGGACGATCTGCACATCGGAGACATCGGGGACGCCGTGTTTGCGCGCGCTGCGCGAAGCCACCCGTACATTCCAGCCGTGGGCGGTTAGCTGGCGGGCCAATGTGAGGGCCTGGCCTTCCAGCCCAAAGACCAACGCGTCCCGGCTGCCGTCGAAGTCGGGCGTCGGCCCCCGGGGGTGGGCTTCCCCAGCCAGATTGATGGCCCATTTGAAGAGCATCGGGCCGATGACTTCGTTGAGAACCACCACCGAAATGATGAGCGTGGCAAAGGATTGCCCCCACTCTGGGAAGGTGACGGCGACGGTTTGGGCCAGCCCCAGGGCCACCCCGGCCTGGGTGATAAAGGCCAGCCAGCGGATGCGATTGTGGCGCATGGGTTCCCCGGCCACTGTGCCCCCGATAAAAGAGCCGATAAAAATCGAGACGACACGCACGGCAAAGAGCGAGAGGGCAATGGGCCAGGTGGAGGCCAGCACATCCAAATGGAGCGAAGCGCCTGTGACCGTAAAGAAGGCGATGTAGACAGGCAGCGCGTTCAGATGCAGCAGGTCGGTAAACTCCTGGCTGCGCTCTCGGCCGCTGTTTGCCACCACAAAACCGGCCACCATACAGATCAGCAACGGCTCCAGCAGAAACTCGAAGGGCAGGTAGTCGTGGCTGTAGTGGCGCACTTCGTCCGCCAGCAGAAAGACAGCGTAGCCCAACAGAAGAATCAGCGCGAATTTGTTGACCCGGCTGTTCCAGTGCAACACCTGGCGGATGAGCCAGGCAACCACAAAACCCAGGAACAGGGAGGCGGTCAGCTCGGCCAGCAGCAGAAGGAGAAAGGCCGGGTTGAGGGGCAGGTTTGTGAGCAGGGCGTCGGCAATCGACGAATTGATCGCAAAGATCGTAATGACAACGCCGTCCATAATGACTGTGACACCCAGCACTGTCTGGGTGAACTGCCCCCTGGCCCGCAGTTCGTTGATAACGGCGATGGCCCCGGAAGGGGAGCGGGCCACCAGAATCGCCCCGGCCAGCAGGGCCACGGCCACCCGGCTTGCCGGGGGCATCTCCTGCATAAAGGGGATGTAGTCGGCCAGGAAGAGGACGGCAATTGTGCCCAGGCTCAATGTCACCACCACCAGCCCGGCGGTGATCAGGCCGATGCTGCGCAGGCGGCGGCGCACCTCTTCCCAGTTCAGTTCGCTGCCCGCGGAAAAGGCGATAAAGGCCAGGGCCACCTCTTCCAGAAAGATCAGCCGCTCGGCTGCATCCACCGAAAGCAGTTGCAGCACGTAGGGGCCGGCGATAATCCCCGTGAAGAGAAAGCCGCTGATCAGGGGCAAACCCAAGCGGCGAAAGAAGCTGCCGATCTCCTTTGATGCCAGGGCGATGACAAGAAAGCTGAACAGAATCGGGAGGAGGAGAAGAGAGTCGTCCATTTCAAGCGCCTTTTCCGTTGGGGTTGAAAAGTGGACTGGTGCGGGGTTCTGCCACCCCCCAGCGCATAGCCACAAAAGCCGCCAACCCCAGGATCGCGCTGACTGCGAAAAGAGCGTCGTAGCCATACCAGGCCAGCAGGCCACCGATCAGCGGCGCAACCGCGGAGCCAATCCCCATTGTTGTATTGGAGATGCCCACGTAGGAGGGGCGGTGTTCGGGCTGGGCAAACTCCAGGGGCACAAGAATGCCGGAGACAATGCGCATTCCCGCGGCCACACCCAGCACAGCAAAGACAGCAAAATACCAGAGAGGGCTGACGGCCAGCCAGGCCAGGCCAAAGGCGATCACCAGCCCGGCAAAGCTCAACTCCAAAGAGAGTTTGTGCCCCTTGCGGTCTGCCACAAAGCCTGCCAGCAGATTGCCTGCTGTCTGGCCCAGGAGCATAGCCGCGGTGAAATAGGCCACTGTGCTGTCGCTTACGTGCCAGATGCGCACAGCCGAAACCGCCAGAAACCCTTCCCCCATAGAAGCAAAGCTGGAAAGCAGCCGGGCCATAAGGAAAGCCCGAAAGTTGTGATCCCCACTGGCAATCGCCAGCATTTTGCGCCGGGATTCCCCTTTGCGCCGGGGCACGAAAGGGAGAGTTTCATCGCGCCCGGTGGGTTCACGGGTCAACGCCAGGAAGACCCAACTGATGATCACAGCCGCCGCGGCCACAACAAAGATATAGACGAAATTGGTCGGGAAGGGGAAGGCATCCAGCATCCAGCCGCTGACAAACGCGCCCAGTGTACCCAGCCCTGTCCCCACAAAGGAGGTGATGCCGAAGAAGCGCCCCCGACGTTCCACCGGGAAACAGCGGGCCAGCATATTCGACCAGGCCGGCGCAAGGATCCCCGCGCCAAAGCCGTGCCAGCCATAGGCTACAAAAAAGATGATCAGTGCCAGCAGGGGATTGGAGAGACTGAGCAGCGCGGCCACGGGTAACAGCCACATAGGCAGCCGTTCGGTAAACAGGCCCAGATTGATCACTATTGGCTTCATACGCGGGATGCGTTCGGTGATCCCGGCGGTAAAGAGTTGGGGCAAAAACCAGCTAGACTGGGCCAGCACAGCCAGCAGTGCGATGGGCACAGGGCTGTCGGACAGCTTACTGACGAAGAGGGGCAAAATGGTTGTGGACGAGACAAAGCTCAGGCCAAACCAGAAGAAAACCCCGTCCAGCAGGTTGACCGCATAGTTCCACGTATAGTGTTCGTCCCGTTCCGCGTCCAGTTGCGCGTCCGTGCGCGAGGGCAGGGGGATGTCCATACGCAACAGCCAGCGCGCCGCAGCACGACCCCGGCCCACTACCAAATTGTTCGACATACAGGGGGATTCCTTCGAGTACATTTGAGATACAACCCAAAGGAGATTTTACCACAGAGGGATGGAGACGCGAAGGGGGGGCTGGACCGCAGCCGCGCATCCGGCTGCACCCGGCTCGTTTCTTCTGTGCCGGGTATGATACAATCAACCGGGCCCAATGCAATCCCCTATTTTCCATACGATTCAAAGGAAACATCCAATGGCAAGCGAAGCCCGCCCGCTGACTTCGATGGTCGCCTGCGCCGGTTGAGCGTCCAAGCTCCCGCCAGGGACACTGTCGCAGGTCGTGCGACAACTAGCCGGAATCTTCCCGGCAAATGAATATCCCGATGTATTGATCGGGCTGGGCGAGCCAGACGATGCGGCTGTGTACAGGCTGGACGACGAGCGCGCCCTCATCAAAACCACCGACTTTTTTACGCCGATTGTGGATGACCCCTGGCTTTACGGCGCGATTGCCGCGGCCAATTCCATGAGCGATGTCTACGCCATGGGCGGTGAGGTCCTCTTCTGCCTGAATATCGCCGGTTTCCCCGAAGAGATCGGGATGGAGGTAGTGGCCCAGATTTTTGCGGGCGGCGCGGCCAAAGTGCGGGAAGCGGGCGCAGCCATCGCCGGCGGCCACACCGTCACCAACCCGGAACCCTTCTACGGGCTGAGTGTCACCGGGCTGATCCACCCGGATCGGGTGATGCGCAAAGGCCGGGCGGCCGCGGGGGATCGGCTTTTTCTGACAAAGCCATTGGGCACAGGCATTATCACAACCGCAGCCAAATTGACCGGGCCAGGAGAGAATATGGCCCACCGCATCGCCCGCAAAGCCCAGGGCAAGCCCGACATTGACCAGAACCATCTGGACGCAGCCGTGGCCTCGATGACCCGGCTGAACAAAGCCGCCGCCGCCGCCGCCCGGGCCGGGGGGGTACACAGCGCCACGGATATCACCGGCTTTGGGCTGCTGGGCCACGGCAGCGAAATGGCGCTGGCCGCGGGCCGTGAGTCCGGTGTGGGTTTCCGTATCGAAGCCGCCGCCGTGCCCGCCCTGCCCGGCACTTTCGCCTACATCGCCGCCGGTTATCTGACCCGGGGCAGCACCCGCAACCCGGACCACTTCCGGGCCAACGTCACCTTTGCGCCGACGGTCAGCGACGCCCAGCGCACCCTCCTCTGGGAGGCCGAAACCAGCGGCGGTCTGCTGGCGGCTGTGCCCGGGGCGGGTGTGGCGGCCTTCCGCGGGGAGTGCGAAGCTGCCGGGCAGGCCTATTGGGAAATAGGGGAAGTAGTACCTGGACGCGGTATTCAGATAATTTAGATTTGCTGTTGAAACGTGAAATGTGAAACGTGAAACGTGAGGTGTCGTCACCTGATCTCACGTTTCACGTTTCACGTCTTCACGTTTCACGTCTTCACGTTTCACGTCTTCACGTCTTCACGTTTCACGTCTTCACGTCTTCACGTCTTCACGTCTTCACGTCTTCACGTTTCACGTCTTCACGCCTCCCGTTTCACCTCCCCTACTGTCCCGCCGGTGATTGTCACCAGTTCGGCGGGGGCCAGGCGAAAGAGTGCGTTGGGCGTGCCTGCCGCCGCCCAGATTTCGTCGTAGGCCAGCAGATCCCCGTCGATAAGGGTCTGCAGGGGCTGGCTGTGACCCACCGGTGGCACCCCACCGATGACAAAGCCTGTGGCCGCCCGCACAAAATCTGCATCGGCTTTGCCGATGGCTTCGCCCAACAGCACCGCCACCCGTTTCTCATCCACCCGGTTGCGTCCACTGGCAATCACCAGCACCGCCTGCCCGCTCTGCCTGGCCCGAAAGATAAGAGATTTGGCGATCTGTCCCACATCGCAGCCCACGGCCAGGGCCGCCTCTGCTGATGTACGGGTACTTTGGGTCAACTCCATCACCTGTAAATCCATGCCAAAACCGGCCAGGGCCTCCTGCACCCGTTGGGCGCTGCTGCTCAACTCCTGAGTCATCTGCTTCTCCTATTCCCAGTAGACTTCACTATCGCTTATCCTGGACTGCGAACCGCGGACTGCGGACCGCGGACTACTGCTTTGCCTGCCAGACCAGCCCCAGCCCGGCCAACGCCAATACCAGATCCCGCACCCGAAAAAGAATGACCAGCGCCAGCCCCAGAGCCGGGTTCACGCCGGCGCTCTGGGCGGCCAGAATCTGACTGGCCTCCAGCGCGCCCAGCCCCGCGGGAATGGGCAGCAAAATGGCGAGTCGGGCCGCCACTACAAAGCTGACAAAGTGAAGCCCGCTCAACTGCATACCGACCAGACGGGTTGCCAGCCAGAAATCCGCCAGCAACACAACCCAATTGAGCGCCGAGAGCAGCGCACCCAGCCCGATCAGCCGCGGCTTCCCGCGCAGGGTGCGGTAGATATGCGCCTCGCCCTCGGCCAACCCAGCCAGCATCCGCTGTAGCGCAGCGCTCTGCCACCCCGTCGGTAACCTGTGGGCGAGCATAAAAAGATGTCGGGCCAGAGAGCCGCCTCGCCACCAGAAGGAGACGAAGAAGATGACTGGCAGCCCCAGGGGAAGCAGAACCAGCGCCAAGGATTGGGCTGTCAGGCTGACTTTCAGCAACCCGCTTCCCAGTGTATAGAGCAGACCCGCCACCAGAAAGCCCAGATTGAGGGTCAACTCCAGCATCCGGTCCAGGGCCACCGAAGCCAGGGCCGGGGCTGCGGGTACAGCCGAACGCCGTATCAGCAGCCAGACCTGGACAGTCTCGCCGCCAAACTGGGGGCCAGGGGTCAGCAGACTGACTGTGGCCCCGATGAGCCGGTAGACCGCCACCCGGCCAAAGGGGAGATGGACCCCCAGTCCCCGCAAGAGCAGCCACCAGCGGTTGGCAAAGAAGATGGCGATTCCTGCGTTCACCCCAATATAGAGCAGAAAGGGTGCAGGGCCTAGCCCAGCCAGCAGGGGCAGCGCCTTGGCCCAATTGATCTGGCGGGCAAAGAACCAGAAAAACAGAAGAGAGGCCGCCAGTGTCAGCCCATTGAGCCAGCGTCCACCTGCTAAATTGCTCAACCGGCGCTCCCCGCCCGGCGGCGCAGAAAGCGTTCGTCCGGTGTCCACAGGGCCAGCTTGCCATTGCCCAGCGTCACCAGCAACACCCCCACCCCCAGGAGTACCAGCACTTCCAGGCTCTCCCCCCGCAGAATCAGTGTGGCACAGGCCAGCCCGATCAGACCTAACGCGGCCAGCCGGGCGATAATCCCCAGCAGAGCCGCCAGCCCGATCAGCAGACCCAGGCCGAGCAGAGGCAGGGGAAGAGTCCCCCCAGCCGCTGTTGGCGAAAGGCTGGTATAGAGCCAGAGGAGTGCCGGCAGGCTTGCCAGGCGCAGCACGGCGGGCAACCATTCAAACAGAAAGCGTTTGAGCCATACCCGCCAGCGCTGATAGGCCGGGCTGGTCGGTTGCAGCCAGCCGATGACCACCAGCCAATCCCGCAGAAAGCTGAGGGCCACCGCGCCGCCAAAGACTGCGCCAGCGATGTGGGTGGCAGGCGGGCGAAAGAGCGGCCAAAGGACAATGCCCATAAACCCCATCAGCAGACCGGCGGCAATGCGCCGCTCGTCGCTGGGGGTCATCGGGTGGTTGGGCAGCCCCCAGCGCGCCCGCAGCTTCATTCCCCACAGAAAGAGCGGGCGGCCCGCGGCCAAAAGCAGCACAATCCCCGGCAGTTGGCCGTATTGGACAGCCAGGGCCATCGCCACCAGCATCCCCAGTCCGTCGAATTCGATGTCGAGAATTTCGCCCAGGAGCGTCGTGTGGTGGGTGATGCGGGCCAGATAGCCGTCGCAATAGTCGGCGGCAATCGCAGAAATGTAGAGGATGGCTGGTATCCAGTCCAGCAGACCGCTTTTCACGAACAGCCAGT
>JAANMX010003295.1_pt1 | contig 14511 bp, 9 predicted proteins | sample 7279681 | NCBI WGS metagenome assembly JAANMX01 (sample SAMN14094542, study PRJNA606508) | bioreactor metagenome | isolation source: A lab-scale SPAN reactor treating ammonium-rich wastewater day 351 | place: Ireland: Galway | collected 2018-01-01
CGAACTCGACGTCCCCAGCATCGGCCGCGTGCGCGGCGACGTGGCCTGGGGCGGCAACTGGTTCTTCCTCACCAAGGATTCGCCATTGCCGCTGGACTACGCGCACTGGCGCGAACTGACGACGTACACCGCCGCCATCCGCACGGCGCTGGAAGCCGCCGGCATCCGCGGCGCCGATGGCGCGGAGGTCGACCACATCGAACTCAACGCCGGGCCCGCCGATCCGGCCAACCACGCGCGCAACTTCGTGCTGTGCCCGGGACTGGCCTACGACCGCTCGCCCTGCGGCACCGGCCTGTCGGCCAAGCTCGCCTGCCTTGCCGCCGACGGCGCGCTGGCACCGGGCGAGGTCTTCCGCATGGAAAGCGTGATCGGCAGCGTGTTCGAGGGCCGCTACACGGCCGCCACCCACGACCGCATCCAGCCACGCATCACCGGCCGCGCCCACCTCTCGGGCGAAGGTCGGCTGCTCGTCGAACACGACGACCCCTTCGCCTGGGGCATCGTCGCGCGCTGAGCGCGGCGCCCCTCTCCCTTCGCCATCACGGATCACCACCATGAGCAAAGCCACTTTCTGGCGCGGCGTTGTGCCGGCCATCACCACGCCCTTCACCGAAGACGGCGGCATCGACCATGTCTTCCTCGCCCGCCACGCCAACGAGATGATCGACGCCGGCTGCACCGGCATCGTGCCGCTGGGTTCGCTCGGCGAAGGCGCCACGCTGTCGTTCGATGACAAGCTGGCCATCGTGAAGACGCTGGTCGATGCTATCGGCGACCGCGCCCCGGTGATCCCCGGTATCGCCGCGCTGTCCACCGACGAAGCGGTGCAGCTGGCGCAGGCCTGCGAACGCCTCGGCGCGCGCGGCATCATGGTGTTGCCGCCCTACGTGTATTCCACCGACTGGCGCGAAATGGGCGCCCATATCCGCGCGGTGGTGCGCGCCACCCGGCTGCCGGTGCTGCTGTACAACAACCCGGTCGCCTACAAGACCGACTTCAGCCCCGGGCAGCTGGCCGAGCTGGCCGCCGAGTTCCCGCAGATCGAAGCGGTGAAGGAATCCTCCGGCGACATCCGCCGCCTTGCCGCCATCCGCGCGCTGATCGGCGACCGCCTCGACCTGATGGTGGGCATGGACGACATCATCGTCGAAGGCATCGCGATGGGCGCGACCGGCTGGATCGCCGGCGTGGTCAACGCGTTCCCGGCGGAATCCGTTCGCCTGTTCGAACTCGCGCGCGACCAGGGCGTCGATGCCGCGATGGATCTGTACGCCTGGCACCTGCCGCTGCTGCGCATGGACACCGTGCCGAAGTTCGTGCAGCTCATCAAGCTGATGCAGGAACGCGCCGGCATCGGCAGCGAGCGCGTGCGCGCACCGCGGCTGGTGGTGGAAGGCGCGGAGCGCGAGGATGCGCTTCGCCAGATCGACCACGCCATCGCCACGCGCCCGAAACTGTAACTGGTGCTTGCCCGCCATTCCCGCGCAGGCGGGGATGGCGGGCGGAAACTCCTGCGGACGACCGCGTGGACAAAGTGAGTCATATGGAACAGGTATTGATCGCCGGCGAATGGCGCAACTCGATGGACGCCACCGGCAGCGTCCGCGCGGTGAACCCGGCCACCGGCGAGACCATCGGGCCGGCGTTTCCGCGCTCCGGCGAAGACGATATTGAGCTGGCCGTCATCTCCGCCGCACAGGCCGCGGACGCACTGGCAGCGACGGCGCCGGAACGCATCGCCGCCTTCCTCGACGCCTACGCCAACGCCATCGAAGCGGCGAAGGACGCACTGGTCGCCACCGCGCATGCGGAAACCGGCCTGCCCGTTTCGCCGCGCCTGGCCGACGTTGAACTGCCGCGCGCCAGCGGCCAGCTGCGCCAGGCCGCGCAGGCGGTGCGTGGCCATGCCTGGACGCATCCGGTGATCGACACGCAGGCCGGCCTGCGCGCCCACTTCGCGCCGCTGCACAAGCCGGTGCTGGTGTTCGGACCGAACAATTTCCCGTTCGCGTTCAACGCGGTGGCCGGCAGCGATTTCGCCTCCGCCATCGCCGCCCGCAACCCGGTCATCGCCAAGGCGCATCCCTCGCATCCCGCCACCAGCAAATTGCTGGCGGCGCTGGCGTTCGATGCCGCTATCGCCAACGGCCTGCCGGCGGCGACGGTGCAGCTGTTCTACGACGTGGAACCCGCACTGGGCCTGCGGCTGGCCGGCGACCGCCGGATCGGCGCGATCGGTTTCACCGGCAGCCGCGCCGCGGGATTGGCGCTGAAAACGGCGGCCGATGCCGCGGGCATCCCGATCCATGCCGAGATGTCCAGCGTGAACCCGGTGTTCCTGCTGCCCGGCGCGCTGCGCGAACGCGGCGCGGCACTGGCGCAGGAGTTTTTCGCGTCCTGCACCATGGGCAGCGGCCAGTTCTGCACCAATCCGGGCATCGTGCTGGTTCCCGAAGGCGCGGACGGCGATGCATTCGTGGCGCTGGCCGCGGAGAAGTTCGAAGCGGCGGCGCCGATGGTGCTGTTCTCGCAGGGCGTGCAGCAGCATCTTGCCCATGCCGTGCAGGCGCTGCGCGCCGCCGGCGCCCGCGTGGTGGCCGGCAAGGCACAGGCCGATGGCCCCGGCACGCGCTACGCGCCCACCCTGCTGGCGGTCGATGGCGATGCCTTCCTCGCCAACCCGGACGCGCTGCAGCAGGAGGCGTTCGGCCCGGTCACGTTGCTGGTGCGCTATCGCGACGAGGACGAAGCCGTCGCACTCGCCCGCGCCTTCGACGGCAACCTCACCGGCGCGCTGTTCACCGCCGCCGGCAGCGATGACGCGGCCTATCGGCGCATCGCCACCGCCCTGCGCCCGCGCGTGGGCCGGATGATCGACGACAAATGGCCCACCGGCGTCGCGGTCAGCCCCGCCATGCAGCACGGCGGGCCGTATCCCAGCACCAGCCACGCCGGCTTCACGTCGGTGGGCATGCCGGGGGCGATCCGCCGCTTCGCGCAGCTGCAGAGCTTCGACAACGTGCGCGACGATCGCCTGCCGGAGGAACTGCGTAACGCCAATCCGGCCGGCCTGCAGCGACTGGTGGACGGCGTGTGGAGCGATCGCACGCTGTAGTCCGGCGGCATTTGCACTAGATTAGTGCAAATGGAACTCCCCGCCGCCGACGACAGCGTCCTCGACGCGCTTGCCACGCCGCTGCTGCGGCTGGATGCGCAGGGCGTGGTGGCGTTCGCCAATACGGCGATGGCGCGCTGGCTGGGCATCAGCCGGCGTCGCCTGAGCGGGCTGCACGCGGCCGCGCTGGAACGCGAGGGCAACCAGCTGGCCAGCCGGCTGCCGCAGCCGCACGAAGCGCCGTCGCGGCTGCGCCGGGTCGGGCTGGCGCTGCCCGGCAGCGAGACGCTGCGCTTCGCCGACCTCTGGCTGACGCCCGGCGAGGATGGCCTGTGGCTGGAGGCGCATCCGGTCGACGAATTCCCCGGCGACGACCCCGCGCAGCTGCTGCCCTCGGCGCTGTCCGCCTCGCTGAAGGGGCTGGCGCACGAGCTGCGCAACCCGCTGCTGGGCATCAAGGGCGCGGCGCAGCTGCTGGCACGGCGCGTGGATGCCGACGGGCGCGAACTGACCGGCATCATCGAAAGCGAGGTCGAACGCCTGTCGGCGCTGGTCGATGGCCTGCTCAACCCGGCGCCACCGCGCGCGTTCGCGCCGGTCAACGTGCACGCGGTGCTGGAACGCGTGCTGCGGCTGGCGGAAAGCGAAGCCGGCTGGGCGGTGCAGCTGCAGCGCGACTACGACCCGTCGCTGCCGGAATTCGCCGGCGACGCCGACCGCCTCAACCAGGCGCTGTGGAACCTGGTGCGCAATGCCATCGAAGCCGGCGCCGGCACGGTGACCCTGCGCACCCGCGCCGAGCACGGCGCGCGCATCGGCGAGGCGATGCCGACGCTGGCGTTGCGGCTGGAAGTGGCCGACGACGGCCGCGGCGTGCCGCCGGAGTTGGCCGAACACCTGCTGCTGCCGCTGGTCAGCGGCCGCGCCGACGGCACCGGGCTGGGGCTGGCGCTGGCCCAGCAGGTGGCGCGCGAGCACCGCGGCGCGCTGACCTGGCGCTCGCGCCCCGGCCACACCGTGTTCACCCTGCTGCTGCCGCTGGCAGTGGAAACGGAGCAGGCCGATGGCTGAGGCGGCGCAGGTCTGGATCGTCGATGACGACCGTTCGGTGCGGTTCGTGCTGGCCGCCGCGCTGGGCGAAGCCGGCTACCGGGTGACCGCGTTCGCCGACGCCGCCGAAGTGCTGGACGCGCTGGCCTCGGGCCGCGCGCCCGACCTGCTGCTCACCGACGTGCGCATGCCCGGCGACAGCGGGCTGGTGCTGCTGGACAAGCTCAAGGCGCAGCGGCCGCGGCTGCCGGTGATCGTGATGTCGGCGCATACCGACGTCGCCAGCACCGCGGGCGCGTTTCGCGGCGGCGCGCAGGAGTTCCTGTCCAAGCCGTTCGACATGGACGAGGCGGTGGCGCTGGTGCAGCGGGCGCTGCCGGAACGGATCGCGCCTGCGGCCACGCCGGTCGTCGCGCCGCCGGAACCGGCGCAGGCGCTGGTCGGCCAGGCACCGGCGATGCGCGAGCTGTTCCGCGCCATCGGCCGGCTGGCGCAGGTGCCGCTGTCGGTACTGATCACCGGCGAAACCGGCACCGGCAAGGAGCTGGTGGCGCGCGCGCTGCATCGCGAATCGCCGCGCGCGGCGCGCCCGTTCGTCGCCCTGAACGCCGCCGCGATCCCGGCCGAGCTGCTGGAATCGGAACTGTTCGGCCACGAGGCCGGCGCCTTCACCGGTGCGCACAAACGCCATATCGGCCGCTTCGAACAGGCCGACGGCGGCACGTTGTTCCTCGACGAGATCGGCGACATGCCGGCGGCGCTGCAGACTCGGTTGCTGCGGGTGCTGGCCGAAGGTGAATTCTTTCGCGTCGGCGGGCGCGAGCTGATCCGCGTGGACGTGCGGGTGATTGCCGCCACCCACCAGCCGCTGGAGGCGCTGGTCGAACAGGGCCGCTTCCGCGCCGACCTGCTGCACCGCCTCGACGTGGTGCGGCTGCGCCTGCCGCCGCTGCGCGAGCGCCGCGAGGACATCGCGCAGCTGGCCGCGCGCTTCCTCGCCCACGCCGCGCGCAAGCTGCAGCTGCCGGCCAAGAAACTGTCCGCGCCCGCGCTGGAACGCCTGCGCGCGCACGCCTGGCCAGGCAATGTGCGCGAATTGGAAAACGTGTGCTGGCGACTGGCCGCGCTGGCGCCGGGCGACACCATCGGCGCGGCCGACCTGGCGCTGGCGTTTCCCGATGCCACCGGCACCGACACCGAGACGCCGCCGGGCGACTGGACGCAGGCGCTGGCCGACTGGGCGCGCGAACGGCTCGCCGCCGGTGCGGCCGACCTGCACGCGCAGGCCCGCGACCTGCTCGACCGCACCCTGCTGGAAGCCGCGCTGGAACGCTGCAACGGCCATCGCGGCGACGCCGCGGAAGCGCTGGGCCTGAGCCGCAATACGGTGACGCGCAAGCTCGGCTCGTCGCGCAAGCGGCGCTGATGCGATGGACGGCACCGGCCGTTGGTCGGGGCTGAAGCCCCTCCTACAACAGCCCTTCTTTTGCAGGAGGGGCTTCAGCCCCGACCAGATCCTTCTTCATACCCGCTGAAGCACACCGCAGGCATAGTGCGCATTCACGCAAAGAAGGAGACCCCCATGAAGCCATTGCCCCACGCCGCGCTCGCCCTTGCCATCGCCGCGACCCTGGCCGCCTGCGCCAGCGCACCGTCGCAGCAGGCCGAAACCAGCAGCGCGACCGCACCGGCCATGCACAATGCCAGCACCCCGAAGCAGGCCATCGCCAACCTCGCCTCGGCCTCGGGCAGCCTGGTCAGCGGCCGGCTGACACTGGCGCCGATGGGCAACGGCGTGCACATCACCGGCGAAATCGGCGGCCTGCAGGCGGGCAGCAGCCACGGCTTCCACATCCACGAAAAAGGCGACTGCAGCGCGGTCGATGCCAGCAGCGCCGGCGGCCACTTCAATCCCGCCGCGCAGCCGCACGGCCGCGCCGGCCACGGCGCCCACCACGCGGGCGATGCCGACAACCTCGTCGCCAATGCCAGCGGCGTGGCGCAGGTGAACGCGCATATCGACGGCGTCAGCCTGGGCGGCGGCGCAGCCAACGACATCGCCGGCCGCGCGATCATCGTCCACGCCGCGGCCGACGACTACAGCAGCCAGCCAGCCGGCAACGCCGGCGCGCGGGTGGCCTGCGGGATCATCAAGACGGTGGACTGATCCGCCGCACCGGCGGCGACGCGGTCAGCGCAGGCAGCCCGCGTCGCCATCCGCGCAATGCACGAACTGCACCGGCACGCCGTGCACCTCGAACACCGCGGCGTACTGGCGCTGGCGCTTCTGGAAGCGCGCGAAGCCGCGCTCCAGCCGGTCGCTGTCGGTTTCCTCCGGGGCGTTGCGCTGCCGCCACGCCTGCGGGTCGAGCATGGCGATCCGCACCTCGCCGTCGCCATAACGCGCCAGCGGCTCCGGCGGCGCGTCCAGCAGGTACTCGACCTCCTGATCCATCAGCTCCGGCCCCAGCAGCGCGTGTTCCAGCAGCGCCCACAGCCCGTGCAGGCCGACGTTCTGGTACTGCATCGCCATCATCGCCAGCAGATCGTGCAGGCTAAGGTAGCGGATGTGTTCGACGCGCGCGCCCAGTCCGTCCTGCAGGGCCAGCGCCGCGTCCGCCCCGGCCATGCCGCAGTCGAACAGCTTCGATTCCAGCTGCTCCGCCGCAGGCGCGATGCCCGGCCCGCGCAGCACGAACGGCATCACCCGCAGCCCGCCGCCGCCCAGCCCGGAGTCAGCCTGCAGCGGCTGCGGCACCTCGCCCTGCGCGTCCGCGCCGAACCCGATGATGCGCGTCTCCTGCGCCTGCCCGGGCGCGCGCTGGAGCAGCTCGATGACGCGCCGGTGCAGCGGCCAGCCGGGCCGCAGCGCTTCCGCCGGATCGAAGTGCGCGCCCATCAGCGCCAGGTCGCAGTCGGCCACGTCCGGCGCCAGCTTGGCCAGGTCGCGGCCCAGCAGCACGGCGGCCTCGCCGGCGGCGTCGGCGGCCAGGGCGGCGCGCTCCGGCATGCCGCCGTCGCGCAGTTCGATGGCGATGACGCCGCGGAACACGGCAGGGTCTGGGGATGTGAACGACATGTGGAGTCCCGACTCGGAAGGGCAACGCTACACTCGAATCCTCATTATGCCCGCGCTGCGGGCCCCACCCCGAGGTGAACCCATGCAACACGGTCGTCCTGTCGCCATCCTCGGCGGCGTCCGCATCCCGTTCTGCCGGCAGAACACGGCCTATGCCGACGTCGGCAACCTCGGAATGTCGGTGCGCACGCTGGGCGCGCTGGTCGAGAAGTTCGGCCTGCACGGCCAGCAGCTCGGCGAAGTGGCGATGGGGGCGGTGATCAAGCATTCCTCGGACTGGAACCTCGGCCGCGAGGCCGCGCTGTCCTCCGGGCTGTCGCCGCTGACCCCCGGCATCACCCTGCAGCGCGCCTGCGGCACCTCGCTGGACACCATCGTCCACATCGCCGGCAAGATCGCGACCGGGCAGATCGAGGTCGGCGTCGGTGGCGGTTCCGACACCACCTCGGACGTGCCGATCGTGTACGGCCAGGCGCTACGCCGGCGCCTGCTCAAGGCCGCCGCGGGCAAGACCTTCAAGGACAAGCTGGCCGCGTTCAAGGGCTTCCGCCTGTCCGAGCTGAAGCCGGATTTCCCCGGCGTGGCCGAACCGCGCACCGGCAAGTCGATGGGCCAGCACTGCGAGGACATGGCGAAGGAGTGGAACATCGCCCGCGACTCGCAGGACGAGCTGGCCGCCGCCTCCCACCACAAGCTGGCCGCCGCCTACGCGCGCGGGTTCTTCGACGACCTGGTGGTGAGCTTCCGCGGCGTCTCGCGCGACAACATCCTGCGCCCCGACACCAGCCTGGAAAAACTGGCGACGCTGAAGCCGGCGTTCGACAAGACCTCCGGCAAGGGCACCCTGACCGCCGGCAACTCCACCCCGCTGACCGATGGCGCGTCCGCCTGCCTGCTGGCTACCGACGAATGGGCCGCGCAGCATGGCCACGAAGTGCTCTGCCATCTGCGCGACGCACAGGTCGCCGCGGTCGATTTCGTCCACGGCGAGGGCCTGCTGATGGCGCCGACCGTGGCGGTGGCGGAAATGCTCAAGCGCAACGGCCTGACCTTGCAGGATTTCGATTTCTACGAAATCCACGAAGCCTTCGCCGCGCAGGTGCTGTGCACGCTGCGCGCATGGGAAAGCGAGGACTACTGCAAGGCCCGCCTCGGCCTGGACGCGCCGCTGGGCCGCATCGACCCGGCCAGGATCAACCCGAATGGCTCCTCGCTGGCGGCCGGCCACCCGTTCGCCGCCACCGGCGCGCGCATCGTCGCCACCGCCGCCAAGGAACTGAAGCAGCGCGGCAGCGGCCGCTGCCTCATCTCGATCTGCACCGCCGGCGGGATGGGGGTGGTGGCGATCCTCGAGCGCTGATCCGCATCCGGGCGCACATGAAAAACGCCGCGTCGATCAACGCGGCGTTTTTTGTTTCAACTGCGTTCGATCAGGGCTTCAGCGTCTTCTCGAACAACTCGTGGATGCGCCGATACTCGTCGTACCACGCGTCGGGATGCACGAAGCCGTGCCGCTCCAGCGGATAGCTGGCGAGCTCCCACTTGTCCTTGCGCAGCTCGATGAGCTTTTGCGCCAGCATCACCGAGTCCTTGTAGAACACGTTGTCGTCGATCATGCCGTGGGCGATCAGCAGGTGGTCCTGCAGGCCGGCGGCGTATTCCAGCGGGCTGGAACGCTTGTAGGCCTCGGGATCGAGCTCCGGCGTGTTGAGGATGTTCGACGTGTAGCCGTGGTTGTACTGCGACCAGTCGCTGACCGGGCGCAGCGCGGCGCCGGCCTTGAACACGCCCGGCTTCTGGAACAGCGCGGCGAAGGCCATGAAGCCGCCGTAGCTGCCGCCGTAAATGCCGGCGCGGCTACGGTCGCCCTGCCTGGTTTCCACCAGCCAGTCGAGCCCGTCGAGGTAGTCCTCCAGCTCCGGCTTGCCCATCCAGCGATAGATCGCGGTGCGCCAGTCGCGGCCATAGCCTTCGCTGGCGCGGTAATCGAGGTCGAGGACGATGTAGCCCTGGTCCACCAGCAGGTTGTGGAACATCTGCTCGCGGAAGTAGTTGGGATAGCGCGCGGACACGTTTTGCAGGTAGCCGGCGCCGTGCACGAACATCACGATGGGGTACTTGCGGCCCGGCTCCATCGTCTCGGGGCCGTAGAACTTGCCCCAGATGGTGCCGGCGCCGTGCTTGCTGGGCACCTGCACGAGCTGCGGCTGGATCCACGTGCGCGCCTTGTAGGCGGCGCTGCGGGTGTCGGTCAGCTGGGTGGCATGGCCGCCGCTGGCGTCGATCACGTAGGCCTGCGGCGGCACGTAGGCCGACGAGTTGCGCACCAGCAGCTTCGCGCCGTCCGGCGACGGCGCGAAATCCTCCACGCCGTCCAGCGCGGTCACTTCGCGCACCTCGCCGCCGCGCGCGGGCACCTTGCAGACTTCGTAGTCGCCCGGCGCCATCCGGTTGCACAGGAAGAAGAAGCCGCTGCCGTCGCGTGTGGGCGTCACCTGCGAGGCCTCCCAGCGGCCGCTGGTGAGCTGGATGCGGCGCGCGCCATCCAGTGCATAGAGGTGCGAATAGCCGCTTTCCTCGCTGAGGTACCACAGCGTCCTGCCGTCCGGCAGCCAGCCGAATTCGTTGAAGCCCCAGTTGATCCAGGCGTCGTCGTGCAGGCGATGGCGCGGCTGCAGCGCCGCGCCGGCCAGGTCGATGCTGGCGATCCAGCGGTCCTTGTTGTCGATCGCGCGCAGCATCACCGCCGCATTGCGACCGTCGTTGCTCCACTGCAGGCCCATGACCTCCAACCCGCGGTTGCCCGCCAGCGCCTCCTTGCCGGCGGCCTTGCGCAGCGCCGCCAGCGGGTCGTCCTTGATGCCGGGCAGCCCGTCGAACTTCAGTTCGTGCAGCTTGCCGGTGGCGGGTTCGGCCAGCCACAGTTTCTGCGCGGCCGGCGCATTGCGGCCGACGCGGGTGCGCACGTCCTCGAACTCCTCGTAGCCGGACTCGGTGACGTACATCGGCATCTTGCCGCCGCGCCCGGCATCGGCGCCCTTCTCGCCGGTGACCACCAGCAGCCAGCGTCCGTCCGGCGACAGCGCCGAATCCTCGATCCCGACGCCCTTGCCCAGGTACACCGGCGCGGGTGCACGGGTGGGATCGGCGGCACGCCAGGCCTCGGCCTGCGTGCGCACGCCGTCGCGCAGCGCGCGGTCGTTCCGGAGCGTGTCGATCAGGCGCAGCTGGCGGTCGCGCAGGTCGTCGGCCTTGGGCGGCTTGCCCGGCGCATCGTCCGCGGTGGCGACGGCGGCCTGGCTGACCACGCGGCCATCCCAGCGATACCAGGCGTCGCCCGCGCGCCAGACCAGCGCGCCCTCGTTGCTCCATTGCAGGCGCGATGCCGACGCGTTGTCGCGGGTGAGCTGGGCCAGCGCGCCGCTGCGCAGGTCGCGCACGAACACATTGCCGTTGCGCGCGAACGCGCTGCGGGTGCCGGCCGGATCGACGGCGCCGTTGCCGGCATCGAGATCGGCGCGAGCGGCATCGTCCAGCTTGCCCGGATCGGCGCCGTCGATGCCGACCCGCCAGATGTCACGGATGTTCGCGCCTTCGCGCTTGCGCTGGTAGTAGGCGGCCTTGCCGTCCCAGCGCCACCAGACGTTTTCCACCGGCGGCCCGATCCAGTCGGGATCGGCCATCGCCTGCGCCAGGGTGACCCGCTCGGACGCATGCGCGGCGGACAGGGTGGACAGCAGGGCGAAGGCGAGTGGCGCAAGACGCATGAGAGCGGATCCCGTGGCGAAAGCAAAGCCGCAGGGTAGCAGCCGGTTTTTCCCGTGCCTGTGCCGGATGTCCCGATGAAGGTTCCGCCGCCGCGCGCTTTACCGCACAATCCATCACTGTTTCCGCAAGACGATTCCCCCGGATCGCGATGCTTGCCTTCGTCTACAAGAGCCTGAAGAAGGCCGACACCTACCTCTACCTCGCCACGCGCGACGATCTCGCCTGCCTGCCCGAACCGCTGCGCGCGCAGCTGGGCGAGCTGCGCTTCGTGCTGCAGGTGGCGCTGACGCCGGAGCGCAGGCTGGCGCAGGAAGATCCCGAGGTGGTGCGCCGCAACCTGGCCGCGCGCGGCTTCCACCTGCAGTTCCCGCCCACGATGGCCGACCCGATGAGCGACGACTGGGGCACCGATGCCTGAGCGCACGTCCCTGGCCGGAGCCTTGCTGCTCGCGCTGGCGCTGCTGGCGGCCGGTGCCTGCTGGTTCGATGCCGGCGGCGTGGCCATCGCGACGGCCTGGCTGGCGCAGGTCGCGGCGGCGCTGGGCGTCGCCCTGCTGCGCGGCAGCCGCGACCAACGCGCGCTGGCGGCCGATGCCGGCCGGCTGGCGCTGCTGTGGGGCGGCGGCTTCCTGCTGGCCGCCGCGCTGCTGGCCTGGCCCTTGCTGCGGCTGCTGGAGGCCCCCTCGCTGGGCGGCACGCTGCTGCTGGCCGGGCTGGCCGGTGCGCTGCTGCTCGCGCTGTGGTGGCGCTGGCCGGACTGGCACACACTGGAGCGCAGCGGCGGCAGCGCGCAGGCGCGCTTCATCGTCATGCAGGCACAGGATGCCGGCTCCTGGCGCGGCCTGCTGCTGGCCGCGCTGCCGGTGTTCCTGCTGCTGGCCGGCGGCCTGCTGCTGGCCTGGCCGGGCCTGCTGGCCGGCACCGCGCGGATCGTCGCCTGCGCCGCGTATGTCATCGCGCTGCCGCTGGCGCACCTCGTCCTGCAGTCGGCGGCGGTGGGCCCGGCGCTGCACGGCCTGCCCATCGTGGAAATCGACGGCGACGCGATGGAGGCCGACGACGAACCGCTTCCGATCGCCGATGCCACACCTGCGCCTTCCGCCACGGCGGCCGTTGCCCCCGCCATCGACATCGATGGCCTGAACCGGCAGCTGTACGCCGCCGCGCGCAACGGCCGGGTCGATCGCGCGCTGGCGCTGCTGGAGGCCGGCGCCGATCCGCACGCGCAATCGGACGCGGATCCGCGCGACCGCCGCAGCCTGCCGGTGCTGGCGGCAGTGCTGCCGGACCTGCGCCTGCTGCGCGCGCTGATCGAACGCGGCGTTGACGTCAACGCGCTGCAGGACGGCATGAGCCCGCTGCTGGCCGCCACCCGCGACAGCTGGCACGGGCGCCCGGAAGCGGTGATGACCCTGCTCGCCAACGGCGCCGATCCGCGCATCGCCGATGCCGAAGGCAATACGCCGCTGCACCACGCCGCGCGCAGCTCCGATCCCGGCGTGGCGGCGCTGCTGCGCGACGCCGGCGCCGACATCGACGCACTCAACGGCGGCGGCCTGTCGCCGCTGGGCAGCGCCTGTGCCTGCGGCAACTGGCGGCTGGCGCGCTTCCTGCTGGAACGCGGCGCCCGGCCGGAACCCGCCGGTGGGCAGCCGGCGCTGCTGGCCGCAGCCGCCAGCGAAGAGGACGATGCCGCCGGCGTGCAGCTGCTGCTGCGCCACAAGGCCAAGCCGAATGCGCGCGATGCCCGCGGGCGCAGCGCCCTGCACGAAGCCGCGGCGGCCGGCCATGCCGGCATCGGCCAGGCCCTGCTGGAAGCCGGCGCCGACGCCGAGGCGCGCGACGGCGAAGGCCGCACACCGCTGCTGGAGGCGGTACGCGTCGGTGCGCAGCCGGTGCTGGACGTACTGCTGGCCGCGGGTGCCGATGCCGCCGCCTGCGATGCCAGCGGCGCCAATGCCCTGCACCTGGCCTGCAGCGCGGAAGCGCCATCGCCGACGCTGGTGCGCGAACTGCTGACGCTGGGCGTCAATCCGCATGCGCTGGACGCGCTCGGCCGCAGCGCCCCGGATCTGGCCGAAGCCGCCGGCCGCTGGGCACTGGCCGCCCTGCTGGACCCCAGCCGCACCCCGCCGGCCGCCCAGCGCGACGAAGACGAGCCCGCCCCCGAGCGGCCGCCGTCGCTGCTGCTGCGGGAAGCGCTGCTGGACGGTGCGGACACGGCCCGCCTGCAGGCGCTGGCCGCGCGCCTGGAGCGCGCCGACTTCGACCACCTGCTGGGCGATGCCGAAGTCGCCGCCGCGCCGGCGCGGATGGCCTGGCTGCTGCTGCAAGGCGCCGATCCCGAATTCCGCGCGCCGGGCGTCGCGGCGCCGCTCGAAACCGCGCTGGCCCAGGGCGAGGCGGGCATCGGCGCCGCCAGCGTGCTGTTCGCGCACGGCGCCTCGCCGGCGGGCGGCGGCGGGCTGGCCCGCTACCTGTCCGCCTGTCTGGAGAATGCCGGCGGTGCGCGCGGGGAAGGCTTCGCGCTTGAACTGCTGGCGCGCGGCGCCGACCCGTTCGCCGCCTCCCCCGCCGGCGACCCGCCGCTGCTGCTGGCGGTGCGGCTGGACTGGCAGGCACTGCTGCGGCAGCTGCTCGCGCTGGGCGTCGATCCGAATGCCCGCGACGGCCGCGGCCTGAGCGCACTGCATTTCGCCGCCACGCTGGGGCGCAAGAACGCATTGATGGCGCTGCTGGCCGCCGGCGCCGCGCCGAACCGGCGCGCGGCCGATGGCCAGACGCCGCTCGGCATCGCCCTGGCCAGCGGCCAACGCGACCTCGCCGACTGGCTGGACTGGCGCGGCTGGCCGCTGCCCGGTCGCCCGCTGCAGGCCACCGACCTGCCGTCCGCCGCCATCGCCGGCGACCAGGACGCGGTGCGCCGGCTGCTGGAACTCGGCTTCGCGGTCGATACCACCGACAGCCAGGGCTGCACCGCCCTGCTGCGCGCGGCCGGCGGCGGGCATCGCGCGCTGGTCGACTACCTGCTGGCGCGCGGCGCCGATCCCGGCCTGACCGCGCATACCGGCGCCACCGCGCTGTCCGCCGCGGTCAGCATGCGCCACCTCGAGATCGTCGATCGCCTGCTGCAGGCCGGCTGCGGGCTGGAACAGCGGCTGCCGGGCGATGTCACCGTGCTGATGCTAGCCGCCGCGCTGGGCCTGCCGGAGCTGGTCGCGCGCCTGCTGCGCGCCGGCGCCGAGCTGCAGGCGGTGGATGCCCAGGGCCTGACGCCCCTGCACTGCGCCGCCCTGTACGGTTTCACCGCGCGCGACCGCGCCCGCCTGCTGGCGCTGCTGGACGACCTGCTGCTGGCCGGCGCCGACCCGCACCTGGCCGCGCAGGGCGGTGCCACGCCGCTGCTGCTGCTGCTCGGCGCGCGCGCCGAACCCGGCACGCCCAGCAACGAAGACGTGCTGCTGGCGGCGCTGGAACGGCTGCTGGATGAAGACGT
>JAANMX010003297.1_pt1 | contig 14495 bp, 13 predicted proteins | sample 7279681 | NCBI WGS metagenome assembly JAANMX01 (sample SAMN14094542, study PRJNA606508) | bioreactor metagenome | isolation source: A lab-scale SPAN reactor treating ammonium-rich wastewater day 351 | place: Ireland: Galway | collected 2018-01-01
GTCGCCGGGCTTGAGCAGGCCGCGGCGTTCGGCGTCGAGGACGATGCCCAGCGCCAGCCGATCCTTGACCGAGCCGCCGGGGTTGAACGATTCCGCCTTCACGTAGACGGTGGCGTGCTTCGGCGCGAGGCGCTGGAGCTTGATGATCGGGGTGTTGCCGACGGTGTCGAGGATGCTGTCGTAGAGGGCCATGGGGCGGTGTCCTTTTGCTGGAATGACGTGTTCTTTGGCGGTGTGGTCAGGCGGCGCGGGCAAGGTCGCGACATCGTGCGTCGGCGTTGGTTAGCGGCGCGTCGCCGAACCAGTGCAGGCGGGTGGCGAAGGCGGCGACCTCGCCGATCACCAGCAGCGCCGGCGCCTGCACGGCGTGCGCCTCGGCCAGTTCCGGCAGCTCGCCGAGGGTGCCGGCAATCACGCGCTGCTGCGGGCGGCTGCCGTTTTCGATCAATGCGAATGGCGTGGAGGCGGCAAGGCCGTGGTCGACCAGGCTGTTGCGCAGGTGCGCGAGTCCCGACACGCCCATGTAGAACGCCAGCGTCTGCCCCGGCTGCGCCAGCGTGGCCCAGTCGTGCTCGGCGTCGCCGCTGCGCGCCTGCGCAGTGAGCAGGCGCAGCGACTGCGCGTGGTCGCGGTGGGTCAGCGGGATGCCCGCATGCGCGGCGCAGGCGACCGCGGCGGTGATGCCGGGGACGACCTCGAACTCGATGCCACGCGCGCGCAGCGCCTCCAGTTCCTCGCCGCCGCGGCCGAACACGAACGGGTCGCCGCCCTTCAGCCGCACCACGCGCTTGCCGGCTTCCGCCAGTGCGATCATTTGCGCGTGGATGTGCTGCTGGGTGGCGTCGTGGTCGCCGCCGACGCGCTTGCCGACGTCGATGCGCTCGGCGTCGCGGCGCGCCAGCGCCAGCACGTCGCTGCTGACCAGGCGATCGTGCAGGATCACGTCGGCTTCGTTGAGCACGCGCAGCGCGCGCAGGGTCAGCAGGCCGGGATCGCCGGGGCCGGCGCCGACCAGCGCCACGCTGCCGCGGCGCGCGGGCGGCGTGGCCAGCAGTTCCGCTTCCACGCTGTGCCGCGCGGCGTCGACGGCGCCGCGGCGCAGCAGCGCCTGCGCGGGACCGGCGAGGATGCGTTCGAAGAAGCGGCGGCGCGCGGCGAGGTCGGGCAGGCGGGCACGGATGCGTGCGCGCAGCTCGACGAACAGCTGCGCCAGCGCACCGAGGGATTCGTCGAGCTGCGTCTCCAGCTGTTCGCGCAGGTGCCGCGCCAGCATCGGTGAAGCGCCGCCGCTGGAGATCGCCACCTGCAGCGGGCCGCGCTGCACGCGGGCGGGCAGCTGCGCGCTGGCCAGCCCGGCGTCGTCCACCACGTTGATCCAGATCCGGCGCGCCTGCGCGGCAGCGGCCACCGTGCGATTGACGGCGGCATCGTCGGTGGCGGCGATCGCCAGCCAGGAGGCGTCGAGCTGGGCCGGATCGAACGCCGCGCCCAGATGGGTGATGCGTTTGCTGCGTACCAGCGCCGCCAGCTCCGCGTCCAGCGCGGGCGCGACGATGGCGATGTCGGCCGCCGCTTCCAGCAGCGCGGCGATCTTGCGCGCGGCCACCGCGCCGCCGCCAACCACCAGCACGCGGCGGCCGCGCAGGTCGAGGAACAGCGGGAAAAGCGGCGCGACCGGCCGATCCTGGAGGGCGTTCTGCATGACGCCACGCTAGGCCGAGCCGGAGCCGGCAGGGAAATGGTGGCCGGCGTTTTCGTCATGCTCTAATGGCATAAGCCTTGTCTGGAAAAGCCCGCAGGCTTCGATATACTCCATCGCTATATGCAGATATAGCGATATTAGAGCGCCTTGCCATGACCCTGACCCAGCTCCGCTACCTCGTCGCCATCGCCGATTCCGGCTTCAACATCACCCAGGCGGCCGAGCGCGTGCACGCCACCCAGCCGGGCCTGTCCAAGCAGCTCAAGCAGCTGGAGGACGAGCTGGGCTTCCAGCTGTTCCTGCGCAAGGGTCGCAGCCTGGAAGGCGTGGCACCGGCCGGGGTGAAGGTGATCGAACACGCGCGCCGGATCCTGGCCGAGGCCGCCAACATCCGCAGCTACGCCGCCAATGAGCGCGGCGAGCACCGCGGCCGCCTGCTGCTGGCCACCACCCACACCCAGGCGCGCTACGTGCTGCCGAAGGTGATCGCCGACATCACCCGTCGCTACCCGCAGGTCAGCGTGGACCTGTTCGCCTCCGGCGACGCTGAGGTATTGGACAAGCTGGACGAGGCCGACTTCGGCCTGATCAGCACCGCCGGCAGCGCGCCGGCCACCAATGGCGTGGCGGTGCCGCTGTTCCGCTGGCAGCGCGTGCTGCTGGTGCCGAAGGCGCATCCGCTGGCCGCGCTGAAGCGCGCGCCGAGCCTGGCCGAACTGGCGCAGTACCCGCTGATTTCCTACGAATCCTCGATCCTGCCGGAATCCTCGCTGCAGCGCGCCTTCGCGGCGACCGGGGAGAAGCCGAAGATCGCGATGACCGCGCGCGACGCCAACCTGATCGTGGCCTACGTGCGCACCGGCCTGGGCGCCGGCCTGCTGGCGGAGATGGCGGTGGGCGACCTGGAAGGCGACGACCTGCGGGTGATCCCGGCGCCGCCGGAGCTGCCCGAGTGCATCACCTGGGCGGTGGTGCCGCGTGGGCGCGTGCTGCGCGAATACGCGCTGGCGCTGCTGCACGGGCTGGCGCCGCAGATCGATGCGCGCGACCTGCGCCGCATCCTGGAAGGCAACCTCGCCGTGGAGTGGCCGGAGCCGCCGCGCTGGCAGGCGGCGTAAGCGGGCACTGGCGACGGCCATCGCCGCAGGAGGGGCTTCAGCCCCGACCTGAGTGAAGGATCACGCCGCAGAGGTCGCGGGCTCGTCGAAATGCAGCCCGCATTCGCGGCGCAGGCCGAAGAAGCGCGTCTGCGCCGCGTCCATGCCGGGCTTGAGCGGTTGGGTGGTGTGCACGTCGCCGACCGACACGTAGCCCTGCTGCACCAGCGGATGTTCCGGCAGGTCGTGCAGCAGCATGTAGGCGCCGACGTCGATGTCGGTCCAGTCGGCGATCGGGTGGAACTTGAAGCGTCCGTCCTTGATTTCCAGGTAGGCGATGTCGCTGCGGCTGCTCGCCTGTTCGCGGCGCAGGCCGGCGTGCCAGCAGCGCACGTCCAGCTCGCGCAGCGCGCGCTGCATCGGCTCGACCTTGCGCAGCTGGTTGTAGCGATGCAGGCCGTCGCTGCCGGCTTCCCACAGCTTGCCGAAGCGCGCTTCCATCCAGGCGATGCCGATGTCCGGCCGGTACACCTGCAGGTTCAGGTCGAACTGTTCGACCAGCTGGTCGGCGTAGCGATAGGTTTCCGGGAACAGGTAGCCGGTGTCGATCAGGATCACCGGGATGTCCGGTTTCGCCTGCGCCAGCAGGTGCAGGGACACGGCGGACTGCACGCCGAAGCTGGTGGACAGTGCATGCGCGCCGGGCAGGTGTTCCAGCGACCAGGCGACGCGTGCCTGCGCGTTCAATCCGTCCAGCTCGCGGTTGATCGCGTCGAGGTCGGCGGGCGAGACGATGGCGGGGTCGAGGGTGCTCATGGCGGTTTCCGTGGAGCGATACGCGATCAGGCGGCTTCGGCCGGATCGACGCGGACGTGGGTGGGATAGGGCGGCAGTTCGACCAGCCCGGCGCGGTGCAGGAAATCGCCGAAGCGCTCCTCCGGCTCGCGCTCGGCGGCATAGCGCGCCAGCAGCGGCTCCAGCGCTTCGAGGATCTGCGGCTCGGCGACGTTGTCGCGGTACAGCGTGTTCATCCGCATGCCGCGGTGGTCGCCGCCGACGAACAGGTTGTAGCGGCCGGGCGCGCGGCCGACCAGCGCGATCTCGGCCAGGTACGGCCGCGAGCAACCGTTCGGGCAACCGGACACGCGCAGCAGGAACGGCGCATCGCGCAGGCCGTGCCGGTCCAGCAGCGGTTCCAGCACGTGGAGGAAGCCGGGCAGGTAGCGTTCGGCTTCGGCCATCGCCAGCGCGCAGGTCGGCAGCGCCACGCAGGCCACCGCGCTGCGGGCGATGGCGGTGGGCGCGCGGTTCTCCAGATCCAGCGCGTATTGCGCGACCAGCGCGTCGATGCGCGCGCGCTCGCCGGCCGGCACGCCGGCGACGATGACGTTCTGGTTGCAGGTCATGCGGAACTCGCCGTGATGCACCTTCGCTATTTCGCGCAGCCCGGTCAGCAGCGGCCGATCGGGGGTATCGGCGATGCGCCCGCTTGGCAGCGACAGGGTCAGGTGCCACAGGTCGTTCTCGCCTTCGACCCAGCCGAAGCGGTCGCCGTTGTGCTCGAAGCGGTACGGGCGCGCGGGCTGCATCCTGAAGCCGGCGCGCTCCTCCATCATCGCCACGATCTTTTCCGAGCCGTGGTCGTCGATGGTGTACTTGAAGCGCGCGTGCTTGCGGTCCTCGCGGTCGCCGAGATCGCGCTGCACGGTGATCGCGGCCTCGGCGATGGCGAACACCTGCTCCGGCGCGACGAAGCCGATCACGTTGCCGACGCGCGGATAGTGTTCCTTGATGCCGTGGCTGGCGCCCATGCTGCCGCCGATGGCGACGTTGAAGCCGGCCAGGCTGCCGGCGGCGTCGACGATGGCGATCAGGCCCAGGTCATTCGCGAACACGTCCACGTCGTTGTACGGCGGCACCGCCACCGCGATCTTGAACTTGCGCGGCAGGTAGGCGTCGCCGTAGATCGGCTCGTGCTCGACGCCGCTTTCGGCCAGCTTCTCCTCGTCCAGCCAGATCTCGCAATAGGCGCGGGTGGCCGGCTTGAAGTGCAGCGACAGCCGCTGCGCCCAGTCGTGCACCTGCGCGTGCAGGGCGGACTGCAGCGGGTTGCTGGCGGCCAGCACGTTGCGGTTGACGTCGCCGCAGGCGGAGATGGTGTCCATGGCGGCGGCGTTGATCGCCTGCATGGTCGTCTTCAGGTCGCGCTTGATGACGCCGTGGATCTGGAAGGTCTGGCGGGTGGTGACGCGCAGCGAATGATTGGCGTAGGTGGTGGCGATGGCGTCCAGCCCCAGCCACTGCTGCGGCGTGAACACGCCGCCCGGCGCGCGGATGCGGATCATGAACTGGTGCGCGGGTTCCAGCTTCTGGCGGCGACGCTCGTCGCGCAGGTCGCGGTCGTCCTGCTGGTAGCTGCCGTGGAACTTGATGGTGCGCTGGTCCTCGAAGTTCAGTGAGCCGGTGGTGGCGTCCAGCAGGCCTTCGGCCAGGCTGCCGCGCAGGCGCCGGCTTTCGAGTTTGATTTTTTCGACGGAAGGGTGGCTCATGGCGTTTGCTTTTCTCCTTCCCCTTCAAGGGGAAGGCCGGGATGGGGATGGTGTTTTTGCGATTCGGAAGACGGGCGCGGACAACACCATCCCCACCCAAATGAAGGGGAGGGCTTAATAGACATCGCGCGCATAGCGTCCCTCCCGCTGCAGGCTCGACAGGTATTCCGCCGCCGCCTCGGCATCGCCATCGCCGTGTTCGCGCACGATGTCCAGCAGCGCCGCGTGCACGTCCTTGCCCATGCCGATCGCGCCGCAGACATACAGGTGGGCGCCGCTCTGCAGCCAGTCGTAGACGTCGCGGCCTTGTTCGCGCAGGCGCTGCTGCACATAGATTTTTTGCCGCGGGCCGTTCGAAACAGCCCGCACGTCCTTGTGCGAGCTTTCAACCTGGTCACGCGAGAAAGCGAGGTCGAGGCGGTGCAGCTCGCCCTTCTGCAAGGCGTCCTGCCACTCGGTCTGGTAGAGGAAACCGGTGTTGAAATGCTGCGCGCCGAAGAACAGCCAGTTGCGGCCCGAGGCGCCGGTTTCGGCGCGCTCCTGCACGAAGCCGCGGAACGGCGCGACGCCGGTGCCGGGGCCGATCATCAGGATGTCGCGGCTGGCATCGGCGGGCACGCGGAAGCGTTCGTTCGGCTCGACGTAGACCGGCACCTGCGCGCCTTCCTCCAGCCCGGCGAGGAAGCCGCTGGCCGCGCCGAGGTGGTCGAAGCCGTGCGCGCGGTAGCGCAGCACGTCCACGGTCAGGTGTGCTTCCTCGCCCACGCGCTTGCGGCTGGAGGCGATGGAGTACAGCCGCTGCGCCTGCGGCCGCAGCGCGGCCACCAGCGCCTGTGCGTCCCACGCGGCGGGCCAGCGGCGCAGCGCGTCGATCAGCTGATGGTCGTTCAGCAGCGCGGCCAGCCCGCTGTTGCCGGGTTCCAGCAGCTGCGCCAGCTCGCTCGCATTGGCGCGCTCGGCCAGCGTCGCCAGCAGCGGGCGCGACAGCCGGGTCAGCTCGCGCTTGTCCGCCAGCCAGCGAGACAGCGGCAGCGACGCGCCTTCGTGTTCGACCGCGATGCCGCCATCCAGCCGGGTCGCCTCCAGCACCGCATCAACCAGCGCGTCCGGATTGCGGTGGCGGATGCCCAGCGCATCGCCGGGTTCGTAGGCCAGGCCGCTGCCTTCCAGCGACAGCTCGATGTGGCGCACGTCCTTGTCGATCGCACCGTACTGGCGGAAGCCCGTGCCCTTGAACTCGCGGCCGGTGATGCCCTGGTTGGCCAGCAATTCGGCGGCGAAGGGTTTTTCGTGCGACCACGCGGTGGCGGCCTGCGGACGCAGCGGGGTGACGGTGGCGAGGTGCGCGGTCGGCGCGGGCTTGAGCAGCTCGCGGGCGTGGCCCAGCGCCTGCTCGCGCCACGGCGCGGCGACGGTATCGATGTCGAGGTCGGCCTCGCCCAGCGCCTGCACGCGCGAAGCTCCCAGTTCGGCCAGCCGTGCATCGAGCTTGCGGGCGATGCCGCAGAAGTCGGCATAGCTGGAATCGCCGAGGCCCAGCACCGCGTACTTGAGCTGCGGCAGCCTGGGCGCGCGCTTGCCGTGCAGGAATTCGGTGAAGCCGATGGCGTCGTCCGGCGGATCGCCTTCGCCCTGGGTGCTGACGACCAGATAGAGCAGTTTCTCGTTGGCCAGCTCGCGGGTGGCGTAGGCGTCGGCGCGCACCAGCCGCGCCGGCAGGCCGGCCGCCTGCACGCTGGCATGCAGCGCCTCGGCGACGCGCCTGGCATTGCCGGTCTGGCTGCCGTAGAGGATCGTGGCCGGCTGCACGGCGACGGCCGGCGCGATGGCGGTGGCGAGCGGAGTCGGCGTCAACGCCTGCGCCATGCCTGCCAGATAGCCGGACGCCCACAGCAGGGCGCTGTTGTCGGCATCGGCGGCGAAGCGCGCCAGCAGGCCGTGCTGGTCGGCGTTCAGGGGGACGAGCTGGGGCGCGGCGGCGGTCGACATGGCAGTGCTGGCAAGAGGGTGCCGATGCAGGCTAGGCGTCGCCCCGCGCGAACGGAAAGGAATGCGGGCCATGCACACATGCGGCGGGTGCATATGGGCGCCAGCGCGGCCACGCGCGCCACGCAGGAATACCGCGCTTGGCAGATCGCGGCCGGCTGGCGATTGACGAGGACAGCGTTCCCGCTGCTCGCCAATCCGTCGTTGGCGCGGCCGGCGGCGGCGACCGGCCGGATGAACGGGTGTTGCTCACCCGCGCGCAACTGTCCTTCTGAATCATCGGTTATCGCCTGCTGAGCGATCGCTATTCGAAGCGATCCCCCCGACCCCGGAGAATGCATTCATGAACATCATCAAGCGCACGACGCTCGGAAGTTTTCTGCTCGGCCTGCTGGCCGCGCTGTCGATGTCGTCCGTCGCCTCGGCGAAGGACAAGGAACTGCTCAACGTCTCCTATGACCCGACCCGCGAGCTGTACGCCGACTTCAACAAAGCCTTCGCCGCCGAATGGAAGCGGCAGACCGGCGAAACCGTGACCCTGCGTGCCTCGCATGGCGGCTCCGGCAAGCAGGCGCGCGCGGTCATCGACGGACTGGAAGCCGATGTCGTCACCCTGGCGCTGGCGACGGACATCGACGCGCTGGCGGACAAGGGCAAGCTGCTGTCCGCCAACTGGCAGTCGCGCCTGCCGCACAACAGTTCGCCCTATACCTCGACCATCGTGTTCCTGGTGCGCAAGGGGAACCCGAAGGGCATCAAGGACTGGGGCGACCTGGCGAAACCGGGCGTCGGCGTGATCACGCCCAATCCCAAGACTTCGGGCGGCGCGCGCTGGAACTACCTGGCGGCGTGGACGTGGGCGTCGCGCGAATACCGCGACGGCGGCAAGGTCATCGATTACATGACCCGGCTGTTCAAGAACGTGCCGGTGCTGGACACCGGTGCGCGCGGTGCCACCACCACCTTCGTCGAGCGCGGCATCGGCGACGTGCTGGTGGCGTGGGAGAACGAGGCGCTGCTGACCCTCAACGATGCGAAGGTGCGCGACGGCTTCGAGATCGTCGCGCCGTCGATCAGCATCAAGGCCGAGCCGCCGGTGGCATGGGTGGACAGGAACGTGGACCGGCACGGCACCCGCAGGCAGGCGGAAGCCTATCTGCGCTATCTGTATTCGCCGCAGGGACAAGTGATTGCGGCGCGCCATTTCTACCGCCCGTCGCAGCCGGATGGCGTGCCGGCATCGCTGCTGGCGCAGTTCCCGCAGGTGCGGCAGGTGACCATCGATGCGGCGTTCGGCGGCTGGAAGAAGGCGCAGGCCGAGCACTTCGCCGACGGCGGTTTCTTCGACCGCATCTACAGGCCGTAAGCGCGGGACTGCCACGCCGATGAATGCAGCCGTCCTGAAGATGCCGCGCGTGCGCGGCCGCAACCCCTTGCCGGGGTTCGGCCTCAGCCTCGGGCTGGGCATGGCCTGGCTGGGCGTGGTGGTGCTGTTGCCGCTGGCGGCGCTGGCGGTGCGCGCGGCCGGGCTGGGAGCGGATGGCTGGCTGCGTGCGATCCGCGACGAACGCGTGCAGGCGGCGCTGACGCTCAGCTTCGGCGCCGCGTTCGCGGCCGCGCTGCTGGCGGCGCTGGTGGGCGCCTTGGTGGCGTGGGTGATCGTGCGCTACCGCTTTCCCGGCCGCCGCCTGCTGGACGCGTTGGTCGACCTGCCGTTCGCATTGCCGACGGCGGTGGCCGGCATCGCGCTGACCGCGATCTACGCGCCGACCGGCTGGGTCGGACAACTGCTGGCGGCCTATGGCATCAAGGTTGCCTATGCGACTCCCGGTATCGTGCTGGCGCTGGTGTTCATCGGCCTGCCGTTCGTGGTGCGCAGCCTGCAGCCGGTGCTGGAGACGCTGGGCCGCGAGCCGGAGGAAGCGGCGGCCTCGCTCGGCGCCAACCGTTTCACCACGCTGCGGCGGGTGGTGGTGCCGGAGCTGCTGCCGGCGTGGCTGACCGGGTTCTCGCTGGCGTTCGCGCGCGGGCTGGGCGAATACGGCTCGGTGATCTTCATCGCCGGCAACCTGCCGTACAGGACCGAGATCGCGCCGCTGCTGATCACCATCCGGCTGGAGGAATACGACTACGACGGCGCGGTCGCCATCGCCGCGCTGCTGCTGGTTGCTTCGTTCCTGTGTCTGCTGGCGATCAACCTGATCCCGCTGCTGTTCCAGCGCGGAGGTCGCCATGACTGATGCGCACGATCCGCTGCGCGAACCGGCCTGGCTGCGTCGATTGCTGATCCTCGCCGCCGTCGCCGCGATGGGTCTGCTGGTGCTGCTGCCGCTGGCGATGGTATTGGGCGCGGCGTTCGGCAGCGGCTTCAAGGTCTGGTGGCAGGCGTTGGCGACGCCGGATGCGCGCAGCGCGCTGTCGCTCACATTGTTCACCGCGGCGATCGTCATCCCGATCAACGCAGTGTTCGGGGTGTTCGCGGCATGGGCGCTGACCCGGTTTTCCTTCCGCGGCAAGCGCGTCCTGCTGGCGCTGATCGACCTGCCGTTCGCGGTGTCGCCGGTGGTCGCCGCGCTGTGCCTGGTATTGCTGTTCGGCAGCGACGGCTGGTTCCATGCGCTGCTGCAGGCGCATGACGTCAAGGTGCTGTTCGCGCGCCCCGGCATCGTGCTGGCCACGCTGTTCGTGACCTTCCCGTTCGTGGTGCGCGAACTGGTGCCGCTGATGCAGCAGCAGGGCGCCGACGAGGAACTGGCGGCGCGCTCGCTGGGCGCGGGCGCGTGGACGATGTTCCGCCGCGTCACCCTGCCCAACATCAAGTGGGGCCTGCTGTACGGCGTGCTGCTGTGCGGCGCGCGGGCGATGGGCGAGTTCGGCGCGGTGTCGGTGGTGTCCGGGCATATCCGCGGCATGACCAACACGCTGCCGCTGCACATCGAGATCCTCTACAACGAATTCGATGCCACCGCCGCGTTCGCGGTGGCCTCGCTGCTGGCCGGGCTGTCGCTGGTCACGCTGGTTTTGAAGTTCTGGCTTGAGGCACGCCACGGCGATGCGCTCGCGCACTCCCGCAGGCGTCATTGACATGGCCAGGAAGCACGTCGCATTTGCTGTTCTTCCCCCCGGTGCGCCGGTGACATTTCCACGCTGCCGCGGATTATTCGAGGCGCGGCTCGAAGCACGCCATGGCGACGCCTTGGCGCATTCCCACAGGCGGCATTGACGATGCAACTGACCATTTCCTCCCTGCACAAGCGCTATCCGGGCGTGGCTGCGCTGGATGGCGTGGATCTCGACATCCGTTCCGGCGAACTGGTGGCACTGCTGGGGCCATCCGGTTCCGGCAAGACCACGCTGCTGCGGGTGATCGCCGGCTTGCTGCACGCCGATGCAGGGCGGGTGCTGTTCGGCGACATCGATGCGACGCGGCTGAGCCTGCGCGAGCGCAACGTCGGCTTCGTGTTCCAGCACTACGCGCTGTTCCGGCACATGACGGTGGCGGAGAACATCGCCTTCGGCCTGCGCAGCCGGCCGCGCAGGAAGCGGCCCGACAAGGCCACGATCACCAGGCGCGTGCAGGAACTGCTGCAGTTGGTGCAGTTGCCGGAGCACGGTGGACGCTATCCCGACCAGCTGTCCGGGGGGCAGAAGCAGCGCATCGCGCTGGCGCGCGCGCTGGCCATCGATCCGGCGGTGCTGCTGCTGGACGAACCGTTCGGCGCGCTCGATGCCAAGGTGCGCGTCGAACTGCGGCGCTGGCTGCGCAAGCTGCACGAGCAGACCGGGCAGACCACGGTATTCGTCACCCACGACCAGGAAGAGGCACTGGAGCTGGCCGACCGGGTGGTGGTGATGCGCGCGGGCAAGGTGGAGCAGGTCGGCACGCCGGACGAGATCTACCGTGCGCCGGCCTCGCCCTATGTGTTCGAGTTCATCGGCCGCGCCAACGTGCTGCATGGGCAGGTGGCCGGCGGGCGTTTCCGCATGGGCGGGCTGGAGTTGGATGCTGGCGATACCGCCGATGGCCCCGCGCGGCTGTACGCGCGTCCGCACGATCTTGCCGTTGCCGAACCCGGCGCAGAGACGTTGCCGGCGATCGTGCGCGGCGTGCAGCGGCTGGGCGGGCGCATCACCGCCGAGCTCGACGCTGGCGGGCAGGCGCTGGAACTGGAGGCGTTCGATTCCGATGCGCTGCCGCTGGCGGCGGGCGAGGCGGTGCATCTGCGGTTCGCGCGCTATCGCGTGTTCGCGGCGGAGGTCTGATCGGCGTTGCCAGAAAAGGAAACGCCCCGCATGGCGGGGCGTTTCAATACGCGTGAAAAATCAGGCCTTACTTCTTGCGCGCGGCCTCGTAGATGAAGAGCAGCACGACAGCGGCGAGGATGGCGATCACCCACACCAGGATGCCGGTGACGCCCAGCATGCCGGAGACGTAGCCGCCGACCACGGCGCCGACGATGCCCAGCACGATGGTCATGATCCAGCCCATCGGATCCGCGCCGGGCTTGACCAGCCGTGCCAGCACGCCGATGACCAAACCGCCGATGATGTAGCCGAAGATGCCGTTGAACATGCTGCCTCCACTCGAAGGATGGGATGACGCAGCGCATCCTAGTGCTTTCGCGTGACGGTTGGGATCACGCCCGGCGGCGGCCCTCAGCGGCGCAGGTCGAACTCCACCGGGATCAGTCCGATGGCCTGCACCGGCGCGCCGTCGCGGGTCGCCGGCTGGAAGCTCCAGCGCTTCAGCACCTGCGCGCGTGCGGCCTCGTCCAGTTCGCGGTGGCCGCTGCTGCGCGCGATCGAGACATCCAGCGGGTGGCCGTCGACATCGACCAGTACCCGCAGCAGCACCGTGCCCATCAGCTGCCGCTGCATCGCTGCGCGCGGATAGACCGGCGCGGGCGCGATACGGTAAGCCAGCTGCATCGGCGCCGGCCCGGCGGCGGGGCCGATATCCGGCCCGGGCGGCACCGCATCGTTGGCATGACCGGTATCCGCGACGGGTTCGCTGCCGGTGTTGCTGATGACGGCGGGCGCACTGGTGTTGCGGGTCGGTGGCGCGATGGCAGGGCGCTTATGCGTGGATATCGGCAGGGTCGGGCGCGGCGGCCGGATCGGCACGATGTCGACGACCACCGGCTCCGGCGGCCTGACGATGCTGCGGATCGTTATCTCCGGTTTTGCCGGCGCCTGCGTCGTCGGCGGTGGCATCGCGATCGGCGCCATCAGCAGGCCGAACACCAGCAGGTTGAGGGCGAAGGTGCCGCTCAGGGTGAAGATGCGCGCCGGATCGGGCCGGGGCCGGGACGCGTGCGGAGGGGGCAGTGCCTGGGCGAGTGCGGGAGTCATGGCCAATCTCCTGTCGATGAGGAATCGGGAACCACGAGTCATGCAACGGCCGGGCGAAGGGAATGGGGTTGCGGCCCGGCCGGCGCACGCCCTTACGCTGCGCCTGCCGCGGCGGCATCGGCAACCGGGCGATGGTTGCGCGTTGCTCTGCGTTCAGATGGCGAAAACGACGACGCCCGCGCGAGGCGGGCGTCGTCCGGCAGTGCAGGGAATGGCGATCAGCGGCCCAGTTCGAACACCATCTCCACGCTGACCGAGACCGAGCTTTCGCCCGGCGCCACCGAGGTTTCCTTGGCGTAGCCGGCATCCGCGGCAGCCATCATCCGCATCATCGGCACCGGCCGCGGCAGGCTGGCGCCGCCTTCGCTGATGCTGATGATCCGCTTCACCTGCAGGCCCAGCGCATTGGCATAGGTCTGCGCCTGCGCCTGCGCCTTCTTCACCGCGGCCAGGCGCGCTTCCTCGAAGGCCGCCTCGGGCTTGTCGATGCCGAAGCTGGGGCCGTTGATCTGGTTGGCGCCCTGCGCGACCAGCGCGTCCAATACCTTGCCCAGCTTGGCCAGCTCGCGCACCTTCACGTTCACGGTGTTGCTGGCCTGGTAGCCGACGATCACCGGCGGCATGTTCTCCGCGTACTTGTACTGCGGGTTGAGGTTGATCCCGCTGGTCTGGATGTCGCGCGCGGCGATCCCGGCCGTGCGTAGCGCCGCCATCATCCGATCCATCTGCACGGCGTTGTCGCGCATCGCCGCGTTGGCGTCGGCGGCCTGGGTCACCACGCCGGTGGACATGGTGGCGATGTCGGGGGTGCGGCTGGCCTCGCCGGTGGCGGAGATCGACAGCAGGGTGCCCTGCGGCGCGGCGGCGCCGACATCGGCAAGGGTTTGGGCGTTGGCGGTCATGGGCAGGGCGGTGGCAAGGGCGAGGGCGAGGAACAGCGGGCGCAGCAGCGTCATGATGGACTCCTGTGGAGGATGGTGGAAAGGATGCACTTGCCCGGAGTGAACGCCCGGTGAGCCAAAGCGGGGTTGCGCGCGTCCGGCGCTACGGCGCGCAGTCAGCCACGGGTTAGACTTCCGGCATGCTGCATCTTGCCTCGCGTTCGCCCCGCCGTGCCGAACTGCTGGCCCGTCTTGGGCTGGAGTTCGGCCGCCTCGATCTTGATGTTCCCGAACAACGGGGGGCCGACGAGCCCGCCGCCGACTACGTGCGCCGGGTGGCGCGCGAGAAGGCCGGCGCCGGACTGCTGGAAGTGGTGGCCGTGCCCGGTGCTGCTTCTGGACAGGTGAGCGTGCTGGGTTCCGATACCGAGGTGATCCTCGACGGCCGCGTGTTCGGCAAGCCGGCCGATGCGGCGGACGCGGCGGCGATGCTGCGCGCGCTGTCGGGCCGCACCCACGAGGTGCTGACCGCCGTGTCGCTGGTGTCGGCCGGGCGCGAGGCGCAGGCGGTGTCATTGACCAAGGTGACGGTGGAACCGCTGTCCGACGCCGCCATCCAGCGCTACCTGGACAGCGGCGACTGGCAGGGCAAGGCCGGCGCCTATGCGATCCAGGGCCGCTTCGAGGCCCACGTCGAGCGGCTGGACGGCAGCTATTCGGGAGTCATGGGCCTGCCGCTGCGCGAGACCGCCGGCCTGCTGCGCCAGTTCGGGCTGCTGCCATGAGCGAGGAGTTGCTGGTCAACGTGACCCCGCGCGAAACCCGCGTTGCGGTGGTCGAGAACGGCATGCTGCAGGAGCTGCACATCGAGCGCGGCAGCCAGCGCGGCGTGGTCGGCAACATCTACAAGGGCAAGGTGCAGCGGGTG
>JAANMX010003299.1_pt1 | contig 14478 bp, 11 predicted proteins | sample 7279681 | NCBI WGS metagenome assembly JAANMX01 (sample SAMN14094542, study PRJNA606508) | bioreactor metagenome | isolation source: A lab-scale SPAN reactor treating ammonium-rich wastewater day 351 | place: Ireland: Galway | collected 2018-01-01
CCGCAGCCAACCCGGTCAAAGAGGCGGGAGCATCGACACCAGTGGTGGTGCTTGGCCTCTCGGGAATTCCTGCGGCGGGAGACGATGCGGTGGTCCTCCCTGACGAGCGGCAGGCGCGCGAACTCTCGGATCTGCGCAAGGCGCGGACCAGGGACACTAAGCTGGCACAGCAACAGTCAGCAAAACTCGAAGACGTTTTCAGCCAGCTTCAGTCCGGAGTGAAGTCGGTACAGCTCCTGATCAAGGCTGACGTGCATGGCAGCGCCGAAGCGTTGCGCGATGCATTGGCCAAGCTGGCCACAAGTGAAATCCAGGTCAAGGTCATCGGCAGCAGTGTCGGCGGGATTACGGAATCGGACGTCAACCTGGCTGCTGCGTCGGGTGCCACGATAATCGGCTTCAATGTCCGAGCCGACGGGGCGGCGCGTGACGCCATCAAGGCGACCGGTGTCGATGTGCGTTACTACAGCATCATCTATCAGGCGATTGATGACGTCAGATCGGCGATGACCGGCATGCTGGCACCGGAGATCCGCGACCAGATCGTGGGGCTGGCTGAAGTCAGGGACGTTTTCCGATCACCAAAATTCGGCAGTGTTGCGGGATGTCTGGTGGTCGATGGCTACGTGAAGCGCAGCAATCCTGTGCGCGTCCTGCGTGACCACGTCGTGATATTCGAAGGTGAACTCGATTCGCTTCGCCGATTCAAGGATGATGTGTCTGAGGTCCGCGCCGGGACGGAGTGCGGCATAGGCGTGCGCAATTACAGCGACGTCAAGGTCGGCGACCAGATCGAATGCTTCGAACGGGTCCAGGTAGCCAGGTCGCTTTGAGCTGCTGGGCTCGCCGGGCGACGGGCCGGAAGGCGGGTGGCTGAAGAATGCCGAGGGAGTTTCCGCGAAGTCGCCGTGTCGGGGAGGCAATCCAGCGCATCCTCTCCGAGGCGCTGGCTGCGCGGATCCGGGATCCACGGCTCTCCGGCGTGACGATTACGCAGGTCGAGGTGTCGCGCGACCTTGCCGTGGCCCGGGTTTTCTACGCGGTTCTGGGTGGATCGACGCCAGCAGGAGAGGTCGCTGCTGGCCTGCATGCTGCGCAGGGTTTTTTTCGATCGGCGGTTGCAAGGGAGTTGCGGGTTCGCAAAGTGCCCGAACTGCGATTCCGGCACGACGATGCCATCGCACGGGCCCAGTCCCTGGACCAGCTTATCCGAACGGCAGTGGATACAGATTCTGCTGCGCGGCCCGAGCCGGCAGTGGATGATGAGCAACGTCTCGACCATGAACGCTGATGCACGGGCCTCCCGCCGGCCGCGGCGGGACGTGGATGGAATTCTGCTGCTGGACAAGCCGGAGGGAATGTCGTCAAACCGTGCGTTGCAACAGGTCAAGGCGCTGTTCAACGCACGCAAGGCCGGCCATACGGGTAGTCTTGACCCGCTGGCAACCGGCATGCTTCCGATCTGCCTGGGTGAAGCGACGAAGGTCGCAGGCTATCTGCTCGATTCGGAGAAGTTGTATCGGGTTCGGCTGGTCTTTGGGTTGGCCACCTCAACCGGGGACGATGAGGGGCAGACGGTGGCCCGAGGGGTTGAGGCGGTAACCAGGAGCGACCTGGACGCTGCGCTGCTGGCATTCCGCGGGGCCAGTAAGCAGGTCCCGCCCATGTACTCCGCGCTCAAGGTCAATGGACAGCCCTTATATCGACTGGCGAGGGCAGGGCAGGTAACCAGCCGCGTTGCCCGCGAGATCACCATCCATGAGCTGGTTATCGAGGACTTCCATCCTGCGGCACCTGTGCTCAGGGTCAGGTGCAGCAAGGGCACTTACATTCGCACCCTGGTTGAGGATATTGCGCACCGGCTGGGCACCGTCGCTCACGTGGCGGAACTACGCAGGCTGGCAGTGTGGCCGTTTTCGGGCCAGGCAATGGTGACCCTCGAAGGCCTCGGGCGGGTTGCTGCGGAGTCCTTGCGTGCCCTGGACAGCCTCCTGCTGCCCCTGGATGCGGCTTTGACGGCCCTGCCGGACCTTCAGCTGGGGGAAAGCGAGGCCGGGAGGATCCGCCAGGGCCAGGCGCTAGAGACTGTGGCCGGGCCAGCGACCTGGCATGGCGGACTGATTCGGTTATACGGGCCGGACCGGCGGTTCCTCGGGGTTGGCGAGCGAGACGCTCAGGGCCGGGTTCTCCCGCGCCGGCTGATTCGTGCGCCGGAGGCGGCGACAGGCTGTAACTGAGCCGTGACCAAGGGTACAATGTCGCCGGTTTTGAACAGTCAAATGCAGATCTAGAGAGTTCTCCAAGGAGCAGTTGTTGATGTCCCTGTCGGCCGAGCAGAAATCCAAGGTCATTTCCGAGAATCGTCGTGGCGCTGCAGATACCGGGTCACCGGAGGTGCAGGTCGCCCTGCTGTCGGCCCGTATCAACGAGCTGACCGACCACTTCGCGAGGCACAAGAAGGATCATCACTCCCGACGTGGACTTCTGAAGATGGTGAACCAGCGGCGCAAGCTGCTTGATTATCTGAAGGACACCGACGGCGATCGATACAAGACCCTGATTGACAAGCTGGGCCTGCGCCGCTGAGCGACCGGATCCCGGTCGCTGTTCGTCACTGTTCATTCCGACGATGCCGGATTCGCAAGGGGCGATAGCGGCATTTCTCAGATCATTTGAAGGCAGGTGGACATAGTGCTGTCGGTAAAAAAGTCTTTTCCCTATGGGGAACATGAAGTCACCCTGGAAACCGGCGAGATTGCCCGGCAGGCGGATGGTGCGGTTCTGGTCAGCATGGCTGATACCGTGGTCCTGGTAACGGCCGTTGCGGAAAAGACCGCGGGTGAGAATCGGGATTTTTTCCCGCTCACCGTCAACTACCAGGAAAAGACCTATGCGGCTGGCCGTATCCCCGGCGGCTTCTTCAAGCGCGAAGGACGTCCTGGCGAAAAGGAAACGCTGACGTCCCGTCTGATTGATCGCCCGATTCGCCCGCTGTTTCCCGAGGGCTTCTACAACGAGGTCCAGGTCATTGCCACCGTGGTATCGATCAATCCGGAGGTCGATCCGGATATCCCGGCGATGATCGGTGCATCGGCAGCCCTTGCGCTTGCTGGTGTTCCTTTTGGCGGTCCGATCGCGGGCGCCCGCGTCGGATACATCGATGGCCGCTATGTCCTTAACCCGGCCAGGAGTCTGATGGAAAGGTCACAGATGGATCTGGTGGTCGCAGGCACTGCGTCTGCGGTCCTCATGGTTGAATCCGAGATCAAGTGCCTTCCCGAAGACGTGGTTCTGGATGGCGTGATGTTCGGGCATGGACAGCTGCAGGTTGCCATCAACGCCATCAAGGAGCTGGTCAGGCAGTGTGGCAAGCCAGCATGGGACTGGAAGCCACCACAGGTTGACCAGTCACTGCGAAAGGCAGTCGAGGACCTGTCCAGCAAGGATCTGGATGAGGCGTACAAGATCCGTGAGAAGCAGAAGCGCACCAGCCGGGTTTCCGAGTTGAAGGCACAGGCGATTGCCTCGCTGGGATCAGGCGAGAAGGCGGCCTGGACTGCTGACCAGGTTGGGGAAGAGTTTTCAGCCCTCGAAAGCCGTATCGTGCGCGAGCGCGTGATCAAGGGTGAACCGCGCATCGATGGTCGTGACTATACGACCGTACGACCGATCAGCATCAGGACCGGTGTCCTGCCCCGGACTCATGGCTCGGCCCTTTTTACCCGCGGCGAGACCCAGGCCCTTGTTGTTACGACCCTCGGCACAGACCGTGATGCGCAGATCATTGACGCGCTTAGCGGAGAGCACCGCGACCGATTCATGCTCCACTACAACTTCCCGCCATATGCTACGGGCGAGATTTCCTTTATGTCGTCGCCCAAGCGGCGCGAAATCGGCCATGGGCGTCTGGCGAGACGGGCTATTTCGGCTGTGTTGCCGGACATGGCCAGGTTCCCCTACGTGGTTCGTGTCGTCTCGGAAGTCACGGAGTCCAATGGCTCCAGTTCGATGGCATCTGTATGCGGTGCCAGCCTGTCGCTGATGGACGCGGGTGTGCCAACATCCGCGCCGGTTGCCGGTGTCGCGATGGGACTGGTGAAGGAGGGCGATCGATACCAGGTGCTTACCGACATCCTCGGGGATGAAGATCACCTGGGCGACATGGATTTCAAGGTGGCTGGAACCACCAAGGGCGTCACCGCACTCCAGATGGACATCAAGATTGATGGCATCACGGGCGACATCATGCGGGATGCGCTGAAGCAGGCCCGTGAAGCACGCTTGCATATCCTTGGGCAGATGAGCCAGGTGCTCGATGCGCCGCGCCAGAAGATGTCCGAATGGGCACCGACAATCATCACGATCAAGATTGATCCCGAGAAGATCCGTGATGTGATCGGCAAGGGTGGCTCTGTCATTCGTGCCATCACCGAAGAAACCGGTACGACGATTGACATTGACAACGATGGAACCGTCAAGATTGCATCTGTCGATGCAGCATCGGGCCGAGAAGCGCAGCGCCGTGTTGAATTGATCACGGCTGATGTCGAGGTCGGCCAGGTCTACGAGGGACGTGTAGCACGCCTCATGGACTTCGGTGCGTTTGTCACGATCCTGCCGGGTCGGGACGGCCTCGTTCACATCTCACAGATCTCCGACGAGCGCGTGGAGCGGGTAAGTGATCGCCTGCAGGAAGGCGACGTGGTCCGCGTCAAGGTGCTCGAGGTCGACCGCCAGGGACGCATTCGCCTCAGCATGCGCAACCTTGACGCAGCCTGAGCGCTCGGTGCTGCGGGCTGAACGCTAAAGCAGGCTGACGTCTGCTTCCGCGGGAAACCGCGTTCCGCGGTTGTCAGCCAGAGCCGCGCGCAAAGCAGTCTGCAGCCGCGCTCCGAGTCCAGGATCGCGCTCTCTGCCGGACAGGCGGATCAGGGCAGCCAGGAACTCGGCGGTCAGTAACGAGGCACCGGATCGCTCAACCTCGCCAATGATCTGGAGGAGCACGGCGGTGGTAATGTCCGAGCCACTGCCCTGGTCGATGACCTTGATGTCGCTGCCTGCGTTGATGACTCGGCGCAGGTCTTCGAGGTTCACATAGCGGCTTTCAGCGGTGTCGTAAAGCCGGCGATTGACGTACTTTCGGATGAGTCTGGCTTCGTTCATTTCACTGCCCTTCTGTGCTGACACCCACCGTGATCAGGCGGCCGGTGCGGTGTGTTCGCTCCAACCGTTATGATGACTTGGACATGGTCAGAGGGCAGTTAGTTCGCTGCGCTATAGCCTTTCAGGCTCCGATAATTTATTTCAATCAGATGAACAGGTTGCTGGCCATTTCCAGAAAGCTTGGAATGTTGGCCAGAGTTACTGGGAGGGCGTCTGAAGGCCAGCGGGCGGCCCCAGCGAACACTCAGATGCCGTCCTCTCGGTCGCGATACTGGCGTTCGGCAACCTCGCGTCGCTCCTGGGCCTCGACTGACAAAGTCGCAACAGGGCGGGCCTCGAGGCGCTTCAGGCCGATCTCCTCGCCCGTCTCCTCGCAGTATCCATAGGTACCGTCCTCGATGCGGGTCAACGCCGAGTCGATCTTCTTCAGCAGTTTACGTTCCCGGTCGCGGGTGCGAAGTTCCAGGCCAAACTCGGACTCCTGGGTGGCGCGATCATTCGGATCGGGAAAATTGCTGGCTTCATCCTGCATGTGATGGACGGTCCGGTCGACACCTTCCATCAGTTCGCGCTTCCAGGCTGCGAGGATATTGCGGAAATGCTCGCGTTGCCGGTCATTCATGTAGGCCTCTCCAGCCCTGGGCTGGTAAGGCGGAATGCCATGAATCAACCCGACGCTGCCGGTCAGCGGGCCGGTGTCGGCCCTGCGAGCGGGGGGCGGAGTCCGCTTGCCGGCGGGAGCCTTGGACTGTGCCCTCTGGGGGCCGAGGCTGCCGGCCGGCTTGGCTGCGGTGGCGCCCGCCTTGCGGCTCACCGTCGGCTTGCCGGGGGTCTTCTTTGCCGCAGGCTGGGCGCCCTTTGCGGTTGGTTGCCTCGTCTTGGCCCTGTTGCTGCCAGGAGACTTGCCAGCCGGCCGTTTGGCGGAAGGTGCGGAGGACTTCCTGCCCTCGGCGTTGCCCTTGCGGGCCGTGGTTTTTGCCCTTTTGGCTCCGGTAGAGCGCGTTTTCTTTGCGGCCATGCCCGATGCATCCGGTTCTCAGGAAACGCGGAATTATACATACGACATCATGCGGTGGAATACGCCCAGAGGGTGTGGCCCGGCGCCCGGTCTCACGCTGAATCGGCCGGTCCTGAAGAGGGCACAACGCCGGGCCCGCCGGTGCCGGCGGCTATCCCATTCCAGCCCGGCTGCCGGTGCTCCGCAACGATGGTGGTATAGATGCCGCCACGGACGTTGAATTCTGCGGTTAGGCGCAGGTACCGCGGCGCCAGGACCTTCACCAGGTCGTCCAGAATCCGGTTAGTCACAGCTTCATGGAACCCGCCCTGGTTTCGGTACGACCAGACGTAGATCTTGAGTGCTTTCAGTTCGACGCAATGGTGGTCCGGTACATAGTCCAGATGCAGTGTGGCGAAGTCCGGCTGCCCCGTCTTTGGGCACAGGCAGGTGAACTCGGGAATTCGGATGCGGATGGTATAATCGCGGCCACTGTTCGGGTTGCTGAAGGTTTCCAGCAGCGCGAACGATGGTGCGCTTGTCGTCTGGTGCGAGATTGTCATGCCGTATCCCGAGCGGCACTGGTGAACCCGGCAAATTTTACATTACACTACGAGCCGTGCGCGAATCCCGGCTCGGGGAAGCTGGCCACATGTCCTTCAGAGGCATGGGCTTAAGGTTCCGCATGGCGGAGGTGCCCATTGCAATATCAGGACAGCGTGGCTGCGATTGCGCCCGTTTCGGCCAACTTTCATTGGTTAGCCTGGGGCCGTGATCGATGCGCCTGAGCAGGATAAAACTCGCTGGCTTCAAGTCCTTCGTGGACCCCACCTCGTTCCAGTTGCCGACAAATCTTGTCGGAATCGTGGGCCCAAATGGCTGCGGCAAGTCGAATGTCATTGATGCTGTCCGCTGGGTCATGGGTGAGATGTCCGCAAAGCACCTGCGCGGCGAGTCGATGGCCGACGTCATTTTCAATGGATCGTCGTCACGTAAGCCTGTCGGTGCGGCAAGTATCGAGCTTTTCTTCGACAATTCTGACGGTTCGATTGGCGGGCAGTATGCGCAGTACAGCGAAATCGCCCTGCGCAGGACGTTGGCCCGGGATGGCACTTCCAGCTACTTTCTGAACGGCGCGCGTTGCCGCCGGAAAGACATCACGGATCTTTTCCTCGGTACCGGGCTGGGTTCGAGAAGCTACGCGATTATCGAACAGGGCATGGTCTCGAGGTTGATCGACGCCAAGCCGGACGAAATGCGCGCATACATCGAGGAAGCGGCGGGGATATCCAAGTACAAGGAGCGGCGCCGCGAAACCGAGACCCGCATTCAGCATACACGTGACAATCTCGCCCGGCTGACTGATCTCCGCGAGGAAATAACCAAGCAGATCGATTACCTGCAGCGCCAGGCCAAGGCCGCAGAGCGCTACAAGGAGCTCAAGGGCCGCGAGAGACGCCTCGTCTCAGAGCTGCTCGTGCTCCGGCTGACTGATCTGGAGCGGACGCTGAACGAGACCCAGGCGGAACTGGCGCAGCGACAGACAGCGCTTGAGGCGGCGATCGCGGAGCAGCGGCGAGTCGAAGCCGGGATCGTGCACTCGCGCGAACAGCATGTGGCCGCAACGGAGATTCACGGTTCCGCCCAGGCGCGCCACTACAGCGTCCAGAGCGAGATATCGCGGCTCGAGCAGAGCATGGCTCACGTGCGGGAAATCCGTGATCGGCAGCAGTCGGATTTGACGCAGTCGCATGATCAGGTCTCCGCCATCGAGCACGAGGTGAATCGTGACCGTTCACAACTGCTTGATCTGAATGCGGCACTGGGCCAACTGGAGCCCGAAATGGCCCAGCTGCGCGACGCGGAAGCTGCGGCTGCCGCATCACTCGCCGAGGCGGAGCGGGCGCTCGACGAGTGGCAGGACAGCTGGCAGGAATACAACCTCGGGGTGAAGGAAGTCCAGCAGACAGCGCAGGTCGAGCAGACCCGGTGTGAGCACCTTGCCGCCCAGTTGGAGCAGCTGCGACGACAGCAGAACGTACAACGACAGGAGCATGCAGCCCTGGCGCTTGATGACCTCGACGGGCGTCTGGCTGCTCAGCGTGATGCCGAGCGGCAAGCCGAGGGTCGCGCCCAGGCCCTGGAGCAGCGAATTCGGCTTCTTGAGAGTGAAGCCGATCAGCTTCGCCAGCTGGAGCTCCGACTTGGCCACGATCTGGAGCGGATGACATCCGAGCTTGCGTCCTGCCAGGGGCAGATGGGTGCACTCAAGGCGGTTCAGGATGCAGCCCTGCGCAAGGACGACACGATGTTGTCATCCTGGCTTTCGCGGGAGAACCTGACGGGTGTGCCAAGGCTGGCGCAGCAGCTGCGGGCCGAGCCTGAGTGGGTGCAGGCTGTTGAGACAGTCCTCGGAGACTTTCTCCAGGCGATATGTGTCGAGGATTTTGCGGGTCACATTGGCCGGCTTCCGGATGCTCAGGTGACGCTGGTAGAGCGGATGCCCGATGGCGCCGGTGACGGGTCTGGCACACTGCTGGCGCATGTTGCGAATCCGGGGCATTCAGCATCGCTGCTGCGTGGTGTGCTGGCAGCCAGGGATCTCGACGAGGCAGTCCAGTTGCTGCGGCAGTCGAGCTCGCACCAGTCGGTGATTACGCGCGATGGTATCTGGCTCGGTCACGGCTGGGTGCGCGTGAATCGCGGGCAGCGTAGCGAGGCTGGTGTACTGACCCGTGAAAATCAGATCCGTGACCTGTCTGCGGCGGTCGCCAGCGACCAGATACGCATCAGGGAGGCCGAAAGCCGTCGTGACGCGGCCCGGGCCAGGCTGGCCGAAATTGCGCGCGACAGGGGCCTGTTGACGCAGGAATTCAATCTCGCGAATCGGGATCATGCGGAAGCATTGGCGGTCCTCGAGAATCTGCGCCAGGATGTTTCTCGTGTCCGTGAGCGCCGCGAATCGCTGGCAGGTACGATTGAGGTAACCGAGCGCGAGTTGAAAGGACTTGGAGATCAGCTCGATGCGTCGCAGTTGCGTGGTCAGGAAGCGCTGTCCCGCCTGGATGAGCTGGCTGAGCGCCGCCCGTTGTTTCAGCGGGAACAGGCGGACCTCCTGAGCCGGTACGCGGCTTGCCAGGAAGCGGCGGAGCAGACTCGTTCAGATGTGGCGCGTCGGGCTGTCGAAATCGAGAGCCGTCGTGTGGCGCGAGACTCGATTGCCGCATCCCTTGAGCGCATGGACGGACAGAGGCTCCAGCTGCAGGAGCGAATTGCCGGCCTGTTGGCACAGATCGGCCAGGCGGAACCGGCTCTCGCCACGCTGCAGGGCCAGCTCTCGGCCATGCTGGAGCAGCAGCTCACCATTGATCGCGAGCTCGTCGCGCGGCGTGATGAACTCGAGCAGGTCGAGTCTGCATTGCGTGACAGCGAAGCTCAGCGAAGCCATGCGGAAAAGGTGGTCGATGAGGTTCGCGGTACTGTTGAAGAACTGAGAATCAAGGTTCGCGAGGCCGAAGTTCGCCGTGAGTCTGTCATGGAGGACTTCCGTGCGACCGGTGCGGATATCGCGCTCGTCCGCCAGGAAATGTCTGTGGAGGCCGAGTGCGGCCGGTGGCAGCAGGATCTGGACGATGTCCGCCGTCGGATAGAACGCCTTGGGCCGATCAACCTGGCCGCGATCGAACAGCACCAGGAGCAGGCCGAGCGCAAAAAGTACCTTGATGCGCAGAATGACGATCTGACCGCAGCGCTGGAAACCCTGGAGCAGGCAATCCGGAAGATTGATCGCGAAACCCGCTCGCGGTTTCAGGAGACATTCGAGAGCGTAAACCAGGGCCTCAAACGAATTTTTCCTCGCCTGTTTGGTGGTGGTCATGCCTATCTCAGTCTCGAAGGCGAGGATGTGCTGGCGGCCGGCGTTACAGTTATGGCGCGTCCGCCAGGCAAGCGTAACAGCAGCATCCACCTGCTGTCGGGTGGTGAGAAGGCATTGACGGCAGTTGCGCTTATTTTCTCGATCTTCGAGCTGAATCCCGCGCCGTTTTGCCTCCTGGATGAGGTTGATGCGCCATTGGATGAGGCGAATGTCGGGCGTTTCTGCGACATTGTCCGGGAAATGTCGCAGAGGGTGCAGTTTGTCGTGATCACTCATAACAAGACCACGATGGAGATGGCGAACCAGTTGATTGGTGTAACCATGAATGAACCCGGAGTGTCGCGCCTGGTGTCCGTGGATCTGGATGCAGCGGTTCAACTGGCCGCAAGCTAGACTGGAGCAGTCGTGTCAGGGTTTCGCTGGCTTCTGGCTGTCGGCGGTGTTCTGGTCCTCCTGCTGGTATTCTGGTTGTCGCGAAGGGAATCCGCTGGGCGCCCGACAGTCATTGCCACGGACCTGCTGCGTCGTCGGATACCAGGCCTGACGGCAGGTGAGAAACCCGGCGAAGCCACCGACCAGGGCGCACAGAATAAATCGCCGGAACCTGGCCAGCCTTTGGCCCAGGAGTTCAAGGCACCGGACATGATCGTTACGGTGCGCCTGACAGGTCGCGGATCAGCTACCTTCGGCGGCGAGTCGTTGCTGCTGGCCCTCCAGGCGGAAGGACTGCGGCATGGACAGTTCGGCATTTTCCATCGTCACGACTCCGCTGACGAAGCGCAGGTCCTGTTCAGTGTCGCCAGCCTGGCAGAGCCAGGAAGCTTTGACTTGTCGAGCATGTCGGCCATGCGCTTTCCTGGAGTTAGTATCTTCCTAACCATCCCCGGGCCGCGGGATGCACTGACAGCGTTTGATGCCATGCTGTCAACCGCGCATGCGTTGGCAACCAGCCTGGATGGCGAGCTGCTGGATGAACACGGTAGCCGGCTCAGCATTCAGCGCGAGCGATTTCTCCGGGAGGAGGTCATTCAGCTGCGACACAGGCGTCCAGCGTCCTGAGGAATCCCGTGTGCCCCTGACTGCCGCAGTTCGTGAGCAGGCCGCCCGTCTTCGGGCAGAGATCGAAGGGCACGATTACCTCTATTACGTCCTCGACCAGCCGTCGATTCCGGATTCTGCCTACGATGCACTGATGAGGGATCTCGTAGGGCTGGAAGCCAGGTATCCGGAATTGGTCACTCCAGATTCGCCGACACAGCGTGTCGGGGGTCGACCCGCCCTGCAGTTCCTGCCGGTTCAGCATGACACGCCGATGCTGTCACTGGACAATGCTTTCGAGGATGCTGAGGTCATTGCATTTGATCGGCGGGTCCGTGAACGTCTTGGAGTGGCGGGGTCCATCGATTACTCCGCCGAGCCAAAACTCGATGGGATCGCGATCAATCTGAGATACGAGGACGGCCGCATGGTTCGGGCGGCAACCCGTGGCGATGGAAGCGTGGGCGAGGATGTCACCAGCAATGTGCGCACGATAAAGACAATTCCGTTACGTCTGAGAGGGGATACGCCACCGTCGTTGATGGAGGTCCGGGGGGAGATCTTCATGTCGCGCTCGGGGTTCGAGGCGCTGAACGCCAGGGCACGCGGCGCTGGAGACAAGACTTTCGTCAATCCACGAAATGCGGCAGCTGGTAGTCTGCGCCAGCTGGACCCGAAGCTGACGTCGACACGCCCGCTCGAGTTCTTTGCTTACGGACTGGGTGAGGTTCGCGGCATCAGTTTGCCGTCAGGCCATACCGCCTCGCTGGCACTCCTGAGATCCCTCGGCCTGAGGGTCAATGAACTATGTGAACCGGTGCAGGGCGTGGATGGCTGTCTTGGCTATTTCAGGCGCATGGCTGAAAGACGGCGCAGTCTGCCGTACGATATCGATGGTGTTGTCTACAAGGTGGATGACCACAGATTCCAGGCGATGCTGGGGTCGGTATCACGTGCACCGCGCTGGGCAATCGCCCACAAGTTTCCGGCGGAAGAGGCGCTGACGCTGGTTGAAGGCGTTGAGTTTCAGGTTGGGCGAACCGGCGCAATTACACCCGTTGCGCGCCTGAAGCCGGTGTTCGTCGGTGGAGTGACGGTAAGCAATGCCACACTCCACAATTTTGACGAACTTGCACGCAAGGATGTCCGCCCGGGCGATACGGTCGCCGTCCGCCGTGCAGGGGACGTGATCCCCGAAATCGTTGCTGTGGTGCTGGACAAGCGCCCCGAAAAATCCAGGGCGGTGCATGTGCCGCGCCAGTGCCCGGCCTGCGGTTCCGACATCATTCGTGCCGACGGCGAGGTAGTTGCTCGCTGCTCTGGCGGACTCGTTTGCTCGGCCCAGCGCAAGCAGGCACTACGCCATTTTGCATCCCGGCGTGCGATGAACATTGACGGCCTGGGCGAGAAGCTCATAGACCAGCTTGTCGACGCCGGATTGGTTGCGAACGCGGCTGATCTGTACCGGTTGCAGCCTGATCAGGTGGCCGCTCTTGAGCGCATGGGCGAGAAATCGGCCACGAAACTGGTTTCGGCGATCTCTGGAAGCCGTAGCACGACCCTGGAAAGGTTCCTGTTCGCGCTCGGAATCCCCGGGGTGGGGGAGGCGACCGCAAGCGCCTTGGCGCAGCACTTCCAGGGCATCGATCCACTATTGTCGGCTACCGAGGAGAGCCTGCGGAAGATTGAAGACGTAGGGCCAGCAATCGCTGGCGCGGTTCATGCATTTTTTGCTCAACCACACAATCAGGAAGTCATTGCCGAGATGCGCCGTCTCGGGATCTGCTGGCCAGACCAGACCGAAAGACCCAAGCCAGCGAACCAGCCCCTTGCAGGAAAGACGCTGGTCGTGACGGGGACCCTCACTGGAATGACTCGCGACCAGGCGCAGGAGAGAATTCGCGAAGCCGGCGGCCGGGTAGCCAGTTCGGTATCCGCAAGTACATCCTATCTGATTTGTGGAGAAAACCCGGGGAGCAAGGTTGCGCTGGCAAAAGGCCTTGGGGTGCCTGTACTGACAGAGGCGGAATTCCTGGCGCTCGTCAATGACGACAAGGCGGGACAAAATGAAATCTGACCTGACCCAGGAGCGAATTCGCAAGGTGCTGATGGGTGTGCTGTTGCCACTCGCCAGGACGCTTTTGCGATGTGGTGTCGGCTACACCGAGTTTGCGGAGCTTTCCAAGCGCGCCTTTGTCGAAGCCGCATCAGCTGATTACGGGGTGCGTAACCGGCCGACCAACATAGCGCGAGTAGCTGTGATGACCGGCTTGTCCAGGAAGGAGGTTAGTCGAGTTCGCCGCGAATGCAAAAAGCGGCGCTCCACAGCCTCAGCATCAGTGACCATTCCGGCTGCGGTACTTAACGAGTGGCATACAAATCCGAGGTATTTCGAGCGCAAATCAGGCGAACCAAGAGTATTGGCATACTCTGGCCGCGGATACACCTTTTCGTCGCTGGTAGCGCGTGTTACCCGCGACATACCAGCTGGCGCGATGTGTCGCGAACTCGTCCGGGCTGGTGCAATTCAGATGATTGGTGGGAAGAAGGTAGTGCCATTGAAGCGACACTTCATTCCGGATACAGCTGGGGAGAAGATAATTGTCGGGTTAGAACTAGGGTTGCGGCGATTAGCCGAAACAGTTGCGGTTAATAGTAATCCTGGAAGGCCAGGGGAAAGGCGCTTTCAGCGCTTTGTAGAGAGCTCACCGATTGAACTCAAATACTTTGAGCAACTTCGACCACTGGTTCATGAGAAGCTCCTTAGCGTTTCCGAAGAAATCGACGATCTATTGTCGCTTCAGACGAAGGCGCTTCGAAGGAAGGATCCCTCCTTGGTGTCTACTGACGCTCTTGGCTGCATAGGCGTCGGAATCTACTATCACGAGGAGAAGAGTCAGTAGAAGAATTGTCGATTCGGCCAGCCTCTCTGTGATGTAGACGTTCCAGCGACCGCGCCCTATTAACTAGCAAGGCGGAGCCAATGCAGCGACTAATGCATGCAGCCACATGCTCGCGAGTGGGCCAGTCCAGCGCCGGTCATTGGAGCTTGGGAACATTCCGCCATTCGACGTGCCACCAATTGTCGGTAGCGACCCTCAAATAGCTGGCAGTCGACCTTAATGGCGCCTTCAAGACGACCAGGTTGTCACACAGGCTGAAGGGCTTCACCGTTTTGCACAGCACAAGTTTTGGCGTCACTAGCGGACGCCGCTGCCGTTGATGCCGCGGACACCGCTGCCGTTGATGCCACGGACACCGCTGCCGTTGATGCCGCGGACACCGCTGCCGTTGATGCCGCGGACGCCGCTGCCGTTGATGCCACGGACGCCGCTGCCGTTGATGCCGCGGACGCCGCTGCCGTTGATGCCACGGACGCCGCTGCCGTTGATGCCGCGGACGC
>JAANMX010003301.1_pt1 | contig 14472 bp, 10 predicted proteins | sample 7279681 | NCBI WGS metagenome assembly JAANMX01 (sample SAMN14094542, study PRJNA606508) | bioreactor metagenome | isolation source: A lab-scale SPAN reactor treating ammonium-rich wastewater day 351 | place: Ireland: Galway | collected 2018-01-01
GGTGGCGCCGCTGGCAGCGGTAGCCTCGCCGTAGACGCCGTCGCATGGCGTGCTCGGCAATGCTCTGCGACGTCCAGCCTTCGCCCCGGTGCACCGAGCGCAGGGGGCGCGGCTGGCTCATCAGGAAGATCTCGTTGTTGCGCACGGCGAACACCTGGGCGTTCACATCGGCCGCTGCCTCGCTGAGCAGATAGACGGCCAGCGGCGCGATCTTGTTGGGCGTCATCTGCTGGATCTTGGCCACGCGCGCCTGCTGCTCGGGCGTGTCGGTGGGGATGGAGCCGATCATGCGGCTCCAGGCAAACGGCGCGATGCAGTTGGAGCGCACGTTGAATTTCTCCATGTCCAGCGCAATGCTCTTGGACAAGGCCACCAGCCCCAGCTTGGCGGCGCTGTAGTTGGCCTGGCCCAGGTTGCCGATCAGGCCCGACGTGGACGTCATGTGCACGAAAGCCCCGCTGCCCTGTTCCTTGAAGTGGTTGGCGGCGGCACGGCTCATGAAATAGCTGCCGTACAGGTGCACCTTGATGACGGCGTCCCATTCGTCCAGGCTCATCTTGTGAAAGAAGCGGTCGCGCAGGATGCCCGCGTTGTTCACCACGCCGTCGATGCGGCCAAAGTGGTCCAGCGCGCACTGGATGATGCGGCTGGCCGCAGCCGATTCGGCCACGCTGTCGGAATTGGCCACGGCCTGGCCGCCCAGCGCACGGATTTCATCGACCACGCGCTGCGCGGGGCCGGCGTCCTGGCCTTCGCCGGTGGTGGAGGTGCCGATGTCGTTCACCACCACCTTGGCGCCTTCGGCCGCCATGGCCAACGCAATGTCGCGCCCGATGCCGCCACCGGCGCCTGTCACCACCACCACTTTGCCGTCCACCAGTTTTTGCATGATTTTTTCCTTCATGGGTCTCAAGAGGGGGCAAGCATGCCGGGGGAAGGGCGTTTGCACTATTCGTGAATACCGAGGGAGGACTTCAGGAGACTGAAAGTTGGCTCCAGGGCTGCCTGTGCGGCGGCGGACTTTGGCAAAGCAGAAGGCACGGTTCAACAAACAGGGATTGCACGGAAGCCGGCTCAAGGTGACGATGCCCCCCATGCAAGACGCAGACACTTCCCCCACCTCCATCGACGCCGCGTTGCTGGCCCACCTGCAAACCTGGCAGGGCCGCACCGAAACCCGCGACGACGTGCTCACCGCCGCGCCGGCCAGCGGCCTTGCGGCCACGCTGGACCGCGACGATGCGCCACCCCAGAGCGGCACCGCGCTGCCGCCGCTGTGGCACTGGCTGTATTTTTTGCCCCAGCCCCGCCAGAGCGAGATCGGCCCGGACGGCCACCCCAGGCGCGGGGGCTTTCTGCCGCCCGTACCGCTGCCCCGCCGCATGTGGGCCGGTGGCCGTCTGCGCTGGGAGGCGGGCAACCCCCTGCAGGTGGGCCAGGCCTTGCAGCGCACATCCACCATCCAGTCCGTCAAGCACAAGGCGGGCCGCACGGGCGACCTGGTGTTCGTGCAGGTGGAGCACCAGTTCCGCAACGCCCAGGGCCTGGCCCTGACCGAGGAGCACGACATTGTTTACCGCAGCGCGGCCCAGCCCGGCGACCCCGCGCCTGCGCCGCAGCAGCCCCCGCTGGCCGCTCAAGCCGTGTGGTCGCGCACCATCGTGCCCGACGACGTGCTGCTGTTTCGCTATTCGGCGCTCACCTTCAACGGCCACCGCATCCATTACGACCGCAAGTACGTGACCGAAGTCGAGGGCTACCCCGGCCTCATCGTGCACGGCCCGCTGATCGCCACGCTGCTGCTGGATTTGCTGCGCCGCAGCCTGCCGGGCGCGCAGGTTGCCCGCTTCGACTTCCGGGCGGTGCGGCCCACGTTTGACCTGCACCCGTTCAGCGTGCATGGCCAACCGTCGGCCGATGGCAAGACCATCGAGCTGTGGGCCCAGGACCACGAGGGCTGGCTGACCATGCAGGGTACGGCCGTGCTGTTCTGAGGCTTATCAAATCCATAGCTACCAGCGCTTTCCACGTAAGCGCTGGAGACCCAAAACACTAGAGAAAACCACCATGATTCACCCGCCCGACCAGTACCAGGAAATCCGCGACGCCGTGCGCGCCCTGTGCGCCGAGTTCCCCGATGAATACCACCGCAAGGTGGACGAGCAGCGCGCCTACCCCGAGGCGTTTGTCGATGCCCTCACCAGGGCCGGCTGGATGGCCGCGCTGATTCCGCAGGAGTACGGCGGCTCGGGCCTGTCGATGTCCGAGGCCTCGGTCATCATGGAAGAAATCAACCGCAGCGGCGGCAATTCGGGCGCCTGCCACGGCCAGATGTACGTGATGAACGCCATCGTGCGCAGCGGCACGCAGGCGCAGAAAGACCGGTACCTGCCCCAGATCGCCTCGGGCGCGCTGCGCATCCAGTCCATGGGCGTGACCGAGCCCACCACCGGCAGCGACACCACCCAGCTCAAGACCCTGGCCGTGAAGAAGGACGGCCGCTGGGTGATCAACGGCCAGAAGGTGTGGATTTCGCGCATCCAGCACAGCGACATGATGATTTTGCTGGCCCGCACCACGCCGCTGGCCGATGTGCAAAAGCGCTCCGACGGCCTGAGCTGCTTCCTGATCGACCTCAAGAGCGCGATCGGCAACGGCCTGACGGTGCGCCCCATCCTCAACATGGTCAACCACGAGACCAACGAGCTGTTCTTCGACAACCTCGAAATCCCCGAAGAAAACCTGCTCGGCCCCGAGGGCAAGGGCTTCAAGACCATCCTTGATGGCCTGAACGCCGAGCGCACCCTGATCGCTGCCGAATGCATCGGCGACGGCTACTGGTTCATCGACCGGGCGCGCAAATACGCCAGCGAGCGCATGGTGTTCGGCCGCCCCATCGGCCAGAACCAGGGCGTGCAGTTCCCGATCGCCGACGCCTTCATCGAACTCGAAGCCGCCAACCTGATGCGCTGGAAGGCCTGCGAAAAGATCGACGCCCTGCAAAACGCTGGCGCCGAGGCCAACATGGCCAAGTACCTCGCGGCCAAGGCCAGCTGGGAGGCGGCCAACGTCTGCCTGCAGACGCACGGTGGCTTCGGCTTCGCCTGCGAATACGACGTGGAGCGCAAGTTCCGCGAGACGCGCCTGTACCAGGTGGCGCCGATCTCGACCAACATGATCTATTCCTACGTGGCCGAGCATGTGCTCGGGCTGCCACGGTCTTTCTAATGTGCGACACCCCCCTGTGGCGCTTCGCGCCTTCCCCCCGCTCTCGCCTCGCTACGCGATGCGGGCAGGGGGACGACGCCCTCGCTGCGGGGCGGCCCTTGCTTGGCGTCCGCTGGTGTGGGCCGCGCCGGTTGCGAACGCCGCGGGCAGTGGCACCGCTCGATGGAAGTCCTGACATATGAATCCAACCATCCGCCCGCTTGACGGCATCACCGTCGTCTCGCTCGAACACGCCATTGCGGCGCCGTTCTGCACCCGCCAGCTCGCCGACCTGGGCGCCCGGGTCATCAAGGTCGAGCGCCCGGGCGTGGGCGACTTTGCCCGGGCGTATGACACGCGGGTCAAGGGCCAGTCGTCGCACTTCGTCTGGACCAACCGCTCCAAGGAAAGCCTCACGCTCGACCTGAAGAACGCCGAGGCCCTGGCCGCCCTGAAGACCCTGATTGCCCGGGCCGACGTGCTGGTGCAGAACCTCGCCCCCGGCGCCGCCGCGCGCATGGGGCTGTCGTACGAGGCGCTGCACGCGGCGCATCCGGGCCTGATCGTGTGCGACATCTCGGGCTATGGCGACGACGGGCCCTACCGCGACAAAAAGGCCTACGACCTGCTCATCCAGAGCGAGGCGGGTTTTCTGTCGGTCACCGGCACGCCGGACGTGCCCAGCAAGGCCGGCAACTCGGTGGCCGACATCGCGGCGGGTATGTATGCCTACACCAACATCCTCTCGGCCCTGCTGCTGCGCGGCAAGACGGGGCAGGGCAGCCACATCGACGTGTCCATGCTCGAATCGCTGGGCGAGTGGATGGGTTACCCGCTTTACTACGCCTTCGAGGGCGCCGCGCCGCCGCCGCGCACCGGGGCCGCACACGCCAGCATCTACCCCTACGGCCCGTTTGCGGCGGGCGATGGCGGCACCGTCATGCTGGGCCTGCAGAACGAGCGCGAATGGCAGGCCTTCTGCGCCGGAGTGCTGCGCGATGCAGCCTTGGCCACCGACCCGCGCTTCGATAGCAACGCCCGGCGCAACGAAAACCGCGAGGCCTTGCGCGCCGTGATCCTTCAGGTTTTCGGCCAGCTCACCGCCGCCGAGGTGGTGGCGCGGCTCGATGCCGCGCAGATTGCCAACGCCCGCGTCAACGACATGGCGGGCCTGTGGGCGCACCCGCAACTGGCCGCGCGCGAGCGCTGGCAGCCGGTGCAAACACCGGCCGGCGAAGTGCCCGCGCTGCTGCCGCCGGGGCGCAACAACCAGTTCGACTACCGCATGGACCCCGTGCCCGCCGTGGGCGAGCACACCGAGGCCATCCTGCACGAACTGGGCCTGGACGCAACCGCGCTGGAACGCCTGCGCGCGGAGCAGGCGATTTGATTCCCTTTCTAAATCACCCGTGTCGTTGTTGCTTCGCCTTGTCGTGCTACAGCACTGCCTGCGGCTTCGCGCCTAGACACGAATGATCTGGAAAAGGAATATCCCCCAAAACACCGCGCTGCATGCTATTGATGTAATAGCTGCTCGCGCTCATGAATAAAGCGCTGGAGGCCATTTTGACCCAAACTTTTGAATCCCGCACCGCCGAGCTGGCTGCCTTTGCCGCAGGCTTGCGCCACGCGCACATTCCGCCTGCCGTGCTGCGCAAAACCGAAGACCTGCTGGTGGACTGGTTTGGCTCGGCCGTGGCGGGCCACAACGCCCGGCCGGTGCAAAGCATTGCCCGCTTTGCCGTGGCCATGGGGCCGGCCAGCGGCCCGTGCGAAGTCATTGCCACGGGCGACAGCACCAGCCCGTATGCCGCCGCCATGGCCAATGCCGCCGCCTCGCATGTGGCCGAGCAGGACGACGTGCACAACGGCTCGGTGTTTCACCCGGCGGCGGTGGTGTTTCCGGCCGCCGTGGCGGTGGCGCAGTCCATCGGCGCCAGTGGTGCGCAGTTGCTGGTGGCGTCCATCGCGGGGTACGAGGTGGGCATCCGCGTGGGTGAGTTTCTGGGCCGCAGCCACTACAAGATTTTCCACACCACCGGCACCGCCGGCACGCTGGCCGCCGCCGCCGCCGTGGGCCACCTGCTGGGGCTGGACGCGCGGCAGATGCTGCACGCCCTGGGCTCGGCAGGCACGCAATCTGCCGGGCTGTGGGAGTTTTTGCGCACGGCGGCCGACAGCAAACAGCTGCACACCGCGCATGCCGCCGGTGCGGGCCTGATGGCGGCTTACCTCGCCCAGGACGGCTTCACCGGCGCGGCCGACATTCTGGAAGGCAAGCAGGGCATGGCAGCGGGCATGTCGAGCGACGCCGACCCCACGCGCCTGGTCGATGGCCTGGGCAGCCGCTGGGCCACGGCAGAAACCTCGTTCAAATGGCATGCCTCGTGCCGCCACACCCACCCGGCGGCCGATGCGCTGCTGCAGGTGATGCAGCAGCACGGCCTGGCCCCAGGCGACCTGGCCCGGGTGGTGACGCGCGTGCACCAGGGCGCCATCGACGTGCTCGGCCCCGTGGTGCGGCCCAGCACGGTGCACCAGAGCAAGTTCTCGATGGGCACGGTGCTGGCCCTGGCGGCGCGCTTCGGCCATGCCGGGCTGACCGAGTTTGAAGACCATTTCCTGGCCCCCGAAACGCAGGCGCTGCGCGACCGCGTGGAAATGGTGCTCGACCCCGAGGTCGATGCCGCCTACCCGCGCCAGTGGATCGGCAAGGTCACGGTGTACACGCACGATGGCCGCGTGTTCGACGGCCGTGTGGACGAACCCAAGGGCGACCCCGGAAATACCTTGAGCCGCGACGAACTCACCGCCAAGGCCCTGCGCCTGGCCGCCTTCAGCGGCGGCGTGGCCGCCGGGCCCATGGCCCGTGCCGTGGACCGCCTGTGGCAGATAGAGCAATGCCCGCGCGTCGGCCGCTTGCTGGAGCGCATGCCATGACGGCGCTGCTGCACAGCCGCGTGGCGCTGGCCCGCAGCTTCCTGTTTGTGCCCGCCAGCCGCCCCGAGCGCTTTGCCAAGGCCCTGGCCAGCGGCGCCGATATCGTGGTGGTGGACCTGGAAGACGCCGTCGAGCCCCCGGCCAAGGATGCAGCCCGGCAGGCGCTGCGCACCGAGTTTGACGCGCTGGAGCCCGCGCAGCGCGAGCGCCTGATGGTGCGCATCAACGCCCGGGGCACCGCCTGGCACGCGCAAGATGTGGAATTGCTGGCGCAACTGGCCGGCACCGGCCTGGCCGGTGCCATGGTGCCCAAGGCCGAAGACGGGCTGGCTCTGGCATCGCTGGCGGCCGCCTGCCCGGGGCTGCCCTTGCTGCCGCTGATCGAATCGGCCAGCGGCTTCCACGCGCTCGACGCCGTGGCCCAGGCGCCGCAGGTGGCCCGGCTGGGCCTGGGCCACATCGACCTGCAGGCCGACCTGGGCATGGCCTGCGGCGACGACGAAGCCGAACTGGCCCCCGCGCGCTGGAGCATGGTGGTGGCCTCGCGCCACGCCGGCCTGGCCGCGCCGGTGGACGGCGTCACCACCCGGCTGAACGACCCCGAACGCCTGCAAGCCGACACCGCCCGCAGCAAACGCTTCGGCTTTGCCGCCAAGCTGTGCATTCACCCCGCGCAAATCGCCGGGGTGCACGCCGCGCTGGCCCCCACCGAGGCCGAGCGGGCCTGGGCGCAGCGCGTGGTGGAGGCCTCGCGCCAGGCGCAGGGCGGGGCGGTGCAGCTCGACGGCGCCATGGTCGATGCGCCGGTGCTGCTCAAGGCACAGCAGATTCTGGCGCGGTAGACCCCGCAGCGCAGCGCAGCGGGGCCGGGCACCCGCGCCCGTTATGCTGCCGGCATGAGCGCATCCAAGACCTTACTCATCGTCTACCACTCGATGACGGGCGGCACCCTCCAGATGGCCCAGGCCGCCCGCGACGGCGCCGCCGCCGGTGGCGAGGTGGCCGTGCGCCTGCTGCACGCCCGCGATGCCGGCCCCGACGACGTGCTGCGCGCCGACGGCTACCTTTTCGCTACCCCCGAAAACCTGGCCGCCCTCAGCGGACAGCTCAAAGACTTTTTTGACCGCAGCTACTACGCCGTGCTCGACCAGATCAACGGCCGGCCCTACGCCAGCCTGATCTGCGCCGGCAGCGACGGCCACAACGCCGCACGCCAGATGGAGCGCATAGCCACCGGCTGGCGCCTCAAGCCCGTCGCCGAGCCGCTGATCGTGTGCACGCACGCCCAGACCAAAGAAGCCATCCTGGCGCCCAAGCAAATCGGTGGGGAAGACTTGCAACGCTGCCGGGCGCTGGGCGAGGCGATGGCTGCGGGGCTGGCGCTGGGGGTGTTTTGAGCGAGGGCGGGGCGGCGGAGGCTGCCTGGAGGGTGTACTCCATACCCGAATACCCACGCGTGCGGGCGGCTTCACCAATACCCAGACGTTCAATTCATGACCATCCGCAGGTATATGCCAGGTGCCGCCAGTGGCTGGAGCAAGCAAGCTGCAACCATCTCAAAGGAGCACGGTTCAATTCGACCTGACGAGGCGGAATCCAACATTATTGTGGGAAAACTTGGTCGATTTGCGGTCTCGGCGCGTTGCTAGCGTACCTAAGACGGCGTCAAACGCGCTGCCGCCGCGCACTACCCGAGACTCACACGGTTTCTCACCCCAGGCACCACCCAAAGCACTGCCATCTGTTGGGGCACCGTCATAGCGAAACTGCCAGCAATCCTGCACCCATTCCGCCGCATTGCCGGACATGTCGTATAGACCGAAGGCGTTCGGTTTCTTCTGCGCAACGGGTTGAATTTTCTGCCCACTATTACCGCCATGCCATACAAATGAGCCATCATCCTCCCCACCGCAAAATTTTTCCTTGCCACTGGCGCGGCATGCATATTCCCACTCCGCTTCACTGGGTAGGCGATACCCACCGCCTTCTATGTCGTTGAGCCATTTGATGAATGCGCTAACCCTCGGATTGACGACAGGTGCATCGTCGCCAAATTTGTTGTATTTCAGAAAATTTGTATCCTGCAATTCTCTGCGGCCTTCTTGCCCAGTCGCCTCCAGGAATTTTTTGTATTGTCCGACCGTAACCTCCGTCTTTGAAATCTGAAAGGCTGGAACGCTAACGGTATGCTGCGGGAACGCATCATTTTTGTTTCCGGTGTGATCGGTTTCGGAAGGTTCTCCCATCATGAAATTCCCGGCGGGAATGGCAACCATGGTGATGCCGAGACTGTTAGTGGTTTCCGGTAATTTCACTCTCCCTTGCTTGCAGGCGGCTGAGCCGAATATCAGGGCAGACAGCAGCAAAAAGGCGCACACAACAATGGGTCTATGGAGTCTAGAGCTGGACATGTGGGATTGTTTAATTACAGATGTTGATATAGCTGCGTACTGTTGCGCCTTCCATGCGCATTATGTTAGTTATGTGATGCACCCTTTTAAGGGGTCCTGACCAGACGAAGCCCATTGCTTCTCTCTATAAGCTCACTGTCGAACTCCCGATATCTTCTGAAGGTTGCGTTGACTTTTTCAGAACTGTCCCAGCTCCCTCCGCGATTGACGCGCCCATGGCAGTACCCGTCTGCAATCCAGGCACTACCGTCTTCCGGCGCACCTTTGTAGTTACCGTGCCAGCAGTCCTGCACATGCTCGCTCACGTTTCCCGTCATATCGAAAAGGCCCCAGGCATTTGGTTTCTTGCCACCGACGGATTGAGGACGATCCAGATTGGGCCCATAACGGCTCTGCGCTATCCAGGCGATCTCCTTGATGGGTCCGTCACCGCAATAATGCTTATGCTGTTCGCCAGCGCGACATGCATACTCCCACTCAGATTCGCTGGGAAGCCTGAACTTGCTGTCGGAAATTCGACTCAACGCCTCGGCCACGTACTGAGCCTCTTTCCAACCAATATTGGTTGCGGCTCGATCTGATCCGAGATAGCTCGTGCATTTGGTTGCGCATGGATTGGTGCCAACGATTTTTTCGTACTCACCTTGCGTTACCTCGTACTTACCGAGAAAAAAGCCCTTGAGGCAAACACGATGCACAGGCTTTTGATCGTCGTGGTTTTTCTCAGAGCCCATATTGAAACACCCTGTTGGAACCCAGACGAATTGCATTCCGGTATTCGGTTCGATCCAAATCGTACCCGGTGCTGGTTCACTTGGTTTACTGAAATATTTCCATATCGCTAGCAGTGCCAGCACTAGCGAAACGACGATCAATATCCATCCTTTGAACCTCGTATTCATAGTTCGAACGTCCATATTATTCTTGCTTTCTCCCATTCTTCGATAAGACTCCAATAGAGCGTATGTCCAGGCACGTTACGGAATGTGGGCCGTACCAGCCTGCGGGTCATATCTGGCGTTCACGGTCTAAATTGGCACGCAACAAGCGCAGCAAGGAGCTTTCATCCTGACTGCGCCATCTAGCTACAGTAATGAACTCAGCACTGCTCCCGCTCCTCCTGTGCTGCGTGTCACACGGTTTTTGGATAAGGTCAGTGCGCGAATTCGCTACAACTACTATAGCTTGAGTTCCCAGTTGTCATAGAACAATGGGTGGCGCATTCAACGACGGTTTTTCGGCTTGTATCTGGTTGGGTACTCAGGGTTAAATCCTGCCGGACACCCCGCTTCAGTGGAATGGAATCTCCATCGGATTTGCCCGGCGCGACACAACAAAAAACCCGCCACGCTATGAAACGTGCGGGTTTTGAAATGCCGCGAAACGCGCTGATTTGGCCTGCCCGGAGGGACTCGAACCCCCGACCTATAGCTTAGAAGGCTATTGCTCTATCCAGTTGAGCTACGGGCAGCCGGTGCATCGGTGCCGGCGCGGCAGCGGTGGGGCTGCAGGCTGGTGGCGCGATGGCGAAGCCCGCCATCATACCTGCCCGCAACCCTGTGGCGGGCCGTTACGGGAGGTCTTCGAACACCAGGCTGGGCGTGGTCATGACGCGGGCCGTGTCTTGCACCCGGTCGATGAGGCGGTGGGTGAAGTAGCTGTAGGGCGTGTCGGGCTCCAGCGCGGCCATGGCCAGGGGGGCCAGGGTCTGATTCAGGGGCACGTAGTAGCTGCCTGCGGGCACGTCGATGGCGCTGCGCTGCAGGGTCACCTGGGGGTGGGCGCTGGTGCCCTGCGGGGCGTCCTGGTAGGTTTCGGCCAGCAGCGAGCCGGTTTCGGCCACGCGCAGCACCTGCAGGCCCAGCAGGCGCAGACGCTCCACAACGGCGCTGGATTCGGCGGCCAGCCAGTAGCCGCAGGGGCGGGCGCGCTGCGTGAGGGTGCGCAGGGTGAGCGACGAGTTCCAGTCCACGCGCAGCACCTGGTCGGCGCCGGTGTCGGGGTGCAGCAGGGTCATCTCACGCTGCCCGGGGGTCTGGGCGGCGTTCAGCACGGCCTTGTCGCGGCAGGCCTGGGCGATGGTGTCGCGGGTGATGTAAGAGCGCACCTGCTCCAGGCTGCTGGCGCGTTCGACCGTGCTGCGCAGGGCGCTGCTGATGGCGGTGATGTGCGTGTGCACGCGGCGCTGGATGTGGTTGCGGCCAATGCCCACGCCCCGGGTGTGCACCTCCAGGCTGATGGCGTTCTTCAGGCTCTGCACGTTGCGGCTGGTGTCGGGCTGCACGCCGCCCATCGACATGGCCATGTCGTCGGGGCGGGGGGATGTGGTGTGAAACCACTCGGTGCTCAGGCCCTGGTCTTTGAGGGCGCGCACCATCGGGTCGTGGTACCACTCTTTCGATGACTTGGTCAGAAACTCGTGCAGGTTGGGCGTGGTGGCGTATTGCAGCAGGGCGTCGTGCCGCTGCAGGCCGTTGTACTTCTGCAGGAACAGGCCGGCCACGGCAAATTCACGCGCGTCCAGCACCAGGGTGGGGCGGTAGTCGCGGGTCAGCGCGGCAATCACGCGGGCTTCGGGGGTGGACAGCAGCAGGTGGTCGGCGTCCAGGTCCACTCCGTTGGCGGTGGTGCGGGTGCCTGCATCGGCCCCGTCGGGGTTGGCCCGGGGCACGATGATGACGTTGATCTTGTCCAGCAAGGGCTCCAGCAGGCCGTGCGCCAGCTCTTCGGCCACCACCAGCAGGGCTTCGCTGCCGGCGGGTTCGTCACCGTGTTGCTGACCGATCAGCAACACCGTGGGGCGCCGGCTGCTCAGCAGGGTTTCGGGGTCGGTGTCGCGGGCGCGGGTCAGCACCAGCGCGGAAATGGAGGTGCCGCGCTGCGATGGGCCCAGGCGCAGCAGGCGGGCTGCCGTGCCGTTGTCGGATGGTGCCTGGGCCAGGCGGTCGAGCCACTGGTCGATTTCGCCGTTGCTGGTGAAGGCGCGGCGGTTCTCTTGCAGGCCGGGGGTGTTGTAGCGGACGTTGGGCTCAGGAAAGCGCGCAGCCACTGCCTCGCTGTAGGGCAGGTCTTGCAGCGTGCCTGCCTGCGGGGGCGGGGGCATGGCAATGGGTTGCGCTGCGGGCACCGGTGTCGCCACCACCGGGGGCAGAGGCGCCAGCACAGCGCCGGGGCGGGGCGCGCCCAGTGGGGGCGGCACCACCACGCCGCGCTGCGGCTGGGGCGCTGGCGCCGTGCGGGCCGGCCAGGGGGGCAGGGGGGTGGTGCTGCAGGCGGCCAGCACCAGGGCCGTCAGGGCGGCAGGGTAAGCCCAGTGGCGGCCAATGCGCGGTGCGCGCGACAACGCCAGGGCCGGGTGCGGCGTGGTACCAAAAGGGTGGGGCATGGTCAGGGTGCTTTCAGCCGGAAGTGCCTGGCGCGCTGAAACGGTGCGGGCCAAGGCAGGGCGCGATATTACCGGCAGAGAATGTCGGCCGTTGTCAGCGCAGAGGCCATGTTGAGAGTCACACCGAAGGCGTTGCGTTTCAGCAACGTTCGGGAATGACGAGCAGATCGTTGCGATATGCCAATTTTTGCTATTGAAGCAATAGCTGCTTGCGCTTGATGGACGGGCGTTTGAGCCTGATTTCATTCAAATTCAGGCTGTCTGCATCCGTAGGGTTGGCACAGGCGCCAGGCCTGTGCCCCGGTGCGCTTTACCGGTTGTAGGAGCCGCCGCGCGAGCCGCCGCCGGGGCCACGCGAGCCACCGCCACCGCCGCCACCACCGTATCCACCACCACCGCTGCGGCCACCGCCGCCATAACCACCGCCGCCACCGCTGCGGCCACCACCACCACCGCCGCGGCGGCCGCGTTCGGTCATGCTGTCCACGCTGGTGCGCATGGGGTCGGGCTGGCCGGTGCCCGAGTTGCGGTGCGAGGGCATGCTGTGCCCGCCGTGGGTGCCCAGGTGGGCGTTGTCACGCGGCGGCTGGTCTTCCAGGCGGTGGCCGCCACCGCCGGCGGGGCGGTTGCGTGCCGGTGCCGGGCCGCGCGGTGCGCCGCCCGGGCCTTGGGCGTTGCGCGGGGCATTGCGGCCACCACCGCCGCCGCCATTGCTGCTGCGGGGGCCGTTGCCGCCGCCGCCGCCACCGCCTGCGCTGCGGGGGCCATTGCCACCACCGCCGCCGCCAGAACGGCCGCCACGGTCGCCCTGGCCGCCGGCCTTGCCGGCGCGCATGCGTTCCATCATTTCAGAGCGGGCTGCCTTGGCGGCGGCCTGCATCACGTCGCGGCTCGGGGGCCGGCCTGCGCCGCCCCAGATGGTCTGGCGGCCCATGGCGATGGGTTCGGCCACTTCGCCGTCATCGGGGCCAAAGCCTTCAATGACCTGCACCGGGATCTGCTGCTTGGTGAAGCGCTCGATCTCCATCATGAAGCCTTCTTCGTCCATGCAGACCAGGCTGACGGCTTCGCCGCTGGCGCCCGCGCGGCCGGTACGGCCGATGCGGTGCACGTAGTCTTCGGGCACGTTCGGGATTTCGTAGTTGACGACGTGGGGCAGGTCGTCAATGTCGATGCCGCGTGCGGCAATGTCGGTGGCCACCAGTGCGCGGATGTCGCCGCTCTTGAAGCCCGCCAGCGCCTGGGTGCGGGCGCTCTGGCTCTTGTTGCCGTGCAGCGCCATGGCGTTGATGCCGTTCTTGGTGAGGAATTCGGCCACGTTGTTGGCGCCGAACTTGGTGCGCGTGAACACCAGCACCTGGCTCCAGTTGTGCTGCTGGATGATGTGCACCAGCACCTGCTTCTTCTTGCTGCGGCCCACGGGGTGGATGACCTGCGAGATGCGCTGCACGGTGGTGTTGCGCGGCGTCACCTGGATGCTTTGCGGGTCTTTCAGCAGCGTGGCGGCCAGTTCGCGGATTTCGTCGCTGAAGGTGGCCGAGAACAGCAGGCTCTGCTTGTCCTTGGGCACCAGGGCCAGAATCTTCTTCACGTCGTGGATGAAGCCCATGTCGAGCATGCGGTCGGCTTCGTCGAGCACCAGCATCTGCACGGTGGACAGGTCGAGAAAGCCCTGCTGCTGCAGGTCGAGCAGGCGGCCGGGGGTGGCCACCAGAATGTCCACGCCGCGCTTGATGCGGTCGATCTGGGGGTTCATGCCCACGCCGCCAAACACCACGGTGGAGTTCAGTTCGAGGTATTTGCCGTACTGGCGCACGGATTCTTCGACCTGCGCAGCGAGTTCACGCGTGGGCGTGAGCACCAGGGCGCGCACGCCCTTGCCGCCAAACTTGCTCTTGGGCGCGGGCTCTTGCGACAGGCGCTGCAGCATGGGCAGCGTGAAGGCGGCAGTCTTGCCGGTGCCGGTTTGCGCACCGGCCAGCAGGTCTTGCCCGGCGAGCACGGCGGGGATGGCCTGTGCCTGAATGGGGGTGGGGGTTTCGTAGCCCTGCTCGCGCACAGCCTTCATGATGGCCGGAGCCAGGTTCAGATCGTCAAATGTCATGGATTGAGATACGCCCATCCGGGCGCTGGGTGTCCGCCTGTCGGGGCAATCGGGGGTGGGATTGCCGAGCCAGTGTCAGGCTGACGGGTTCAAGGGTGGGAGCCTGCAATGGCTTGCGTCGTCCCCAGCATACTGCTGATATCGAGCACAACTGGAGTGCCCAACTTCGGGTATTGTCGCATGAGTCGATAATCGGGGTTTGTTCGCGGAATCCTCCGCCTCCCTTTGCTTTGCAGGTTTGATTACTACAGATGGCCCAATACGTCTATTCCATGAACCGTGTCAGCAAGACCGTGCCGCCCAAGCGGCAGCTCTTGAAAGACATTTCGCTCTCGTTTTTTCCAGGCGCCAAGATCGGCGTGCTGGGCCTCAATGGCTCGGGCAAGTCCACGCTGCTCAAGATCATGGCCGGGGTCGACAAGGAG
>JAANMX010003302.1_pt1 | contig 14470 bp, 10 predicted proteins | sample 7279681 | NCBI WGS metagenome assembly JAANMX01 (sample SAMN14094542, study PRJNA606508) | bioreactor metagenome | isolation source: A lab-scale SPAN reactor treating ammonium-rich wastewater day 351 | place: Ireland: Galway | collected 2018-01-01
ATGCACGTCTTCGCCGACCCCCAGGACGCCGAGAGCGTCTATGTGCTCAATCTGAACTTCTGGAAGAGTGTGGACGGGGGCAAAAATTTCAGCGAAATTGCCACGGCTCACGGCGACAACCACGGCCTGTGGATCGACCCGAAGAACAACCGGCGGCTGATTGAGGGGCACGACGGGGGCGCGGGGGTCAGCTTCAACGGCGGCGGGAGCTTCAGCAGCGTCTACAACCAGCTTACCGCCCAGTTCTACCGGATGGACATCGACAACAGCTTCCCCTTCCGGGTCTACGGCACCCAGCAGGACAACTCCAGCGTGCGGGTGCCCAACGACACCTCCGACGGGGGTATCGGCTGGCGGGACTGCCAGATCGCTGGCACGGGGGAGAGCGGTTTTATTGCCGTGGACCCCAAAGACGAGGATATTGTCTATGTGGGGGCCATCGGTTCGTCCCCCGGCGGTCAGGGCAGTTTGCAGCGGGCGGATTTGCGCAGCGGCCAGATTCGGCTGGTCAACGTCTGGCCCGAAGCCACGGGCGGCGACATCAGCCCGAAGGATATGCGCTACCGCTTCCCCTGGACCTTCCCGCTGATCTTCTCCCCCCACGACCCCAATCTGCTTTACGCCTGCGGCAATCACGTCTGGCGCAGCCGCAACGACGGCCAGGATTGGGAGATGATCAGCCCGGACCTGACACGCAACGACCCTACCCGCCAGGGCGCGTCCGGCGGGCCAATCACCTGGGACACCAGCGGCGCGGAGACCTATTGCACCCTGGCCTGCTTCCGGGAATCCCCCCACAAAGCGGGCGTCTTTTGGGCCAGCAGCGACGACGGCCTGGTTCATATCTCCCAGGACGACGGGGCAAGCTGGCAGAATATCACCCCCGCGGGTCTGCCCGAGTGGATATACTGGCAGACGGTCGAGCCGTCTCCCCACGACCCGGCCAGCGCCTATCTGGCCGGCACCCGCTACAAACTGGACGACAATACGCCCTATCTTTTCAAGACGCGCGACTACGGCCAGACGTGGACAGCCATCACCGACGGCATTCCCGCCGACGATTTTACCCGGGTCATCCGCTGTGACCCGACCACCGCGGGGCTGCTTTTCGCCGGCACAGAGACCGGGCTGTACGTCTCCCAGGACGACGGGGCCAACTGGCAGCGCTGGGAAAACGGACTGCCCGTTGTGCCCGTCTACGACCTGCGGGTGAAGGGGGGCAGCCTGGTGGCCGCCACCCACGGGCGCTCCTTCTGGGTGATGGACGATTTGACGCCCTTGCGGGCAGGGAACGAGGATCGGGGATCGGAGACTGGGGGGGATTCCAGTTCCCAGTCCCCAGTCCCCAGTCTCCTACCGCCTCTCACCGCCTATCGAGTCCTCCCCGACCTTTTCGCCGACTGGATGCCCAGCGAGGGGAAGGTCTATTCGATGGCCTCCAACGCCACGTACATTGCCAAGACGGACGAGGAGACGGGTGCGGCTGTGCGCACCTATCTGGACGCGGGCCAGGGCGCGCCCCGGGGCGCGATTGTCTACTATCAACTGCCCAATCCCCTGCCCGAAGGCATCTCTCCCCAACTGGAAATTCTGAATTCGGCGGGGCAGGTCATCCGCACTTTTGCCTCCAAACCCGCGGGCTGGGACAAGAAGGAAGACGCGGAAAAGGCTATGCAGCCGGGGCCGTGGATTCCTGTGCGGGCGGGTCTCAACCGTTTTGTCTGGGACCTGCGGGAGGAGGGAGCGGCACGCATCAAAGGCAACAAAACCGGCGGCGAGGCGGCCAAAGGCCCCTACGCTCTGCCCGGTGCGTATACGGTGCGGTTGACAGTGGGGGAGGAGCGCTTCTCCCAGCCCTTGCGCGTGGAGAAAGACCCCCGCTCGCCGGTCAGCGACACGGATCTGCAAGCCCAGTACGACGCGCTGGTGGCTGTGCGGGCGCAGTTGAACAGCCTCTATGAAAATGTCGTCACCCTGCGCCGGGTGCAGGCCCAGGTGACGGGCTGGAAGGAGCGGCTGGCGGGCAACGGGATGGCTGTCAAAGCCGCGGATGATCTGCTGGCGAAGCTGGCAACAGTCGAGGACGCGCTGATCCTGCCCGGCGAGCAGAAGAATGTCTACGGCCTGCTGGTGCGCCCGAGGCTGAATGCCAAACTGGCCACGGTCGTCTCCAACATCAACAGCGCGGATGGTCTCCCCACCGCCTCCTCCCTGGCGCTGGTCACGGAGTACAGTGGGGCCATCAACCACCAGCTAGGCGAGCTGCACCAGATTCTCAGCGAGGATGTGGGCGAGTTCAACGAACTGGTGCGGGGCGCGGACCTGCCCGCGGTGGGTTAAGTATTGTAACGCAAGCTGTTAGCTTGCGCTCTTGGCAAGCTGACAGCTTGCGTTACAAGGAGATAGGAAATGACAACCAAAACAGTGGCGCGTTTCCAGCGCATGAGTTTGGAAGAGATTGGCAGCCAGCCTGTGGGCAAATGGTCGGATTCAGACCTGCTGGATGTGCTCGCCGATCTGTCTGATGCGGAACGGGCGGAAACGACGTGGCTGCGGGAGATTGCTGTACGCGGGCTGATTTTGCGCAGCCCGGATCATTCGGAGATGGTGGACTACGACGCGCTATTTTTCGACCAGGCGCTGGCTCTGGTAAAGAGCGATTTCGATGCGGCCATCGCCACGGCCTATGCGGGTCTCGTCTATTGTCTGCAACACGACGAGCGGGGCAACGCCAAGGGTTGGCTGGTTGAGATCGCCGAATTCTTTGTGACCGGCGACGAAATATCGGTTGGCATTGCCCAGTTCGCCCGGCTGCTGCGCGGGGAGCCGAGAGTTCTCCACTACTATTACAGGCTGGTTCAGAGTTTGCGGGATATGGAACTGTACGCTCTGGCAAAGGAAGCGCTGGACGCCATCTCACCTTTCTTGACTGAGGATGCGGAGGAGGAAGGAGCGGAGGAGGAAGGAGATGTCCAGCGGCTGGAAACAGAGCAGGCGGAGTCGCAAGCGTCTGGCTGGGCGGAGAAAACCGACGATCTGAGCGCCATCGATCCCCAGGCGTTGGCCGATCTGCGCGCTGCCTTTGCCCTGACCCGGGCCGGGCAGCCGGCTGGAAAAGAGTATCTGTCACCCCTGGACCAGTTGCTCACAGCCCAGCCCAATGCCATTCCTGCCCTCTATGCCAAAATCATCGCCCAGGGCCAGGCGCTGATTCCCGAACTTCTCTATCTGGCCTGGGACGACAGCCTCTATGACCGGAACAACCCCGCGCCGGCCCACGCCCTGGAGATTCTGCGCTCCTTGCGCGAGGGAGACCCGGCCCGCTTTGTCGAAATCGAGCGCTGGCTGGAGCAGGCCAAAGGCGATTGGAGAGACCTGCTCCACAAAGATTTTGGGGCGATAGGTGGCTATACCCAGGCCGAACTGCGGGATTGGGCCGCCAACGCCGACTGCGACTGGCTACTTCGCTCCAGTGCTGCCGATGCATTGGTCGAGCACACCCGCAGACATCCAGAGGAGCGAAAGACGATCGTGGCCTTTTTGACCGATCTGTTGGGCCGTCCTGGGCGTGAGGCCAATGCGGAGGAGGAGACTTTTACCGCCTGTGTAATTGGGGATTTGTGCCGTCTGGGCGCAAAAGAAGCCTATCCGGCCATTGTCCAGGCTTTTCAGGAGGATCGGGTCGATCTGCAGATGGTCGATCTGGACTATGCCCAGGAGAAGTTGGATCAGCCCCGCACGACGCCGCCTATGCGTCGGGATGGACTCTATCTGAATCTGACCTGTAAGCGTTGTCGCCGCAAGCGACCCCACTTTGTGCAGCACGTGACCCTGGATTTGGGAAGCCAACGGCGCGCAAGAGAGGGGCAGTTGCTCCGCTATGACCCCTATGTGATGGATCGGGAGATTGTCTGCCCCAAATGTGGCGCCAAAGAGAGCTACGAGTTGCAGGGGGTAGATGCCCTGCGTCTGATGCTGCCTATGGACGGGCTGGGCGGTTTTGCGGCTGCATTGGCCGGTGAGGGTGCCCGGCCTCCCTTTGGCCTGCAATCTTTCGTCTCCCGCTTTGAGGTGCTGGTTTTTGATCGCCCTATGCACCCCCTGGAAGGGCTGGCCGAATACCGGCGACGTATCCAGCGGGACCCCATCAATGCGGATTTGCGGGTGCGGATGAGTCTGCTGTTGCGCACCCTGCACCGCTTTGCAGATTCGTTGGAAACCGTGCGCGGGGCCTACGACGTGCGACCGAACGACCCGGAGGTGATGGCGTTTCGGGCCTTTGCCGAGCACGACTTCGGCGACCGGGCCATCGCGAAGAGACTGTATACTGGGGCCCTGCCGCTCTTGCAGCAAGTGATGCACGACTCCGAGCATATGGCCGATTTGGCCGGGCTGGTGGCGGATGGCCTGATCGCCCTGGAGAAAGGGGAGCAAAGCGCCTGGAAATCTATGCGGGATGAACAGATGTCGCGCTCGCGCTCTGTGCCGGCTGCCCAGGAAAAGAAAGGCAAGAGCGAAAAGAAAGGACGGCGCAGATAGGAGCGGACCTGTAACGCAAGCTGTCAGCTTCCGTTACAATAGCGTCAGAGAGAAGGATCGTCTACGACCTTCCCGAAAAATAGGCTTGTATACACGGATAAATCGGTGGCCTTTCCCAATCTGAAGCCAACAACCCGGCCCATCTCTATCCGCTTCCCCGAATATGTGATTGACGCCGTAAAGGAGAAGGCCAACCAAATGGGGGTACCCTATCAGGCCCTGATCAAAGAGACCATCGCCAAAGCGTTTGTGGGCGACAGTGAACGGTAGAGACACACTGGCTATTGGGCTGACCACGAAAAACACAGAATACGCGGAAGGGGATTTTAAGAGCAATTTTCCGTCTGTTCTGTGTTTTCCGTGGTTGAAGTCTGTGCGGCGTTTTTTGGAGCAAGCGGGGTTCGAGCCATAATAGAATACAAAGGCTATATCGGCAAAGTAGAGTTCGACGACGAAACCGGCGTTCTGCACGGGGAGGTTGTCAATCTGCACGACGTCATTACATTTGAAGGCGAATCCGTGCAGGAAATTCGTCAGGCTTTTCAGGAATCGGTGGATGATTACCTGGCCTTCTGCGCGGAGCGGGGCGAGGAGCCGGAGAAACCCTACTCCGGTACATTCACAGTGCGCATCCCGCCGGAATTGCACCGACAGATTACCACCCAAGCGCGCTTCGCCAACCAAAGCCTCAACAGTTGGATGACGGAACTCCTGGAACAAAAGGTCGCTGGGGCTGTTGGGGTGTAACGCACGCTGTTAGCTTGCGGGGGTGAGGGCGTTGGCCGCGGGTTTGCTCACTCTGGGGTCGATGTGTGGATGGCCCGAACCTGTTTCAACAGGTTTCCCGTAGCAGACGCCGAATTGATTCGGCGGTTCCGGTTGCGTCGCCCACCCTGGGATCGGTGACGCGCTGATTCCGGGAATCGACCAGCAGCAGAGGGCAGGCCGGAGATCGTCCGGTCGATTCCCGGAATCGGGTACCGCCCACACGGGATTGCACGCCAAAGGAGCGTAAACTCTATGCAAAAAGAACTTAACCTGCCAGAATTTGCCAGCGAAGACGACGAAGCAGAATCGGTTGGGCTAGGAGAGGAGGGGGCGACGCGCTAATGGGACTTAACCCGTCAACGGGTAGGGGGTAGTGAGGGCGCAGCGTTGGTTTGCGTTGTCAGATTGCAAGGCCGTTCAGGCAGCAATTGCCTTACGCACCGCAACCCACCGCCCCCCAAAGTTGACAGAAATCCTACCTGCCCCCATACTTCTTCTGTGGCAAGTGTTGTCTTGCCTTTTCTATTTTTCGGGCTGAGAGTGCGACTTGGCTCACAAGAGTCAAGGAGTACTCTATGAAGTTTGCCGATTTTTCTCTCGATGCGCGCCTGAACGGGGCCATCGAAGCTGTGGGCTACGAAACCCCCACCCCCATCCAGGAGCAGGCCATCCCCCTCGTCCTTTCTGGGCGGGATGTGCTGGGGCTGGCCCAGACAGGCACAGGCAAGACCGCCGCCTTTGCCCTGCCCATCCTCCAACGGCTGACCAGCGGCCCCCTGCGCAAAGTGCGGGTGCTGGTGGTGGCCCCCACCCGGGAACTGGCCGAGCAGATCCACCAAACCTTTGTTGATCTGGGCAAGAACCTGAGAGTGACGAGCACGCCCATCTATGGCGGCGTGAGCAAACGTCCCCAGTTGGCCGCGCTGCGCCGGGGGGCCGAAATTGTCGTAGCCTGCCCTGGCCGCCTGCTCGACCACATCGGCGAGGGCGACATCGACCTTTCGAATGTGGAGGTGCTGGTGTTGGACGAGGCGGACCGGATGTGCGATATGGGCTTTCTGCCCGACATCCGCCGCATTCTGAAGCATCTGCCCAGCCAGCGCCAGACCCTCTTCTTCTCGGCCACAATGCCCGACGACATCCGCAGCCTTTCGGCGGAGATTCTGGACAACCCGGCCACTGTGCAGATCGGGATGATTGCGCCGGCGGAGACTGTCTCCCACGCCATCTACCCCATCACCGAAAAGCTGAAGAACCGGCTGCTGCTGGAGATGCTGAAGCAGACCGCCACGGGCCGGGTGCTGGTCTTCACCCGCACCAAACGGCGGGCGCGCAACCTGGCCCTGCTGCTGGTCAACGAAGGCTACAATGCCTCGGCGCTGCAAGGCAATATGGCCCAGAATCGCCGTCAAGAATCCATCGACGGCTTTCGGGATGGCAAGTACGATATAATGGTGGCGACGGACATTGCGTCCAGAGGCATCGACGTGACGGAGATTTCCCACGTCATCAACTTTGACATTACCGATACGGTGGACGCCTACACCCACCGCATCGGGCGCACGGGCCGGGCCGAGCAGAGCGGCGACGCCTTTACCTTTGTCACGGAGAGCGACGAGGCAATGGTGCGGGACATTGAAAAAGTCTTGGGCGAACCCCTGGAGCGGCGGCGGCTGCCCGATTTTGACTACGGGGACTTCGTGCCCGAACGCCAGACCGCGATTGCCCAGAGCCAGCAGAACCGGCCTGCCTCCAACGGCAACCGTCGGGGTGGACGCAATCATCTGGGCGGCGGCGGCAACCGTCCGCCCCGTTCCGGCGGCAATTCGTCCAGAAGCGGGCAGCGGAGCTGGAGCGGCAATCCCCGCCAGCAGCGCTCGCCCGGCACGCGACGGGCTGGATAAAGACGCTCAACGCCTAAGCCAATGAACCAGTAAACCAATGAACCAATCAACAGAGCGTTGATTGGTTCATTGGTTTACTGAGCAGGTTCTCTTACCCCAACTCCTCTGCCTGGCTGCGATACGCCGCCATATCGATCACCCGATGACTGAGCCTGGCCTCCTCGGCGGCAAAGGCCAGCAGATGGCTTTCCAGGGAGGCGCGCACGTCGGTCAGCGCCTTCTCTTCCCCCCGCAACACCCGCAAAAAGCTGCCAAAGGTGCCCCAATCCCCGCCGCCGTGACCGCTGGTGGCGGCGGGAATCTCCACCACCTCTTCCCCGCCCCCGTGTTCGTAGATGATAATTTCCGACGAGCGGCCAAAGCAGGCGCGCAGGCTGGCCTTTGTGCCGTCAAAGCGCATGGATCGGTATTCCTCGTAGGAGTGGCCGTGCATCACCAGTGTGACGGATGTGCCGCTGGCCGTCTCCATCAGCACAGTCTGGTGGTCCACCACATCGTTGTCGCAGCGGTAGACACAGCGCCCATAGGGGCCGGTCTTCAGCGCCTGCAAACGTCCTTCCCAGCTCAGATCGTCGGTGATTGTCATAAAAGGCCAGGCCCGGGGCGCGTCTTCCCCCTGGGCCAGTCGGCGGGGGCCGGGCAGCAGCCGGGCGTCCATATAAATGCCCAGCGCCGAGAAGGGGCATTCGCTCTCAATCGGGCAGCCGTCGGTGCAGCGCAGGGGAATCTCCGGGCCGACGCTCTCGGCGGCGTAGTGGAGCAGGCTGCCCACAGACGAGAGCCGTACCACCGGGTCGTCCAGATTCCAGACCAGCAGGTCCAGGTCGTGGCAACATTTGGCGAGAATCATCGGTGTGGAGAGCGCACTGTTGCGCCAGTTGCCCCGCACAAAGCTGTGGGCCATATGCCACCAGGCCACATTCTCCCGGTGTTCCACAGTTACAATTTGCCCCAGCCGCCCGCTGGCAAGAATGCCGTGCAGCGTCTGCCAGAAGGGGGTGTAGCGCAGGACGTGGCAGATTTGCAGGCTGCGCCCGGTGCGCTCGGCGGCCTGCACCAGGGCGACGCAGCCTTCCAGCGAGTCGGCCATCGGCTTTTCCAGCAAAACGTCGTAGCCCGCTTCCAGGGCGGCGATTGTCGGCTCTACGTGCATCCGGTCTTGGGTGGTGATGAGCGCGCCGTCGGCCAGTTTGCCCGCGGCGATCAGTTCTTCCCAGGAAGAAAAGGTCTGGCTGGGGTCCAGGTCGTGCTCGTCGGCAAAGCGGCGACGGCGCACCGGGTCTGGCTCGGCCACGGCGACAAAGCGCACTTCGTCTGGGTGGGTAAAGGCGTAGGAGGCGTAGGCGTGCGCGCCCCGAGCGCCAGCGCCCATCAGTACCAGTTCAAGCGGTCGTGTCATTGCATTAGCTCCCGTCGTTGGGTGGGTATATTGGGGATGAACTCGTGCCGCCATTGTAGCAGAGGCCCAGGCAATTCGCACGCCAGCCAAAGCGAACAGAAAACGAAGATTTTTCGGTGTGTACAGCCAGGCCGAATTTGGGTAGAATAGAGCTGCTGTACAGACAACCCCGTTCCGTTTAATGTAGGTCGGACTGTTAGTCCGACCAGCAACGTTGCAGGCCCGTCGGACTAACAGTCCGACGTACGAATGGCTATTTTCAGGGCAGAAACTGCGAAATTTGCACTCTGATTTTTATTGTCCTACCCAACCACAACCAAACAGGAGAATTGCTCTGTGACTTCCCTCCGTCTTCTCATCATCGGCGCCCACCCGGACGACCCCGACTTTGGCGCGGGCGGGCTGGCCGCGCTCTACAGCCGCCTGGGCCACACAGTAAAAATGGTCAGCGTGACCAACGGCGACGCCGGCCACCACGAAATGGGCGGCGGCCCCCTGGCCCAGCGGCGGCGGATCGAAGCCGCCAACGCCGGTCGCTGTCTGGGTGCGGAGTATATCACCCTGGACAACCACGACGGCAGCCTGCTGCCCAGCCTGGAAGTGCGCCACCAACTGATCGGGCTGATCCGGGAGTTCCAGCCGGACCTGATGACCACCCATCGGCCCAACGACTACCACCCGGACCACCGCTACACCTCCCAACTGGTGCAGGACGCCTCCTATCTGCTGACTGTGCCCAATGTCGTCTCCCACGTCCCCCATCTGATGACAATGCCGGTCATCGTCTACACCTGGGATCACTTCCAGCGCCCCTACCCCTTTGCCCCGGATGTGGTGGTGGGCATCGACGAGGTGTACGAGCAGAAGATCGACGCGCTCCATTGCCACGTCTCCCAAATGTACGAGTGGCTGGCCTACAACGGCGGCTATCTGAACGAAGTGCCGGATGGGCCCGACGCGCGGCGGGCCTGGCTGCGGGCGTTCCGCTCGCCCCGTTTCCGCCACGCCGCTGAACTCTATCGGGAGATGCTTATCGCCGAATACGGCGAGGAGCGGGGGCGAGCAGTGGAGTTCGCCGAAGCCTTTGAAGCCTGCGAATATGGCGCGCCCCTGACAAAAGAGGTGAAAGCCACGCTCTTTCCCTTTGCCAACGCCGGTCGATAAATACCGCTGGGAACGCCGCCAGGAATGGCGGCGTTCCCAGCTTAATGGCGTTTCCAACCTAAGCACCGGACACCCGACAGACCGCAACATCGCCTACTTTGGCGGCTGCGCGGGGGGTGTCTGGAAGACGACGGACGGCGGGACCTATTGGGAGAATATCAGCGACAGCTTTTCCAGCGAGCTGGGGCGGGTGATCTGGTCGTCTCCGAAGTAGTTCTGAATGTGATTTACACTGGCATTAGCGAGATTGCGTTACTCTTCCATTTGGCGCAAAAACTCGATGGGATTGACAATCTGCACACCGTCCACGTTGCCAATTGTCAGCAGGTCTTCATCGCCAGTAACTAGATAATCCACTCGTTCGACCAGCGCAAAGACAAGCAGGTAATCGTCTTTGGGGTCCCGGCCAGATGGAAGGAAAGGGGGCAATGTCGAAGCGGGCAGATGGCCTACGGCAACGATTGTGTCCAGCACTTGTTTGAGGCGGGCGGCTGTGATACGCGCGCTCAGATATGGCTTCTGCTGGCAGGCAGCACGGACTTCTGCGATCATTTCGGTGGGGACGATCAGGTGAATCTGATCCCCCAGGGCTGCCATGACGGCACGACTCACAGACTGATCAGGGCGACTGGAAAGCAGGAAACTGATAAGTAGATTCGCATCCAGCAACACCCGAATCATTGATGAGAATCCACATACTGGGCGTCCGCTTCCAGAATTTCACGAATCACACTCTCCGACATTCCTGCCTCCCCATAGGCTTCGGCCTGATCAATGACAGGATTGTCGTTTTGGATTTCTTGCCGTAGTTTTTCCAATAGTAGCCGGGCTTTCGCCTTGCGTGCGTACTCGCGCAATTGCAGCAATTCCTCGTAGTCGGCAAAGGGCAGCAGCACAACCGACGGTTCGCCGTAGTGCTTGACAATAATCTCGTCCTGATTCTCTCTGGCCCACTTCACCATCGACCCAAACTGAGATTTCGCTTCTGTAGAAGTGACAGTCATCGGCATTGGTTTTCCCCTGACATCTTGAACGAAATGTTGTCCGATTTGTCGAAATCGTAGCACGGGATTTGTGGGTTGTCAACAGACTTGACCAACCGTCCACTTTCCCCTACACTGCAACTATCCTCGAATACTGAACCGGTTTGCCAGAGGTGGACCGCGGACAGCAGACCACAGACCGCCAAAAACTCAGCGACCAATCCCCAATTCCCATCACAACGGAGTGAAAAATGACTACACAACTCGACCTTTCCAGTTGGGACGCCCTCAAATTCCGCTGCATCGGCCCGCCCAGAGGTGGACGGGTGGTGGCCGTGGCCGGACACCCGACCGAGCGCGCCACCTTCTACTTTGGCGGCTGCGCGGGGGGCGTCTGGAAGACGACCGACGGCGGCACCTATTGGGAAAACATCAGCGACGGCTTCTTCCAGCGGGCCGCGGTGGGCGCGCTGACCGTCTCGGAAGCTGACCCGAATGTGATCTACGCCGGGATGGGCGAGTCCACCATCCGGGGGGATGTGAGCTGGGGGGACGGCGTATACAAATCCACCGACGGTGGCAAAAGTTGGAAGAATGTGGGGCTGTGTGACACCCACCACATCGCAATGATCCGCATCCACCCCAAAAACGCCGATATTGTCTACGTGGCCGCGCTGGGCCACGCCTTTGGACCGAACAGCGAGCGGGGCGTCTTCCGCACGCTGGACGGGGGGAAGTCCTGGGAGCGCATTCTGCACGTCAGCGACAGAGCCGGCGCCATTGACCTGGCCCTGGATGTGACCAATCCCCGCATCCTCTACGCCAGCATCTGGCAGGTCCACCGCCACTTCTGGGAGCTGGTCAGCGGCGGGCCGGACAGCGGTCTGTGGAAGTCCAGCGACGGCGGCGATAGCTGGACGGATATTACCCGGGCTAAAGGGCTGCCCCAGGAGGGGATTCTGGGCAAAATCGGCGTGGCCGTTTCGCCCGCCAAAGGGGATCGGGTGTGGGCGATTATCGAGAGCGACGACGAAAAGTCCGGCGTCTATCGCTCGGACGACGGCGGGGCAAGCTGGGCCCTGCTCACCACCAACCGGGATTTGATGGCCCGGCCCTGGTATTATATGCACATCTTCGCCGACCCCCAGGACGCTGAGACCGTCTACGTCAACAATTTGAAGATGTGGAAGTCCACCGACGGGGGCAAGAATTATACGGAAATCAGCACCCCCCACGGCGACAACCACGCGCTCTGGATCGACCCGGCAGACCCCCAGCGGATGGTCCAGGGCAACGACGGCGGCGGCTGCGTCAGCTTCAACGGCGGCGACACCTGGAGCAGCATCTACAACCAGATGACCGGCCAGTTTTATCATTTGGACGTGGACAACCAACTGCCCTACCGGGTCTACGGAACCCAGCAGGACAATTCCAGCATCAGCGTGCCCAGCGCCAGCGAGAAGGGGGCGATTCCGTGGAGCGATTCCTACCCCGCGGGGACGGGCGAGAGCGGCTATATTGCCGTCAACCCGGACGATTCGAATATCGTCTTTGTGGGCGCGGTGGGGTCATCCCCCGGCGGCGGCGGCGCGCTGCAACGCTACGATCACAGAACGAAGCAGATTCGGCTGGTGACTGTCTGGCCGGAACCCTACAGCGGCTGGGGCGCGGTGGATATGGTACACCGCTTCCCCTGGACCTTCCCGATTCTCTTTTCGCCCCACGACAGCGGGGTTCTCTACACCTGCGGCAACACAGTCTTCCGCTCCACCGACGAGGGCCACTCCTGGGAGCAGATCAGCCCGGACCTGACCCGGGCCGACGAGAGCAAAATGCAGCCCTCCGGCGGGCCGCTGAATCTGGATACCAGCGGCGCCGAACACTACTGCACGATTTCGACTTTCATCGAATCGACCCACGAGAAGGGCGTCTTTTGGGCGGGCAGCGACGACGGGCTGGTGCATATCTCCCGCGACGGCGGCGCAAGCTGGCAGGACGTAACGCCACCCGACCTGCCCGCCTTCAGCCTGATTACTGTCATCGAACCCAGCGCCCACGCCGCCGGGACGGTCTATCTGGCCGCCACCCGCTACAAACTGGACGAGTACGGCCCCTGGCTTTTCAAGACAACCGACTACGGCGCAAGCTGGCAGCGTATCGACGCCAGCTTCCCCGCGGGGGAGATTACCCGCATTCTGCGCGCCGACCCGGCCCGGGACGGGCTGCTCTACGTGGGAACGGAGACCGGGCTATTCGTCTCCCTGGACGACGGCGCAAACTGGCAGCGGATGCCGGGGAATCTCCCGGTCGCGCCGGTCTATGACCTGAAAGTCAAAGAGAGCGATCTGGTCGTCGCTACCCACGGGCGGGCTTTTTGGATATTAGACGATCTGACACCTCTGCGGACAGTTGCACCACTGAATACACAGAATACACAGAAGGCTCAGTTGTTTGCGCCGCGCAAATCCCTCCGCCGCTGGCTGCCCTGGAGTGTGGGGATGGGGCGGGGGCCGGGTCGCTCTTACGGAATGTCCTTCGGTCAGCTCATCACCTATCGGGAGGAGAAGGGGGAGAACGGCGAGGCGGTGCGTACCCTCATCGACTCCGGCGAGAATCCGCCCCAGGGGGTGATTGTCTATTATAGCCTGCCAGCGGAACTCTCCGGCGAAGTAAAGCTGACGATTCTGGACGGCGCTGGCGCTGAAATCAAATCCTTTGGACCAAAGCCGAAGCCAGAGGCGGGAAAGACGAGCGACGACTCGGCGGTCTACCTGCCCGTCGCGCCGGGTCTCAACCGCTTTGTCTGGGATATGCGCTATCCCGACGCCGAGAAGCTGCCGGGGGATGTCATCACTGAAAAGTCCGTCACCGGCGCGCTGGCCGCGCCGGGGAGCTATGCCGTGCGCTTGCAGGTGGGGGACGCTACGCTGGAAGAGTCCTTCGAGATTTATGTGGACCCGTCCACGGGCGTCACCCCGGAGGCAATGGCCGAGCAGTTTGCTGCTTGGCAGACGGTCAATGCAAAGATTACGCAAACCCACGCCGCCATCAAAAAGCTGCGCCGGGTGCGGGATCAGATGAAACTGTGGGCGGAGAACGCGGGCAAGGCCGGGCTGGACGAGAAGCAGGCGTCGGCCCTGGCCGAGCGGGCCAAACAGATCGGCGAGCAACTGGGCGACGTGGAGAAGGAGCTGGTATCGGTGGATTCCAAGACCGCCTTCGACCGGCTGCGCAAGCCCATCCGTCTCAACGCCAAACTGATCAATCTGATCAGCGTCATCTCCGCCGCCGACGCCGCGCCGACGCGCCAGACCTACGACGTCTTCGCCCATATTTCCGGGCAGGTGGACGCCCAACTGGACAAACTCGACTCGATTCTGGAGGAGAGCGTGGCCGATTTCAACGCCGCGGTGAAAGCTGCGGATGTGCCGGCGGTGGTGGTGTAGACGAGGACGGCGGGCGGATGTCGGACAGTTAATTTTTTGTAAACACAGATGGAAAGAAACACAGATGTAAATCTTACGTGTTCCTTTTCATCTGTGTTTACAAACGTCTTTTGATTACAGTATTGCTGCGGTCGGGGCTAAAGCTGTATACTGCACCTGTCGCAATGTGATAAGGACTCGTCAAGAAATAAGTTCCATCCGGTGCGTCGCACTGTCCACGAAATGACTCTAGTCCGCAACCTCATCTGGACAGTGCGACGCACCAAA
>JAANMX010003303.1_pt1 | contig 14466 bp, 10 predicted proteins | sample 7279681 | NCBI WGS metagenome assembly JAANMX01 (sample SAMN14094542, study PRJNA606508) | bioreactor metagenome | isolation source: A lab-scale SPAN reactor treating ammonium-rich wastewater day 351 | place: Ireland: Galway | collected 2018-01-01
GGCGGGGCAGGCGCCACCATGGATCTCGATCGTCGAGAAAGTTGAGAAGTCGGGATCGTCGGCTGGCGTCGCGCGGAGATGGCAGGCGCGCCTTTTGCCGTCGGGCGGCGCGACGAACGAGAGCGTCACATCGGTCGATTTGCCGGCGGGCAGGGTCACCCTCTCCGGCGCGAGGCTGGCGGGCCACACGGCTTCGGGGAATTCGACCGAAAGGCTGATGGTTCGTTCCCGGGAGGCGCCGTTGGACAGCCGAAATGTGACCCGGTCGCGGGCGCCGGGCTCTCGGTAGAGGACTCTTCGATACGGGGTGAGGAGCCGATGGTTTTCGAGCAATGGGAACCACGCGTCGGGGCGGGGCGACCAGCAGGCCATGTCGGGGAAGGGGTCGCCCTTGTCCCATCGGGTGACGCCATCGATGTGGACGACCGACTCGCCCTTGGGGATGACGAGGTTCCAAGGCCCGCTGTCGCGGGGGATGTCTGCGGCGATCTGGGCCGCGGCTTTGCCGCCGGAGATCGGCAGGGTCTCGAGTGTCTTGCCGGAGGAGTCGAGCAGTCGGACGGGGTCGCCGTGGCCGGCGTGTTGCACCTCGATGGCGAAGGCGCCCCGCCGCGGGAGGAAGCACACATTGGCGGCGTCCTCATCGTTGCGCAGGATGATGGGTTCCTGGTGGCGCTCGTCCCGGTGCCCGCGGGCGGTCTCGATGATCTGCTTGGGGCAGTTGGACCGGAAACCCCAGAGGGCCTCTTCGCCATACCGGTCTTGCGAGACCGTCACGATCAACCCGCAGACGCCCTTGGCGGGCTGGGTGACGCTGAGGGTGGCCGCCTGGATCGGGCCCATGCCCTTTCCCCTGGGCAGGCCGTCATCGGGGATGCGCGCCTCGGCGAGAACGCGGCGATCCGGACCAAACAGGATGGCGCGGAGTTCCGCGGGTGAGCCGCGACGATTGCGGTCGCGCTTGAAGACCTCGACGACGAGCGGGCCGGCATCGGCGAGGAAATAGACGCCCCCGGCACCGCCCAACAGGAGGGGCTCCGCATGGCCGGGGGGGCAGTCGGCCGCGCCGAGGGGGGCGACCGAGGCAAGGAGTGTTGCGACGAGCGGGGCGAGGCCCGCGGGAACTCGGAGGCGCATGCGAAAGTCGTAGCGCGGGCGCGGGAGAAGTCAGCCAAATCCCGCCAGGCCGCGATGTGGCCGCGGGCTATCTCTTGGGCAACGAGGGGAAGAGCACGCGAAACGTCGTCCCGGCCTCGGGAGTGGAGAGGAAGTCGATCTTGCCCTGGAGGTATTGCTCGCCGAGCAACTTCATGCTGTATGTGCCGAGCCCGCGGCCCTCGCCCTTGGTGGAAAAGGAGCGCTTGAACAGTTGCAGTTGCACATGCCGCGGCATGTGCCCGGGATTGTGCGCGCTCACCTCGGCGGTGCCCTCCCCGGCGATGCATCGGACGGTGACGATGCCGTCGGGCGGTGTCGCCTCGATCGCATTCTTGAGCATGTTCCCCACGACGCGACCCAAGAGGGCGCGGTCGGTGACGACCCGGGCCGGACACTCCGGCGCCTCGTAGCGGAGGAATTTGCCGCGCAGGCCGACGTGATGCTGGTAACCCTCGGTCAAGCCACCGAGGAATTCTCCCATGTCCACATCTTCCGGGTGCACCGTGAGCATCCCGGATTCTGCCAGCATCAGCTCGCGCTGGGCCCGGATCTCGTCCACGAGTTGCCGCGAGAAGTGGTGGATCATGCCGGCGAGTTCGAGGACCTTGGCCGGCTCCGCCTTGGGCAAGAGCTCGGCGATGCCCGACAGGCCGCCGGCGGTGTTGGCGATATCGTGGAAGAACAGGCGTTCGAGAACCTCCTTCCTCTTTTCCGCGGCAATATCCAGCAGGCTGAAGACCACGAACGCCTCACCCTCGACCACGATGGGCCGCGACCAGACGCGGAGGTCGATGGCCTCGCCATCCGGCGCCCGCGAGATGCGGCACTCCTGGACATCGGGACGACGCACTTCAATGGCGCGCAGCATTGCGTGGACCGCGCCGCAATATCGACAGAACTCCGTGGTCCCGCAGCCGCCGACCGCCTCGATGGCGTGCGCGCAACCGACAACCTCACCGAGGCGGTGGGCCAAGATCTGGTCCAGATCCTTCTGGCCAACGAGCGCGATCATGGCCTTGTTCGCGTAAATTATCTGCCTCCAGTGGTTTAAGACGATCACGGAGAAGGGGACGGCGTCTAAGACGGGGGCCAGGGCCGCCTTCGCGAGGAAGAGATCGTGCTGCCGGCGGACATCGTCCGCGCCAGCGCGGAAAGCGGGGGCAAAGTGCGAATAGGGCAGGCTTCCCTCACGATCCATCGATCACACATTGTGTGATCGCGGGGTGAATTTCAAGGGCGGTTCGGGGGTGATGAATCAGCGATCGGCCCGTTCCGTTTTGAGTTCGATGAGCCGGACTGGGCCCATGAGCCCGAATGGGGAGAGGGGTTCGGTTGGGCGGAGTTTGATGTCGGCGGTGAGGTAGGGTCGGAATGGGGTGGCATCGCCGGCGGCATCTGGCAGGCCCTCCGGGAATTTCACATGGCCGATGAGGCGGTTGCGCCAGGTGCCGGTGATGCGGATCTGGATCTGGTTGGTGCCGGGCTTTGCGGCATCGGTGATGTCGGCCAAGAACGGTGGCTTCCAGAGGGTGCCGAGGCATTTGCCGTTGAGCGATGGTTCGGCGATAGATTCGACGCGGCCGAGGTCGAGGAAGAGTCGCCGCCCGTTGGTGAGGCGCGTGGCGTCGATCGAGACCGTGCAAGAGTACGAGGCCGTTCCCGAGAAGTATCGGATGCGGGGATCGGGGTGCGTCTCCAGCGGCACCAGTCTCTCGAGCGAGATGGCGGGGGGCCTGTCGCGCTCGCCGGGAAACGCGACATCCCATGGGCCGCGAATCTCCTGGGGTGAGGGGACATCGTTGACCTGGATCTGTCGGGTGGCGCCGTCGGAGAAGCGGATGGCGTATGTGCCGCTGGTGGCGACCATAGCCTCGACCGCGCCATCGGCGGTGTGGCTGAGGGTGATCGGCGGTGGAAAGGCGCCGCCGGATCCGGGCCGCTCCGCGACCAGAGTGGCCAACGCCTCGTGCGAGAGGGCGCGATCAAAATGCTGGAACTCCGCAAGCTCGCCCTTGAAGGTGCCGTCGCCGCCCCGGCCCGCGGCCAGCGAGGAGTGGACGATCTTCTGGCTCTGGAGTCCTTGGCGAGCGAGCTTCCCGTCGAGAAAGAGGGCGGGCCGACCGTCGCGATAGACGACGGCGACGTGGGTCCAGGCATCGATGGTGGCCGGGTGGACCAAGAGTGGGGCGAAGTAGTTCGCCGCGTGCTCGTAGACACAGACGCCGTTGCTGCCGACCGAGATGCCGGCGCATGCCCGGCCGCCGCTTGGGTAGGCCGTGTCCCCGTGGACGGGGAACACCGCGTCGTTACGCGCGAGCCGGGTCTGGGCGCCGGAATTGGCCTCAGCGGGGAGCGCGATCTCGGCGGAGGGGCGGACCCATCCCGCCATGGTGAAGGTGTTTTCCGTGTCGCGCGCGCCTGGGGCGATTCCGGGAGGCTCGGTCAAGGGTGCGGTCTGCAGCAGGGGACTTCCGTCGCGCTTAACCTCGGTGACCGTGGGCGCGCCCGACACCGGGCTTCGAAAGACCACGAACAGGGAACCGCGGGGCTCAAGCGTGACGGGCACGCGGGTGCCGCCCGGCGTCTGGGCGAATGCCGCGGGATGCGTGATGCGCCCGGTCACTGCATCCCAGAACTCGGGGGCCTTGCCCGGGGCGCGGAATTCGGCGACGCGGGTCACGGCGCGGTCGCTCTGGTTGCAGAGGAAATAGATGTCGGCCGAGTTGGAGGCGCGGTGCGTCCACAGGATCTGTGCGGGGTCGATGCCGGCGACGTCTGGGCCGGCGCCGAGCGTGTCCAGCGCGGTGCGGAGATCCGTGCCGCGGAAGACGGTCCCCTTGCCGAAAGCCCTCCTCGTCGTGAGCTTGCCATCTAGCCCGGACCATAGCTCATCGGCAAGCCGTCGCACCTCGGTGTCGCAATCGGGATAACCCTGCATGCTGGGCGAGCGCGATGGCGGTGGGCCGAGGATGGCGCCTCCGCCGGCCGCGAGATCGCGGATCTTGCGCAGGACCGCGGGCCTTATCGTATCGAGATCGGGCAGGACCAGGATGCGATACGACTTGCCCCCCGGCAGCACCAGGCGGCCGCCCTCGGCCCTCAGGCGGCCCTCGATGACTTCGGCGTTGATGTAGTCGAAGTCGTGCCCCGGCGGCAGTTCGGGTTTTCTGGCGCCGGTCATCTTGGGCGTGTCCTCGCCGATAAAGTAGGCCACGTCGGCGACGTGCTCGCCCTGCTGCAGCAGGAAATGGGCGCGCCGGTAGTAGTCGATCCAGGCGCGGCCCTGATCAAACCACGTGTTGTGGCGATTGAATTCCGTGCTGAACCACGCGTTGACACCGGGGAGGCGGTCTTCCCAGGGCTGGTGGATGTAGACGTGCAAGACCCAGTGGTTGATGCCCTCGCAGAGCGCCCAGTCGCCGCGGCGCTTCAGTGACCAGGGCGTGCTCTCAAATTTCAGGACGCTTGTGAACGCCTCCGCGGAGACGATCGGTTTCCCGTAGATGTGCGCCGCCGAAGACGCCGCGCGCAGCTCGATGCTGCCCAGGTCTCCCGTGGCCCAGAATTCCCCGCTGACGTGGTCCGCCTCGCCGCCATACTGCAGGAACTCCGCAGGGAATCCCCAGTGGCCATAATTCTCCAGCCAAAGCTTTAGCCCGTGCGCGTGACACGCATCTCGGAGGCCGCCGACGTAATCCTTGGCGACCCGGTCCGCCACGAGGCGACGGAGATCCCAGAGGAAACGGTCGGATCGGTCGGCGTCGCCGACGACCCGGCCCGTCAGCGCGGGCAACCACGGGACCGGGTCATACCCATACTGTTTCCGGAAGAGATCCGCGAAACCATCCGTCCAGTTCTGTGACCCCATCTCGTAGCTATCGGCCACGACGTGTTTGAAGGCCTTGCGCTCGTCGGGGGAGAGGCGGGAGGGGATTTTCCCGATGAAGGCGTCGAAGTGGGCCTTGGCCGCGGCCCGGTTCATCTTGTCCACCTCAAGGCCCTGGCCCTCGGGAGAGGCGGGCGAATTGCGTGCGCCCGTGGGGGCCATCCCGATTCGCAGGATGACCCATTCCCCCTCGGGCGCGTCCCACTCCAGCGTGCCGTCGGGTCGAAGCCTGTCGGTCAGGTCGATGGCCTTGTCCGGCGCCACCGCGAATCCGGGCGACTCCGGTTCGGCCGCCCGCGGCCAGAGATACGTGTCCCACATCGGGAGCGGGGTCGGGTGCATCTTGCCCAGCTGCTTCTCGACGAAACGCTCCAGTCGGGCGCCTCCACGCAAGTCGATCTCCGCCAGCCTGGCCTTCCCCCGCACGTTCTTTGCCACGAGCCGGAAGCGCCTCGCCCGCTCCGGGGGGAAGGCGATGGCCACGGGCCCATATCGCATCGGGCCAATGCCCGGATTCACGTTGGATCGGTCCACCGTGAACGCGCGCACCGATCGGAGGGCGCCGTCCCCCGCGACCGCCAATAGTTCGAAGTCCGCGGCGAAGGCCGACTGCCCCGGGTGCAACACCAGGCTCCGGGCCGTGAACGCCTCGGGTAGATCGATGTCGATAGCAAACGCCGCCGCCCCCTGGCCCGCGCCCTCGGGAAACGCAAATTCCGTCGTGAGATCCCCGTCCGTCACCGCCGCGATGCCCCCGGCCGCCGGCGCGCTCGTCGCCTTGGGCCGGAGCGCCGAGACCACCTCGGCATCGGCCGCTGGCGCACCGAATGCCACCACCGCCACGTCCTGAAAATCCTCCGCCGGGGCGGGGAGTCTCCCCTCGAACCGCGATGGCCCCTTCGCCCGCACCTCCCCGGAGACCAGATACCGCATCGATTCCCCCGGCGTGATCCATGGCCCGCCCGACTGGCTCCAGCCAGGACAGTTGAACATCCCGATGTCCACGCCGAGGCGACCGCCCTCACGGATCGCGTGCTCCACCATCCCCCACCACTCGTCGCTCAGCACCTTCACCGAACCCTTCCCAACGTCGTCCAAAAAGATGTTTCCTATCAGCGCCTCCCCGATCCCCACCCGCGCCATCGCCTCCAGATCCCGCGTGATCCCCTCCCTCGACACATTGTCGCTGATCCAATACCAGTACACCCACGGCCGAGTCGCCGCCGGAGGTTCCACAAAGCCCGCCCCCAGCCCGTCCGTCGCCCCGCGCCCAGACGCACACGCGATCACCCATCCGGCCACCGCGGCGCACAGGGGGGCCACACGGCGGAAAAGCGCCAATAGGGAAGGTTCCATTTCGCGGTTATCGCGCGATGCGGCGCCCGAGGCAATAGGAAAGGGGGCATGAGGTCTAGTTGAAAACTCGGTATGGATGCGGCCATGGCCGTCAGGCAGTGGATGTCCCGCCGCTCGGCCCATCCGTGACCCGATGGGCCACACATGTCGCTAGGCCTTTGGCTCGTCGAACTGGAGGAGGCGGGCGCCGTTGAAGATGACGAAGAAGGCGCTGAACTCGTGGATGAAGGCGGCGGCGATGGGGCTGACCCATCCGGAGGCGGAGGCGATGATGGCGGCGGCGATAAAGATCAGGCCGCAGAGGAGGTTCTGGTTGATGAGGTGGAGGGCGCGGCGGGAGATGCGGATGAGGGTGGGGAGGCGGTGGAGGTCGTTGTGCATGAGGGCGACGTCGGCGGTCTGGATGGCGAGGTCGCTGCCGAGGGCGCCCATGGCGACGCTGAGGTCACCGGCGGCGAGGGCGGGGGCGTCATTGATGCCATCGCCGACGACGGCGACGTGGTGGCCCTCGTCCTTGAGGCGTTTGACGACCTCGAGTTTTTCCTCCGGGAGGCTCTCGGCGACGACCTCGCTGAAGCCGACCTCCTGGGCGATGCGCTGGGCGACGTCGCGGTGGTCACCGGTGACCATGAGGAAGCGGCGGACCCCGAGGTCCCGCAGCCGCTCGCCGATGTTGCGGGCCTCGTCGCGGAGGTTGTCCCTGAGGCAGACGATGGCGGCGAGGCGGTCATCGGCGGCGACTCCGAGGGCGCTGGTGCCCGCCTCATCGTGGTGGGTGCCGGTGATCGCGACCCCCTCGGATTTGAGCCAGCTGAGCCGCCCGACGCGGATGCGTCGGCCCTCGACGCGGGCCTCGATCCCCTGGCCCGCGACCTCGCGGAGGGCCTCCGGGTCGCGGATGGGCAACCCGCGGTGGCGGGCCTCGTGGGTGATGGCCTTGGCGACCGGATGGCGGGAGTGGCCCTCGACGGCGGCCGCGAGCGCGAGGGCCTCGTCCTCGCCAAATCCGTTGGTGGGCCGGATGGCGGCGACGCTCAGTTGGCCGTGGGTCAGGGTGCCGGTCTTGTCGAAGACGACGGTGTCGATCTGGCTGGCGACCTCGAAAAATCGCACGCTCTTGACTAGGATGCCGAGCCGGGATGCGGTGGCGAGCGCGGCGATCATGGTGGAGGGCCCGGCCAAGACGAAGGCGCACGGGATGCTGACGATGATCACCGAGATGGCGCGCTGGATCTCGCCGGTGAAGAAGAGGACGAAGCCCGCGAGCAGCAACACCATGGGCGTGTAGTACATCGCGTATTCCTCGGTGAGCCGGACGATGGGGGCGCGCGACTGCTGTGCCTCGAGGACGATCTGGCCGGCGCGGCCGATCAGGGTGGATGCCCCGGAGCGCTCGACGGAGACGTCGATCGATCCGGTGAGGTTCGCGGTGCCGGCGTAGACGCGGTCGCCCTCGGCGACATCGACGGGGAGCGACTCGCCGGTGACGCTGGCCTGGTCGATCGTCGAGCTGCCGCGCGCGATCGTGCCATCGGCGGGGATCGTGTCGCCTGGCCGGACCCGCACGGTGTCCCCCGGCCGAAGCGTGGCGGCATCGACCCTCTCCTCGCCCCCGTCGGCGAGTCGCTGCGCGAAGACCCGCGTGAGGCTCAGGAGGTCGCGCACGGCCTGCTGGACGCCGATCATGCTGCGCTCCTCGAGCAACTCGCCAACGATGAGGACCATCGCGACGATCGAGCCCGTGAAGTATTCGCCCGCGGCGAAACAGGCGGCGAGGGCCAGCGCGATGAACTGGTCCATGTAGAATCGCGTCGCCTCGAACCCGTGGACGCGCATGGAGGTGATCGCGTCCCAGAAGACGGGCGCGCCGAGGACGAGCATGGCGAGCATGCCGAAGACGGAGGCCAGCGAGTCCTGATCGGGCCGGACGAGGCGGAGGATGCCGCCGGTGAGCAGCAGGACGGCGCCGAGCGACAGGAAGACCAGGCGCCGCGCGAGGGCGCGCTGCGCGCCAGGGTCGGTGGCGGGCGCCGCCTCAGTCAGTGATTGGCTCTGGGTCATGTGCGGGGGGGCGGATCATCAGCTGCAGAGGAAGGCCCTGTCCCGCATTGACGGCGGGCAACCACGTGCGGCGCATGACCCATTCGATGATCTCCATGTGCCTCCGGATGCGGAAGGCGTCGAGGTTCTCCCGGGCGGCCTCCCACTGGGCGATGAAGGATGTGGCCTCGCCGCGGGCCCTCTCGACGATGCGCCGCGCGAGGCCATCGGCCTCCTGTTCGATGCGGAAGACGCGGGCCTCGATCTCGGGGAGCCTCGCCTGCCGGTAAGCGTTCGCCTTTTCCGATAGGGTCCGCGCCTCGACCTTGGCGCTCACCACCTCCTCGAACGCCTGGAGGACCTGGCGCGCGGGGACGATCTCCCGGATCTCCCAGGCCTGGAGCGCCAGGCCAAGGCCGAGGCGATCGATCTTGCCCTGCGCGATGCGGAGGCACTCGTGGCGGAGGCGTTCCTGCCCGCTGGTGAGTGCGTCGTCGACGCCGATGGACTGGACGGCCTCCGTGGCGGCGTCGCGCAAGATCGCCCGGAAGAGGGGTTGGGGATTCACTGCCCGGGGTCCCTCGCGCAGCAGGTGCTCGGTGTCTTTCGCGTTGAGCGCGTAGGCGCGCGGATCGGAGATGGTGTAGCGGACCGAGAAGCTGGCATGGACGAGGTTGACGTCGCCGGTCAGGAGGTAGCCATCATCGACGGGATGGAGGGTCTCTTTGATGGGCGGGGCCTCGGGCGCGGGCGCGCCCCCGGCGGCATCCGCCGCCTCCTGGGCGGGGGCGGGCATCGCCGGGGCGACCCAGTCGTCGAGCTGGATCTCTTGGACGGTGCGGGTCGGGACCTTGATCACGCGATCGATGGGGAACGGCATCGCGACGAGAAGGCCGGGCGGATGGATCTGCCCGGTCGATCGGCCGAAGCGCAGTACGAGGCCATTCTCATTCGGGCCGACGACGCGGACATTCGACGCGAGGTACACGACCACGAGCAGCATGAGGACCCAGCGGAGCACGCCGATGGAGGCCCGGAGTGCCTCGAGCGTCGCCGAGGGCGCGGATCGGGTCATCTTGTCTTGTCGGGCCATGGTCACTCCTGGCGGGATGCCGCCTCCGCCGGCGCCTGCGCTGGCTTGGGCGCCTTGCCCCCGACGGGCATGCGTAGCGCGTCGAACGGGGGCGTCTTCGTGTCCAGGATGAGCGTGGTGTTCACATCGCCGATCCGCTTCAGGGCCTCGAGCCTCCGCAGGAACCCGTAGAGTTCCGGATCGCGCTGGTAGGCCTCGTAGAGGTCCTCGACGTAAGGGGCGTTGGCGCCAAACAGTGGCGAAGAAAGGTAGTGGTCCCTGATGGACTGGCTCATGGACGGCCCGGGAAGCGCTGAGAAGCTGCGAATGATAGAACGAGGCGCAGGCCCGTGCTACCGCGTGCTGCCGCTCATCCGCCGAACAGCATCCCGGCGCCGCCGGCTTCCGCCATGACCTGGTACAGCAGGTACAGCTCCCAGCCGATCAGCGTGACATAGCCGAAGACACAGGCCTTGAGGAGTCCCAGCACCGGCACGCTGCCGAAGATGCGACGCCTCGCGGCAACGGCGAGGGCGACGACGCTGGCCGCGGTCAGGCCGATCTTGGCCCAGAGGAACCAGTGCGGCCCCTGGCCCAGCAGGGCCCGCATCAGCAGGTTGAGTTCCTCGCCGCCGACCGCCAGCAGGTTGAGGGTGAACAGTGCATCCGCACAGCTCATCAGGACGATGGCCAGCGCCAGGTACAGCACCCGCGGCTCATGCCAGTCGAGGAAGATGCGCTGCTCGTCGCCCCGGCGCCGGCCCACGCGTCGTCGCGGCCTCAGGCCTCCATAAAAGAAGGACCAGGTCGAGTGATGCCGGCGATCGGCGGCGCCACGCCGCTCCTCCCGGGTATCGGAACCGGCTTGGGCATCCAGCGCCGGCATGGCGGACATGGCATTCCTGCGGAGAAACGGCACGTTAAGTTTAATTGCTAAATTATTGTTATTACAGGGCAGGAGACTAACAGGAACCGGGTTATCCGGCCAGTGCCCGTAACCGCTCATCGCCCCTGGCGCAGGACGGCCGGCGCCGGGCTGCTACCCCGGCCGCCGAAGCCGCCGCAGCAGGCTGGAGGTATCCCAGCGCCCGCCCCCCATGGCCTGGACTTCGGCGTAGAACCGGTCGACCAGCGCGGCCACCGGCAGCTGCGCGCCGTTGCGGCCTGCCTCGGCCAGGCACAGGCCGAGGTCCTTGCGCATCCAGTCCACGGCAAAGCCGAAATCGAAGCGGTCGCCGATCATCGTCGCGCCGCGGTTGTCCATCTGCCAGCTCTGTGCCGCGCCCTGGCCAATGGCCTCGAGGACACGATGCATGTCGAGGCCGGCCGCCTGGCCGAAGGCAATGCCCTCGGCCAGGCCCTGGACGAGCCCGGCGATGCAGATCTGGTTGACCATCTTGGCGAGCTGGCCCGATCCCGGCGGACCCAGCCGGGTCACCGCCCGGGCAAACGCCAGCGCCACCGGCCGCGCCCGCTCGAAGGCCGCCTCCTCGCCGCCGCACATCACCGTCAGCTGTCCGCGGAGCGCGCCCGCCTCGCCGCCCGATACCGGCCCGTCGATGAAATGCAGGCCGCGGCGGGCGGCCTCCGCCGCCAGCTCGCGTGCCAGCACGGCCGAGGTGGTGGTGCAGTCGAAGAAGATGGCCCCGGCATCCATGCCGGCGAAAGCACCCGAGGCACCGAGCACCACCTCGCGCAGGTCGGCATCCGCACCCACGCAGGCGAAGACGATCTCCGCGCCACGGGCCGCCGCCTGCGGCGTGGTCGCGACGGTTCCCGCAAACTCGCCGGCCCAGCGCTGCGCCTTTGCCGGGGTCCGGTTGTACACCGTGGTGTCGTGCCCGGCGCGGGCCAGGTGGCCCGCCATCGGGTAGCCCATGGTTCCGAGACCGATGAATGCCACGCGCATCTGGGGCCTCCCTCCATCTGGTGGCCATCGCCGCCACATTATGGCAACGAGTCCTTGACGTGTGCGAACCGGCGCGGACATCCTGCAAGCGGGGCCCAACAAATCCGATCAACATGCTCCCGGGGAGGGAAACCATGAAACAGCTGATGGCTGCAGCAGCGCTGCTGCTGGTCGCTTCCGTGTCGAATGCCGCACCGGTCACCTACACGCTGACCGGCGTGGACTACATGAACTCGTTTGCCAGCGCACCCGTCATCTGCACCGGATGCGGGACCGGCACCGCGATCGACGACGGTGCCGGCAACATCACCATCAGCGGCATGGCCTGGGAACTCAACGCCGGCGGCAACCACTACCTCGCCAGCTTCGATGGCACCACCACCCTGGCACCCACGCAGACGCCGGTCACCAATCCGGTCAATTCGCTGCCCGCCGGCAGCGTGCTGACCCGCAGCGGCGGTTTCTGCACCACCATCGTCGTCGGCACCTCCGACCTCTGCGATCCGGCGTCCGTGCGCTCGGGTTACGCGGCGTCGTTCAACTTCTACACCGGCACCAACAGCGCCGGCGGCACCTGCGGCCAGCCGCTGACCAACTACAACTCCATCAACCGCTGCCGCGTGGACCTGTCGGTGTCGGGCAACACGCTGACGCTGCAGCTCAAGCGTGCCCTGTCGGAGAGCGCCACCTCGGGCAGCTACCAGTTGCTGACCTTCAGCTTCGAATCGGCCGTGGTGCCGGTACCGGGTGCGGTCTGGCTGCTGGGCTCGGCGCTCGGCTTCCTGGGCCTGGTCCGTCGCCAGCTCGCCTGAGCAGGAGATACACAGATGAAACCGCTCAAGCTGATCGCCGCAGCGGCCGTGCTCGGCACGGTCTCGCTGACGTCCCATGCCGCCCTGCTTGGCCGTGACCTGAATGGCAGCCCGGCGAGCATCGAGGGCTACTACGATACCGCGCTCGACATCACCTGGCTGGCCGACGCCAATCTCGCCGCGACCAACACCTTCGGCGTGTCGGGCATCACCGGCACCGGCCAGATGAACTGGACCACGGCCAACGCCTGGATCGCTGCCATGAACTCCGCCAGCTACCTTGGCATCAGCAGCTGGCGGCTGCCGAACCTGTTCGACATCGGTGGCGACGGCTGCACCGTGTACTCGTACAGCTCCTACAACGGCGGCGACTGTGGCTACAACGTGGTCAGCACCGGGCCGCAGGCGTCGGAGCTGGCCTCGCTGTACCACGCCACGCTGGGCAACGTCGCCTACTACAACACCAGCGGCGGCGCGAACTACGCCGGCCCCCCGCACATCCAGGCCACCGGCCCGTTCCAGAACCTGGGCAACACGCTGTACTGGTACGGGCAGTCGACCGTCACCGACAGCTCCGGCAACAACTGGGGCGAACCGCCGCTCAATGCCTGGTACTTCGGCATGCCCTCCGGCGGCCAGCGCCCGATCGACATGACCCAGGTGACCACCATGACCGCCTGGGCCGTGTTCGATGGCGATATCCAGGCCACCGTGCCGGTGCCAGGCGCCGTGTGGCTGCTCGGCTCGGCCGTCGGCCTGCTCGGCCTGGTGAAGCGCGTCAGGCCACGGGCGGAGCGGGCGTAAGCAGCTCGGGGCGGTTGTTTGCGGGGGAATTCACCGCGGTCGTCACCGTCCAGGCTTCCATGCCCGCCTCGGGATAGGGGGCGAGGCAAGCCAGGGCCGCATCCGGCCCGCCTGCCAGCCAGGCAGCGTAATCCTCGCGTCGCAGGATTGCCGGCATCCTGCGCTTCGCGTTGTGGATCTCCGCCATCAGCGGGTTCGCCGGAACGGTGATCAGCGTCACCGATTCCAGCGTATCGCCATCCGCCGGGGCCGACGCATCCCAGAGCCCCGCGAGGCCGAACAGCTCGCGGTCGCGCAGATGGATGAACCAGGGCTGCTTGCGTGCGCCGATCAGCTGCCATTCGTAGAAGCCCAGCACGGGCACGATGCAGCGCTGGCCCTTCTTCCAGGGGCCCCGGTAGCTCGCCGCCGTGGTCATCGTCTCCACCCGTGCGTTGATGGTGCTGAACTTCGGCACCACGCCCTTCGCCCAGAACGGCACCAGGCCCCATCGCAGCAGATCACAGCTGCGCCGCCCGTCGCGCTCGCGGACCACCGGCACCCGCTGGCTGGGCGCGACGTTGTAGCTGCGGATGTAATCGCCCAGCGGATCGTGGCGCGGCGGCAGCGACCACTCGCGCTCGATGGCGGCGATGTCGGGGCTGACGTAGCGGCCACACATGGGGCGATCTTACGCCCGCCGGTCAGGACCGGGACGGTGGCAGGCTGGTACCCCGACCGCGATTCGAACGCGGGACCTTCCGCTTAGGAGGCGGACGCTCTATCCCCTGAGCTATCGGGGCACGGGGATCGGAAGCGGGGGATTCTAGACTGTAGAGTAGCGGCATGACACCCGAACGATTCGCCAGGCTCAGGGCCGTGCTCGACCGCAGGCAGCCGGACCTCACCGTGCTCTGCGAGGACGTGCACAAGTCGCACAACATCTCCGCGATCCTGCGCACCTGCGATGCCGTGGGCGTGGCCGAGCTGCACGCCGTGTCGCCGGGCGGTGAATGGAGCCGCCACCGGGGCGTGTCCGGAGGCAGCCGCAAGTGGGTGCGAAGCCGTGTCCACCGGGAGCTCGGCGAGGCTGTCTCCGAATTGCACAGCCTTGGACATCAGATAGTTGCAGCACATTTCTCGAAAACTGCCATCGACTACCGCCGCTGCGATTTCACCCGCCCCACCGCGGTGCTGCTCGGCGCGGAGCGGCTCGGCGTCAGCGCGCGTGCCGCAGCGCTCGCCGATGCGCACATCGTCGTGCCCATGCGCGGCCTGGTGGAATCGCTGAACGTCTCGGTGGCCGCCGCGGTGATCCTCTACGAGGCGGCACGCCAGCGCGAGGAGGCGGGCATGTACTCCAGGCCGCGACTGGACGGGCAGGCCTACCGCGAGCTGCTTTTCGAGTGGAGCTACCCGGCGGCCGCCCGGCATTGCCAGGCCCGTGGCC
>JAANMX010003306.1_pt1 | contig 14456 bp, 14 predicted proteins | sample 7279681 | NCBI WGS metagenome assembly JAANMX01 (sample SAMN14094542, study PRJNA606508) | bioreactor metagenome | isolation source: A lab-scale SPAN reactor treating ammonium-rich wastewater day 351 | place: Ireland: Galway | collected 2018-01-01
CCGTTGTCTTGATCTGCGGCCATTGCCAAGGTCTGCTGCTTCATCTGCGGATAACGTTTGACCCCTCTCAATGGTGGACCTTAATCAGCGTTGCCTTAAATTGCCCGTGCCGCTTTCGAGCGACTGCGACAGCCGCGCCAGCAGCGCGGCCACGTCGCGCGTGACCTGGGCGCTGATGCGCGCGGGGTTGAGGCTGTCGGGCTCTTGCCAGATGCGGCGCAGGCGCTCGCGCACTTCGGGCCGGGCCAGGTCGGCCAGCTGCAGGCGGTGGCTGCGCGGGTCGGGGTAGGGGGTGTAGGTGCCGCCGGTCTGGCTGAATTCGGCATACACCTCAATGACGGTGCCCACGTCCACCACCAGCACGAAGGGCGGGCGGCCTTCCTGTGCGGGCAGGGCGCGGGCATAGGCCTCGCCCTGGCTGCGGGCGCGCAGCAGGCCGTCGTCAAAACCCTTGGTGTGGCTGCCGGCCTTGAGCTTTTTGGCCTCCAGCACGAAGTGGCCGCGCCGGTAGCAGTCAATGCGCCCGCTGCTGGTGCTGCCGTCGTCATGCTGGAAGGTGACGGGGCGCTCGAACATGTAGCCTTGCTCGGGCGTGGGGTGGGGTTTGTCCACGCCGAGCAGCTGGCACAGGTCCATCACAAAGCTTTGCGCGGTGGCCAGCTCGCTGGCGGTGGTGCCGCTCCAGCGCTGGATGAAGGCGTGGGCGGCGGTGGTGGCGGCGTTGTTGGCGGACTCTGTAGCGCCCGGGGCGGTGTGGTTTTCTCCCATGCGGGGGATGATAGCGGGGGGCCTAGCGCCGCCGCATCATTCGCGCGTCACGCTGTGCTGGCGCAGCCAGGCTGCGAAGGCGTCTTCGGTCAGGTCGCCTGCGGCGACGGCGAGCATGGTGAGGGTGGTGTCGGACTGACTGGCGGTGAGCCGGTAGCCGTTGATGTACAGGAATAGTCCGGTGGCCAGCAGCGCTGCGCGTTTGTTGCCATCCACAAAGGGGTGGTTTTTGGCCACACCCACACCGTAGCCGGCGGCCAGCGCGGCAAAGTCGGGCTCGCCATAGGCCACCAGGTTTTGTGGGCGGGCGAGTGCAGAGTCGAGCAAGCCTTCATCACGCATGCCTTGCCCGCCGCCGTGCTCGGCCAGACTTTCGGCGTGCAGCAGCAGCAGCGCCTGTTTGCTGATCCAGCGCCAGCTCATTTGGCCAACTGATGAAAGGTGTCGCGGTATTCGCGCATGAACTCGCGGCCTGCGGTGATTTCTTCTTCCAGCGCCGGGTCGTAGGGCGTGAGGATAAAGCCCTCCGCGCACTCGGTCAGAAAGACCGATTCACCTTTTTGCAATTTCAGACGGGCCAAAGCCTCCTTGGGCAGAACGACGCCCACGGAATTACCGATCTGGGTGAGTTTGAGAGTGTGCATGGCGGGTCTCCTGGGCGTTATTACGTTTGTAATACTAGCACGCAACTGCTTTTGATCAAGAGGCCTACATCTTTCTGCTATCGGTGCAAGAAGCCAAGCGATAGACTGATCTACAGCTTGTTTCAAAAAGGGGACTTCATGCTGCGATCACTGTCTTTGCTGGCGTTGGCTCTGTGTGCGGGGGGAGTGTCTGCCGCGCCTCGAATCACCTCTTACAACGCTGAATGCCACGCATGTGGTGAGAAACGTGTCCAAATGGGAAGCCACAGTTTTTGTGCGCTTTCCTATGTACACAGTGGAGGCTTCAACAGCTATTGCGCTGTGGGCGGGAACTCAAAATCATCCTGGTGGCTGTTGGCAAAGGATCCTGATGCGGGCGAAACACAGGCTTGTGGCGCTGTGTGTATGGATCTGGAGGATTCGGGCGGTGGAGGCGATTCGGTGGTGGCACCGCCGTCGCCGCCTCCGGTTTCACGCCCAGCACCACCGCCAGTGGCTCACCCCGATCCCGCGCCAGGTGCGGCACCTGACACGTTCGGTCCGTACCAGACAACATTTGGTTCGCTGACGATGCAGCGCAGTGGCAACAGGGTCACTGGCTCCTATACGCACAAGGGTGGCCGTGTGGAGGGCACGCTCAGCGGCAACACGCTGACCGGGCGCTGGACCCAGACTAACGGCGAGGGACGCTTGGTGTTTCGCTTCAACTCTGATTATTCAGGCTTTACGGGTGTGTGGAGCTACGGTGATGCCGCGCCGAACCAGGAGTGGAACGGTCGCCGGTAAATCTTAGGCGTAGGTATTGACCTGCGTCCCCAGCGTGCCCGAGGTGGCCAGCTGGGGCTGGGGCACGGATTGCGCCATGGCGTCGATCATGATCGTGGCGGTGGCTTCCTGCATGTCCAGCGCCTTTTTCAGCATGGTGATGTGGACCGCGTCGGACGTTTTGGCGCTGGCCAGCGAGGTGGCGGTGCTGACGATGCTGTTGGCGAGAGAAACGTCCATGGCGAAGCTCCAGGCAGGGAACACCGTGTTATCGGCTGGCCCCGCTGTTTCTGAAGCGGTTTGTTCAGCCGGGAACGTCTTCCCACCCCACACGGCCCTGGCCGATGTCGTTGATGCGCTGCACGAAGGCTGCGGCATGGGCTTCGGGCAGGCGCAGTTGCAAGGTGACGACAGTGCCGTGCTGTACCTGGAGCAGTTCGGCCCCGGTGGCGTCGATCTCGCGGCGCAGCAAGCCTTCTTGCGCGTAGGGCACCAGGCATTGCAGGGTTTTCATGCGCTGCAGTTGCACCTTGGACGCTGTCAGCAGGGCCTGGGCCACGGTGTCGGTGTAGGCGCGCACCAGTCCGCCCGCGCCGAGCTTGACGCCACCGAAGTAGCGCACCACGGTGGCCAGCACGCCTTCGAGGTCCTGGTGGCGCAGCACGTCGAGCATGGGGCGCCCGGCGGTGCCGCCGGGTTCGCCGTCGTCCACGGCAGCCGACTGCCCGCCCGCCAGCAGCGCCCAGCAAATGTGGGCGGCGCCGGGGTGTTCCTTCCAGAGTGCATCGACATGGGCCTGGGCGCTGGCCCGGTCGGGCATGGGCTGCACGCAGCCGATGAAGCGGCTTTTCTTGATGATGAGTTCGCTGTGCGCGGGTGCGGCGAGGGTCTGGGGCATGGAACCGCCAAGCTTACCCGGGCGCGCACCGGCTCAACGCGGGGTGGCTTCGCCCAGAATGCCGCGCACCATGTTGCGGCTGTGCGCGCCAAAGTTCCGCATCAGCGTGGCGATGGTGGATTCGAGCGCGGCCCGGGGCGCGTCGCCCTGGCGGGCGACTTCGGCCACGAGGTCGATGGCCTTGGCGTGCACGCCGAAGTCAAAGGCGGGGTCGTTGACATAGCCGGTGGGCACGGTGGCGAGCATCTGGTCGGTGACCGTGCTGCCCAGCGCGTGCGCCTGCCGGGCCACGGTGTCGCGTGCGTAGTCGTCGCTCCAGGGGCCATAGCTGGTGTCGCTGGCGGTGTCGCGCAGGGCCTGGTCCACGCTGCCGGGCTGGCGCGCCTGGGCGGCGGCCTGGATCATCTGGCTTTCATAGCGCTCCAGCACGAAGTGGCGGTTGGACAGCAGGATGATCATGTCGTTCTTGGCGCCTGGCATGCCCAGCATGGCGAGCAGATTGATGCCGATGAGCCGCACCGACGAGAAGCCCGGCGCCAGGCTGGCGTGGTAGGGCTGGGTCAGGTCTTGCAGGTAGTGCAGCGCCAGCCCGGCAAAGCGCCAGCCCCAGTAAGGGTGGCCGGTGCGAAAAGCCAGCCGGGAGAGGCTTTCGTATTGGTGGATGCGCAGGAGCGGGTAGGTGCGCTTGAGGAAGCCCGCCGCCATGTAGATGGTGCTGGACTCGTGGTAGTAGCCCATGTGGAAGGGCGCCTGGGTGGAAAAGTCGAGGTGGGGGTTGCCAAACGGAATCTTGCCAAAGCCGTAGCGCGGGCCCCATTCCGAGGGGTTGTCCTCCCACAGGTTGAGGTCAAGCCCATAGTCGGGTTCGTCGCTGGCCGAGGCGAGCACGACCAGGGGCGCCACGCTGTCGCCCGCACGCAGGCGCACGAAGGTGTGGCCGCCGCCGTCCTTGTCGCGGGCGGGCAGGGCGCTGACGAGCTCGTGTGCCATGCTTTCAGCCTGCGGTGCCGGCGCCCAAGGGTCGGGCTGCACGTAGAGCGCGAAGCGGCTTTGGGGCGAGACGCGCAGCGCCGTCAGAAACGCCCGGCGCAGCGCCTCGTGGCCTTGTTGCGCCACGGTGGCATCAAAGCGCAGCGGCGCGGGCAGGGTTGGGTAGTGCGCGATGTGTTTCTGGGCCCAGGCGTCCTGGTCCGCCAGCAGTTGGGCGATGGGCTGGGCCTGTGCGGCCAGGAAGGCTTCGAGCGGCTCGGCCGACACGGCGGGGGCTTGCGCCACTTCGGGCATGACCTCGAAGGCGCGGTAGTTGGCCAGGGCGTGGTTGCTCCAGGCCCACGCGGGGCTGGTGGCGCAGACGGCGAGCAGGGCGGTGACGATCAGGCGTTGCATGGCGGAAGTGTCTCGCAGTTCAATCCTGTGAAGGGTAGCCGGTGATGGCGCGGATGTCGCGGTACAGGGGCTGTAGCCTTTCGTACATGCGGCAATAGACGCGCCGGTAGAGCTGCTCGTAGGTGCGGGCGTGCTCGGGCTCGGGCTGGAACACCTGGCCGATGCGTGTCATTTCGCGCACCGCAGTGGCGAAGTCGGGATGGAGCCCCAGGCCCACGCTGGCCAGGATGGCGGCGCCCAGGCCGCTGGTTTCGTACAGGTGCGGGCGTTCGCAGGGCAGGTTGAAGATGTTGGCGGTGATCTGCATGGCCGCGTCGCTCTGCGAGCCGCCGCCGGAGACGCGCACGCGCTCGATGGCTGTTCCGCCACGTTTCTCGATGCGCTCCTTGGCCTCGCGCAGCGCGTAGGCCAGCCCTTCGAGGATGGCGCGGTACAGGTGGGCGCGGGTGTGAACGTCGCCAAAGCCGATCACGGCGCCCTTGGCCTCGGGGCCGGGCACCTTGATGCCGGGGTTCCAGAAGGGCTGCAGCATCAGGCCCTGCGCGCCGGGCGGTACGGCGTTGACCAGTGCATCGAACAGGCTTTCGGGCGGCACGCCACGCTCTTGTGCCAGCAATTGCTCGTGCTGGCCGAACTGCTCCTTGAACCAGCTCACCATCCAGAAGCCGCGCGTGATCTGCACTTCGGTGTTGTAGTGCCCCGGCACGGCCGCCTGGTAGGGCGGGATGAAGGGCGTGGCCTCCAGGTAGCGCGGCGTGGTGGTGTTGATGGTGGCGGCCGTGCCGTAGGAGAGGCAGGCGATCTCGGGCGTCAGGCACCCGGCGCCGATGACCTCGCAGGCCTTGTCGGCCGCGCCCGCCACCACCCTCAAGCCCGCGGGGATGCCCGTCTGCCGCGCGGCCTGTTCGGAGACCGTGCCGATCACCGTGCCTGGCGGCACCAGCTCGGGCAGCATGCCGGGGCGGATGGGCAGGGCGTGCCACTTCCAGTCGTGCGGCGGTGCCCAGCGGCCCTTCTTGTAGTCGAACGGCACATAGCCCACCTGCGAGGCCACCGAATCGACGAAGCGCCCCGTGAGCCGGTGGTGCAGGTAGCCCGAGAGCAGCAGGAACTTGTCGGTGCGCGCCCACAGTTCGGGCTGGTGCTGGGCAATCCAGTTGGCCTCGGCCTCGCGCTGGAAGTGGCGCACGGTGTCGCGCATGCCGATGGCGGCAAAGGCAGCCTCCCACCACCAGGGCAGGCGCGGGGCGTGCTCGGCGCGGCGTTGGTCGAGCCAGATCATCGAGGGGCGCAGCGGCTGCCCGTCGGCGCCGAGCGAGACGGTGGTGCCGCGCTGCGTGGTGACCACGACCCCGGCGATGGATTCCTTCGGGATGGAGGTGCTGGCCCACAGGCGCTCGCAGGCCTGGCACAGGGTCTGCCAGAAGGCGTCGGGGTCGTTCTCCATCCAGCCCGGTTCGGGCGAGCGGTAGGTGGTGATGGGCACCTGCACCTTGTCCACCAGGTTGCCGTGCAGGTCGAACAGCAGGGCGCGCACGCTCTGCGTGCCGTTGTCGATGGCGAGCAGGTAGGGCTTTTTCATGGGGTCTCCATTGCTCTTATTGTCATAGCTGTTAGCGCTTGATGGGTCAGCGTTTGAGGCTGTTTTTATTCAAACTCTGGCAGCGTGGCGCCGGGCAACTGGTAGTGCGCTGCGATGAGTGCGCGGTAGCGGGCGGTTTCCTCTTGCCAGCGCGCATCGCTCCAGCCCAGGTGCGGCGCGCACAGCTCGCGGATGCGCGGCAGGTGTTCCAGTGCGCCGTGCGCCAGCAGGATGCCCAGCCGCGTGCGGCGCAGCAGCAGGTCGTCGAGGTGCTCCACCGCCTCGTGGCGGGCGGCCAGAGCCAGCTCGATCCACAGCGTCTGGGTGCCGGCAATGCATTCCAGGTCTTCGTCCTGCGCACCGGCGCACAGGGGCGCGGCCAGACTGCCGTAGCGCGCCTGCAGGCGCTGGCGCACAGCCGGGCTCCAGCGCGGGTTCAACAGGCTGGCGGGGGTGAACAGGGGCGCATCGTTGCGCTCGAACGGTTTGCCCACATGCGGCGCGGCCAGGGCTAGCGCGTCCTGCGCCATGAGGCGGAAGGTGGTGAGCTTGCCGCCGGTCAGCGTGATGAGGCCCGATTCGTCGCGCACCACATGGTCGCGCGTGGCTTTCGAGGCGTCCTTCTGGCCGTCGTCGAGCACCGGGCGCACACCGGCGTAGCAGGCGGTGACGTCGGCTGGCGTGAGGCGGGCCCCGGGGAACTGGTCGTTCACGGCGTCCACCAGATAGTCCACCTCGGCCGGGGTGATGCTGGCCTCGGTGTCGAGCGGTTCGCGATGGTCGAGGTCGGTGGTGCCGATCAGCGTGGCGCCTTCCCAGGGGTAGAGGAAGACCGGACGCCCGTCGCGCGGGTGCATGAGGCTGATGCTCTGCGCCACCGGCAGGCGCCAGAACGGCACCAGCAGGTGGCTGCCGCGCAGCGGGCGCAGCAGGGGCTTGCTGCCCGCGCCCGCGCGCAGCCGGTCGGCCCAGGCGCCGGTGGCGTTGACCACGCAGCGGGCACGCACGCCATAGGTTTTCCCGTCCAGGGCGTCCTTCAAATCCAGGCCGGTGGTGCGTCCGTGCTTCAGCCGCAGACCGCTGGCCGCCACGTAGTTGAGCGTGGTTGCGCCCAGCCGCCGCGCCTCCTGCAGCACGCGCAGCACCAGGCGGGCGTCGTCGGTCTTGGCGTCCTGGAACACCAGCGCGCCGCGCAGACCTGGCGGCGCCAGGCCGGGTGCAATCATTTGCGTGGCGGCGAGGTTGGCGTGGTAATGGCCCCGCTGCCCGGCCATCAGGTCGTAAACCGCCAGGCCGGCCTGCATCAGCCAGCGTCCGGGCTTGCGGCCCGGGCAGTCGGCGAACAGGAAGCTCTGCGGCTCCACCAGGCCCGGGGCTTCCCGCAACAGGCGCTCGCGCTCGCGCACCGAGTGCAGGGTGGTCTTGAGGTCGCCTTCCTTCAGGTAGCGCAGCCCGCCGTGCACCAGTTTGGATGAACGGCTGGACGTGCCCCAGGCAAAGTCGCGCTGCTCCACCAGCAGCACGCTCCAGCCCGCTCGCGCGGCCTGCTGCGCCACGCCCGCACCGCTGATGCCGCCGCCGATGACGACCAAATCCCACTCCTGCGCTTCGAGCTGCTTCACCGCCTCGGCACGAGAAGGCATCAGTCCGCCCATGGTCCACCGTCCTGCAGGAGTTTTCCGGGGTTCATGATCCCGTGCGGGTCGAAATGGCGGCACAGCCCGGCCAGTGTCGCCATGCCCAGCGGGCCTTTCTCATCGACCAGGTGCGCGGCGTGGTCGCGCCCCACGCCGTGCTGGTGGCTCACGGTGCCGCCGTGCGCGGCAATCTGCGCGGCCACGGAGCGTTTCAGCTTCTGCCAGCGCTCAAAATTGGGCGCAAAGCCGCCCGCAGCGGTGGGCCAGACGTACTGCGCATAGATGCTGCTGCCCTGCGGGTACACGTGCGAGAGGTGGGTGAAGGCATGCACCGGCTCGCCGAAGCTGGCGAACACGTCGCGCGCGGCCTGCTCCATGGCATGCATCAACGGTTTGACCTGGGGCCAGTCCACCGCGGTTTCGATGGTGTCCACGCTGTAGCCCAGGTCCCACAGCGTGTTGCGCAGGTAAGGGCCTTTGAAGCGGTTGGTAGCCCACTTGCTGCCCATGGCCGGACCGATGTAGACCGCGCCATGGCGGCCCAGTGTGCGCCGGGCCTCGCGCAGCGCGTGGCGCGCGGTGGCCGGGTCGGCGGTCACGCCCAGCATCAAAAGGCATTTACCGGTGCCGCAACCGCGCCAGGCAAGGTAGCGCTCCATCAGGCCGATGAGGCGCTCGTGTCCGGCCAGCAAGAGGTTGGTTTCGGTCTCGATGCCGTTGGACAGGCGCAGCATCGACAGAGGCAACCGGCGTTGCACCAGCGCGCGCACGGCGGCCTCGGCGCTGTCCCAGTCGGGCAGAAAGAGGGCGTGGAAGCTCTCGTGCCCGGGCAGGGGCGAGACGCGCACCGTGGCCTCGGTCAGGATGCCAAAGCGCCCTTCGGAGCCCAGCACCAGTTCACGCAGGTCCGGCCCGGCGCTGGAGGCGGGCAGGGTGGGCAGCACCAGCGGACCCATGGGCGACTCCAGGCGCCCGCCCGCGAAGAGCTGCTCGATGCGCCCGTAGCGCAGCGACTGCTGGCCGCTCGAGCGCGTGACCACCCAGCCACCCACGGTGGAGTACTCAAACGACTGCGGAAAATGCCCCAGTGTGTAGCCCTGGGCGCGCAGCTGGGCTTCCACCTGCGGCCCCGGCGTGCCCGCGCCGAAGGTGGCGAGCTGGCTGGTGGGGTCCAGGTGCAGCAGCCGGTTCATGCGCGTGAGGTTCACCGAGAGGATGGGCCGCTCGCCCAGCGGGCAGTCGAGGTGGCCCGAGACGCTGGTGCCGCCCGCGAACGGAATCACGGTCCAGCGGTTCGCCTGTGCCAGGTCCAGCAGTTCGCGCACCTGCTCGCCCGAATCGGGGAAGGCCACGCCATCGGGCACCGGGGGGAGCTGGCCGAAGCGCTTCTTGATCCAGTCGGCATAGCTCTCGCCCAGCGCCATGGCTAGGCGCGTCGAGGCATCGCGCTGGATGAGCGGATGCCCGGGCAGGCGCGAGGCGGCAATGCCTGCCAGCAGGTCTTCGCGCCGGGCGTCCTGCCCGGGCCTGCCCGAGCCCAGGCGCTGCGCCAGCATGGCGCGGGCGCCGTCGCCCAGGTTCATCGAGGTGGCATCGTCGCCCCATCCGTTCCATCGCCGCATGAATGCATACTCCCTAGTTGTCGCGCCACTGTAGGCGCGGGCCGCCCGTTTGCCATTCCGCAATGCCGCCAACCGATTGTTCGATCACGCCAAAAGCGCCGCCGCCCCGTGTCGTGGCGCCGTACGCGCGCACGCTGTGGGACGCCGCGCGCGCCGAGGGCGTGCCGCAAACGCTGGGTTGCGAGGCCCCGGGCGAGGAAGACATGCCCGTGGCCGCCTATCTGGCGCTGCTGCAGGAGGCGCTGGTGCACGCGGGGCCGGGCTTTGGCTGGCGCCTGGGGCAGAGTGTCAAGCCCACCACCTATGGCGTCAACGGCATCCTGCTGTTGGCCTGCCCCACGCTCGGCGAGGCTTTGCAGCAGGTGCTGCGTTTCGAGTCGCTGGTGCACGATCTGGGGCGTTCGTCCTTCACGCAGCAGGGCGACACGGTGGAATACGCCTGGCGCAACGACTGCGCGGGCCATCCGGCGGCCGATGCGCTGGCCGAGTCGGTGTTCGCGGGCATCCAGACCTGCGCGCAGTGGCTTGTGGGCCAGCCGATTGCGGGGTTTGAGTTGGAGTTTGCCCACCACCGCAATGAAGCCACCGCGCAGGCGATTGCCCAGGCCAGCGGGGCGCGCGTGCGCTGGGGCTGCGCCGCGCACCGCGCCGTGTTCCCGGCAGCGCTGCTGGGTTGGCCGATTCCCCAGGCCAACAAGACGCTGCTGCCGCTGTTGCAGCGCCATGCCGACGAGCTGTTGCAGGCGCGCCATCCGCGCGAGGGCGGCATCGTGGCCCAGGTGCGCCAGAGCATTTCCAACCGGCTGGGGCAGGGCGCCGTGAAGCTGGCCGATGTGGCGCGTGATCTGCACCTGTCCACGCGCACCCTGCAGCGCCGCCTGTTGGACGCTGGCGTGGCCTACCAGGCGCTGCTCGACGCCACGCGGCACGAGCTGGCCTGCCATTACCTGGCCACGTCGGCCATGCCGATTGCCGAAGTGGGCTACCTGCTGGGTTATCAGGAGCCCACGGCCTTCCACCATGCCTTCAAGCAGTGGCAGGGCCAGGGGCCGGGGCAGTACCGGGCGCAGACGCGGGCGTCGGGCTGATCACGCGGCCCGTAAGGGCGGGTGTGGCGTGCAAGCTGTGATTTCCGTCACGGATGCGGGCGCATCGTGCGTCCGCAGAGCGCCTGGATGCGGCGGGATGTGCGTTCTGTCACACGCCGGTATGCGTTGCTTTCCTACACTGGACGTCAGCCCGGTCCCCTACGCTTGAACCACGCCCCACGGAAGGAAATGCCATGTTCGCAACCCACCTCGCCTCGCCCCTGCAGCAGTCCCTGGCCAGCCATGTTTTCGGCCGGTTCATTGCGCGCACACCGCCGGGCAATCCTGCCGTGGCTGCGCCGGGTGTGATCGACGCCATGGCGGCCCCGGTTTTTGAGTCCGAGATGGACGAGCCCGACCTCGCACAGCGGGTGCGCGAACTGGGCGAGTGGTGAGCGCCTTGCGGCGGGTGTCGTTGCAGAGCAGGCTGCGAACGTTCGCGCCTTTTCAGGGCTTGGGTGTCTTGCCAGAGGCCATGAAGGCTATCAACGCCATGCGCATGGCTTCTTCGACCGTCATGTCCACCGGCACTGTCCAGTTGCGCGGCACAAACACGGTGTAGCCACCGATCATGTACCCCATAGGCAGGTAGACGGCCACCTGGTCTTCCAGATCGCCGATGCCTCGGGGCAGTCCTTTCATGCTCTGGCGTGTGACCAGGCCGATGATGCCCAGCTCGTTGCCCGGCATCTTGAGCAGCACCACCTGTTGCGCATCCTGCTCGTGCGGCGCGAAATAGTCGGCAAAGTTCTTCAGCGACGAGTAAATGCTTTTCACCACCGGTAGATTGGTGAAAGGCAGTTCCACCCACGACAGCAGTCGTGAAGCAATCGGCAGCGAGATCAGCACACCCAGCGCCACGATCAGCAGCGCGCCAAGCGCAATGCCCAGGCCGGGCAGGTAGAAATCACCGGTGATGGGGCGGATCAGCGCCATGGCGGAGCGCTCGGTCCAGGTGACGAAGAGGATCAGCACATAGACCGTGAGGGCCACGGGCAGAAAGGCGATGAGGCCACGGAAGAAATACTGGGAGATGCGTTTCATGGCGGTTCGGGCGGGCAAGAATGGAGCGATTCCAGCATAGCAGCCGACCCAGATGGGTACACGTAGGGCACCGGTATCTTTGAAGGATGCCGGTGCGGCCAACACCTGCTCGGCGTGGGGGCAAGCAGTGACATGTGCGCATTTCGGAGGGGCGCCGTAAAATCAAGGGTTACCCCACATGGCCGCCGTCATTTCCGCAAGGCCGCCCACCCCCCATGACCGCCTACGTTGACGTCTCCCTGTTCCCGCGCGCCGCCAAGCCTTTGAGCAGCTACCGCCCCTTCTGGGCCAAGCGCTTCGGCACGGCCCCGTTCCTGCCGATGAGTCGCGCAGAGATGGAGCAGCTGGGCTGGGACAGCTGCGACATCGTGCTGGTGACAGGCGACGCCTATGTGGACCACCCGAGTTTCGGCATGGCGGTGATCGGCCGCCTGCTCGAAGCCCAGGGCTTTCGCGTCGGCATCATCGCCCAGCCCGACTGGCAAAGCGCCGAGCCCTTCAAGGCGCTGGGCAAGCCCAACCTGTTCTGGGCCGTGACGGCGGGGAACATGGACTCCATGATCAACCGCTACACGGCCGATCGCAAGATCCGCAGCGACGACGCCTACACCCCCGGCGCCGAGGGCAACCGCCGCCCCGACCGGGCCGCCGTGGTCTACAGCCAGCGCTGCCGCGAGGCCTACAAGGACGTGCCCATCGTGCTCGGCGGTATCGAAGGTTCGCTGCGCCGCATCGCCCACTACGACTACTGGAGCGACAAGGTGCGCCGCTCCATCGTGGTCGACGCCAAGTGTGACCTGCTGCTTTACGGCAACGCCGACCGTGCCATCGTCGAGATCGCCCACCGCCTGGCCGCGCGCGAGCCGGTGCTGAGTATCACCGATGTGCGCGGCACCGCCTTCGTGCGCCGTAGCACGCCCGAGGGCTGGTTCGAGATCGACTCCACCAGCGTGGACCAGCCCGGCCGTGTGGAAGACCACATCAACCCCTACCAGACGACGAGCGAGCAGGCCGCCGCCCAGGGTGCCAGTTGCAGCGCCCCGAATACTACGGTTTCGATAGCTGATGGCGCAGATCCAGTAAGCGCTGGAGGCCAAAATGACTCTAAAAAAGTAGACGGCAACACGCACAAGCTCAACTTCCTGCCCAACCCCAGCTTGGCGGCCAAGCGCAAGCTGCCGCCGCAGGACCGCACCGTGATCCGCCTGCCCAGCTACGAGCAGGTGCGCAGCGACGCGGTGCTCTATGCCCACGCCAACCGCGTGATGCACCTGGAAACCAACCCCGGCAACGCCCGTGCCCTGGTGCAGGCGCACGGCGAGGGCACCACCGCGCGCGACGTGTGGCTCAACCCGCCCCCGATCCCGCTGACCACCGCGGAAATGGACTACGTCTTCGACCTGCCCTACGCGCGCAGCCCGCACCCGCGCTATGCCGACGAGCGCGGCCGCCACGACGGCGCGACCAAAATTCCGGCGTGGGAGATGATCCGTTTCTCGATCAACATCATGCGCGGCTGCTTCGGAGGCTGCACCTTCTGCTCGATCACCGAGCATGAGGGGCGCATCATCCAGAGCCGCTCGGAAGAGTCCATCATCCGCGAGATCGAGGACGTGCGCGACAAGGTGCAGGGCTTCACCGGCACCATTTCCGACCTGGGCGGCCCCACGGCCAACATGTACCGCCTGGGCTGCCGCACGCCCGAGATCGAGGCTGCCTGCCGCAAGCCCAGTTGCGTCTACCCTGGCATCTGCCAGAACCTCACCACCAACCACGACCCGCTGATCAAGATCTACCGGCGCGGCCGCGAGATCAAGGGCGTGAAGAAGATCCTTATCGGCTCGGGTCTGCGCTACGACCTGGCCATCCAGTCGCCCGAATACGTCAAGGAGCTGGTGCAGCACCATGTGGGCGGCTACCTGAAGATCGCGCCCGAGCACACCGAATCGGGCCCGCTCACCAAGATGATGAAGCCGGGCATCGGCAACTACGACAAGTTCAAGCAGCTGTTCGACAAGTTCACCGCCGAGGCGGGCAAGAAGCAGTTCCTTATTCCTTACTTCATCGCCGCCCATCCCGGCACCAGCGACGAGGACATGATGAACCTCGCCATCTGGCTGAAGAAGAACGGCTTTCGCGCCGACCAGGTGCAGACCTTCTACCCCAGCACCATGGCCACCGCCACGGCCATGTACCACACGGGCATCAACACCCTCAAGGGCGTGCACCGCGACGAACGCGGCGAGAAGGTGGACGTGGTGCGCGGCGAGAAGCGCCGACGCCTGCACAAGGCATTTCTGCGCTACCACGACCCGGCCAACTGGCCGCTGCTGCGCGAGGCGCTCAAGAGCATGGGCCGCGCCGACCTCATCGGCAACGGCAAGCACCACCTGATTCCGACTTTCCAGCCGATGAATACGGGCGGTTGTGGTGCGCGCAAGAATGAGAAATTCCTCACCATTCCGTCGATGGTGACCGAAAAGCTGCCCCCCAAGGCGGCGGGGCCCAAGCCCGGACAGATACTGTCCCAGCACACCGGCCTGCCACCCCGGGTGACCGGCAACGCACGGCCCGGGCCGAAAAAGAAGCCCCGCTGAGGGCTTTTTCGGCGGCGTGGCCGCTGGCGGAATTCGGTTTCGATGGCCGCAAAAATCATGCTGCTCCAAGCGGCATGGTCTGCCAAAATATTCCTTGTCCGCTGGTGCACCAGGGGATTTCCTGGCTACCCCCTCAGGGGGGGCTGAATCGGTTATCCCGGGCTTTGGCCCGGCCTCACCCCTGGAAGCCCATGGAACACAACATTCCCCTGATCACAACACTTGCGGCGGGCTTCGGCATCGCCCTGGTGCTGGGCTTCCTTGCAGAGCGCATCAAAGTCCCGGCCCTGGTGGGTTATCTGGTTGCGGGCATCATCATCGGGCCGGCCACGCCGGGTTTTGTGGCCGACGTGCACATGGCGGCGCAGTTGTCCGAGATTGGCGTGATGCTGCTGATGTTCGGCGTGGGCCTGCATTTCTCGCTC
>JAANMX010003308.1_pt1 | contig 14452 bp, 16 predicted proteins | sample 7279681 | NCBI WGS metagenome assembly JAANMX01 (sample SAMN14094542, study PRJNA606508) | bioreactor metagenome | isolation source: A lab-scale SPAN reactor treating ammonium-rich wastewater day 351 | place: Ireland: Galway | collected 2018-01-01
GGCGTGTGGGCGATCCTGTTCCTGGTGTTCTTCGCCTTCGTCGCCTGGCTGCTGAAGCACGAATACTGGAGAGACGTTCACTGAAACGGCGGCTGCCGATGGCAGGAGCATCCGCCGAGGGGAACGAAGCTTGACTGCCGCCCGCATCCTGCGGGCGGCGCGAGAGCGTCCGGCGGAGCCCGGCGGACGCGGGAGTGATCCTGATGATGGCTGTGAGTCCGCGCATGCGTAATGCCTTGACCCTGTTTTCCGCTGTCGATGATGTGCTCTGCCACCGTGTCCGTCTGGTGCTGGCGGCGAAAGGCGTTACCTACGATCTCATTCCCGTCGATCCGCAGAACCCGCCCGAGGATCTGATCGACCTCAACCCGTACCACTCGGTGCCGACCCTGGTCGAGCGCGACCTGGTGCTGTACGCCGCCAGCGTGGTCAGCGAATACCTCGACGAGCGCTATCCGCATCCGCCGCTGATGCCGGTGGAGCCGCTGGCACGCGCCCGCCTGCGCCTGGCGATGCTGCGCATCGAGCACGACTGGGTGCCGCAGGTGCAGGCGATCCAGCTGGGCAACAAGCAGCAGGCCGAAGCCGGCCGCAAGCGCCTGAAGGAACTGCTGGCGCAGTCGGTGCCGTTGTTCAAGGCCTACAAGTTCTTCCTCAACGGCGAAATGAGCCTGGCCGACTGCGCGATGGCGCCGATCATCTGGCGGCTGGAAGCGCTGGGCGTGCCGCTGCCGAAGGACGGCAAGGTGATCGAGGAATACGGCAACCGGATCTTCCGCAACCCCGGCTTCGTGCGCAGCCTGACCGACCAGGAAAAGAACCTGCGCGAGCTGTCGCTCTGATGGGCGAATGCAATGGGTGAGCCCGTCCTGCCGCCGATGACCAGCCAGCGCCCGTATCTCCTGCGCGCGCTGTACGAATGGATCGCCGACAACGGCATGACCCCGCATGTGCTGGTGGATGCGCGCGCACCCGGCGTGCGCGTGCCGCCGCATACCGTCAAGGACGGGCAGGTGGTGCTCAACATCGCCGAGCGCGCGGTGGCTCGGCTGGAAATGGACAACGACGCGCTGCGTTTTTCCGCGCGCTTCGGCGGTGTCAGCCAATCCGTGGTGGTGCCGATGCCGGCGGTGATCGCGATCTATGCGCGCGAGACCGGGCAAGGCATGGCGCTGCCGGTGGAAATGCCGACGGCGGATGCCCCGATGGGCGACGCCGCCATGGCGCCGGAGGTAGCGGACGATGGCGACAACCCGCCGCCGGAGCCGCCGCCCAAGCGCGGTGCGCACCTGCGCATCATCAAATAACGCCTTCCGTAGGAGCGGCTTCAGCCGCGACACGGACACAACGGTCGCGGCTGAAGCCGCTCCTACGGGTCGATTGCCCGCACCACCGCCTGCGCCGCGCGGCTGGGGCCGCTGAATCCGACCAGCTTGCCGCCCAGCAGCACTACCCGGCCGATGTGGCGGTTCTGGCCGTCCTCGGAATACTCGAAGCGGAAGCTGCGCTCCAGTCCCAGCCAGCCGCTTTCCATGCGACGCAGGCGCATGCCGATGGCGTGCACCGACTGGTCGAGCCACTGCACGCCGGCCGCCGCGCAGGCATCGCGCCCGATCTCGGCGGCGTGCTCGGCGGCGGCGCGGGCCGCGGTGAAGAAAAAGAAGCCGGCGGCGCCGACGATCATCAGGATGAGCAGGGTAGGCATTGCGTCAGGATGCGGGCGGCGGGCCGAGTTTCAACGAGAAGTCGATGGCGTGGACGTGCTTGGTCAATGCGCCGATCGAAATGCAGTCCACGCCGTCTTCGGCGATCCCGCGCAGCGTGGCCATGTCCACGCCGCCCGAGACTTCCAGCGTGATCCTGCCGAAGTGGGGAGCAGCTTTTGCGATGCGCACCGCTTCGCGCCGGGTTTCCGCGTCGAAGTCATCGACCAGCACGCGCGTGCAGCCGGTGTCCAGCGCATCGCGCAGCTGTGCCAGCGTTTCCACTTCCACGATCAGCGGCAGTTCCGGGTGCAGGCCGCGCGCACGCGCGATGGCGGCGGCCACCGAACCGAACGCGCGGATGTGGTTCTCCTTCAGCATCACCGCGTCGAACAGCGCCATGCGGTGGTTCATCCCGCCGCCCACGCGCACCGCGTACTTCTGCGCCATGCGCAGGCCGGGAATGGTCTTGCGGGTATCGAGGATCTTCGCGCCGGTGCCGCGCACCGCATCGACGTACTGCGCGGTGACGGTGGCGGTGCCGCTCAGCGTCTGCAGGAAATTGAGCGAGGCGCGCTCGGCGCTGACCAGCGAGCGGTTGCGGCCGTGCAGGGTGGCGATGACCGTGCCCTTGGCGATGCGGTCGCCTTCGGCGCAGCGCCAGTCGATGCGCACGTCGGGATCGAGCGCGCGGTGGCAGGCGTCGAACCACGGGCGCCCGGCCACCACGCAGTCTTCCTTGCACAGCAGGTAGGCCGAATCCGGCGCGTCGTCCAGCAGCGACGCGGTGGCATCGCCCGGGCCGATGTCCTCGGCCAGCGCGGCGGCCACGTTGGCGGCAACCGCCGCGTCCAGCGACAGGCGCGATGCGTCGGCGTTCATGCCGCCGGGAAGTCTTCGACCTGCGCCGTGGCCAGCGACTCCTCGGCCAGCAGCACCGGGATGCCGTCGTCGATCCGGTAGACGGTCTTGCGGTCGCGGGTCAGCAGCGCCTCGCGCAGCGCGTCCGCCTGCGGCGTGCCGTCGCCGCGCTGCACGCCACCGGCGCCGATCGCACGGTTCACGGCTTGCAGGCCGGCGGCGTCCAGCATCGAGAGCGGCTGGCGGGTGGCAGGGCAGACCAGGATGTCGAGCAGCTTGCGATCCATTGGGGAGGCATCGGGAAACGGGGGCCGTTAGAATACGTCTTTAGCGACCGGGGATTGCCATGTCCGCTGCCAACAACGCCGCACCGCTGGTCGGCATCGTGATGGGTTCGCGCTCCGACTGGGAGACGATGCAGCACGCCGCCTTGAAACTGGAAGCGCTGGGCGTTCCGCACGAAGTCCGCGTGGTGTCCGCGCATCGCACGCCCGACGTGCTGTTTTCCTATGCCGATACCGCCGCCGCGCGTGGCCTGCGCGCGATCATCGCCGGCGCCGGTGGCGCGGCGCACCTGCCGGGCATGCTGGCCTCCAAGACCGCCGTGCCGGTGCTGGGCGTGCCGGTGCAGAGCAAGGCGCTGAACGGCATGGATTCGCTGCTGTCGATCGTGCAGATGCCGGCCGGCATTCCGGTCGCCACCTTCGCCATCGGCAATGCCGGCGCGGCCAACGCGGCGCTGTTCGCGGCGGCCATGCTGGCCCATGAATATCCGGCCATCGGCGCGGCGCTGGCCGCGTTCCGGGTGAAGCAGACCGAGGACGTCGTGGCCCACGACGACCCGCGCCAGTGACCACGGCGCTTCCGATGACGACCGTGGGCATCCTCGGCGGCGGCCAGCTGGCGCGCATGATGGCGCTGGCCGGCGCGCCGCTGGGCCTGCGCTTCCTGGTGCTGGACACGGTGGCCGACGCCTGCGCCGGCCAGTTCGCGCCGATGGTGGTGGGCGACTACACCGACCGCGCCGCGCTGGCCGAATTCGCGTCGCGTATCGACGTGGCGACCTTCGACTTCGAGAACGTGCCGGCCGAATCCGCGCAGTGGCTGACCGAGCGCGCGCCGGTGTTCCCGAATCCGCGCGCACTGGCGACGGCGCAGGATCGGCTGGCGGAGAAAACCCTGTTCCGCGAGCTGGGCATCCCGGTGCCGCCGTTCGCGGTCATCGATACGCTGGAACAGCTGCGCGCGGCGGTGGCGGACATCGGCACGCCCTGCATCCTCAAGACCCGCCGGCTGGGTTACGACGGCAAGGGGCAGTTCCGGATCAAGACGCCGGACGACGTCGAGGCCGCATGGGCCGCGCTGGGCGCGCAGGCGGCGAAGACCGGGCTGATCCTGGAAGGCTTCGTCGCATTCCAGCGCGAGCTGTCGGTGGTTGCCGTTCGCGGCCGCGACGGCGAGTTCCGCGCCTGGCCGCTGACCGAGAACTGGCACGTCGACGGTGTGCTTTCGGCCAGCCTCGCGCCTGCGCGGGTGGACGATGCACTGCGCGACACCGCGTTGGCGCACGCCCGCAAGCTGGCCGAGGCGCTCGATTATGTCGGCGTGTTCGCGCTGGAATTGTTTTGCCGCGACGGCGAACTGCTGGCCAACGAGATGGCGCCGCGCGTACACAACTCCGGCCATTGGACCATCGAGGGCAGCGAGACCAGCCAGTTCCAGAATCACCTGCGCGCAGTGCTCGGCCTGCCGCTGGGCGATACCCGCATGATCGGGCACGCCTGCATGCTCAACTGGCTGGGCGAGATGCCAGATGCCGAACCCATGCTGCGCGAAGCGAGCGGCCATTGGCATGACTACGGAAAGCAGCCGCGCTCCGGGCGCAAGGTCGGGCATGCCACCTTGCGTGCCGACAGCAAGGAAGAACTGGCAAATGCATTGCAGCGCGTTGGCGATGCGCTGGGCCGGCAGGCGCAGGCTGCGCCGGTCATCGCCAATCTCCAACTGTAGGAGCGGCTTCAGCCGCGACCGTTGTATCCGGCCGGGGCTGGAGCCCCTCCTGCAGAAAAAATGGATGCAAACAAAAAACGGCCGGATCGCTCCGGCCGTTTTCGCATCGCGGGATCGCGCGGCTTACTTCATGTTGCCGGCGATGAAATCCCAGTTCACCAGGTTCCAGAACGCTTCCACGTACTTCGGGCGGGCGTTGCGGTAGTCGATGTAATAGGCGTGTTCCCACACGTCGCAGGTCAGCAGCGGGGTGTCCTCGCCGGTCAGCGGGGTGGCCGCGTTCGGCGTGCTGACCAGCGCCAGCGCGCCGTCCGGGCGCTGCACCAGCCACGCCCAGCCGGAGCCGAAGGTGCCGATGGCGGTCTTGGTGAACTCTTCCTTGAACTTGGCGAAGCTGCCGAACGCGGCATTGATGGCGTCCGCCAGCTTGCCTTCCGGCTCGCCGCCGCCGCCCGGCTTCAGGCAGTTCCAGTAGAAGCTGTGGTTCCACACCTGCGCGGCGTTGTTGAACATGCCGCCCTGCGACTTGCGGATGATCTCCTCCAGCGACAGATCGGCGAACTCGGTGCCGGCGATCATGTTGTTGAGGTTGGTCACGTAGGCCTGGTGGTGCTTGCCGTAATGGAAGTCGATGGTCTCGGCCGAGATATGCGGTTCCAGTGCGGTACGGTCGTAGGGCAGGGCTGGCAGTTCGATGGCCACGGCGGGCTCCTGGGTAGGGGTAACGAGGGGATGCGGCCGGAGCCGCGCGAAGACTTACAATGCGCGATTGTATCCCCCAACCCCGTTGCTGCATCGTGAAGCGCGCGGGCCACACTGTTGCAGGAGTCTTGACCCATGTCGTCCGTGGAAGAGCGCATCCGCGCCGAGATCGAAGGCCATCCCATCGTGCTGTTCATGAAGGGCACCGCGCAGTTCCCGATGTGCGGCTTCTCCAGCCGCGCCGTGCAGGCGCTGAGCGCGGCCGGTGCGACCGACCTGCACACCGTCAACGTGCTGGAAGAACCCGAGATCCGCGCCAACCTGCCGCGCTTCTCCGACTGGCCGACCTTCCCGCAGCTGTTCGTCAACGGCGAGCTGATCGGTGGCTGTGACATCACCGTGGAGTTGGCCGAATCCGGCGAGCTGGCGCGCCTGGTCGCCGACGCGCGGAAGGCGTGAGCGTGCAGCGCGCATTGCAGGGCCGCGTCATCCTGATCGGCGGCGCGGCCGGTGGGTTGGGATCGGCCGCGGCGGTCGCCTGCGCGCAGGCCGGCGCAACGACCATTTTGCTGGGGCGCAAGGTTGCGCCGCTCAATCGCGTCTATGACGCGGTGAAGGCGGTCGGCCCGGAACCGATGCTGTATCCGCTGGATCTGGAAGGGGCATCGCCCGATGACTACGACCAGCTGGCGCAGGCCATCGATGGCGAATTCGGACGGCTCGACGGCCTGCTGCATTGCGCCGCCGAGTTCAAGGGCCTGACCCCCTTGGCGCATACCGATCCGGCCGACTTCGCCCGCGCCATCCACGTTGACCTGACCGCGCGCTGGTGGCTCACCCAGGCCTGCCTGCCGCTACTGGCCAAATCCGATGCCGGCGCAGCGGTGTTCGTGATGGACGATCCCGTCCGCAGCAGCAACGCCTTCTGGGGCGGTTACGGGCTTGCACAGGCCGGGCAGGCGGCGCTGGTGTCGATGTTGCAGGCGGAGCTCGGTGAACAGGGGCCGCGCATCAGCGGTCTGCGCCCCGGCCCGATGCGCACCGGCCTGCGCGGCAAGGCCTACCAGGCCAATGCGGATGCGCAGGCCAGGCCGGCGGTCGATTACGCCATGGCTTGCGTGGAGCTGCTTTCGCCGGCCGGCGCGCCGTGGCGGGGCAAAATCCGCGAGGCAACCCCGTAGAATCGCCGTTCCCGTTTTCGCGGGAAGTGAGGGGGATCACCCATGACCATTGCCGCCGCGGCCCTGCTGCTGTTCTTCATCCTCGATCCGCTGGGCAACATCCCGATCCTGCTCAGCCTGTTCAAGGATCTGCCGGCCTCGCGCCAGCGCAAGGTGCTGATGCGCGAGCTGCTGATCGCGCTGGTGGTGCTGATGCTGTTCCTGTGGGGCGGCCAGTACGCGCTGGAACTGATGCACCTGCGCCAGGAGTCGGTGTCCATTGCCGGCGGCATCGTGCTGTTCCTGATCGGCCTGCGCATGATCTTCCCGCCGCCGGAAGGCATCATGGGCGAGGTGCCGGGCGGCGAGCCGTTCATCGTCCCGCTGGCCATCCCGATGATCGCCGGCCCGTCCGGCATGGCCGCGGTGATGCTGCTGGGCAGCCAGGAGCCGCACCGGATGATGGACTGGATGCTGGCCCTGACCATCGCCTGGGGCGCCACCGCGATCATCCTGTTCTCGGCCACCTGGCTGAAGAAGTGGTTGGGCACCCGCGTGCTGACCGCCGTCGAACGGCTGATGGGCATGGTGATCGTGGCGATCTCCGTGCAGATGTTCCTGGACGGCATCAAGTCCTATCTGGGCAGTGCCGCCTGAGCCGGGTCATTGCCCGCAGCCGATCGGAAATCCCACTGTCATCCCCCGGTCATCGATCCCGGGTACCGTGTTAAACTTTGGTAATCCCGTGCGCCTGGGTATGGCCCCGGGAGCCCCACGAAATCGCCGACAACCGTTGCATGACGGGCATGTCGGCATCCGCCGTTCATTGCCTGTCGTTATTTTTCAATACTCAGAGGTCATACCATGAAGCATCCGAACCGCGCCCGGCTGTCCAAGCTGTCGCTGGGCCTGATCGTTGCACTTGCCGCGGCTCCCGCCTTCGCGCAAAGCACCTCCGCCGGCGTCGGCGGCCAGGTCGTCACGGCTGGCGGCCAGCCCGTGGCCGGCGCCGAGGTCACCATCACCCACGTCGAGTCCGGCACGGTCAGCCGCGCCACCACCGATGCCAGCGGCCGCTACAACGCCCGCGGCCTGCGCGTGGGAGGTCCGTACACCATCGTCATCAACAAGGCGGGTGAGGGCAGCAAGACCGAGGACGGCGTTTACCTGACCCTGAACCAGGTCAGCACTGTCAACGCCTCCCTGGGTGCGGCGGTCACCAATCTGGAATCCGTGCAGGTGGTTGGCGACGCGAGCGCCTACCTGTTCGATTCGAACAACAAGGGCGTGGGTACCTCCGTCAGCGGCCGCCAGCTCGAGACGGCGGTGAGCGGCAACCGTTCGCTGGATGACATCGCGCGCCTCGATCCGCGCGTGACCGTGACCGACCAAAACGACGGTTCGATCTCGGTGGCCGGCCAGAACAACCGCTACAACAACATCAGCGTCGACGGCCTGTCGGTGAACGATCCCTTCGGCCTGAACGCCAACGGCCTTGGCTTCACCGGTTCGCCGATCTCGCCGGACACGATTGCGGCGTACGACATCAAGGTCACCGAGTTCGACGTGACCTCCGACTCCGTCGGCGCCAACATCAACGCCGTCACCAAGTCGGGCACCAATGACTTCCACGGGACGCTCTACTACTCCCTCACCGACGCCAACAGCATGGTGGGGCGCCTCGGTGGACCGGCCTACAAGGGCTTCGACAAGAACGAGACCAAGGGCGCGACGTTTGGTGGCCCGATCATCAAGGATCGGTTGTTCTTCTTCGGTTCCTACGAAGAGCAGGAAATCAGCGGCATCACGGGCGTCGGCACCGACGCGGTCAGCAGCGGCAAGTTGACTTCGCAGCAGGTGAACGACGTTGCTAGCGCGTTCGATGCGATCGGCATCCAGGCAGGCACCTATGGCAGCGACAGCGGCGTTTCGCTGAAGAACAAGCGTACGCTGGCCAAGTTCGACTGGAACATCAACGAAGGTCATCGCGCCAGCTTCACCTTCCAGCGCACCGAAGAGGCGCAGCCCACCCCGTACAGCTCGTACGTGAAGGACATCAGCGCCGTCCTGCCGAGCAACTGGTACACCAAGGCCAACAAGACCGACAACTATTCCGCCCAGCTGTTCAGCGACTGGACCGAGAATTTCACCACCGAGCTGAAGGTCGGCTACCAGAAGTACCACGCCAACAACGGCGCCGCCATCGATCAGCCGGAGGTGTATGCGTGCTTCACTGCGGTCGCCGACGACTGCACCAATTTCGCCAGCAACGCCAAGGCGCCGTTCGTCATCGGGGGCGAAGACCGCTACCGCCACGTGAACCTGATCGACAGCAAGCGCATCAGCGGGACGCTGTCCGGCACCTATTACGCGGGTGACCACACCATCAAGGGTGGTATCGATTTCCTCAGCAATGAAGTGGCCAACGTCTTCGGCTCGCTGCTGTACGGCTCGTACGGGTTCTATGACAAGAACAACAACGGCACTCCGGTCGACGAGATCTTGGCCAAGGATTACGGCTTCTTCACCAAGAACTACCTGCCGGATGGGGTGTCGCTCGCCGACAGCGCTGGTACCTGGAAATACACCCAGGTCAGCCCGTTCCTGCAGGACACCTGGCAGGCCACCGACAACCTGTCGCTGATGTTCGGTGTTCGCGTGAACATGCCGAAGGCTGATCACGCACCGCCGGTTGCGGTGGAAAGCGCGACCAATACCGCGCCGGGTGCCACGCCGGGCGCACCGGTGTGGGAAAGCCGCTTCGGCTATACCAGCGCTACCACGCTGGGTTCCAAGAACCGGATGATCGAGCCGCGCTTCGCCTTCAACTACACGTTCGACACCGAGTACAGCACGCAGCTGCGCGGCGGCTTGGGCCTGTTCCAGACGGTACCGCCCTACGTTTGGCTGACCAACGCGTACACGAACAACGGCGTGGTGTCGTCGAAGGGCTATAACGGCACCAATCCGGCGGCCGATCCGTTCAATCCCGATCCCAACAACCAGCCCGGGCCGAACAGCGTCGCCGCCGGCGTGTGTGCGACGAATGCCACTTGCCAGATCGACGTCATCGACCCGGACTTCAAGATGCCGTCGGCTTGGAAGTTCGCACTGGGCTTCGACAAGGAGCTGCCGTGGTGGGGTTTGACCGCCAGCGTCGAGTACCAGCATATCAAGGCCAAGAACGCCATCGACTACATGCTGCCAAACATCGGCACGCCGAAGGGAACACTGCCGGACGGCCGCGATTCGTACTGGGTGACCTATCCCACTACGGCGCCGTGCGGTAAGACTCCTGCCAATGCCAGTATTGGCTGCACGACCAATAATGGCTCCTATCGCGAGATCAACACCCGCTCCACGTTGTTGACCAACACCGACAAGGGCCGCACGGATTCGGTGACGTTCACTCTGTCCAAGGCGTTGTCGAACGGCTTCCGCGGCAGCTTCAGCATCACCCAGACGCACAGCACCGAAGTCAATCCGGGTACCGCCTCGCAGGCCTATTCGAATTACAACTACGTGGCGCGGGTCAATCCGAACGACTCCATCGAGGCGGCTTCGCGCTTCGACGTGCCCCTGTCGGTCAAGGCGTCGATGAGCTGGGATCACGCGTTCTTCGGTGACTACAAGACCACGATCTCGATGTACTACAACGGTCGCAATGGCGTACCCTACAGCTGGACATTCGGCACGGACGTGAATGGCGACAGCATCAACAACGTCGATCTCGCCTACATCCCGCTGGTCAATGATTCCAAGGTGATCTACAAGGCGGGCACCACCGCTGCGCAGATCCAGGCGTTCCAGGACTTCATCAGCAACGATCCGTACCTGAGCTCGCGTCGTGGTCAGATCGCCGAGCGCAACGCTTCGCACCAGCCTTGGATCAACCAGCTTGACCTCGGCTTCCAGCAGGAGTTGCCCGGCTTCTTCAAGGGCAACAAGGTCGTTGTCCGCCTGGATATCTATAACTTCCTGAACATGCTCAACAAGGACTGGGGGCAGCAGAACGGTGTGGGATATTTCGGGACCCGCCGCCTGGCTTACGTCTCCGACGTCGTCGGTACGTGCCCGACCAACTGCCAGTATGTCTATGACCTGAAGGACTCCAAGGGCAACAATTCCTGGCAGGACTTTGGCGTCTACGACACCTACGCCAATCCGTCACGCGTGATTTCGCGCTGGCAGGCGCTGCTGACCGTTCGTTACCAGTTCTAATTTGATCGGACGCTGCTAGCCAGAAACGCCCGGGGCAACCCGGGCGTTTTTTGTGCGCGATGCCCACGCCGCTGCGCTAAAGTGACCGGATGAATACGACCCAAAACTTGCCGCAGGGTGCGGCCATGCACACCTCCGTTTCCACCCTTCCCACCGTCAGCACCCACATCTATCCCCGTGGTGCGCTGGACGTGCTCTCGCGCGAGGAAGTCGTGCGCCTGCGCGATGCTTCGGCCGGCGGCCTGCACGATCTGCTGCGCCGCTGTGCGCTGGCGGTGCTGACCTCCGGCAGCGCGTCGGATGACCCGCGCGCGGCGCAGGAGCTGTATCCCGACTTCGACATCCAGGTACGCCAGCAGGATCGCGGCGTGCGCATCGAGTTGAGCAACGCGCCGGCGATGGCATTCGTCGACGACCGCATCATCGCCGGCGTGGCCGAGCTGCTGTTCGCGGTGGTGCGCGACCTGGCCTTCACCGCCATCGACCTCACCGACGACAAGCAACTGGACACTTCCTCCGGCATCACCGACGCGGTGTTCCGCCTGCTGCGCAATGCGCGCGTGCTGCATCCGGCCGACCCCAACCTGGTGGTCTGCTGGGGCGGCCACTCGATCGGACAGGAGGAATACAAGTACACCAAGCAGGTCGGCTACGAGCTGGGCCTGCGCGGGCTGGACATCTGCACCGGCTGCGGTCCGGGCGCAATGAAGGGGCCGATGAAGGGCGCCACCATCGCCCACGCCAAGCAGCGCCGCCGCCGCACCCGCTACATCGGCATCACCGAACCGGGAATCATCGCGGCCGAGTCGCCCAACCCCATCGTCAACCACCTGGTGATCATGCCGGACATCGAGAAGCGCCTGGAGGCCTTCGTCCGCATGGGCCACGGCATCATCGTGTTCCCTGGCGGCGTGGGTACCGCCGAGGAAATCCTGTACCTGCTCGGCCTGCTGCTGCGCGAGGAAAACGCGCAGCTGCGCTTCCCGCTGATCCTCACCGGACCCACCGGCGCGGCGCCGTATTTCGAGCAGATCGACAGGTTCATCCGCCTGACCCTGGGCGACGCCGCGGCCTCGCTCTACGAAATCATCGTGGCCGATCCGGTCAAGGTCGCGAAGCGGATGGACGCCGGCATCCGCAAGGTGAAGGAGCAGCGCATCGCCCAGCAGGATTCGTTCTTCTTCAACTGGGCCATGTACGTGCCGCTGGAGTTCCAGCAGCCGTTCACGCCGACGCACGAGCTGATGGCCGGGCTGGATCTGCACCACGGGCGCAAGCCGCACGAGCTGGCCGCCGACCTGCGCCGCGCGTTTTCCGGCATCGTCGCCGGCAACGTCAAGGAAGACGGCATGCGCAGGATCGAGGCGCACGGCCCGTTCGAGATTCACGGCGATCCCGACATCATGCAGGCGCTGGACCAGCTGCTGCGCGCCTTCGTGCAGCAGCGGCGAATGAAGATCTCCGGCGAGTACAGGCCCTGCTACAAGGTGGTGGCCTGATCCGGCCACTCCCCATACGCCCGTAGAGCGGGCCATTGGCCCGCTCTACCGAGGTGCAGGGTGCGGTGAATGCTCTACGGCGGGCAAATGCACCCGCGCCACGAAGCGCCCGTTCTCCATGCCCGCGTCGATCCGCCCGCGATTGCCGGTCATCGCCAGCACCCGCTCGCGCGCCGATGCCAGCCCGATGGCGTGACCGTCCCGCTTTCCGGTGGTCGCGGGGAGATCGTTGGCGATGACGACTTCGATGGCGCCGTCATCGCCGACGCGCACGCCGATGTCCACCCGTCCGCCCGCCGGCAAGCGCTCGATGCCGTGGCGGATCGCATTCTCCGCCAGCGGCTGGATCGACAGCGAGGGCACCAGCGCTTCCGGCAGCACCTCCGGGATGTCCCACGCCAGCCGCAAGCGCGACCCGAGGCGCAGCGCCTCGATTTCCAGATAGCGCCGGGTCAGCGCCAACTCTTCGGCCAGCGGGATCAGCCGAGGCCCGCGCAGCGCGCTGCGGAACAGATCGGCCAGATCCAGCAGGACGCGTTCGGCCTCGTCCGGCCGCGCATGCACCAGCGCCGCACCGGTGTTGAGCGTATTGAAGAGGAAGTGCGGCCGGATCCGCGCCTGCAGGGCTTCCAGCTCCAACTGCTTGGTGCGCACGGCAAGCCGGCGCGCATCCCAGTAATTCTGGAAGGCCAGCAGGCCGATCAGGCCCACCACCAGAGCCATGGCCAGCATGCGCAGCACGAAGACCGTGCGCGAGCCTTCGACGTTGCCGGTCATGAGCAGGATGCTCCAGGCGGCGGTGGCAACCAGCAGGCTCATCGCCAGGAACAACCCCAGGCAGACCCAGGCCAGCCGCAGCGGCGGCAGCCGGGCCAGCGGCCTGCGCAGCAGAAACAGCGCGCACAGGGTTCCCAGCGCCACCCACTGGATGCCCAGGGACGCCAGACCGAAGTGCACCAGCCGGTCGCCGTTCTGGGTGGGCGCCAGCGCCAGGATGGTGGCAAGCGCCTCACCCGCCAGCACCACGCCCATCAGGGCGGGAGGGCGCCAGAGGGCGACAAGCGGTTCTTCCGGTGTCTTGGCGCGATCAGGCATGGGCGCGGCGGCGCTGGAGGGCGGGACGGCGTCCCGGTGCGACAAGCCTAGCGGCCGCGCCTTGGGAAGTCGAAGGATGCCGCACCGCCCGGGTCAGACAGCCGCTTGTTCCCGGTAGGCGGCCGCCTGTCGGTCAGTGCTGGCTGCCGCGTTTGGCCGGCGCTAGGGTGGACATGCAGAAAAGGGAGGATGCCACTTTGCAGCACCAATACGCCTGTCGATGGCCCGCCAGGGCACGCGGTTTCACCCTCGTGGAGCTGATGGTGACCGTGGCCGTGCTTGGCATTTTGGCGGTAATTGCCGTGCCGAGCATGACCGGAATGATCAACAACAGTCGAGTCAGGGGGCAGTCCGAGGAAATCACCGCCGCCCTGCAGTTGGCACGGTCGGAAGCGGTGCGCCGCAACCAGCGCATCACAGCCTGCGCTGCCGCTTCCGGAACCACCTGCGCGGCATCGGCAGGCCGGTTCGTGGTGTATTGGCAGGATCCAGCCAACGCAGCCACCATCGAATTGGTGCGTGAGATCGCGATGCCGGGCGGCGTGCAGGTCAGTGGCCCCGCCGCCGGTATCCAGTTCAGGTCTACCGGCTTGGCCGACAGCGCGCAGCAGTTCCAAGTCACGGTGTCCAGTGAGGCGCGTTATGTCTGTGTCCAGATCAGTGGCGTGGTATCGGTGAAGAAGGTGGCTTGCTAATGAAATTCCGCATGAAATCGACGTCCTCCCCACGCAATGTTCGCGGTATGAGCCTGATCGAGGTATTGGTGGCCGTCCTGGTATTGGCCGTTGGGATGCTGGGCGTGGCGGCCATGCAGGCGTTGGCGCTGCGCGGCGGGCAGGGCTCGCTGGAAAGCAGCCAGGCGGTGATGGCAGCCAATTCCATCATTGAAGCGATGCGCGCCAATCGCGCCAATGCCGCCGGCTACGTCTACAACGGCATTGCCACCTGCGGCACGGTGCCCGCGGCTGGCACATCGTTGGCAGGTAATGACCTCAATAACTGGGTGACGCGGCTCAAGGACACCATTGGCACCGGTGCTGCCACTGACACCACCACCTGCGGCAGCATCAGCGCGGCGGGCGGTATTTATACCGTCACGGTGCAATGGGATGACAGCCGCGCCGGTGGTGGGGCAACGCGGACGGTGGTTACGGAGGCCAGCATATGAGCCGCTCAAGACAGTCGGGTTTCGGCCTGATCG
>JAANMX010003309.1_pt1 | contig 14452 bp, 11 predicted proteins | sample 7279681 | NCBI WGS metagenome assembly JAANMX01 (sample SAMN14094542, study PRJNA606508) | bioreactor metagenome | isolation source: A lab-scale SPAN reactor treating ammonium-rich wastewater day 351 | place: Ireland: Galway | collected 2018-01-01
GGAGCACGAAGCGTATACAGTCCAGTATATGGGGTGGACTGGTATCAAAAACGGTGCGTTGCTGCGCCGGGCAGAAGGGCAGTTCGATGTATTCCTGACTGCGGACAAAAATCTGCGCTATCAACAGAATCTGGCGGATCGTACCCTTGCGATTGTTGTCTTTCCATCGAACAAATTGAGCGTCGTCAAGCAGTTGGAAATGTCACTCAAGCAGGCTTTGACGGAAGTAACCCCGGGCGTAGTTGTTGAACTGTAATCGGCAAGCACTGCACCGAAAGCCCCGCCTCGTCTGAGCGCTGGTTGCAACGACGGAAATTGATGCAGCCTGCATACACAGACTGAGCGCCTGCCCCTCGTGTACCTGAAATTTATGCAACGGAGCCGAATACCTGTAGACTGTCTGTAATTTGCGTCCCTAAAAGAGCCGGGCACTGACTGCCGGTACAAAGACGACACCGTGCGCGAAAGAGGGTCCAAATGAAGAGTGCGGCGATCAATGACACCGACGGTATCGTATCATTTGGCGATTGGGTGCAGCAGCGGCGTCTGGCTCTCGATCTGACGCGTCCGGCCCTGGCCCAGCAGGTCCACTGCTCCCCCAGTACGATCAAGAAAATTGAACGGGATGAGCGGCGACCCTCACGCCAGATTGCCGGACTGCTGGCCGATTGTCTACTCATTCCTGCACCTGAGCGAGAACGTTTTGTACGCATGGCCCGGGGTGAGTTTGTGGTCACGCCCCTCTCTGCGCCCGATTTGCTTTCGTTACCCCGGTTTTTGTGCCAGCCTGACGAAGCCGCCGAAGGCGATCTGCCGCCCCTGGTGGCGCGGGAACGCGAGCTTGCCCAGCTTATGGCCCATCTGGCCGAAGCCGCGGCGGGAGACGGCGGCATTCTCTTTGTCACGGGCGAGGCCGGCGATGGAAAGACAATGCTGGCCCAAGCCTTTGTCCACCAGAGCCAGGAAGCCTATGCAGACCTGGTGGTGGCTATGGGCAATTGCAGCGCCTACACGGGCATCGGCGATCCCTATCTCCCCTTTCGTGAAATTCTGGAGCAGCTAACCGGCGACGTGGAAGCCCGCTGGAACGCGGATGCCACGAAGCGCGCCTATGCGCAACGGCTGTGGCAGTTGACCCCCCAGACTGTGCAGGCCCTGCTCGATGTGGGGCCAGATTTGGTGGAGACCCTTCTCCTGGGCAACCCTCTCCTTGCCCGGGCAACCGCGGCCACGCCAGCCCCCGACAAAGCAGCCCTTGACCAACTGCAAAGCCTCATTGCCCGCCAACAGACCAGACGACCCAATACAAACCCCTATCAGAGTAATCTCTTTGCCCAATACACCCGGCTCCTGCAAACCCTGGCCCGCCAACAACCCCTGCTGTTGGTTCTGGACGACCTGCAGTGGATCGATGTTGGCTCCGTCAACCTCCTGTTTCATCTGTGCCGTCACCTGAAGGGGCAGCCCATTCTGATTGTAGGACTCTATCGTCCCGCCGAAGTCGCACTGGGGCGTGATGGGGGGCGTCATCCGTTGGAGCCGCTGATCAACGAGTTACAGCGCAACTTCGGCGATATCCACGTACGGCTCAACCAATCCGATGGCCGACACTTTGTCGATACGCTCATCGACAGCACGCCCAACCGTCTGGAGCGCTCCTTTCGGGATGCACTTTACAGACAGACGGCTGGACACCCGCTCTTTACCGTCGAGATGCTGCACGGCTTGCAGGATCGGGGCGATGTGGCCCAGGACGAGGACGGCGCATGGGTAGAATCGCCCCAATTGGACTGGCATATCCTGCCCGCACGGGTGGAAGGGGTGATCCGGGAGCGCATTGAGCGTCTGCCGCCAGCGATGCAGGAGCTACTACAGCTTGCCAGTATCGCGGGCGAGAGCTTTTATGCAGAGGTTCTTGCCCAGGTGCAAGGCGTGGATGCCCGGCGTGTGACCAGCCAATTGGGAAGCGTGCTGGGGAACGGGCAACGGCTGGTCGTCCTGCAGGGGCGTCAGCAGGTCACTGCGCAACAACTCACCCAGTACAGTTTTCGCCACATTCTGTTTCAGCAATATCTGTACAACCGGCAGGACCCGATGCAGCGGGTCTACCTGCACCAGGCCATCGCCGAAACCCTGGAGCAGTGGTACGGTAGCCAGGCCCATCTCATCGCGCCCCAACTGGCGCGCCACTATGCCATCGCTGGAAACGGCCAGGACGCCCTGCGCTACTATACGGTCGCCGGTGATGCCGCGGCAGCCGTCTACGCCAACGCCGAAGCAGCCGCCTACTACCGCCGCGCCATTCGATTGGCGAGCAACACAGCGCCATTGGCCCAGCGTCGGCAGCTTTTGCATCTCTACACACAACTGGGCCGGGCGCTGGAACTGAGCTCCCGCCACGACGGGGCCATTGCTGTCTACGAGGAGATGGAGCGCGTGGGAGAAGCGTCCGGGGATCAGGCGATGGTGCTGGCTTCTCTCCTGGCCCGGGCCGCCATCCGCGCCACAGTGAACTTCGCCCGCAATCCGGCGGAAGGGCAGGCCCTGCTGGAACGGGCACAGCGCATCGCCCTCGATCTGAACGATCAGGCTGCCCAGGCCACGATTTTGTGGAATCTCCTCCTTTTGAGCACCTACACCGGTGGCGACCCGCAGCAGCGGATTGCCTATGGCGAACAGGCCCTGGCCCTGGCTCGCAAACTCGATCTGCGGGAACAACTGGCCTTTACCCTGCACGACATCTTCTATGCCTATGCCGGGCTTGGGCAATGGGCCCAGGCCCGATCTGCCCTGGCTGAGGCGCGTGATCGCTGGCAAGGGCTGGGCAATCTGCCTATGCTGGCCGAAGCCCACATGCGCCTGCACTGGACTTTTCTGGTCACGGGGGACTACGAAGAAGCCCTGACCCACGCCGCCGAAGCCAACCGCCTGGGGGTGGAAAGCCACAATCTGGACGCCCAGGCCCTCAGCCACTTTATGATTGGTTTCGTCGATTGGGAGCGGGGCCAGATCGGGCAGGCGCTGACAACGATGGAAGAGGACATTGCCCTCGCCGAGACGGTCAACAGCCTGACCCCGCTGACTGGCACACGGGCCGATTTGGGATTACTCTATGGGGAATTGGGGGATGTGGCCTGGGGGCTGGAACTGGCAGAGAGGGCACGCATCACAGCCGGGGAACAGCTTCCGATCCTGCGCTATTGGCCCCACGCGGCCCAGGTCAGCCTGCATCTGTTGCAGGGCGATCTGGCCGGGGCCACGACACTGGCGGCGACCCTGGAAGACTACCGAATTGTCAAAGATCACTTCGGCTATATGCCTTTTATGTGGATTCGGGTGGGGCTGGCTCACGGGGAAGTGGCCTTGCAAGGCGGGGATTTCGGGGCTGCTGTGGCTCTGGCGGATGACCTGTGCGCTGACCTCTGCGCTGCTGGCATCTGGTATCTGCGCCCGGATGTGCTGCACCTGAAGGGCCGGGCGATCCTGGCACAGGGAGCGCCCGGTCTGTCGGCAGCCCAGGCGACCCTGACCCAGGCGCGGGTCGCGGCGGAAACCCTCGGTTCGCGCCGTGCCCTGTGGCCGATTTTGTTGAGCCTGGGCGAGGTTGCCCAGCGGTGTGGGGATGGGATGACCTCCGCATCCCTGCGCCAGGAGGCCAGCAAAATCGTTGCAGAGATCGCCGAATCCATTGGGACGCCAGCGTTGCAGGCTGCGTTTCTTGGGTTACCGACTGTCAGCGCTCTATACTTGACAAGGTGACAAAATGACCGGGTGACAAGGTGACAAAATGTCAGTTTATGCCCGTGTCGAGTATAAAAGATGGGGTCTCCCCAGCGTATGGCCAGGGTTAGGCAAGAGGTACCTGTTGAGCCACCCCACCCTACCCATTTTAGGGAGGGAACTGGAGCGACTCCTCCCCCACTATGGGGGAGGTTGGGAGGGGGTGAGTAGTTACAGGCCAAATGTATCGAGCCTTTCGCCTGCCACAAACTCAGACATATCCACTCCGTATTCCGCCGCCAGCCAGGCCCACCAGCCCGCCTCAAAATCTGCCGCGGGGACGCCGAAAATCTGGGGAGGCGCGCTGTGCCACGTCTCCCCTTCCTGGGCCGCCTGCAATAGGGCCACCACACCTGCCTGCCCGTAGGTGTGGGCGGTGTACTCCAGCAGTGTGGCGATGGCGATGGGCTGTCCAAGTCTGCTCGCGTACAGCCCGCCTGTCAGTGGATCCGGGCTGGCTTCATACGCCAATAATTCCCGATTAATCCCCAAGAGCAGCTGGTGCAGAACGGTCGGTGGCCGCAGTGCAAACGAAGGCGGAAACCGATCAGCCGAACAGTAGAAGGTCATGGGCACAACCGGCGCGACCATCTCCCAGGCACAGACAAGCTCGCAAAGTTCCCCGTAGGAGGTCGGCGCTATCTGGGGACCGTCCGGGCCGTTGGCGTAGAGCCACAGCACAATCTCCCGGCGATAGTCGGCGTGGACCAAAGCCTCTTCCCAGGCCAGCCACAGACGCAGCCCGCTCAGAAACTCCGGCGTCGGCTGGTAGAATCGATGCAGCGGCGCAATTCTCCGATTCACCGCTGCCCGCCGCAGGGAGACCGCCACAGATTCGGCCAGGGCCTGGCCATCGGTCACCCCTTGCGGCAGGCGCAGGAGCCGGGGTGAATTCACCGCCAGGGGTTTGCCGCTGCTGTACCAGGGGTTGTATGAGACGCCCTGCATCGCCAAGTGAACAGCCACTTTCCCCTCTGGGCCTGTCGCAACCGGCAGAACCTGACCGAGCGTTGTGTGCATATGCACAAAGGCCCTGTCCAGCAGTGCCGCGGCTTCCATCACCGCCGGGCCGTCCAGAGCGCCATAGGTGAAAACGAAATACTCGCTCTCCAGAGTGCGGGACCCGCCCCACAGTTCTGCCGCGGGCTGGCTGCGCAGCCAGCCCTGGCCCGTCTCCCGATAGAAGCGGCTCTCCCGATAGGCCGCGCCGCTCGACCGGTCGGTCAAGCGCACCTGGGCCATGGCCCGGTCGCCAGCCAGAACGAAATCGACGATCTCCACCTCCAACATCCGCTCCCGTGCCTGCTGCTGCACCTCCAGCATCCGCACCCGCCAGCTAAAATCGGCTTCCGGGTCCAGCAGGGCCGCGCTCAGAAGTTCGTCCTGCTCGACGGCGGCTCGACGCTCTGTGGTCAGGCTATGGGTTAGCCCCTTCTCCACCGCTGCCAGACCGGTCTGGGCTTGCATCCACAGCCGCAGCCCCACGATTGCTGCCAGCAGGCAGAGCAACAGCCCGCTGCCCCAGTAGAGCCGACCCGTGGGACGCAGTGCGCTTTCAGGCGTCATCGGCGGGTCGGGAAGAATCACCTCCTCGTCGCTGTCCCACTCGTTTTCATCCAGCAATATCTGCCAGTTGACCTGTTGTATGTGGGCCATTGTTTGCTCCTTCGCCTGCCTGGGCGTGTCCCCGCCTATCCTCTCACGCTTCACCCCCTAATTGTTGCACCAATCCCAGCCCATCCCAGTTGAGCCAACCCTCCTGAATCTGGCCGTCAATAATGCGGTGAATGTCAATGGCGGCGACCGATATGAGTTTTCCGGTGGGGGGGATGCCGGCAAACTCGCCTTCTTGCCTGCCGCCGATGGTAAAGCGGGTGACGACTTTGTCTCCTTCCTCAATCTGATCCTCTATGGCGATGTGGAGGTCGGCAAAGGCCCGGCGCAGATAGGCCACAAACGCCTTGAACCCTTCCCGTCCCGGCGCTTCACCGGGGGCCGGATTGTGACTGATGTACTTGACAGCCACAATCTCGTCGGCCACGCGCAGATCGCCCTGGTTGTAGACTTCCTCGAAGAGTCGTTGGATGGTTGCTTTGTTGGCTGAGGAAGACATAGGGTGCTACCCTTCTGCATTCACTGGAAGACAGACCGGCCCGTACAAAGACCTTTTCAGTGGCTGCCCCCGCCGGGTACATAACTCGGCGGGGGCAGCTAAAACTCTATGGCACATTCGAGTTGAAGATGTCCCGGTAGATCTTCCAGCCGCCGTCGGGCTGTTGGCGCAGAATAGTCAGGTACTTGCCTTCGATGTTGACCGGATCACCGCCGCTCTTGGCCACAAAGGACGCAGCGTAGGTTCCCCGTGCGAAGGCCAGGTCGCCGTTGACCTCGACATCTTCGTTGGTGATGACAAAATCGGTGTACTCAACGTTGCTCAATGCGCCGCTGACCGCCGCATAGATCGTCTCGCGACCCACGCGTGGCGGCATATTGGGCGGCATCTGCACGCCGTCTTCCATCCACTGGGCAATCCAGCGGTCCGCGTCACCGGCCAGCAGGCTGGCTTCGTATTCATCCCAAATCGCCAGAACCGCATCGGTCACAGTTTCCACGTCGGCAACTGGCGGCGCGGGGGGTGGCACATTCGAGTTGAAGATGTCCCGATAGAGCTTCCACGAGCCGTCTGGCTGCCGTTGGAAGATGGACATGTACTTGCCGTCCATGACCACAGGCATGCCATTGGCCTTGAGTTGGGCATCAGCGCGGAATAGGCCCTTGGCGAAAGCAAAGTCACCGGCGACTTCCACTGTATGATTCGTGATCGCGACATCATTCGCCGTGGCCATCGCCATCCATTCGCTCATATTATCTACAATGGCCTCTTTGCCTTCGAGCATCGGTCCATCCGGCGGATACTTCACGCCATCATCAACCCACAGCGCACCCCAACGGTCTGCATCTCCGGCCTCAATACTCGCCTCGTACTCCCGCCAGATGGCATTGATGGCTGCGGTGGTCTCGTCCCCATTGGTTTCTGGTGCAGCCACAGGCGCTGGCGGTAAGACCCAGTTGTGGATATCGCGATGGATCTTCCACGAGCCGTCAGGCTGGCGTTGCAAGATCGTCATGAACTTGCCATCCATCGTTTCTTGCGCACCAGTTTCATCAATGGTGAATGTGAATGAAAAGACACCACGTGAGTAGGCTATATCCCCGGCGCTCTCTGTTTCCAACGCGGTAACCACCATTTCGTCAATAGGCTCCGCCATACTACGTTGCGCACGCGCAAAAATCTGCTCCTTGCCCTCAATGGCGGGCACATTCGGCGGCATCTTCACCCCATCGTCGGTCCAAAGCGCAATCCAGCGGTCAGGATCACCCGCCACCTGACTGGCCTCGTACTCGTCCCAAATGGCGTTGACCGCCGCGGTTACATCTTCAGCGGATGTCTGTGCCCCGGCTACCGGGGGCGGGGGTAGGGGTTGGCAGGCGCTGAGAATCAGCGCTACCAATACAAACAAACCGATCAATCGTCGTTTGTGTTGCATCGTTCTGGCTCCTTTCACAGGTGTTCGACAAAATGCTTTTGTTGCGTGCGTACGAGAATGTGCCCAGAGACGGAGACCGCATTCCCGTCGCTTTGTCGGATTGCCAAATCTACCGACGCTTCGAGTGAACCACAAAGAACCATTGGATTGGTACCCCATCAGATCAAAATAGGGGTACAAAAGGGGTACAAATCCGCTTGGGCTACTGCAGGAAAATAATGCTTCGTGGATAGTTAAAATTTTGGAATAGCCTTGAATGCCCAAAGCAAGCAAATCGGTTTGGGCAATGGGGACAACCGGGGACATTTCAAAAAAGCCGGATAGCAACCCTCCGGATTTTTTGTTATACTGAAATTCACCGACACCCCACCTTTCCCACCCACAGGAGAAAAGCAGATGCACCCGATTCGAGACCCCCAATTAGTAGCAGGACTGGCTGGCTTTGAACAGGCCGTGCCCGGCGGCATCAATCTGGACGACATTCCCGCCACCCGCCGCATTCTGGATGGGCTGAACGCGGCGATGGCCGCAATGGCCCCAGCCATCCCCGGCGTTGTGACCAGCGACCACCACGCGCCTGGACCGGAGGGCGCGCCGGCTGTGCTGGTGCGTATCTACCAGCCGGAGGATCGGCCCGCCACCCTGCCCGCGTTGCTCTGGATTCACGGCGGCGGCTATGTCCTGGGCAGTGTGGACGGCGACGACCTGAAGGCGAAGATCCTCTGCCTTTCCCTGAACTGTGTGGTGGCGTCCGTCGAGTATCGGCTGGCGCCGGAACACCCCTTCCCCGCCCCAGTGGAGGATTGCTACGCCGCGCTCAAATGGCTGGCGGCCAGCGCCGAGGAGTTTGGCGTCAACCGGGCACGCATCGCCATCGGCGGAGCCAGCGCGGGGGGTGGTCTGGCCGCGGGGCTGGGCCTGCTGGTGCGGGATCGGGGCGAAATTGATGTCTGCTACCAATTGCTCATCTACCCGATGATCGACGACACGAATGTGGACCAGGCCGGGCCGGGTGTGCCCAATGCGCCGGTCTGGAGCCGGGCCAGCAATCTGCTCGGTTGGCAAGCCTATCTTGGGCAGGAGCCGGGCAGCGCTGGGGTTTCCCCCTACGCCGCGGCCAGCCGGGCCGAGGATGTGAGCGGCCAGCCGCCCACGTATATTGGCGTGGGCACGCCGGACCTCTTCCGGGAGGAGGATATCGCCTACGCCCGGCGGCTGATCGCGGCGGATGTACCCACGGAGCTGCACGTCTACACCGACGGTTTTCACGGCTTCGACGCCTTTGCGCCCGAATCCGACGCGGCCCAGCGCTTTACGGCGGAATATACACGGCTCCTGCGCCGTGCCCTGCACGCATAGGCCAGGGCCGGAAGCCCGACACCCACGGACGAATTTAAGAGAACCCAATGACTCTTACGGACAATTTCGTCACCTACGAAGCCTTTGGCGCGATCTGCGATGGCGTGACCGATGACCTGCCCGCCATCTGCGCCGCGCACGAATACGCCAACGCCCGCGGCCTGCCCGTGCGTACCCGGCGTGACGCTATCTACCACCTGGGACGCCAGGCCCTCACCGCCATTATCGCCACGGAGACGGACTGGAACACCTCCCGCTTTACCATCGACGACACGGCAGTCGATGACCACAAAGCGCCCCTCTTCGCAGTGCGTTCGCTGTTGGGGCCAGTGGAGGTGCAGATCGACCGGCTCGTGCGGGATCAGCGCCAGGTGGCGGCCCGCCCTGCCCAGGACTGCCACGTCCTGGTGGAGAACGCTCACAAACGGCTCTACATCCGCCGCGGTCTCAATCAGAACAACGGGGACCCCCAGCACGACTGCTTTATCCTGCGCCGGGACGGTTCTATCGAAGGGGACATCGACTGGGACTACGACGCCATCACCCGCATCGAGGCCCGCCCGATTGACGAGACTCCCCTGCACATCAGTGGCGGCATCTTCACCACCTTTGCCAACCGGATGGAGCAGCCGGTTGGCTACAACTATTGGGCCAGAAATATCGTCATCACCCGTTCCAACACGGAGATCGACGGCCTGACCCATTACGTCATCGGCGAGACGGCGGTGGGCCATCCCTATCGGGGCTTCCTCAGCGCGGAGCAGTGCGCCAACATCACCTTTCGCAACTGCTTCGCCACCGCCCACAAAATCTATTCGACAATCGGCGCGGCGGGCCTGCCGGTCAATATGGGTTCGTATGATCTGCACGCCAACAATGTGGTGAACTTTCAGATGTTCAACTGCCGGATGAACCACATCCTTGACCGCACCCACTGGGGCGTCATCGCCACCAACTTCTGCAAAAACATTCTGCTGGAAGACTGCACCCTCTCCCGGATGGACACCCATATGGGCGTCTCTGGTACGTATACCTTTCGGCGCTGCACACTGGGCCATATGGGGCTGAATGCCATCGGGCGCGGTGTGCTGACCGTCGAGGATTCCACCCTCTACGGCAACGCCTTCATCAGTTTCCGCAGCGACTACGGCAGCACCTGGGAAGGCGATGTATTTATCCGCAACTGCCGCTGGACGCCTGCCTGTGGCGAGACAGTCTGGCCCTACATTTTCAACGTGCGCAACGACGGAACCCACGACTTCGGCTATCCCTGCACAATGCCGTCCGAAATCACAATTCACGGTCTGTTCATCGACGACAGTAACCACCCGGACGACTACAGCGGCCCCTATCTCTTCACCGATCCGGATGTGGGGCAGGCGGAGATCGAAAGTCTGCCGCCGGTGGAGGAACGGCCGTTCCCCTATGGGCTGTGTCAACAGGTGCGGGTGCGGGGGCTGACCACTGCCAGCGGAAAGAAGCCACAACTTTCACTGAATGGGGAGATTCAGAAAAGTACAGTTGTGGTTGAGGAGGAATGAGCGGGTATGCCTACACTACGAATGGAATGAGCCGCTTGGTCTTATTAGAATAGGTCCCATAGCCAGGATAATTTGTGCGGAGAAGCTGCTCCTCCACCAGAATTCGGACCCATATCACGCCTGTAACAACCATCCCGATGACGAGATTCAAAGGAGAAAAGTGGCCCAGGATTCCCGCCCAGATCATCAGCAGCGCGGCAGCATACATCGGATGGCGCACAAATTGATACGGCCCGGAATTGAGTAGCCGCCCCGCTTCCGGTTGGGCGTGGATACTGAACTGGCTGGGCTGAAAACTGCGTCTGGCCCAGAGCATTACAGCCAGGGCCAGGATCTGCATGATCAGGAGAAAATTGAGGGAAAACAGGTTGCCGGAAAGCAACAAATAGAGCGCGGCAATAATTGTAATGGGCAGGGCCACTTTGGAAATCGGTGTCATCAGGTAGACCTTTCGTGGGAATCGTACTTGCTCTGATACTCGGTTGTGATATACAATCCATATATTTGATATAGTGTAACTGCATTGAATACGTGGATTGTATATTCAATTTGACAAGATGTCAATAGGCAAATAACAGAATGACGGAATCCAAGAAAGTCAGACGGCCCTACAATTCGTCGAGGCGCAAAGCGCAGGCGCGGGCGACTCGTCTTCGGGTGGTTGAGGCTGCTGGCAGGCTATTTGCGGCATACGGCTATAGTGGGGCGACGGTTGAAGCCATTGCTCAGGAAGCGGAGGTGGCTCCCGAAACGATCTACGCTGCTTTTGGCAGCAAACGCGCCATCCTCGCCCGCTTGATCGATATTTCCGTAGGCGGTAATGATGAACCAATCACCCTTCTTGAGCGGCCCGGCCCCCAGGCTGCGCTGCAGGAGACCGATCCGCTTCGCCAATTGCACCTGTTCGCCCAGGACATTTCTGCCATTCTGGAACGCGTAGCCCCAATTTTCGAGATTATGCGTATGGCAGCCAAAACCGAGCCGGAGATTGCTGACCTGCTTCACAATCTGCTGGAGGAACGGCTGCACAATATGCAGAAGTTTGCCCGCAGCTTATCCGGGCATGGGCCATTGCGGGATGGGTTGACCGAGCCAGGGGCGGCAGAAACCCTCTGGACGCTGACAAGCCCGGAAATCTTTCGGTTGCTGGTGGCTGATCGGGGTTGGTCCAGGGAACAGTACAGCCGTTGGCTGGCAGATGCTTTGGTCAGGCTATTGTTGCCGTAAAAAATCGGGGCGTTCATAATGCGGACAACAAAAAGCCGGAGGAGATTCCCTCCGGCTTTTTGTTGGGCTGTAGCAGTCTAATCGTCCCCGTAGACAGGCGACGGACTGGGCAGTTCCGGCACGAACTGGTAGGTGGGATCGGCCTTCTGCTTTTGGAGAATGGGGATGATCTCCTGCCACGTTTCGTATAGCCCCACGGTGGGTCGGGGCAGGTCGTGGGCGATGGCCCGGTGCAGTTCGGCCAGATGATAGCAGGGCACAGCCGCGTACATGTGGTGTTCCGTGTGGAAATTCATATGCCAGTAGAGGAACTGGACAACCGGGTGCAGGCGGATGGTGCGGGTGCAGAGGCGGAAGTCGGGCACATAATCCTGCAAGCCCACATGCTGGGTGTTGTTGCACAAATAGAGCAGCCAGCCGCCGTAGTAGGGGGCCAGGGTGATCAGCACGGGCAGTTGCCACAGGCCGAGGGAGAGGGAGACCACCGCCAGCAGTCCGTGACCCACCAGCAATACCCGCGCCCAGTTGATCAACCGACGGCGCTGTTCCGGCTTCGATTCGGGGAAGAGAATCTCCTCCCACTTGCCTTCGATGCGCCCACGACTCAGCCGGACGACCCCTTTCACCCGATTGACGAAGCCCCAGGGATTGACCAGCGCTGTTTTGAGGAAACTTTCCAGGGTCAATTCAATCGGCAGCACCACCTCCAAATCATCCGGCGGGTGCAGCGTATATTTGTGATGTTCCTGGTGGCTGGCCCAAAAGAAGACGGGATTGTAACCGCCCAGGAAGCTGAAAAGATAGAGAAAGAGTGTGTTGAGCCACTTCGATTTGAAGACCGAACTGTGGCAGAGTTCGTGGAATCCCCCAAAGTGGGGGAGGTTGGGAGGGGGTGAGGGCCACCCCACCCTACCCCTCCCCATTTTAGGGAGGGAACTGGAGCGACTCCTCCCCCAAAGTGGGGGAGGTTGGGAGGGGGTAAGTAGTTGCCGTGCGCGCTACTGTGTGCGCGTGTACAACTACTCTGCGTCCCGTTTTTCCTGCAATATCTTTTCCCAGGGAATCCCGCTGCGCAGATGAACATCCCGCTGGGGAAAGGGAATTTCGATCTTGCGCTTGGCCAGCTCTTCCCAGATGATAAAACGCAGGTCACTGGCGACCCGGCGCATAATCATAAAATCGTCGATCCAAATCATCAGACTGAAATCCACACTGGAATCTCCATACCCTTCAAAGAAGACGAGCGGCGCGGGATCGGCCCGGACGAGTCCGTGGCGGTGGGCCGCCCCCAACAAAATCTGGCGCACTTCCACCGGATCGCTGTTGTAGCTGACTCCCACGGGAATGCGAACGCTGTGGATGCGCACGGACCTGTCGCTGCGGGTATACGTCGTCACCGATGAGGAGAGCAGGGCCTGGTTGGGAACGATTATCTCCACATTGTCGTTCATGCGCACTGTCGTCGAGCGGATACGCAGTTTTTCCACCCGGCCCACTTTGTTGTTGACTTCGATGACATCGCCAGGGCGGATCGATTGCTCGAAAAGGAGAAGGATACCGCTGATAAAATTGGCAACCAGCTCTTGCAGGCCAAAGCCGATGCCCACGGAAAGGCCCGCCCCAATGATTGCCAGCGATGAAAGGTCGATGCCCAGCGAGCTGAGGGTGGCGAGAATGCCCGCGCTGATAATTACATAACGACTGATGGTGTGTACTGTGCTGGCCATACCGGGGTCTGCATTGGTTCCGGGCAGCAAATATTTGGTCAGGATGTGTTGAACCAGCCAGCCACCAGCGAGAACGGCATAGAGAACGAAGGCGGCTCGATAAAGCGCACCGATGCTGATCCGGTTTCCAGAGAAGGAAAAGGGCTGGGCGCCGCTGATGTCAATAATACCGACGATCGCTCGCTGTAAGCCTAAAATGAGCAAGAAGAAAAAGAGTGGCCCCAGTACACGCCGGTGGGCTTCTTTTGCCTCTTCCTCATCTCGCCAGGCATAGAGCAACACCACCACCAGCCGATAACTTAGCAGCAGCCAGAAGAAAATTAACCCTTCGCGTAGCAACCCAGCGGACCAATTGTAGTGTTTGAAAAGGGCGATGATTGCCTGTCCAATACCGACGGCCAGAATGGGCGACCAGATGTGTTCCAGTGCATGCAACCAGCGGGTGAGTGTGCCTGACAACGAGCATTGACCATTTTTCTGGCGGTCTGCGCCCGATACTTTGCCCAGCAGGGGTGACAACAGGCGTGCGATTGTCTCCGCGCCCAGGGCCAGGAGCACGAGTGCCACAATCTGCCGCTGCACAACCAGCCGCTCCAGAATCACCAGCAGTACGGCCCACTGTTCGCTTAGTCGTTCGAGGATTGATATATCCATTGCCTTCCAATCTTTTAGTGTTCATGCGCAAACGGGCACAACCAGCAATGAAAATAGACACGCAGATTACGCAACAGAGACGGATTTCGCATATTCCATCAGCGTTTATTTGCGTTCATCCGCGGCTATTCTTAGGTCAGAGGAGATCCCTATGGCTGCTGCTCGGTCTCTTTCTGTTTTGACGCCATTTCGACAGCCAATTCGTTCGCTGCTTCGTTGGGTGTGAGAACCCCTTCCAGGGCCTGTACGTACGTTTTATCGCCCGTTGTCAACAGCCAGGTCAACAGTGGATCGTCTGTCCAGGGGATGGCGGTCTTGGCTTGCAAAGCAAAGGCATATATCTCTGGATTCAGACGGATGTTGATACGCACGTCCTGATGGGTGGGGGTCAGCCCGGCCCAGCGCATGAGGAGCGTTTGCTGCTCTTTGCCAACCAAAAAAAGGGCCAGAGCGTTGGCTGTCTGCTTTTGACGGGGGGACGAAACCGGGCTGAAAAAAAATGCCTCTGTGCGCAGCAGCTAACCATTACCCACAAATAAGAAGGGGGGTATCGGAAGAGGGAAAAGTTTGATAGAATAGATGCCATAGGAGTGCAACAATTTCAAGGAGACAAGGA